>Ga0157379_10000434_pt1 | contig 33885 bp, 38 predicted proteins | sample S25metaG_FD_121802 | JGI IMG/M metagenome (GOLD analysis project Ga0157379, IMG submission 121802) | Switchgrass rhizosphere microbial communities from Kellogg Biological Station, Michigan, USA - S2-5 metaG | ecosystem: Host-associated > Plants > Roots > Rhizosphere > Soil | place: USA... | reverse complement strand
GGTTACGTCGATGTTGACGATGTCGCCGTCGCGCAGCGGCTTGTCCGATGGAATGCCGTGGCACACGACATGATTGATGGACGTGCACAGCGTGTGGCGATAGCCGCGATAGCCGAGACAGGCGGGAGTGCCGCCATGCGCAAGCGTGTAGTCGAAGGCGAGCTTGTCGAGATGGTCCGTCGTGACACCGGGCTTCACTTCGGGGACGAGCAGATCAAGCACCTCGGCGGCAAGTCGTCCGGCGCGGCGCATGCCCTCGAAGTCGGACGGCTGATGCAAAGTCACGGCAAAGTGGGCTTTGCGCGTGGCTTCGAACAATTCGGCTTGGGGCATCACCGTCATAAAACGTCACTCATCGCTGGGGCCGCTTGATGTAAGAGCAGCGCCCGTGTTTTCTAGGCCCTGGGACCTCAACGATTTCTTACACCGGCCAGAGCCAATGAGCCAGACTGAGCGCGTGACCGCGGCCGTCCTTGTGATCGGGGACGAAATCCTTTCGGGCCGCACGCAGGACACCAACACCGCCTATATTGCCAAATTCCTGGCGGCGCTGGGCATCGATTTGTGCGAGGCCCGTGTCGTTCCCGACATCCAGGAAGAGATCGTCACGGCACTCAATGCCCTGCGCACCCGCTACACCTATGTCTTCACCACGGGCGGCATTGGCCCGACGCACGACGACATCACCTTCGACGCGGTGGCGGTCGCGTTCGGGGTCGGTATCGATTACCACCCGGAAGCGCTGGCGATGATGGCCGCACGCTACAAACCTGGCGAGTTCAACGAAGCACGCAAACGCATGGCGCGCATTCCGCTCACGGCGGAATTGGTGCGCAATTCCGTTTCGACCGCGCCCGGCGTACATATTGGCAATGTCTTCGTGATGGCCGGAGTGCCGATGATCATGCGCGCCATGATGGATGCGATCGAGCCGCGCCTGCGGCGTGGCGCCATCGTCCACTCGGCGACGGTGCAGGCGAAAGTCCCCGAAGGACGCATCGCCGAAGGTTTGGAAAAAATCCAACGACTCCATAATGCTGTCGCAATCGGCAGCTACCCCTTCTATCGCGAGGACGGTGCTGGCGTTCAGCTCGTCGCGCGTGGGCGCGAAAAGGCCGAAGTCGAAACGGCAGCGCGCGAGATCGAAGAACTGCTCCGCCAATTGGGCGTGGAGCCCACGCGCATCGGTTCTTAACTATGATCCGTTGCGGCCACTTCGGTGCTGACAAGGCCACTGTGCTGTTATAGGGTTTTGTCCTGAATTGGGACAAGCGCCGCAATGTACGGTGCGCCAAGGGTGGGGACCGAAACTAGCGAAGCTTGGAAGGACTTGAACCCGCGTGAGGGTCGCGTGCATTCGGCGCTGTTGTCGGCTGGGAGTGACGAGAAAATGACGATGAAACGTGTACTCGGGGCAGTGATTGGCGGCGTAATGGTGGCGGTTGCCGGTGTCGCGGTGGCGGCGAATTTCACGTCTTCGAGACAGGCCGACTTTTTCGCGCCGGGCAAGCACCAGTTTTATGTCTGGTGCGCCGGCGGCTCCGACTACATGGCAATGCAAAGCGGCGCCTCGGCAGAGGACGCACAGATGCTGCTCTACAACGCGAACAAGCGCGCCGGAAAGACCACCTGCTGGCCTGTCTGGCAGGGCCGGGTATCGGGCTGAAATTCATCCCATCAAAGTCGTGATGGCGGCCTTCGGGCCGCCATTTTGTTTTGTGGCGACGGCCCGCTTGACTTGGCGCGCGTCGCGGTAAGTATGCGTTTACGAGCAAAATGGAGGCCGCGCCGTGAGGTTCAAATACGGAATCGACTACCGCTATCTGCCCAAGGGCGGCGCCACGCCGGTGGACAATACGCAGCCCGTAGATGTCGAGGTTGATGACGATCAGTTCGCACTGATCCCCAATGTGGGTGATTTCGTCGACATACCGGGCGACGATCCGGGCATGCGCAACATACCGTTGAAGGGCCGCGTGCGCTCGCGCTTGTTCAAATATGTGATGAACTATTGCTATGTCACGATCATCGTCGAGGATTCCGACGACGATTGGACCAAGCTGCGTGCCAGGGCCGCCGATCGCTAAAGTCCAAGCGCTTTCTGCTCGGCGCTGAGTTCCGCCATGGCCGCCCCCTGCGTGGCCATGGCTTGCCGGGCAGCGGCGAGCGCCGCGCGCGCTTCGTGTCTCTTGCCAAGTACCGCATAGGCCCGGATCAATCTTTGCCAGCCCGCACTGTCGTCAGGATGCGCCTTGAGCCGGGCGGCGAGGCCCGCCACCATGGCGGAAATGTCGGGGGCGCTGTCCGCGCTGAGTGCCGCAATACGGTCGATCAGATCGCGGTGCAGCGCCGATGCCGGTGGCACGTCGGCAAGTAAGCCGCGCCACAGAACCATGGCCTTGTCGGCATCCCCGCGCGCTGCTGCCGACAGTCCGAGATAGTAGCGCGCCGCATTGTCCTTCGGATCGTTCGCGAGTGCCCGGACGAATGCGGCTTGCGCTTCCGACGTCACGGCGCCGGCCGCATCCTGGGTCAGCGCCTCGCCGTAGGCTGAAAACAGAAATGCCGGTGGCTGGCCCAATGCTTGGGCCGCCCCGATCGCGCGGGCGAAAGCCTTGGCCGCGTCGGCGGGATCACCCGCCGTCAGATAGGCGCGCCCCAGAAGCGCCCAGCCCCGCGGATCGGCGGGACGGCCTCGCACCACCGTGGCGAGGCGGCCAATCAGCGCGTTGAGGTCGCGCGCGTTGTCGCCTTGCAACGTGCGCGTGACCAATTGAGGATGGCCAAGCTGAACATAGAGCGCGCCGCCGACGCCCAACACGAACAGGCCCGCCGCCGCCGCAAGCACGAAGCGGCCGTGATCGCGCCGCCTTTGGACGATCGGCCAGACGACAAAGCAAGCCGCCGCGATGGCGACGAGCGCGAGAATGACGTAGGTGAGGACGATCATGCCCCCTCCGGCGGCTTGCGGCGGTATTTGCCTTTCGCGAGCGCCACGATAACGCCGCGCAGCGTGCGCACTTCCTGATCCGTCATGTCGGCGCGGTTCAAAAGCGCGCGCAGGTTGCGGATCATCGGGGTTTCCTTGCTTGGCGGATAGAGGAAGCCGTTTCGCAGCAGTTCTTCCTCGAGATGTTCGAAAAGCTGGAACATTTCCTCGCGCGTTGCTTTCCTCGCGATGGGGCCGTGGTCGATACGCTCGGGCGGTGTCGTGTCGGCGGCACGGAACCATTCATAGCAGAGCAGCATGACCGATTGCGCCAAGTTGAGAGAGGAAAATTCCGTGGTTGGAATGGTGACGACGGCGCTGGCGAGCGAGACCTCGTCATTGTCGAGGCCCGCGCGTTCGCTGCCGAACAGGATGCCGCAGCGTGTTTGCGCGATGGTGGATGAGCGCAAGCGGCGCACGGTTTCTACCGGCGTCAACACCGGCTTGGTCACGCCTCGCTCGCGGGCGGTGGCGGCCACCACAAATTGCAGGTCGGCGAGCGCAGCCGCCGTATTGTCGTAGAGTGTCGCGCTGTCGAGCACATCGATTGCGCCAACGGCCATGTGCCCGGCCTTTTTGTTCGGCCAGCCATCCCGCGGCTTGACGAGGCGCAGATCTGACAGGCCGAAATTCTTCATCGCCCGCGCTGCCGCGCCGATATTCTCGCCGAGCTGCGGATGCGAAAGGATTATGGCCGGGGCAGTCATTTGTCGCTTTGACGGGTTTGCACACCCCCGCTATACCCCGCGCCAACGAATATTCCGAGGTTTTCCATGGCCAAGATCAAGGTTGCCAATCCCGTCGTCGAGCTCGATGGCGACGAGATGACCCGCATCATCTGGGACCTTATCAAGAAGAAACTGATCCTGCCCTATCTCGACATCAAGCTCGAATATTACGACCTCGGGATCGAACATCGCGACGCCACTGCCGACCAGGTGACGGTCGATGCCGCGAATGCCATCAAACGCGTCGGCGTCGGCGTCAAATGCGCCACCATCACGCCCGATGAAGCGCGCGTCGCGGAATTCAAGCTCAAGAAGATGTGGAAGTCGCCCAACGGCACCATCCGCAACATCCTGGGCGGTGTGATCTTCCGCGAGCCCATCATTTGCAAGAATGTACCGCGCCTGGTGCCGGGCTGGACGCAGCCTATCGTGGTCGGCCGCCACGCCTTCGGCGACCAGTATCGCGCCACCGATTTCCGGTTCCCGGGCAAGGGCAAGCTCACCATCAAATTCGTCGGCGACGACGGCAATGTGATCGAGCACGAGGTCTTTCAGTCGCCCGGTGCCGGCGTCGCACTAGCGATGTACAACCTCGACGAGTCCATTCGCGAATTTGCGCGCGCCTCGCTGAACTATGGCATCATGCGCAGATGGCCGGTCTATCTCTCGACCAAGAACACCATCCTCAAGGCCTATGACGGGCGCTTCAAGGATATCTTCCAGGAAGTCTACGAGGCGGAGTTTGCCGCGAAATTCAAGGAACTCGGCATCACCTATGAGCACCGCCTGATCGACGACATGGTGGCGAGCGCGCTCAAATGGAGCGGCGGCTATGTCTGGGCGTGCAAGAATTACGACGGCGATGTGCAGTCCGACACGGTGGCGCAGGGCTTTGGCTCGCTCGGCCTGATGACAAGCGTGCTCTTGTCGCCCGATGGCAAGACCGTGGAAGCCGAAGCCGCGCACGGCACGGTGACGCGGCATTATCGCGAGCACCAAAAGGGCAAGGCGACCTCAACCAACTCGATCGCCTCGATCTTCGCCTGGACGCGCGGGCTGGCGCATCGCGCCAAGCTTGACGGCAATGCCGAGCTCGACAGGTTCGCGCACACGCTGGAGAAGGTTTGCGTTGACACCGTCGAGGCCGGGTACATGACCAAGGACCTGGCGCTGCTCATCGGGCCCGAGCAGGAATGGCTGACGACCGAAGGTTTCCTCGACAAGGTCGACGAGAATTTGCAGAAGGCAATGGGTTGATTGACCAAGTTCTCCGGCACAATCCGTCCGCTCGCCGCCGCCGACAAAGCAGCCTGGGCGCCGTTGTGGGCGGGCTATCTCGAATTCTACGAGGCGATGATCGCGGCTGAAGTGAGCGAGCGCACCTTCGCGCGGCTGCTTGATCCTGCCGAACCGATGTTCTGTCTTGTCGCCGAAGAGAAGGGGCGCGTAATCGGCATTGTGCACTGCGTATTGCATCGTTCGACTTGGACGCGCGGGCCTTACCTCTATCTGCAGGACCTCTTCGTCGCGCTCGAAGTGCGCGGCAGCGGCGCCGGGCGCGCGCTGATCGAGGCGGTCTACGCGCGCGCCGACGAACTGGGTGCGGAGCGTGTCTACTGGCTGACGCATGAGTCGAACGCGACGGCGCGACTGCTTTACGACAGCGTCGCCGAGCGCAGCGGGTTCATCCAGTACCGGCGGCGATGATTTCTGTCAGCAGTCTGCATGCGGGATTCGCATAGCCTCCCTGCACACATGTTCTTGCTTCGTTCTCGATGATTCGCTAGCTTCCGCGGCCAATCTGGGGAGAAGAACATGATCGGTTACGTGACGATCGGCGCCAAGGACAGCGAGGCGTCGGGCAAATTCTACGATGCGGTGCTCAGCGCCATCGGCGAAGAGCGCAAATTCTCCGACGGCGGCTGGATCGGCTATGGGCCCAAGGGCTCGGACGACAACACCGTCTTCGTCTGCCCGCCTTTCAACAAGGAGGCTGCGACTTTCGGCAACGGCATGATGGTGGCCTTCAAGGTGAAGAATGCCGACCAGGTGAAGGCCGCGCATGCTGCGGGCCTCAAGAACGGTGGCAAAGACGAAGGCGCACCCGGCTATCGCCCACCGGAGAAGCAAAGCTGGTACGGCGCCTATCTGCGCGATCCGACCGGCAACAAGATCGCCATCTACTTCACGGCCTGATCGGCGTCAGGCCGCCGGCGCGAGGGCGGATAATTTTTTCTCGATTGCCGCGATGGCGTCGGCCGCCTTGGCACCGTCGGGGCCGCCGGCTTGGGCCATGTCGGGCCTGCCGCCGCCGCCCTTGCCGCCGAGCGCCTCGGCGCCGAGGCGCACGAGATCGACGGCGCTTATACGCGCGGTCAGATCCTCGGTGACGCCGACGACGAGCGACGCCTTGCCGTCGGCGACGGCGACGAACGCCACCACGCCCGAACCCACTTTTGATTTGGCATCGTCGGCAAGGCCTTTGAGGTCTTTGGCGCTTACCCCTTCGACGACACGCAGGATCGTCTTTACGCCGGCGATGGCTTTGCCGCCGCTCTCCATCTCGGTGCTTCGCGATGGCCCGGCCAGCGCCAATGCCTTCTTTGCCTCCGCCAGTTCGCGTTCGAGGCGACGGCGCTCTTCGCTCAGTTGCGCGAGGCGCGCCGGAAGCTCGCTCGCGCTGGTTTTGAGCGCGGCCGCGGCATCGCGAACAATCCGCTCCTGACCGGTCAAATAACGCCGCGCGCCTTCACTCGTCAGCGCCTCGATGCGCCGCACGCCGGCGGCGACAGCGCTCTCGGACAGGATCGTGAACAGCCCGATATCGCCTAGGCGCCGCACATGCGTGCCGCCGCAAAGTTCGACGGAATAGGGTTTGTCCGCGGCGAGATCGCTGCCCATCGTCAGCACGCGCACCTCATCGCCGTACTTCTCGCCGAACAGTGCTTCGGCGCCGGCCGCCACCGCTTGATCGGTCGGCAGGATGCGGGTCAGCGTGTCGGAATTCTGCCGGATGACGGCGTTGACCATCTGCTCGATGCGCTCGAGCTCCTCCGCTGTCACCGCCTTGGGATGGCTGAAGTCGAAGCGCAAGCGATCCGGCGCCACGAGCGAACCTTTTTGCGAGACATGGCCGCCCAGCACGCGCTTCAGCGCGGCATGCAGGAGGTGCGTCGCCGAATGGTTGGCACGCGTGGCGCGGCGCTTTTCGCCATCGACCATGAGGTCGACGGTATCGCCGATGTGGAAGGTGCCCCGCGTGACCTTGACGACATGCACATGCAGCGCGCCGAGTTTTTTCTCCGTGTCCTCGACGATCCCTTCACCCTTGGACGACGAAATCGTGCCTTGGTCGCCGACCTGGCCACCGGACTCGGCATAAAAGGGCGTCTGGTTGGTGAGCAGCAAGACGGTCTCACCCGCCTTGGCGCTTGGCACGCGCGCGCCGTCGCGAAACAGCGCCAGGACCGTGCCCTCGGCCACTTCGGCTTCGTAGCCGAGAAACTCGGTCGAGCCGAATTCATCGCGCACCTGGAACCATTGGGCGTCCGATGCCGCTTCGCCGGATCCGGCCCAGGCTTTGCGCGCGTCGGCGCGTTGCTTCGCCATCGCCGCGTCGAAACCCTGCGTGTCGACAGCGATGCCCTTGGCCTTCAGCGCGTCCTGCGTCAGGTCGAGCGGGAATCCATAAGTATCATAGAGCTTAAAGGCGACATCGCCGGCAAGCTTGTCGCCCCGCTTCAGCGACGAACTGGCATCGTCGAGCAGCTTGATGCCGCGCGCCAGCGTATCGCGGAAACGCACTTCCTCGAGTTTCAGGGTTTCACCGATCAACGTTTCGGCGCGCTTGAGTTCGGGATAGGCCTGCCCCATTTCCGCAACCAGCGTCGGCACCAGCCGATGCATCAAGGGTTCCTTTGCGCCGATCAGGTGCGCGTGCCGCATGGCACGGCGCATGATCCGGCGCAGGACATAGCCGCGCCCTTCGTTCGACGGCAGCACGCCGTCGGCCATCAGGAACGACGTCGCACGCAGATGGTCGGCGATGACGCGGTGACTGAACACGGCTTCACCCTCGCTCCTGGCGCCGGAGAACTCGATGGACGCCGCGATGATGTGGCGAAATACATCCACGTCATAATCGGTGAGGACGCCCTGCAGGATGGCCGTGATGCGCTCGAGCCCCATGCCGGTATCGATCGAGGGCTTGGGCAAGTCGATGCGCGTCTTCTCGTCGACCTGCTCGAACTGCATGAAGACGAGATTCCAGAATTCGAGATAACGATCGCCATCTTCGTCGGGCGATCCGGGCGGCCCACCCGCGACCGCCTCGCCCTGGTCGTAGAAGATTTCCGAATTGTAGCCGCAGGGGCCGAGCGGCCCCATCGCCCACAGATTGCTCTCATGGTCGACAATGCGCGCATCGGAGAAGCCCGCGATCTTTTTCCATAGGCTGCGCGCGACGTCATCGGTGGGATGCACCGTCACCCACAGCCGCTCCTTGGGCAGGGCCAGCGTGTTACGCACATAGTCCCAGGCATATTCGATCGCGGCTTCCTTGAAATAGTCGCCGAAAGAAAAGTTGCCGAGCATCTCGAAGAAGGTGTGGTGGCGCGCCGTGTAGCCGACATTGTCGAGGTCGTTGTGCTTGCCCCCGGCGCGGACGCATTTCTGCACGCTTGCGGCGCGGTTGTAGGGCCGCTTCTCCGCGCCGGTGAAGGCGTTCTTGAACTGCACCATGCCGGCGTTGGTAAAGAGCAGTGTCGGATCGTTGCGCGGCACCAGGGGCGAGGATGCCACCACCGCGTGCTGGCGGTCACGGAAGAAGTCGAGAAAGGAGGCGCGGACGTCGGACAGGCTCTGCATGGCGGTTTATGTAGCCGCCGCGGGGTGGCGTGTCATCTGCCGTAGCGGAATAGCGGGCTGCGCACGGCGGAAGTAGCGAGGGGCGCCCCATGGCGGAAGCGCCCCTTCGCCGGAGTCGTTCCCTCATGCCAACAAAGGAACGAACACTGTGCCGGAGCCGCTATTCGGCGGCGTCTGATTCCTTGTCGTCGCCGCCAATGACTAGGTTCTGGCCGATCAGCCCGGCATTGGCCCGGATCGCGGCTTCGATCTTGGCGGCGATGTCTGGATTGGCGGCGAGGAACGCCTTGGCCGCCTCGCGGCCCTGGCCGATCCGTTCGCCGTCGCAGGAGAACCACGAGCCCGACTTTTCAACGACATTGGCCTTGACGCCAAGATCGAGCAGCTCGCCGGTCTTGGAGATGCCCGCGCCATACATGATGTCGAACTCGACCTGCTTGAAGGGCGGTGCAACCTTGTTCTTGACGACCTTCACGCGCGTCTGATTGCCGACCACTTCGTCATGGTCCTTGATGGCGCCGATGCGCCGGATATCGAGACGCACCGAGGCGTAGAATTTGAGCGCATTACCGCCGGTGGTGGTTTCGGGATTGCCGAACATGATGCCTATCTTCATGCGGATCTGATTGATGAAGAGCACGATCGTGTTGGACTTGGAGATCGAGGCGGTCAACTTGCGCAACGCCTGACTCATCAGCCGTGCCTGCAGGCCGGGCAGCGAATCGCCCATCTCACCCTCGAGTTCGGCCTTCGGCGTCAAGGCCGCCACCGAGTCGATGACGACGATGTCGACGCCGCCCGAGCGCACCAAGGTGTCGGTGATCTCAAGCGCCTGCTCGCCGGTATCGGGCTGGGAAATGAGCATCTCGTCGATGTCGACGCCGAGTTTCTTGGCGTAGCCCGGATCCATGGCATGCTCGGCATCGATATAGGCGGCGATCCCGCCTTTCTTCTGAATCTCCGCGACGACATGCAGCGCCAAGGTGGTCTTGCCCGAAGATTCCGGGCCGTAGACTTCGATGACGCGGCCACGCGGCAGACCGCCGATGCCAAGCGCGATGTCGAGACCGAGCGAACCGGTCGACACCGCATCGGTGGCGACGCCGAGATCGCGCGCCCCCATCTTCATGACCGAACCCTTGCCGAAGGCCCGATCGATCTGGGTCAGCGCCGCCTCCAGCGCCCGTTTCTTTTCGCTATTGTCGTCTTTGCCCACTACGCGCAATGCCGCCTGTGACATGAGAACCGTCTCCTTATTTCAGAGCGGCATGGAAAACCCAAGCCGCCGCCACGCGGAGGTCAAAGTACACGCTTTGTTCTCATTGGCAAGACGCTGACTAATGCGCTGAAGATATTGAAAAATACCATATCTCGTTCTTTCACTGTTCTAGTCCTCCAATTGTACGCTGGAAAGTGTCCTGCCGGAGCGAATCACGGCAGGCGCGAGGCGCCGCAAGCCCCATCAAGACGGAAGCGTTCGGTGCTGGCACCCTAGGCGCCATGTCCGCTTCCGGTCCGAACGATTTTCTTGCCGACGTCCTCGCCTATATCGCGGCGCATCGCCGGCCGCTGACACTTGCAGAGCTCGCGACGAGCGCCGGCTACTCACCCTATTATTTCTCGCGCCTGTTCACGGCGCGCGTCGGGACGAGCGTGATAAGTTATGTCCGCGAGTGCCGCCTGCTCGATGCGGCCCTGCGCCTGGCCGGCGATGCCCCGCCGCCCCTCATCGAACTCGCCTTCGATAGCGGCTTTGAAAGCCAGGAAGCTTTCACGCGTGCCTTCCACCGTCGCTTCGGCGCATCGCCCGGTCGTTTCCGGCGCGGTGCCGCCACGCGCCATCCCAAGGAGACGAACATGACCATCACGAAAACCGCGCGAGTCGAAGCACAACAGGAGCTGGTGCGCCGCGACGCCTTCAGCGTTGCCGGCGTCGCTGCTCTCTTCACGCAGGACAACAAGAGCGGCATTCCCGGTCTCTGGCCGCGGCTGTTTCAGAAGCTGCCACTCAAGGATCAAGTGGGCCAGGTGAGCTATGGCGTCTGCAGCATGATCGACCGCGACGAGGGCAGCTTTAAGTATCTTGCCGGAGTCGAGGTGAAGGGCGAGACGCCGCTGCCGGAAGGCTTCGAGCGGGTGACGCTCGAGCCGCAAAGCTATGCCGTCTACCGCATCGTGCTCGACGGTTCGGATCTGCATGCGCAGATGCAGGCGGCCATGCCCATCATTTGGGGCGACATGCTGCCGAAGTCGGGCAGGAGGCTCGCACCTGCGCCTGATTTTGAGTTCTATCCGCCGGGTTTTTCGCCCAACCGCGAGGGCGCCTATGTCGACATCTATGTGCCGGTAGAAGCTTAGGGCTTCACGAATTTCAGCGCGTACTGGTCGGTCTTGCCGCGGATGGCGGGATCGAAGATCGACTTGGTGTGATCATCGCCGGCACGGTGCAGGAACGCGCCCTCGGCCACGAGTTTGAAGCCGGCCGCAGTGACTTCGCGAATGACCTGCGCCTTTTCAATGCGATGCAGGGCTGCGATTTGCGTCTCCCTGGTGCCGGGATTGGCCTGGTGGTCGAGGATGAAATAGACACCGCCCCGCTTGAGTGACGCGAAGACGTGGCGGTTGAACGCTGCCATGTCGACCGCGCCATACTCCTTGATGTGCAGGTCGTGATAATTCTGCGTGATCCAGAAAAGATCGACCGGCTGCGGCAGATGGAATTCACCGAAGGCCCGCCCGTCGATCGCGATATTGTTCCGACCCGGCTCCGCCGCCATCTTCAGATCGGAAGGCAGACAGCCCTTCCACCGCGTCGTTTCCATACCGTAGATCTTGCCGTTGGGCCCGACGATGTCGCTCAGCAGCCGAGAGAAATAGCCGCCGCAGGGATAGAGCTCGCCCACGATCATGCCGCGCTTGACGCCGGCGAAGGCCAGCGTTGCCGCCGGCGCGCGCAGGGCGTCGGTGTCGCGATCGCTCTGGGGTCGGGAGCTGTCGGCAATGGCAGCGGCGATGGGGTCAGGCTTGGCGGTGACGGGCGAGGCGAACGTCAGTGCGAGCAAAGCAGCAGCTGCGGCGAAAGTAGTGGTTTTCATGATGGCGTCTCCCCAGCAGACGCGCGAATTCTAACGGGCGTCCGATACTTCGGGGATACACGATTCCGTCATGTGCGGCGGAGTGTCAGCCGATGCGCTTGGGCGCCGGCGCGCCGGCCAGCACTTCCTTGACCTTCGCGGCGAGCTGCTTGAGGCCGAAGGGCTTGGGCAGGAAGTGCAGGTCTTCGGCTTTTTCATCATTGCGACGGAAAGCTTCTTCGGCGTAGCCGGACATGAAGATCACTGCCATCTCGGGGCGAATGCGCTTGACGGCGCGCACCAGCGTCGGTCCATCCATGTTGGGCATCACGACGTCGGTAATGAGCAAATGGATCGGCGCCTTGGCGTTCTGCACAATCTCGAGTGCCTCTTCGCCGCCGGCGGCTTCAAGCACGCTGTAGCCCCGCAGCTTGAGCGCGCGTGCCGCGAAACTGCGCACCGCTTCCTCGTCTTCCACAAGCAGGATCGTGTCCTGGCCGGTGACATCGCGCGGGCCGGCCCGTTCGCTCTCCACCACCGCCGGCGCGTTCTCATCGATGCGATGGCGCGGCAGGAAGATGCGAAAGCTGGTGCCCTTGCCGATTTCGCTGTCGACCGTGATGAAGCCGCCTGTCTGCTTGACGATGCCATAGACGGTGGCGAGGCCGAGGCCGGTGCCCTGTCCCACGGGCTTGGTCGTGTAGAAGGGATCGAAAATCTTGCCCAGATGCTCCTTGGGGATGCCGACGCCAGTATCGCTGACTTCGATGCGCACATATTCGCCGGCGGGCATGATGGCGGTGCCGAGCGCCGCCGGCGTCGTCGCGTTCTCATTCGCGGTGCGAATGGTGACCGTACCGCCCTTGGGCATGGCGTCGCGCGCATTGACGACGAGATTGATGATCGCGTTCGACAGCTGCGCCTCGTCGGCGTGCACCGGCCATACATCAGCGCCATGTTCGAGCTTGAGATCGACGCCTTCGCGCAACAGCCGACGCAGCATCAGCGCAAGCTCGCCGACCACATCGCGCACGGCCAGCACGCGCGGTTGCATCGTCTGCTTGCGGGAGAAGGCCAGCAGCTGGCCCACCAAAGTGGCGGCACGCAGAGCGTTTTGATGAATCTCGTTGATCTCCTTGAACGAGGGGTCGCCGGCCTGGTGACGCATCAACAGGAACTCGGAATTGCCGATGATGACGGTCAGCAGGTTGTTGAAGTCGTGCGCCACGCCGCCGGCGAGCTGACCCACCGCTTGCATTTTTTGCGATTGGGCGAACTTGGTCTCAAGCGCCTTCTGTTCCGAAACATCGACGAGATAGAGAATTACGCGCCCGGAACTGATCGGGCTTGCGAACAATTCCGCCGTGCGTTCATCCTGGCCGGCGGCCCGCAGTTCGGCGGATGCGACACTGGTGGTGCCCTGGGCGGCTTGCGAAATCAGCTCGCTGATGCGCGCGCGATCGGCAGGTTCGACAAGCTCGCTGAAGGCGCGGCCAGGCAAGGCGCCGGCCGCGCCGAAGAATTTGGCAAAGGCGGGATTGGCATCGATCAACTTGCCGTCGCCGGCGGCAAAGGCGACGCCGACCGGCGCATCGCGGAAAATATCGCCGATGCCGGCAGGGGGGCTTGCAGTCTGATGCGTTTTCGCGGCGGGCGTAGGGGTTGCAACCGGCGCTGCGGCGAGCCGTGGCGTAAACCACCAGGCGGTCTGTCCATTCGAGAGCGGCCGGACGGCGGCCACGATCTCGATGCCCGGCCCCACGACGAACGATTCTTCGCGCGGCGTGCCTTCGGCGGCACCGCGGGTTAGGCGGTAGAGGACCGCGGCCGAAGGTTCGCCGGCCAGCGCCAGCTCGGGCGGCGGTGCCGGCTCGCCCTCCGCGGCACCGGACATTTTGCGATAGACCGCATTGCAGTCGAGCACCGCGCCGTCGCTGCCGGTGATCGCCCAGGCAACATTGGCGCGTGCCGCTGCTTCGGCTACGCGACGCGTATCCGCCGCGCTGAGCTTTTCTTTGGGCCAGACGGCAAAGAGAAAGAGACTCGCCACCGCGCCGATCGCGGCCAGCAGCATGACCCCCGCCCACCCGACCGCATTAGGCGTGATCACGGCGAGCGTGGCCGAGGAAAGCGCAAGAAACACGAAGCCAAGCGCCGCCCAGCGCCACGCGCCGGCTGGCACGCCCGTGCTGGCACTGGAAAGTCCGCGAGTCGCCATCATGATTCGACATTATCCGCGATTGTCATTTCGGGCGAGCCACGGCTGGCGCGGCGAAGGAACCCGCCCGCAAAAGCAGGAAAAACTAGCTTGGCTTCAGCTTTCCCGTCAGCCGCATGACATAGCCGATGACCTGTGCCACGGCCTTGTAGTGCTCCTGCGGAATGACCTCGTCGACTTCGACGGTGGCGTGCAGGGCGCGGGCCAGGGGCGGGTTTTCGACGATGGGAACATCGTTCTCTTTGGCCACTTCGCGAATTTTTAGGGCGAGGGCATCGACACCTTTGGCGACGCAAACGGGCGCAGCCATCTTGCCGGACTCATATTTGAGCGCCACGGCATAGTGCGTCGGGTTGGTGATGATTACCGTCGCATCGGGGACCGCCGCGATCATGCGCTTCTTGGAGCGTTCGTTTCGAATCTGGCGAATCTTGGCCTTGATTTGCGGATCACCCTCGCTTTGGCGGAATTCTTCCTTGATCTCCTGCTTGGACATGCGATTGCGCTGCAGGAAGCGGTGACGTTGCAGAAAATAATCGAGGCCGGCAATGCCGGCGAGCACGGCCAATGCGGCGATCAGCACCTTGAACAACAAATGGCTCATGTCGCCAAGGACGCCCAACGGCGTCTGGCCCATAACCGCTTCAAGCATGTTTCGCTCGGGCCATATCTGGGTCCAAACGGCGAAACCGACGAGCAATATTTTGGCGAGGCCCTTGAGCAGGTTGGACAGCCCGTCAAGGCCGAACATCCGTTTGAGCCCGGCGACCGGTGACAGCTTTGAGAGGCTCGGCTTCAGCTTGTCGGGTGAAAAGATGGGCCGGGCCTGAATGACATGGCCCGCCAGGGCAGCCGCCAGCATCATGGCGAGAACCGGGGCAAGAAAACCCATCAGCATCAGCAATGTGTGCCGGACCAGCGCCATGATGTCCGCCGGATCAAGGCTCATCTTGTCAGGTTGTTCTAGGAACGCGCGCAACGCCTGCGCCAGTCCCTTGCTGGTCGACGCGCCGAACATGGCGATGGCGATGGCGCCGCCTAGAAGCAGGACGAAGGTCGTGACTTCCGTGCTCTTTACGACGTCGCCATGCTCGCGCGCCTGTTGCAGGCGCTTTTGTGTTGGCTCTTCGGTTTGCTGCGATGGGTCGCGATCATCAGCCATGAGGGATCACAGGAAATTCGCCATCTGGGCGCCATAGAAATTGAGGAACAAAGTCAGCATCGAGCCCAGGAGCAAGGCCATCAGCACGAAGCCGAATAAAATGTTGATGGGCATCGCGACGAAGAAGACCTGCAGCTGCGGCATCAGGCGCGCCAAAACGCCGAGCGCCGCATAGAGAGCAAATCCGAACACCAGGAACGGGGCCGCCAGCTGAAAGCCCAGGACGAAGGCACTGCTGACGAGACGGATGGTAAGCTCGGCCATGTCGCCGGTCGGCAACGCCGCGCCGGGCGGCAGCATTCTGTAGCTGCCCGAAATGGCGCCGATGGCGACATGATGCAGGTCGGTGGAGAAAATCAGTACCGCGCCCATTAGCGAGAGGAAGTTGCCGATGACGGCACCTTGTTCGTGTTGCGTCGGATCGACGGTTTGTGCGTAGGCGAGGCCAGTCTGGGTGGCGATGAGATAGCCCGCTGTCTGCAGTGAACTCATGATGATGCGCGACATCGCGCCAATCAGGATGCCGCAGGTCACCTCCTGGGAGATGAGCAGGCCGAGCTGCAGGCTATTCGTCGGCGGCTGGGCGGGATAGGCGCTTTGTACCGTCGGAGCGAGGGCAATGGACACTGCGAGCGCCAGCACCAGCCGTACGCGTGCCGGAATACCGCCCTCGCCGAGTGCCGGCAGCAGCATCATCATCGCGCCGGTGCGCGCGAACACCAGAAGATAGGTGAAAAGCAGTCCGGAAAGCTCTGGCAGTTGGAAGTGCATGGCGCGGCCCGCCCCGTTAATAGGCCGCTATGCGGTGGGCGATATCGACCATCAAGCCGTTCATCGCCGCGCCCGCGAAGGGCAGTGAAATCAGCAGCACGATGAAGATGGCGACGATCTTGGGGACGAAGACGAGCGTCATTTCCTGAATCTGGGTCAGCGCCTGCAACAGGCCGATGGCAAGACCGACGAAAAGCGCCGTGAGCATGGCAGGCGTGATGACCTCCAACAGAACGAGGATCGAGGAACGGGCGAAGTCGACGGCATCGGTTGGGGTCATTGGTCGTCCCGGATTGCGAATTGATCATCGCGCGTGCGCGGGATGAGAAAGTCTATTGGAGAACCGAACATGGCGCAGGAACCAAGTGTCAGATCGGCATGTTCATGATCGATTGATACGCTTGCACGACCTTGTCGCGAACGGCGACGACAGTATCGAGCGTGATCTCGGCCTGGTTCACGGCGCCGACGACATCGACGATGTTGGCTTGACCCGCGATCTGGCGCGCCGCCATTGCCTCGCCTTGCTTCATTGTGCCGATACCGTCTTGCACGGCCTTGCTGAGGAAATCGCCAAAGCCGCCAAGTGTCGGCGCGCCCGTGCCGGCGCCACCGCCGATTTGTGCAATCGCCTGGTAAGCGGCAGCCGCCGCTGTTGGAAGTACTGCCATGCTCTACTCCTGGGTGGAACTTCCGCGGGCGCGGAAAGCTGGTGGAACTATTTCTTCAACAGATCGACGGTGCGCGTAAGCATTGCCTTGGTTGCGTCCATCACGCTCAGGTCGGCTTCGTAGGAGCGCTGGGCTTCGCGCATGTCCATGATTTCGACCAGTGCGTTGACGTTGGGCAGCTTGACATAGCCCTTGGTGTCGGCGTTCGGATTTCCCGGATCGTACTGCAGGCGAAATTCGCTGCTATCGGCGACCGGCTTTTCCGAAGTGACAAGCGTCGCGTTGAGTTCACGGTCGAAGTCGCTCTTCATCGTGGCGATCTTGCGGCGATAGGGATCGCCACCGGGTACAGGCGAGGTCGAATTCGCGTTGGCGATGTTCTCTGCGATGGTGCGCATGCGGTCCGATTGGGCCCGCATGCCGGACGCCGCGACGATCAGGGAAGTCGAAAAGTCCATCTTTCTTTGTCTCCGTCAACGACCGATGGCGATCTTCATCATGTCGATCGCCTTCGCATAAAGATTGCTCGCGGCCTGATATTCCGCCTGGGTGCCGGCGACCTTGATCATTTCCTGTTCGAGCGAGACCGTATTGCCGCTCGGCGTGGCCTCACCGTCGGGCGCACGCATATCAGTGAAGGCTGGCGTTGCGGATTGCGCCAGGCCGATATGGCGTGGATCGGTGACCATCATGCCGCTCTGCACGCTCGCGGGGGTCGAGGTCGAGCGCTTCAGGACGTCTGCGAAATTTATCGGCTTCAGATCGCGCGCCGTGAAGCCGGGCGTATCGGCGTTCGCGACATTCTGCGCCAGCACATTCTGCCGCGCCCCGAGCCATGACATGCGCTGTTTCAGCAGCGCCAGCAACGGCACGTCGTCAAAGTTGGTCGCCATCCAAGGGTTCTCCGTATACGGAAAATTAGCCTTAAGAACCGGCAGGATGCCTGCGAACGATTAAGCCCGGCTTAACGCAAACGGAATTTGCTGCCGGGCATTTTCTTCCGCTGTTTAACGCGCGATTAAGGTTGACAAGTTTTGATGCGCGCATGGATCTGATCGATTTTTCCCGCTACATCGGCGCGTTGCTCCTGGTACTCGGTCTCGTCGGCGGCGCCGGTCTGGCGGCACGTCGTTTCGGCCTGGGCGGCCTGATCAGGCCCGTGCAAGCACGCCGGCTTGCCATCGTCGAAAGCCTCATGATCGCGCCGCGCCAGCGCTTGCTCATCATTCGCCGCGACGATGTCGAGCATCTGGTGCTGAGCGGGCCGGACGGCAGCAGCATCATCGAGTCAGGCATTGCGGCCCAAGGAAATACCGTCCCATCGCTGGCGCCGGGAATGGCGTCGTGAAGATCCGCTGGCTGCTATTTCTTGTTGTGGCGTTGACGTTCGTCATGCCCGGCGCCGCCTTCGCCGGTTCGCCTGCAGCCAATGCTATCGTCCAGGCGACGACCGGTGCGGCCGCCAGCGGCGGGCTGTCGATCGATCTCACCGGTGGGGGCCTCTTCACCGATCGCATCATGCAGATCGTGGCACTTGTCACGATCCTGTCGATCGCGCCGTCGATCCTGATCATGATGACGAGCTTCGTTCGCATGGTTGTCGTGCTGTCACTGTTGCGCACCGCGTTGGGCTTGCAGCAAAGCCCGCCGAACAGCGTGATCGTTTCACTGGCGCTATTTCTCACGCTCTTCGTTATGACGCCGACGCTGAAGGACGCTTACAATCAGGGCATCGTTCCTCTGGTGAACAATCAGATCACGACGGAACAGGCGTTCGACCGCGCCGCCGTGCCAATGAAGAAATTCATGATGGCGCATGTGCGCAACGCGGATATCAAGCTGTTCATGGACCTCTCAGGCGCGAAGCCGCCCAAGAGCGCCGAACAAGTCGCGATCAGCACCCTGGCGCCGGCCTTCATGCTCAGCGAACTCAAGCGCGCTTTCGAAATCGGCTTTTTGATCTTCGTGCCGTTTCTCATCATCGACATGGCGGTCGCCTCGATTCTGATGTCGATGGGCATGATGATGCTGCCGCCGGTGATCATCTCCCTGCCTTTCAAGTTGATCTTCTTCGTCCTGGTCGATGGCTGGCGCCTGGTCGCGGGCTCGCTCGTGGAAAGCTATCTGCACGCCGCACCGCCTTCCTGAGCCGGCCCGAAGCGATGCAGGAATTTCTGCAATCTATGGTTGTATTCAGGCACAACTTCTGATTAAGTAAATCGTCGGTCCTGGCGGATCGATTCACAGTATTTCCAAAGATCAGGAGAACTTAATGTCCACTGCGAACCATGAAGTCGCCAGCGTTCATGAAGTGAAAACAGCCGATGTTCGGAACAATACTTTCGACGGTCACACACCTGACCTGTACATCAATACCAATAAGCTGGGCGGCAAGCATTTTCTGGTGAAAGTGAACAATGCGGCAGGCAAGCCGACTTTGATCGCCATTCACCTCTAGCAACTTTCCGCATCCGTACCGCTTTCTTGGGCGCCGCCGCCAGCGACGGTGCGCGCCCAATCCTTTCCCCGATGCCGGAAAATCGTCCATGGCACAGCAGGAATTTGCGCCTTCATTTCGGCCGCGACTGCGCGGCACGGTGCGGCTCGGCGGCGAAGCCGTTCACATAGGCGATGGCTTTGAACTTTGTTCTACCGAATATCCGCCAAACGAACTCGCCCGGCTCCTGCATCTCTTCGACGGTGAGAGGGATTCGGCATCCATCGTCGCAACAGAGCCGCTCCTTACAGCATCGACCGCTGGCGAACTCATCCAGGCGCTGGACGCGGCCGGCCTGATCGACGACGCGGCCCCCATCGCGTGCCGTACGGGTCTCGAAGTCATTTTGGAGATCGAGGAGCTCGTCGAGAGCTACTGCGCCACGACGATCTACGAAAACAAGTTCTGGCGAACCTGCCTGGCGGCGCGCCAGCCGGGAGACCTGCCGCAAAAGGTAGCGTCCGGCATGGTGATCGAGAACTGGCACTTCCTGTTCCGGGAAAGCTATTTCGACGCCCCGGTTCTGTCCTATGTGCCCAATACGCAGGTTCGAATTCTCCTCAATCAGTTCTTTTCCGAAGAATATGGTCATGACGAGATTCTGCTGCGTGCGTTGAACTTCATCGGTCTTACCCGCGAAGACATGGCCGATGCGATTCCGCTGCCCGAAACAATGGCGCTGTGCAACGCGCTGGCGCACTGGGCGCATACTGATCCGTTGTTCTTTTTTACCACGCTCGGCCTACTGGAAGGCCAGGGGATGAAGCACGACAGCTTTATCGAGGCGTGCGAACGCTGCGGTCTGGCGGAGGGTTTCATCGCACCCCTGCGCGCGCACGCCAATATCAATATTAAGGCAGCGCACGGCAATCTGACGCGCGCGATATTTCAGAACATCGGCGTGCTCGATCTACCCACGGCGGCGCGGCTGAAGCGGCAGGTGCGCCTCTTTGTCGAACTCTATGACGCGTTTTATGTCGGCGTATGGCGCTACTACACGTCGGACGCGCCATTGCTACGCCGGGTCAGCGAACTATGAGCGAGATGGCATGGAACAGGAACTCGACATTCCGGTAAAACCGAAATTTCGCTCCCAGGTCAAAACGGTGATGCGCCAGGGCGAGGCCGAAATATTTCTGGGCGACAACCACTGCTCGTTCGTATTCAAAGCCGGCGAGCAGCGCGCGGTCGAGCGCCTGTTCGACCAACTCGAAGCCGGCGGTCTGACGGTCGTCGACCTCACATCCCTGTCACCCGAGATCGCCGAACAAGTGCCGCATTTGCTGCGCGATTTCGACCGCCTGCGGCTACTGATCGACTCTGAACCATTGGATGGGGATGACGCGCGCAGCGGCGCGCAACTCTATCGCGAGGTGCGGCGGGTGGCAGAGCGGGTGACGGCCAAGATCGCCAATTCGACATTTTATGAAGCGCTGCGATCGGGTCGGGCAACACGGCGTCAGCTGATCGGCTATGCCCTTGAATATCACTGGATCGTCCAGGCTGCACCGGGGCTGATTGGACCTGCGCTTGCCACCGCGCACAGCGCGAGGGAACGCGTGCTGCTGCAGGAGTTCCTGAGGTCCGAACTCGGGCATGACCGGTTTCTTGCCACCGCGCTCGCCGCCGTCGGGCTGACGCCGCACGAGGTGGAGCTACACCAGCCTCTGCCGGCGACGTTCGCGCTCGGCGCTTCGCTCGGCGTCTATGCCCGCCAGCACCCGCTGTCGTTCCGGGCCTGCCTCTTCCTGTTTGAGCGTGCGCAACCGAGCTTCATCGCCGCATTCGACGCGCGTTGTCAGGTGCTGGGTTTGCCCGAGGAGTTCTATCTGCCGCTGCGCCACCATGCCGATCTCAACGACAATTATGATCACGAGGACATATCTCGCGCGCTCCTGCAACTTGAAGGTGCCGTCGACCAGGAAAGCTGCAACGCGGTCAAGCGCCATGTCGCGTTGCTGGTCGAAACCATGATCCAGCAAGAAGAGACGATACTCTCCTACTACGGCCAACCCGACTCGCCCCTGCCGCGAGTCTTTGCCTAACACGATGCAGCAGTGGACTTTCCAACGGTTTCGCCGGCCACAATTGAGCGTGGATGCCATCTCCCACGAAGCTGGCAGCCGCGTCATAGCCTTGCGCGCCGGCGCGCAGTGCTACCGTTTCGCGGTTGACGATGCCGATGCCGCGGCGGAGATCGCCGCACAGTTGGCGAACTTGTGCGATGGCGCCGCGCCGCTATGGCAGACTGTGCATAAGAGTGTGCCGGGTTCACCATGGCATGCGCTGGCCACGTTTCTCGACACGCGCAGTCTGATCCGCGAAACGCTAGACGATGCGGAGCGCGCGCTTGCCATGCAGGCGAGAAGGATCGACGACCTTATCAGCGGGACGCATGCCGCTTTCATGGCGCGGTTGCCGGCGGAGGCGCGCGACGCGGCAGCAGCCCAGGCGGCGCGGCTTTGCAGCGTGATCGATCGTACACTGCTGGCCGCGACCTCGTTCTTCGCACGCGGCGATCCGTTTGACGCCGCGGTGCAGCCAAACTTCTATCTCGCCTTGTTGCTGATCGAGTTCGATTACCTGCGCAGCGCCTCGCCGCCCACACTTCTGGCTGCGCGGCAGTTGTTGCAACGTATTGTGCAGACGGCGGATGGCCGGCCGACGACCATGTGTGATGACGCCGGCAATCTGTACGACGAGCACGACCTGGCAAGCCATCTCTGGTTGGTGTGCGATTGCCTTGCCCGCAGCGTGGGCGCCGAGGCCGCGAGATTTCACGTTGCGCGAATCCCGAAACTTTCCCTGTCATCGGGTCTCGAATTCATGCGCCGCACCGAAATCGTGACGCGCGAAACGCTCGCATTGTGGGGACCCAACCATTATGTCAACGCGCTCGAAGTGCTGGACGATGCCAAGGCGCCGCTGATCGCTGGCCCCTATATCGAGCAATATCATGTCACCCGCCGGTTTGTGGAAATCATCGCGCCGTTGCTAAGCCGACGCCTGTCGCCGCAGCTACGCCGGACGATGTTTCAATATTATTCCGAAGAAATCGGCCATGAAGCGCTGGAAAGCACCACCTGCGAGGCGCTTGGCGTTTCACAGCGCGCGCTCGACCTTGCGGTTCCGTTGCCGCTGCATTTTGCTTTCGTTGACGCGCTGACTGTGGTGGCGGAACTCGATCCGATTGCTTCCTTCGCGGCGATCATGGTCATCGAAGGGGTGTTTGGTGAACCGCCACGCATGTCGCTGCGGCTTGCGTCCGTTGGCGAGGCCAACCCGGCGTTTCGCAGCGTGGCACAGGAGCATGATGAGCTTAACGATACGTTGAACCACAACAGCATCGCCCGCGACTGCTTTGAGCATGTCTCTGCGGTCAGTCCACCAAGGCAACTGAATGCGCTACGGCGGATCCTGTTTCTCCTGGAACTCAACCATCGCGCCTGGAACGGCATTGCAGAATTCTATGGCAGCCAGAAAGCCCTCGCGCTGCAGGGCCGTTTTGGCGAGCCGATGGCGCCGCAGATCTAGGCGGGGCGGACGTAGCGGCAGGCTCGCCAGCCGCGCTTTTCGCGCCTAGTCTTTCCCGGCCAAAGCCCGAGGAGAGCGCCATGAACAAACCAGAACGCATCGTTACCGATGAGGTTCTCTATGCCGTTGCCGATCATGTCGCGACGCTCACATTGAACGCGCCCGAGCGCATGAACACGATCTCGGGGCCCATGCTCGGCGCGCTGACCCAATATCTTCTCGAGGCCGATGCCGATCCCGACGTGCGCTGCGTGATCCTGACGGGCACGGGCCGTGCTTTCTGCGCTGGGCTTGATCTTCGGGCACAGACGAGCGGCAAGGGGCTTTCGATCGGCGGCAGTGGAGCGGTTGCGACCGATATCGACCTGCGCAACACGCCGCCAACCGTGCTGCATGCGATGAACAAGCCGACGATCTGCGCCGTCAATGGTGGCGCTGCGGGCTACGGCGCCGACACGGCGATTGGCTGCGATATCCGCATCATGGCCAAGTCGTCCAAGCTCGCGCTCTCCTTCGCGAAGCGCGGCATTCTGCCGGAATCGGGTGGCACGTGGTTGCTGCCGCGTCTGCTCGGCTGGTCGAAGGCCGCCGAAATCATTTTTACCGGCCGTACCTTGTCGCCCGAAGAATGTGTCGAGCTCGGCCTCGCATCGGAAGTTGTGGCCGATGCCGAGCTGATGCCACGCGCTCGCGCGCTCGCCGCCGAGATCGCAGCCAATGCGCCGCTCGCGGTGCAAGCCGCCAAGCGCATGATGCGCATGGGCCTGAACGAGCCGTTCCCGGAACATGTGCACCATGTCTACCTGCAGCTACTGCCGTTGATGCGCACCGAGGATTCCAAGGAAGGCATGCTCGCCTTCATGGAAAAGCGCGCACCGATCTTCAAGGGGAAGTAGGGCGACTGGACAGACTTCAGGCGCTCGCGCACTCTCCGCCGCAAAACAGGGGGGCCAATGAGCGCACTGCCGCAACGAACCGTCGAGTACAACGGTTTCATCACCGAGGCGAAGCGCTGGGCGAGCTTTCGCCATCGTCCTGACGACATCATCATCTCGACCCCACCCAAATGCGGCACGACCTGGACGCAAGCGATCTGCGCCATGCTGGTGTTCGGCCGCGCCGAGATTGATGTGCAGCCGGGTAACGAATCGCCCTGGATCGACGCGAATTTCATGCCCGCCGACGCGGTCAATGCGATGCTCGAAGCGCAAACCCATCGCCGCTTCATCAAGACCCACACGCCCCTAGATGGCATTCCGTTCTATCCCGAATGCACCTATCTCGCGGTCTATCGCGATCCGCGCGACGCCTACTTCTCGATGGCCAACCACCTGGTGAACATGAATTTGCCGCCCGATGCGCCGCCTCCGCCGCCACGGGCCGAGACCTTCGAGGCCTGGGCGAGCGAGCCGCTCATACCAGGCCAGGCACAGCAGCTTTCGCTGTCCTTCGCCATCAACCACTTCAAGACCTTCTGGAATTATCGTGACCTGCCGAACATCCACTTCTTTCACTATTCAGACCTGAAGCGCGACTTGGCGGCAGGCGTACGGGCAATGGCCAAAGCGATCGGCGTGTAACTTGAGGATGCCACGATCTTGGCGATCGCCGAAGCGGCCAAGTTCCAGAACATGCGGGCGAAGGCGATGAAATTTGCGCCCGGAGCCGGCAGCGGCATTTGGAAGAACGAAACAAATTTCTTCGACAAGGCGCGGCAGGGGCAGTGGCGCGAATTGGTGGGAGAACGCGACCTTGCGGCGTACCGCAAAACCATGTCCGACATGCTGCCGCCGGCCGCCGCCGCTTGGCTCGAGAATGGCGGCTCCTTGCCCGGTTGAATTATTCCGCGGCCATTTTGGTGTCGCGCGGCTTGCGCGCGCGTTGGTACGGCCGGTCGCCCAGGATCGTCGCACGATTCATGATGCGCCGGTGCGGCAGGTAGTCGTTCACCGCATAATGTTGGGTGATGCGATTGTCCCAGAACGCGATCGAATTGGGCGTCCAATGCCAGCGCACCTGGAATTCCGGTTTTTGGATGTGCACGAACAGCATGTTGAGCAGAGCGGTGCTCTCCTCGCGGCGCAGGCCCTTGATGCGTTCGGTGAATCCGTAGTTGACGAACAGGGAGTCCGCGCCCGTCTCGGGATGGGTGCGCACCACGGGATGGATCACAGGTGGATGCTCCGACATCGCCTTGGCGTGTTTCTCATCGCCTGCTTCCTTGGCGACCTGGCCACGCGCCGGAAACCCGCGCGCAAAATCATGCACTGCGTCGAGTTCTATGAGGAAACGTTGCAGCGGCTTTGAGAGTCCTTCATAGGCCGCCTGCATGTTGGCCCAGCACGTGTCGCCACCCTCTGGCGGCAGAAGTTTGGCATAGAGGATCGCACCGAGCGGCGGCGTTTCGATGAAAGTCACATCGGTGTGCCAGGCATCATTGTCCGTTGGATTGTCGGCATGATTGTCCAGGATGAACATCTCCGGCGCTTCAGGGACGCCGGGATAGAGCGGATGGGTGTGCAGTTCGCCGAAGCGGGCCGCAAAGTCGCGATGCTGCACGGGCGTGATGTGCTGATCTTCGAAGAAGATCACCTTGTGGGCGAGCAGGGCCGCGCGGATTTGTGCGATTTCTTCATCCGCGAGATGGCGTGACAAATCGACATTTTCCACGACGGCACCGATCGTCGGCGTGAGTGTGCGCGTGGAGATTTTGGGCATCTGATCCTCGGAGCGAATTGGCACGAACGAGACAGTATGATCGCTTTGGGTCGGGCGGTGAATTGGTGACGAAGGCTTACCGCAGAGCGTTGATCCTTCTGCTAAATCTGCGTTCGGTTGCTGGCATCGCATTGATGCCCTTGACATATTCTATATTTCTATTATTCTGGAAATATGGAATCACATCAAGCCCTGAGTGGCCTGGCGGCCTTGGCACAAGAAACGCGACTGGCGATCTTCCGTCGTCTGGTTCGGGCCGGACCGCGTGGCGAAGCCGCCGGCGCGATCGCAGACGCGCTGCATACACCGGCACCAACGCTTTCCTTTCACCTCAAGGAACTTGAGCGCGCCGGCCTCATCACCCAACGGCGCGAGAGCCGCAGTCTTATCTACGCCGCCAGATATGACGGCATGCGCGATCTGCTCACCTACTTGATGCAGGACTGCTGCGCCGGCCGACCCGAAATCTGCAATTTCAAACCGATGGAGAACTGCGATGAATCGCCTTCATGTTCACCTGCATGTGCATGACATTGCACAGTCCGTGCGCTTCTACAGCACCCTGTTCGGGAGCGAACCAACGAAGCGCGAAGTCGACTATGCCAAATGGATGCTCGACAATCCGCGCGTGAATTTCGCCATCTCGACCGGCGGTGCGGCGGGCCTCAGCCATCTTGGCATCCAAGTGGAAGATGACGGCGCACTTGCTGCGGCAACGGCGCGCGCCAAAAGCGCGGCCGGAAACGTGATCGAGGAGAAAGGTGCCAACTGCTGCTACGCCGTCGGTGACAAGGCTTGGGCAACCGACCCGCAAGGCGTGCGCTGGGAAACCTTCCACACGACCGGTGACCTCACGGTCTATGGCGTCGGCGCAGTCGAAGCGAAACCCCAAGTAGCTACCGGCACAGCCTGCTGTCCGACAGTCGCCGTGGCGAAGAAGCTGACCACTGACGCCTGCTGCGGTGGAAGCTGCGGGTGAGCGATAGAGTCTTCAATGTTCTATTCCTTTGTACCGGTAACTCGGCACGGTCGATCCTCGCCGAAGCTTTGTTGAACTTCGAGGGCAGGGGACGCTTTCGCGCCTATTCCGCGGGAAGTTTTCCCAAAGGCGCAGTCAATCCGATGACACTTTCGACCCTGCAACAAGCGGGTTTGTCGACGGGCGGCTACCGCTCAAAGAGTTGGGACGAATTTGTCGGGACCACTGCACCGGTCATGGACTTTGTCTTTACCGTTTGCGACGACGCGGCCGGCGAAGTTTGTCCGGTCTGGCCAGGTCATCCTGTCACCGCGCATTGGGGCGTTCCCGATCCGGCTGCCCTCCAGGGCAGCGAAGCGGAGAAGATGGTCGCGTTTCGCGAAACGCTGCGGTTACTTTCCAACCGCATCCGCGTGTTCACCGCATTGCCATTTGCCAAGCTCGACCGACTTGCGTTGAAGAAACATGTCGATGACATCGGCCGCGTCTAGTCCAGCGCGGCCGCTTGCCGCCGAAGCCGTCGGCACAATGCTATTGGTGGCCGGGGTCGTTGGCTCGGGCATCATGGCGCAGCGTCTGACTGGTGATGGCGCGCTGGCCCTCTTGTGCAACTCGCTTGCGACCGGCGCGCTGCTTGCCGTTCTGATTTTGATTTTTGCACCGATATCCGGTGCACAGTTCAATCCAGCCGTCACCATGGCGTTGCTCGCTCGCGGCGAAATCACCGCGCCACGTGCCCTCTCTTTTGGCATAGCGCAGCTTTGCGGCGGGCTAGGTGGCACACTTTTGGCGCACGCGATGTTCGGATTGCCGCTCCTCACGAGTGGAACAAACATTCGAACTGGCGCCGGCCAATGGCTCGGTGAGGCTGTGGCGACGTTCGGCCTGCTGCTGACGATTTTTGGCTGCCGGGCGCGCGGCATCGGCGTATTGGGGGCCGCGGTCGGTCTTTACATCGCGGCGGCCTATTGGTTCACGGCATCGACCTCATTTGCCAACCCGGCGGTGACGATTGCCCGGGCGCTCACGCCGACCCTCACCGGCATTCGACCGCTCGATGCGTTCTTCTTCGTGGGCGTGCAGTTCGGCGTTGCGCCGTTCGCCGCGGTTGCTACCCGCTGGCTCTTCCGGTCGGGACAGGGGTGACTCTGTGCGCCAGATAAAGATCATCTGCCGCATAACACATTGTTTTAAATATATTTTTCGGCGTTCGCGATTCAGAATGGCGAATTATTGCGCCTGCGAAGAGAAATGCCTTGAAATTCAACGTCCTGATCCTAATGTTCTGAACGTTGAACCTTGAAGGATTCATTCACATGACCCGTTATTTGACTCTCGCGTTCGCTTTGGCGCTCGTCGGTTTCGGCCCGGCCTACGCCCAGGCTCCGGCCCTGACCGCCGGCACCTACAAACTCTCGATCAGCTCGAAGGCCCCTTGTGAACTCACCGTGGCTGAAAATGGCGCGGTGACTGAGGCCGCCGACTGCGCAACCCGGCCCACACTGGGAAAGATTTTTCCGGCTGGCTCGGGCTATGAATTGACGACCGCATCGGGCGAGATCTTCGCACTGCTCAAGCTGAATGGCGAAGTGATTGAAGGACAAACCATCCCGGACCGGCGCCGAGTCTTGATCACCCACTAGCGTTGACGAGTCCGCCTGCAGAAGAGGGGCCGCACCGCAAGCGCGCCCCTTTTTCGCAGCTGTCTAGTGCCTGTGCGGGTGGGTTTCGAGCACAGCGGTGGATTCGCGGCAGTCCTCGTCACGGCAATCCTCGGCATCGATCTGGATCGTGGAGTGCGCGATGCCGAATTTCTGTCGCAGCCGTTCATTGATGCTGGCGGTAATGCCGGCCTGACGTGCGTCGTCCTTGCAACGCGCATGCAGCGTGACGTGCGTTTGGCCGGGGGTCAGCGACCAGATATGGACGTGATGCACATCGCCGATACCCGGCACGCTGGCGATCAGATCCGACGCCACGGCGTCAGCGTCGATTTCGGAGGGCGTACCTTCGAGCAGGATGTGCGCCGACGCGGCGACGATGTGCCAGGCGCTGCGCAGGATCAGCAGGGCAACTAGCACCGACAACAGCGGATCGATCGGATACCAGCGTGTCGCCACGATCACAAGCGCAGCAATGATTGCGACGATGAACCCCAGTATGTCGCCCAGCACGTGCAGCCAGGCGCTGCGCAGATTGAGGCCTTGGCGATCACCGCCATGCAGGATTGCCAATGCCAGCACGTTGGCGGCTAGGCCGACGATAGCGACAATCAACATCGTACCGCCAAGGACTGGCGCCGGTGCGGCCAACCGCGATGCCGCTTCGATGATGATCCAGCCGGCGATCAGGAACAGCAGGCAGCCATTGACGAAGGCGGCCAGGACTTCCAGTCGGCGATAACCGAACGAACGCGCTGCGTCGGCCGGGCGTTTTCCGATGTGAATCGCCAGCCAGCTCATCGCCAGTGCGGCCGCGTCCGACACCATATGCCCGGCATCGGCGAGAAGTGCCAGCGAGCCCGCAATCACGCCGCCGCCCGCTTCGACCAGCATGAAGCTGAAGATGATGACGAAGGCCCAACCGATGCGGCGCTCGCCGCTCGCGCGCTGGTCCAGGTGATCGACGTGCTGCTTCATTTAAACCGTTGACCGTTTCGACAAACAAGATTATATGAATATATGTTCAGATATTCACTAAAATAGAATGATGCGACGGCGGGTGTCAATCTCTAACGGTCGCGCGGTGGAGCTGGCCGAAATTTTTCGCCTGATGGGAGATCCCAGCCGGCTGCGCATTATCCTGGCATGCCTCAAGCAACCGATCTGCGTTTCCGACATCGCGGCGCAGACCAAGCTGTCGCCCTCGCTCGTCAGCCATCACCTGCGGCTGCTGCGTTCGGCGCGCGTCATGCGTGCCGAACGCCAAGGCCGGCAGGTCTTCTATGTGGCCGCTGACCATCACATCCGTTCGGTTATCACCGACATGGTTGCCCATGTTGGCGAGCCATCGGACTCACACCGGATTGATTAGCCGCGCGCCACTTCGAGGCCGGCGGCGAGGAAGCCCGCGCCGAAAGTCACGCCCGCAAGCATCGTCATGACAACCGGCACTAGACCGAGTGCGCCGGCAACGCCGAACCCGAAGGTTGCCAGCCACAGCGCCGCAGCGACGTCGTGTCCAGAACGCCTCAGCAGGTCTTCGCAAGCCAACAGCGCCAGACCCAGCGCGGCCACTGCAGCGCCGAGCTGGTAACCGTTCGCTCCAAGAACGCCAAAGGCAGCCAGGCGTATGAGCACAATGCCGATAACGAAAATCATTGTGCCGCCGGTACCTGCCACCGCGAGCTGCGCGCGACGACTCCAATAGATTCCGGCGATACCTAACAACAGCAACACGTCGGTCGCAAAATAGAGCACTGCGAGTGCGGCCGGTGAAAGACTCTGCGCGGTGAAACTGTCGATGATACGCAGCGCGCCAGCCGCCATCGCGGCAGCACCTAGGGCATGGATGGAGGTGCGCAATTAGCCCTCCCTGGCTATAAAATCCTGTGCCTGAGTCGCCTGCCGCAACCCGTGATGACGTTTCTGCGGCGTGTTGAGATATCGGTTCATCGCAGCGCACATCGTATTGGCCCAGGGCGCGTCCGGCGCGGCGGACAACTCATCCTCGAGCGCGAACAGCATCTTGAGTCGATGGCAAGCGATGATCGGCTCGACGATGCCATGGTCGTAAAGACCGGCCATGTGGTGCGCGATGAAGCCCGCGCGATCCGCCACGGCAAAGGGTCCGACATCGTGTTGTGCATTCACATATCCCTTGTTGCGGCCGACAAAGAGCGCCAGCTGCAGCAGGGCGTTCGGCCACAGATCCGCTTGTTGGTCGCAGATGTGGCGTGCAGCATTGGCGAAGGTGAGTGCATGGGTGAAATCGAGCCAGCTGACATTGTCGGCGATCTGTTTGTCAGTGGCGGCATCGAAGGTCAGGTCAAAATGCAGCAGGTTCCACGCTGCCGCTCCGAGCAGCGCATCATATAATTCGCGTGGCGGGCGCCCCGATGATTGCAGCGTGCGCGCCAAAGCGGCATCGATCGAAAGGCCGATGAAATCGGCGGAACGCGCCGGCGCGTTGCCGTGGCCATTCCAATCGGCTCGGGCCTTGTCGTAGGCGCGAAACTCCGGCAAGCGTTCTTCGCGCGTGGCGTTGACCAGCGAACGCACCAGCGCAAGCAGAACCGGCAACGCAGCGTCCGCTCCCAGGCGATCGATCAACTGCGCAGTCTTGCGCGTGTAGATCGCGCTATGGCCGAAATCGGCATAGTGGGCGAGGGCGGCACGACCGAGCGTCGCGTAAATCTCAGGGCGCGAGATGCCATCGCTGAGCGCCCCGCGCACGAAGGCAATCGCCGCCGTTTCGTTTTCCGCTTCGACCGCGGCAAGAAAGCCATTCGCATTCCAGCTTGTTACATCGTCGGCATAGGGGTAGCGCCGTGCCCCCAACGTGTCCCAGGCAAGGTGCGAAATCGGTTCGATCATTGCAGCCAAACGCTCCGCATCGGAAGGCGCCCGCGCCGCTAGCGCAAGCCAATCAGGCGCCGCGCCATGAGCATGCGTTGTGCCGAATTCCAGTCGCTCATTGAGGGCAGCTAGGGCATGGGTGAGCGCGACACTGGCGTCAAAGCCCGCCCGTTCCAGCCGCGCGACCTCGCGCGCGATGCGTGGCCCGTCATTGTAACGCATCGCCGCAACCAACCCGTCGAGCGCGCGCTGACGCTGGACTTCAGCTGGCAAGTCGCTGAGGTCGACGAAGATTTCACCGGCGCGTAATTCGACCGGATATGTCCGGACGGGATCGCGCCCGACCAAGGCCTGTCCGCTCGCCAGGTCGAATTTCCAATTGTGCCAGTTGCAGGTCAAAACGCATCCGGGGCCTTCGGTGCCTTCACTGAGCGGATAGCCTTCGTGCGGGCAGCGATTGGCAATCGCGAACAGCCTGTCTTGCGCCGCGATCAACAGGACCTGTTTGCCCGCCCGGCGCACGACCTTGCGCCCCTTTGCATTCAGATCCGTCAGTTTGACGCCGGTTGCGGTGAACATGGCCACCCCTCTTTTTACAAAGCTCTTTCTTTAGAATATACCGGCCCTTGATTTAAGCAAGTGTTGCCTTTAGAAAATAACGCATGGCAAGACCGCACACCTCACAGGCTACACCCGCGACCGGCCGCGCGGCGGTGCGCGATCTGCTGAAGCGCGAAGGGCCGATTTCAGCCGATTCCGCGGCAGCCCGGCTGGGGATCACCGCCATGGCCGTGCGCCAGCATCTCTATGCGCTGGCAGCTGAGGGCGAGGCAGCACACAGCGAGCAGTCCCGTCCGCGCGGACGCCCTGTCAAATTGTGGCGGGCGACACAGGCCGCCAACGCCCACTTTGGCGATTCCCATTCGGCACTCGCGGGCGATCTCATTCTCCAGGTGAAAAAGGCATTCGGCGAAGAGGGGCTCGATCGGCTGCTCAAGTTGCGGAATGCGGAATTGGAAAAGAGCTACCGCGCCAAGACCGATAAGATGGCGAGTTTGAAAGCCAAACTTGATGCCCTGGCCAAGATTCGCAGCGCCGAGGGCTACATGGCCGAAGTCCGGCGGGATGCCGAAACGGGACAGTGGCTGTTCGTGGAAAATCACTGTCCCATCTGTGCCGCTGCCCGGCTCTGCACCGGGCTATGCCGCGAGGAACTTGCGCTGTTCCATCGCGTTCTGGGCAGGGATATTCGCGTCGAGCGCCTGTCGCACATTCTGGCGGGCGCCGGGCGCTGCGCCTATCGCGTCAGTCCAGCCTGATCTAGACTCGTCCGCGCTCCGCAGCGGAATCTCCGTGACCGATACAGTTTTGGAATTGTCGAACGTCACCAAGCGCTTTGGCAATTTTACCGCGGTGGATCATCTCAGCTTCAAGCTGACTCGCGGCCGCATCCTTGGATTTCTTGGACCAAACGGCGCCGGAAAAACCACGACCCTGCGCATGATGCTGGGGATATTGCCGCCCGATGAAGGAAGGATGGCGGTCCTCGGTCGCGACGTTACCAAGGTGCGCCAACGCACCGGCTATCTGCCCGAGGAACGTGGTCTGTACAAGCGCATGCGAGCCGACGCGGCCATCGCCTATATCGCAACCTTGAAAGGCATGCAGCGTAGCGACGCATTTGCTCGGGCGCGTCAACTCCTTGCCGATTTCGGACTCGGCGAATTTGCGCGCGTGCGCATCGAAGGGCTGTCCAAAGGCATGGCGCAGAAAGTTCAACTGCTCGCCGCCGTGGCGCACAATCCGGAATTCGTCATTCTGGACGAACCATTTTCCGGCCTGGATCCGGTGAACCAAACCGAAGTCGAAGCCTATGTCCGCAACCTGGCAGCTCAGGGCAAGACAATCCTGTTTTCGACCCACACCATGCAACACGCCGAGCGGCTATGCGACGAAATCGTCGTGATCGCCAAGGGTCGCAAGTTGTTCGATGGCACCGTGGATGCGGCGCGCGCACTTTTTCCCCGTCGCGCCCATGTCGGCGCCGACGCGGACTTGAGTTTCCTGCGCGAGGTGGCCGGCGTGCTTCAGGCGATACCACCGGCGAATGGACAAAGTCATTGGACGCTCGAGATGGTCGAAGGCGCTGACGGTCGCGCCGTGCTTGCAGCCTGTTTTGCCAAAGGCGTACCGCTGACCTATTTCGACTTTGCACCACCCAGCTTGCATGACGTGTTCGTCTCGCTGGTGGAGCGAACGCCATGAGACTTTCCTTCCTCATCGCGCGCCAGGAGTTCATCAAATACATCACGCGGCGCGGTTTTTTCATCTCGATCCTGATGTTTCCGGTCTGGATCGCCATCGTCATCCTGATTCCGCAATGGACCGGCGGTACGCCGCCGCGCTTCTTCACCATCGTCGATCGTGCCAGCGGCTATCGTGGAACGATCTTGGATGCGCTGGCACGCGAAGACAGGGAGCGGGAGTTGAATGCCTTGTCCGCCTACGCCAGGACCAATGTCGATGGCGAGAAGCTGCGGGCGAGCGCACCGGCGCTGGCCGACATGCTCGACCGGCCGCAAAGTACCAGGTCGGCAATGGCGTTGGACGCACTTGGTGGCTGGCAAGCCGCATTGCGCCAACTCGCACCATTTCGCAAGACGGGCGGGCGTACCTTTCATCCGCCCGCGCCAAGGTTTGTCTACGTCGATCCGCCGGCCAAGCTGACCAACGCGCGGCAAGTCGGTGTCGCGGCCCGGCCATTTCTCGAGAGCGGTCGGTTTTATGCGGTTCTCCTCGTTCCCAGCGATTTCGGCGTCGGCGGACGCTACACTGCGGAATATTTCGCCGTCGATCAGTCCGACCGCGACCTGCGCACATTCCTGGCCGATGCGCTGAGCACCGCCCTGCAGCGCCGAGTGCTCGACCGTGTGGCTCCAGCCCTGGCCGACAGCGACGCCCTGGACGTCGCGGCCAGCGTGGAGTCGCGCAACCCCGTCAAAGGCAATTCGCTGTCCGGCCGTGCCGAGTCATTCGATTCGCTCGTACCGATCGCTCTTGCCGTCATTCTGTTCATCGTCTCCGTGATGAACGCCAGCGTGTTGCTGCAAGGCGTCGTGGAGGAAAAGTCGAGCCGAATGATCGAGGTCCTGCTTTCCTGC
>Ga0157379_10000433_pt1 | contig 33887 bp, 31 predicted proteins | sample S25metaG_FD_121802 | JGI IMG/M metagenome (GOLD analysis project Ga0157379, IMG submission 121802) | Switchgrass rhizosphere microbial communities from Kellogg Biological Station, Michigan, USA - S2-5 metaG | ecosystem: Host-associated > Plants > Roots > Rhizosphere > Soil | place: USA... | reverse complement strand
TGCGCAGGTTCAGTTGGTCCTGTCTGTGCTGCGGCCTGTTGAGCAAGGCTGGCACAAACCAACGCCGCGAGCGACCCCGCGGCAGATAATAGCTGCTTATTCATTAAACACCCCTCCCTTGGCTACGAGGTCCTTAGAAACGGGATCCTCGTCATTCATGCGTGGTACCATTCATGCCTGGTACTGATTTGCGCGATAGATACCGAAAGTTGACTATTCGTCAAGGGATGATCACGAAGTCAGATCAGATCAGATAACGTTGCCGATAGCCTGGAGGTAGTTGACACCCGGCATGCGGCCGGGATGGCGCATGGCGGCACGACGCGCGCTCCGCGGTGAACCGCCCAGCGGGTTCGCGCGACGTGATTGATCGCCTTGTGGAAACTGCTGGCATGGTTGACGTTATGGATCAGCAGGGGTCACCCATGCAGATCTCATTCGGTGGGCGGATAGATGACGGGGGCTGCGCGCGGATCGCCCTGGCGGCTGGCGAAATAATGGGTCGGCAACACCTCGAAGTCGTCAATGCCAAGACTCAGCAGCAGGCTTGTTCTGGGGGCGTCGCCATGGTTCTCGCCACTGCCATGCAGGATGTCGGGTCCATGTGCCACAGCCCACCCTGCGGGAAGAACTGCTTCGACGGCCTGCCATTTCTCTCCAGCGGGGATGTCGAATTCACGCTCTTGCCGATCGATATCACGATCAAAGAAACCGGTCTGGAACCTTCTGTTCCAGAGATGAGAGCGCGGAACGTAGCGCACTGGGCCAAGTTCGGACGGAACATCGGCAAGGGCGATCCAGACCGTCAGCGTAGGTCCGCGCGTGATGTTTTCACCATAGCGCCGATCCTGATGCCAGCCCACTTTCGTTTTGTCGCCACCGGATGGTCGTTTCTGCATCACCATCGCGTTCCAGATCTTGAGTCGCCTGGCGCCCGAGATTTCCGCCGCCCAACGCGCAACGCCAGCGTGCCTGATGGCGCTGGCGATCACATCGTCGCAATCCTGCGGCATCTGAGCCTCGATATAAGCGGGATGGACCGAGGAGTCCGGACCACCTGTGTTGGTGCGCGGAGGAACCCCCGTTTCATAGATACCGTTCAACACCCTCTTCGCATGCTCCATCACCAGCGCCGTTTCTTCAGCCGTGAGGAGCGGGCCGTCGGAAACCTGGAGCCCGTGATCGCGAAGATTATAGGCCAGTGCATTGGCGCGCGCCTGGCTGGTGAGTGACTGGGTTGTTGATATCTGTTTACTCTCCATCATCTCTGTTCTCTCGCGAGTGTGGGGCATGTATCTAAGCATAGGCTATTCTTGAACGCCTGGCCAAGAGCCGACCCTGTGATGTCAGATCAGCCCGTTGTCGATGCGCCGAGGCGGGCCTGTTCGTTTCGACGGATGTATATCAGGGCGTGTTTGGCGCATGCCGGTCCGATGAGGCTGGCCCGGCTCACTAGCCAACCCTCATTTGTCGCCGGCCGGTCTGCTGGTCAAATTTACTTGACGAGAGTGTCAAGTTGGGGGATGCTCGAAGGGAATGGAAGTCAGGAGTTTGTTCAATGGCCAGTGTCGCACTCGAGTCGTCACATGAGGATCTCGTCCGCAAGGCAAAGGATCTTTCCGAGCGCTATGACTACCTCGAGCATGGATTTGCCATTACGCCCGAGCCGCTGCTGTCGCCCGAGGAAATCGAGCGGGTGCGCGAACATGCCGAACGAGTGCTTGACGGTATCTATGAAACAGGCGTCGCCCCGCGCACCAATTCGGGTGGACCGGATGTCGCGAATCATCCCTCCTATATTGAAGCGCAGTTTCCGCAGGACGCGGACAATGTGATTGCAGATATCATTCGCAGTCCCAAAATCGCTGAATGGGCCGCCAGGGCCTCGCGTGCCAAGCGCCTGAAGGTGTGGTCGGCGATGGTCATGAAGAAATATCCGTCAGCCGATGGCAAGGCGACGATCGTGGGTTGGCACCAGGATCGCCACTACCTGAACAAGATTATGACGGGCCGTGCATTCAACCTGTGGATCGCGCTGGACGATGTTCCAGAGAATCGCGGCCCGGTCTGCTACGTGCCGCGTTCTCATAAATGGGGCAGGATCTTTAGCACCGGCTTCTTCGATCGCGACCATGATCGTCAGCGGAGCGAGCTGGAAGTTCCAGAGGGCGAGAAGTGGGAAGAGGTCGCGGCTGTTCTTCCCGCTGGCTGGGGCGTCGCTCATGCGGCTGAAACGCTGCATGCCAGCACGGGTAACACCAGTGAAAAGAACCGCATCAACCTGCTCATCAACTTCGGCGAGGATGATTTCGAGCTGCTGCCGGAAAGCTACTTCGCCAGCCGTGCCAATGATGACCATGCAACGCCGGTCGTCTATGAGGCGAAGGACTGAGCATCGCGCAAGGGCGCGGAGGCAATCCGCGCCGTTGCCATCAGATTGGCTTGGCGGGACGGCCTGCCGCCGAGTTGAATCTAAGCCCAGTGGGATGCTGGTCAGCCAGATGTCAGATCGTCATACAAGCCCGGAGCCATCAGCCTGTCGCTTGAAACGCACCGGTGGGGGTAGTTAGGATATGAGCAATTCTCAGGCCGGCAAGGCACTAGAAGGCCTGCGGGTACTCGATCTGTCGCGCGTTCTGGCAGGGCCGCTCGGCGGCCAGATCCTGGGCGACCTGGGGGCAGCCGTCGTCAAGGTCGAGCGCAGGGGGAGCGGCGATCCGTCGCGCGCAATGGGCGCGATCATCACCCGCAACGCCGCCGGTGCCCCGACCCAGAGCACATTCCACCAGGCCTGCAATCGCAACAAGACATCGCTGACGGTTGATTTCGCCTCGGCGAAGGGGCAGGAACTGATCCGCAAGCTAGCCGGCGAGGCTGACATCCTCATCGAAAACTATCTGCCCGGCACCTTGAAGCAATATGGGCTGGATTACGACACTCTGAGCGCGCTCAATCCGCGTCTGATCTATTGTTCGGTCACGGGTTATGGCCAAGAGGGACCGCGCCGGTCGCAGCCTGGCTTCGATCCCGTATTCCAGGCGGAAACCGGCATAATGGCTGTGACGGGAGAAGCGGATGGCCGTCCCTTGAAAACCGGAATTTACGCGGTCGATGAATTGGGCGGTTACAATGCCGCTATCGGCATTCTCGCTGCTGTGGTCGAGCGCCATCGGTCGGGTAAGGGGCAGCATGTCGACATCAGCCTGTTCGACTGCGGCTTGGCTGCGCTGACGACCGTCGGCCAGACCTATCTTCACACCGGGGTGGAACCGGGGCGCCACGGCAATGCCGGTGTGGCGGGCGGGCCGTCCGACACCTTTGCATGTCAGGATGGCCTCATCCTTCTGATGGGTGGCCTTGGCAACCAGTTCGAGAGCATCTGCCGCATTCTGGGCGTTCCCGACGTTGCGACCGATCCGCGTTTCCTGACTTCCCCGCTGCGGTTCACTAACCGCCGGGAGCTGTTCGATCTGCTTCAGGCGCAGATCGGCAAGTGGAAGCGGGAGGAGCTGCTGGCTGAACTGGCGAAGGCGTCCGTGCCGAGCGGCCTCGTCAACACGGTCGGCCAGGCTTTTGCCGACGAGCACTCGGTCGCACGAGGCCTGGTGGTGGAAACAGAACAGGCGGGGATCGGCACCGTCAAGTCAATCGCCAACCCTGTCCGTCTGTCTCGTACGCCGCTTACCTATGATCTGGCCGCTCCAGGTCTGGGCGAAGGACAGGAGGAGATACTGCAGAGCTGGCTCGGATTCGATCGCGAGCACATTGATGCGCTCATCTCCGAAGGAGCGATAGGCGGGCAGGTTTGACCCATTCCATCGACCGCGACTGAACCCGGCGCACCATTCGTTGATGACCGGCACCAACTGACAGGGCAACGCAAGGACAGTTATGGAAGATTTTACGGGGAAAACGGTGGTGATAACCGGCGCGGCCGGCGGTCTTGGCAGGGCGACATCGCTCGCCTTTGCCAGGCGGGGTGCCGACCTGGTCCTGGGCGATATCAACGCCGATTCGCTGAAAGGGCTTGCCGACAGTTTGCGCGATCAAGGACGAGCGGTGCTCGCCTGCCCCCTCGATATCTCGACCCGATCCGCCTGCCGACAACTGATAGATGCCGGCGTCGACCGGTTCGGCGGTGTTGACGTGTTGTGCAACATCGCCGGGATCCTCGCGCCCGGGCGGGTAGAGACGTATACGGAAGAGCGCTGGGACAGACTGATGTCCTTGAACCTCGCCGCGCCTTTCTGGCTTTCGCAGGCCGCAATTCCATATCTGCTTGAGCGGAACGGAAACATCGTGAATGTCGCCTCCACAGCGGCCTTCAAGGGGCAGGCCTACACCGTACCTTATACCGCCAGCAAGGCAGCCTTGGTCCAGCTGACCCGTTCCATGGCGATGGAATTCTTGAACAAACCGGTCCGGATCAATGCGATAGCGCCCGGTGGCATGTTGACCGGCATGGGAGCGGATGAGTTTCCTGCCGATGTTGAGCCCGAGCTGGTGCAGCGCTACATGCCTACTCGCCCAATGCCCCAGGCCGACGTGGTTGCCGATCTCATTGTCTATCTGGCCTCTGATCGTGCTGCAAATATCCACGGGACATGCATTGCCTCCGATGGCGGTGCTACCGCGGGCTGACATGCGATTCATCGGGCACATGCAGCGCCTGGAAAGGGGGAGGGGCAAATGATTCAATCATCAACGCTTCGTGTCGGATTCATTGGTGTCGGCGATCAAGGCGGGGGCATCGTCGAAAGGATCTGCCGGGCAGGCTTTCCAACCAGGATCTGGGCCAGGCGCCGCGAAGCCGTCATCCCATTCGAGGCTATCGGCGCAGAGGCTGCGAACACGCTCGCAGAGCTTGGCGAGTGCGATATCATCGGCCTGTGCGTCCGGGATGACGCAGGGGTCATCGAGGTTATGGACGCCCTGCTGCCCTCACTCAGGCCGCATGCCATCGTCGTGATCTTCTCCACGGTTCACCCGGACACCTGCATCGCACTCGGTGCGCGTGCTGCGGAGCATGAGATCGCCCTGATCGATGCGCCCGTGTCGGGTGGGGGCGACGTTGCACGGTCGGGGAATCTCAGCGTCATGATCGGGGGCTCGGCAGATATCGTCGCGTGTTGCCGCCCGGTCCTGGAGAGTTTCGCGGGGAAGATTGTGCACCTTGGTCCGCTTGGATCAGGTCAATATGCCAAGCTGATCAACAACGCGCTGCTCACCGCGCACCTCGCGCTCGCCGATGAGGCTCTGGCGGCAGGATCGTCGCTGGGAGTGGATCGCGCTGCGCTTGCGGAACTCCTGCTGGCATCCAGCAGCCGCAGCTATGCCATTGAACTGATCAATTACTTCCGCACGCCAAAGGGATTTCCCGGCACGGATTTGCTGCGCAAGGATGTAGGCTTGTTGAGCGCGCTTGTCGGCGAACGTGCAATCGATGCCAGTGCACTGATCAGCACAGGCCAGCTTTTCCTGAAAGCCAGCAATCACGATTGAGCGAGCCCGACGCATAGACAGGAATCCCGGCTGCGAGGCGCTGCTACCAGGCATGGTGGTCACATGTAGGCGCCGGCTGCTGGACGGCAAGGCTGCCTGCCACCTCCTTCGCCGGCGGCACCGAACCGCAACTCGCGGGCTGACTCTTCAGCTGGCGAGCGAGAGCCGAATGCCCGCCGGTCACGCGCGCTGATTCCTCGGAAAGGAGGAAGGACAATGTCAGTGACATGATTTCCCTTTCCTCCTTTCGTTCATGCCCATCGTGCTGCTGTTGTCCATTATTGGAACGGGGCATGAACACCCCTGATGGCAGCGGCAACTTGACCCATCACGGGAGGACCGCCATGGACCTTCGTCATGACTGATGTTGCCTTTGACGCGCGAAAATTCCGGGATGTTCTCGGATGCTACCCCACTGGTGTATGTGTCGTCACTGCCCAGGATGCCGGAGGCCGTCGACTTGGCCTTGTGGTAGGCTCCTTCACCTCCATCTCGCTCGATCCGCCCCTCGTTGGCTTCTTACCGGATAAGCAGTCTCAGACCTGGCCCGCGATTGAACAGACCGGCCGTTTCTGTGTGAACGTACTTGGTTCTCATCAACTCGACTTGTGCCGCCGTTTTTCCGCCAAGGGCGACGACAAGTTCGGCGATCTGGCGCATTGCGCGTCACCTTCCGGCCAGCCCCTGCTGGATGACGCCCTTGCATGGATCGACTGCACTATCGAGCGCGTATTGGAAATCGGCGACCACTGGCTCGTTGTGGGCGCTGTCGAGGCACTCGGCACACAGGAAAATCAGAGCCCGCTGCTGTTTTTCCGCGGCGGCTACCATGACGCGGTTCAGCTTCCGATGGACTGTTCGCCGCCGCCGTCGGGCACTACGTCTGACAGTCCTTCATGCAGGCCGCAGTAGTCCTTTAGGTTGACAGGGTTGTGAACACATCCTTAGCATCCATCGCGATGGAGAGGGCGATCATGGGTTTCTGGACGATAAAGACAGTGCTGATAACAGGCGCCGGAAACGAGATCGGGGGAGAATGCGCACTGGCGGCGGCGGCAGAAGGCGCCAAGATACTGGTCAATGACATCGGTGGCAGCATGGAGGGAGAAGGCGCGGCAGGTTCTGCGATCTTTCTCCCCAGTCGGGCGGGGGATTACATTGTCGGATCGACCCTGCCCGTGAAGGGCGGCTTCGCGTCCGCTCGACTGCCGGCGTCTCATTGACCGACCGCGTCACTGATCGGCCGGGATCAAGGCCCCATTCTACTTCAAGGTTATCCGATGGCCGCCACAAGAAGAGGTTTGGTAATGGATGATGGTATGACGGCGGAGGACCGATGGGCGCAGGTTGGTCGCCCCGCGAAAAAATATCTGGGCGGCAGTATGAACAGGGTCATTCGACTCGCTTCCCGGCCCGGTGAGGTCCGGACCACGGTGGAGGATGACTTCCATCACTTCCGGGTCATCGTTCAGCATGACGAGCAGCGGGTTCTGAAAGCTTTCAGCGATGCGCGGCGCTCGCCCTACACGCTTTGCCCGGCGGCGGGAGCGCGGCTTTCCGAACTGGTGGGCAAGTCCCTGACGACAGACCTGACCGCGTTGACGCGGGAGATAGACGCGCGAAATCAATGCACGCATCAGTTCGACCTGGCCTGTCTTTCCGTGGCGATGGCTGCGCGTGGGGAGGGGCAGCGCCGCTATCATGCGGTTGTGCATGATTCCCGCGACAGTTTTACTCTCGCAACCCTCGATCGCGATGATGAACGTGTCCTGGAATGGGAGATGGACGGCGAGACGATCGTCGCGCCACATCCGTTTGCCGGGCGGACCATCGGCAGCGGGTTTACGGGCTTCGTCTCGCGCGAGCTGGAGCATGAAGAGGCCGAAGCGGCACTGGTCCTGCGAAGGGCTGTTTTCATCACGTCTGGCCGTGGCATATCGGAATGGGTGGACGCATTGCCGCATGCGATGATTACCGGAGGATGCTGGGTGCAACAGCCGGAACAGCACCGAAACGCATTGCGCAACAAGGGCTCGACGCTTGATTTCACTGGGCGCGTGGACGAATTGACCAGGAATGACGAAGCCTGGCTCGACTGGGCCGAGCCGCTCTGAACCTGTCGATGGCCAACGGCAGGTGAGCATCGAAGGGGGCGCCCATCGCCCCAGCATTTATCTCCATTTCCGCCAGCACGGATGATCGGATAAGTTTGAGGGTGAAGCAGGATGGTTTCCATAGCCGACCAGAACTCCGGAACAGGCGCTGTGCGCGAGGCGCATCGCTTTGATGAGGCTGCCCTCGCCCGCTGGATGAGCGCCAATATTGCCGACTTTGCCGGGCCGCTGACCATCGAACAGTTCAAGGGCGGCCAATCCAATCCCACCTATAAGCTTTTGACGCCCCGACGGTCCTACGTCATGAGGCGCAAGCCTCCCGGCAGCCTGGTGAAGGGCGCGCACGCCGTGGACCGGGAGGCCCGGGTTCTCACCGCCCTGCATCGCGCCGGCTTCCCTGTCGCGAGGGTTCACTCGCTGTGCACCGATGACGCGGTCATTGGCACCTGGTTCTATGTCATGGACATGGTTGAAGGGCGGATATTCTGGGATGCGACCTTTCCCGAAGTCTCGCGAGAGGAGCGTCCCGCCTATTTCGACGCGATGAACGCGACCATCGCACAGCTTCACGACATCGATCCTGAAGCCGTTGGCCTTGGCGACTATGGCAAGCCGGGCGACTATTTCGCGCGCCAAATCTCGCGCTGGTCACGCCAGTATCTGGAAGACACGGACGCAGGACGCGATCCGTTGATGGATCGTCTGATCGAATGGCTGCCGGCGAATATCCCGGCAGCGGACGACGTCGCGGTCGTTCACGGCGATTTCCGGTGCGACAACATGATCTTCCATCCGACTGAACCCCGGGTGCTTGCGGTGCTTGACTGGGAACTGTCCACGCTGGGCCATCCGCTCGCCGACTTTGCTTACCATGCCATGATGTATCGCACGCCGCCCCACATCGTCGCTGGGCTGGCGGACGCCAACTTGGGTGCGCTCAACATCCCCAGCGAAGACGACTATGTCACCGCCTATGCAAGGCGCACGGGACGCGAAAGCATTGCCAGCTATGACTATGCCGTCGCCTTCAATTTCTTCAGACTTGCGGCCATCTTCCACGGCATCAAGGGACGGGTGATCCGGGGCACCGCCTCCAATGCATTGGCCAAACAGCGCGTGATGATCCTCCCTGAACTCATCCGCATCGCCTGGGCGCAGGCGGAGCGCGCAGGCGCGCGTTGAACGGGCGACTGACGACCAAATGGCAATAATTGAGCGATCGTCATCTAGCGCGTTGCGCCCGCCATCTTGCCGTGCAAGGGAGGTAGAAATATGTTCGAGCCTACAGGGAGAGAGTCAGTGAGCAGCGTAGGTACTTTCACGATCGAGGACGGTGTCGGCATCATCACGATCGACTCGCCGCCGGTGAATGCGCTGGGCATCAATGTGCGCCGCGCGTTGCAGGAAGGGTTCGAAACCTTCGCCGCCAACGACGAGGTCAAGAGCATCGTGCTGATCTGTGGCGGTCGCACCTTTTTTGCCGGGGCCGACATTTCCGAGTTTGGCAAGCCCATGCAGCAGCCCGATCTGGTCGGAACACTGAAGCTGATAGAGAATGGGTCCAAACCCGTAGTTGCCGCCATCCACGGCACCGCCTTGGGGGGCGGCTATGAAGTGGCGCTGACCTGCCATTATCGTGTCGCGGTGCCTTCGGCGAAGGTCGGCCTCCCAGAGGTCAAGCTCGGTCTGCTGCCCGGTGCCGGTGGCACCCAGCGTCTGCCGCGCATCACCGGCGCGGCTATAGCGCTGGACATGATCGTGGGAGGCGAGCCGGTGCCCGCGCAGAAGGCGCTGGAACTGGGCATGATCGACGCGCTGGTGGAAGAGGGCAAGCTGCGCGAGGAAGCGATAGCCTTTGCTCGCAAGATCGTCGCGCAGGGCAAGCCGCTCCAGCGGGTGCGCGACCGCCAGGACAAGGTCGACGCGGACAAGGGCAATGATGCGCTGTTCGACGATTACAGGCGCAAGAACGCAAAGGCCATTCGCGGCTTCAAGGCACCCGAGAACATCATCCTGGCGATCCAGGCCGCGGTCGAGCTGCCCTTCGACGAGGGCATCAAGCGGGAACGTGAGCTGTTCAGGGAGCTTCAAAGCTCCACGCAATCGGCCGCCCAGCGCTACTATTTCTTCGCCGAGCGTCAGGCCGCTAAGGTGCCCGATGTGCCGTCCGACACCCCGACGCTGCCGATCAACACCGTCGGCATCATCGGCGCCGGCACCATGGGCGGCGGCATCGCGATGAACTTCCTCAATGCGGGCATTCCGGTGACACTGGTCGAAATGAGCCAGGAAGCGCTGGATCGCGGCATCTCGGTTATCCGCAAGAACTACGAGGCGAGCGCGCGCAAGGGTCGCCTGAGCGAGGAAGACCTCGAGAAGCGGATGAAGCTGATCACCCCCGCGCTCGGGCTGGAGGCGCTGTCCAGCGTCGATCTGGTTATCGAGGCGGTGTTCGAGCAGATGGAGATCAAGAAGGACATTTTCTCCAAGCTCGATGGCATCGCGAAGGCGGGCGCGCTGCTGGCCAGCAATACCTCCTACCTCAACATCGATGAGATCGCGTCCGTTAGCTCGCGACCGGAATATGTCCTGGGTTTGCACTTCTTCTCGCCGGCTAACGTCATGCGGTTGCTGGAAGTGGTGCGTGGGGCCAAGACCAGCAAGGAAGTGATTGCCACGGGCATGGCGCTTGCCAAGAAGATCGGCAAGGTGCCGGTGCTTTCGCGCGTCGGTCCCGGCTTCATCGCCAATCGTGTTCTCGGCCCGCGCAAGGATCACGCCGCTGCGCTGATCCTGGAAGGCACCACGCCCACCGAAGTCGACCAGGCGATCTACGACTATGGTTTCGCCATGGGTCCCTTCCAGATGATCGACCTGGTCGGGCTGGACGTGATCGGCCGGAACGAGACGGAGCGGACCATTCGCGGCGACCTGGTCAAGGCCGGTCGTCTCGGGCAGAAGTCGGGTGGGGGCTTTTACGACTATGATGAGAACCGCAAGGCGACCGTTTCGCAGGCTGCCCTTGATATCATTGCCGACTACGCCAAATTCAAAGGCGTGACTCCTACAGGTTCGGTTCCGGCTGAAGAGATCGTCTCCCGCCTGCTTTACCCCGTTGTGAACGAAGGGGCGAAGGTGCTCGAAGAAGGCATCGCTTCCCGTGCATCCGATATCGATGTGGCCTGCATCCTGGGGTATAACTGGCCCGTCTACACGGGTGGCCCCATGTTCTGGGCTGACACGGTTGGATTGGACAAGATCGTGGCCAAGTTGGAGGAACTGGAAAAGAAACATGGCGCGGCCTTCAAGCCCGCTGCGCTTCTGAAGGAGAAGGCTGCGTCGGGTGCCAGCTTCACGCGCTGATCCCCTTGATGGTCTGCCGGGTGGGTTTGATGTCCGGCAGTCACGCTAATGAAATATCTGGAGATGCTTAATGGCTGATGCGTTCATCATCGATGCGGTTCGTACCCCCCGCGGGATCGGAAAGGCGGGCAAGGGCGCGCTGGCGCACCTTCACCCCCATGATCTTGGTGCGACCCTTCTCAAAGCGCTGAAGGAGCGCAACAACATCAAGACCGATGAAGTCGACGATATCATCTGGTCCACCAGCACCCGCAAGGGGCCCCAAGGCGGCAACGTGGGCCGGCTGTCGGCGCTGGCCGCTGGCTATGACGTCAAGGTGAGCGGCACAACGCTGGACCGCGCCTGCGGCGGCGGCGTCACCGCCGTCAACCTGGCCGCTGGGCAGATCATGGCCGGCATGGAGGATTGCGTCATCGCCGGCGGCACCGAAATGATGTCCGTCATGCTGTCGGAAATGCAGCTGGAAATGGCGGCGGGCATGAAGCAGTACGACCTTGGCTCGGGTAACGAGCATCTTCAGCAACTGCACCCGCAGTCGAATCAGGGCGTCGCGGCCGACGCAATCGCTGCAATTGAGGGTTTCAGTCGTGCAGAACTCGAAAAGGCAGGCTGTGAAAGTCAACAGCGGGCCGCCACCGCGATCCGCGAAGGCCGTTTCGATCGCTCGATCATCCCCGTTCGCGACCATGACGGCAATGTCGTGCTGGATCATGATGAATATCCGCGCCCCGACACGACGCTCGAGGGTATGGCGGAACTCAAGCCTGCTTTCGGCAAGATCGCCGACATGCCTCTCGGCATCGGTGATGAAACAGCGCGGCAAGCCATCAACCGCCGCTACCCTGACGTCGACATCAGGCCGGTCCATCATGTCGGCATCTCGTCGGGCGTTGTCGATGGCGCGGGCGCGGTGCTGCTCGCTTCCAAGGCCTATGCCGACAAGATGGGGTGGAAGCCACGCGCGCGCATCGTTGCTACGGCCAATGTCGGTGACGATCCGACGCTGATGCTCAACGCGCCAGTCCCGGCTGCCCGGAAGGTGCTCCAAAAGGCCGGGCTGACTGTCGATGACATCGACCTGTGGGAAATCAACGAGGCGTTCGCCGTCGTTTCCGAAAAGTTCATCCGCGACCTTGGCCTTGACCGCAGCAAGGTCAATGTCAACGGCGGGGCGATGGCGCTCGGCCATCCGATCGGTGCCACTGGCGCCATCCTGATCGGCACCCTGCTCGATGAACTGGAGCGCACTGGCAAGAAGCGCGGACTGGTGACCATGTGTGCGGCGGGCGGCATGGCCCCCGCGATCATCATCGAGCGTGTGGACGCCTGAGACAATCATACGGATCTGAACGAAAAAGGAATAAAATGGCCGACGCATTTATCTGCGATGCTGTCCGCACTCCCATCGGCAAGCTCAACGGGTCGCTGGCAAGCGTTAGGGCGGACGATCTGGCGGCCATTCCCGTCAGGGAACTGGTCCGAAGAAATCCATCGGTCGACTGGCAGGCTGTCGACGACGCAATCATGGGCTGCGCCAACCAGTCGGGCGAGGACAACCGCAATGTCGCCCGCATGGCGGTGCTGCTTGCGGGGCTGCCCGTGGAGGTGCCGGGCAGCACGGTCAACCGTCTGTGCGGTTCCGGACTGAACGCGGTCGGGACCGCCGCACAGGCGATCCGCTCTGGTGACGCGAACCTCATCATCGCCGGCGGCGTCGAAAGCATGACCCGCGCACCCTACGTGCTTGGCAAGGCGGGCAGTCCGTTCGATCGTGGCCAGAAGATCGAGGACACGACGCTGGGCTGGCGCTTTATCAATCCGGCGATGAAGGCGGCCTACGGCGTCGATCCCATGCCGCATACCGGCGAGAATGTCGCCGAGCAGTGGAATGTGTCACGCGCGGAGCAGGACGCCTTCGCCTTTCGCAGCCAGGAAAAGGCGGCGGCGGCGCAGGCCAGCGGACGCTTCGCCGAGGAAATCGTCGCGGTTTCCATAGCGCAGAAAAAGGGCGATCCGATCACCTTCGAACGAGACGAGCATCTGCGGGCGACCAGCCTGGAGGCGCTCGCTGCATTAAAGCCGGTGGTGAAGCCCGACGGCACGGTGACAGCTGGCAACGCGTCGGGCCTGAACGACGGCGCGGCCGCCATGCTGGTCGCTTCCGAAGCAGCGGCGGCGCGGCACGGCCTGACGCCGCGAGCGCGGGTCGTCGCCATGGCGTCGGCCGGTGTCGCCCCTCGCATCATGGGCGTGGGTCCGGTCGATGCGGCCAGGAAGCTGTTGGCCCGAACCGGCCTTGCGATGTCCGACTTCGACGTGATCGAGCTCAACGAAGCTTTCGCCTCGCAGGCTGTGGCGACGTTGCGCGACCTCGGCGTCGATCCTGCCGACCATCGGGTCAACCCCAATGGTGGCGCGATTGCCCTGGGTCATCCGCTGGGTATGTCTGGCGCCCGCATGACATTGTCGGCGGCACGGGAACTGGAACGCACCGGCGGGCGCTACGCGCTTGCTTTCATGTGCATCGGAGTGGGGCAGGGGATTGGGTTGGTTCTGGAGCGGGTCTGACTCTCTGCCGTTGGGACAAGCGTACATTTTCTCACCAGAACTTCGATGTCTGCGGCATCGCGCCTCTGGTGCAGCGCGATTGGTCGGCGGCCCCTGGAGGTTGTCAGGCCGCTGACACCACCGGTCCGGAGCCGATAGCCTGTCTCATCCACGCGCCCGCCTGAGCGATGGCGGCTCCACCCGATATCGGCAGGTCGGCGTGGAACAGAGGCCATGCGTGGACCTGATCCTTCCACACGTTCAGCTGCACGTCGGTGCCTGCCAACGCCAATTTGCTGGCGAAGACCAGGGAGTCTTCCAGCAGAGCCTCGGCGCCTCCCACCTGGATCAATGTCCTGGGGAAGTCCTCCACATCGGCGAAGACGGGCGAAATTCTTGGGTGGGAGGCATGTTCGTCGCCGCGATACGCCTTGCTCCATGCCCGGATCGCGTCGGGCGCCAGAAGCGGGTCCCTATGGGGCGTATAGCCGGGATGGGGTGTCCTGGGCCCAAGATCCAGCCAAGGACTGATCAAGTGGACGCCGCGCGGCTGTGGGAGGCCTGCTTCAGCGGCCAGCAGGAGCATGGCGACCGTGACGTTACCGCCCGCGGAATCGCCGGCAACGATGATCCGTTCAGGTTTGATGCCCTGATCGATAAGGAAGCGGTAGTTGGCGAGTGCATCCTCGATCCCGGCGGGGAAGGGGTGCTCCGGCGCGAGCGCATAGGCCATGTTGAAGGCGACCAGCCCGGCCGCCTCGGCTAGTCGGGCGACCAGGTGCCGATGCATGGCGGGACTGCCAAAAACATGCCCCCCGCCATGGTGATAGAGTATCGCGCCCGTCGCGTCCGCTCCCCTGGGAACGAGCCGCTCGCCCGTGATGCCCGTGGTTTCAAGCGGCTCGGCCACGCAGCCATCGGGCAGCGGGATCGCTGCATTCTCCAGTTCGGCATTGCGCCGCAGATCGGCCAGCGTGGTCGATCGAGCCATCGGGCGCTCCGGCCAGCCCGCGATGAACGCTGCGAGTTCGCGCTCGGCCGCCGTCGTCACAGGCTGCGGTAACGCTGGGGCATGTCGCCCAGCCGCGCGATCGCCTCCCGATATTCGCGGGCAAACTGTTTCACCCGCTCTGCCGCCGGGACCACTTCCGTCACCGTACCGATGCCCTGGCCGCAGCCCCAAATGTCGCGCCACGGCTTGGCTTCGCCGCTGCTATTCGGATTGAAGTTCATTGATGAGGGGTCGGCGCTGGGCAGACTGTCCGGATCCAGCCCGGACGCGGCGATGCTGGGCTTCAGATAATTGCCCGGAACCCCGGTGAAGAGGCTGGAATAAACGATGTCCTTCGACGAACATTCGGTGATCATCTGCTTGTAGCGGGCGTCGGCGACGGCTTCTTCCGTGGCGATGAACGGTGACCCGATATATGCTAGGTCAGCGCCCATCGCCTGCGCCGCCACGATGCTCCCACCCGAAGCAATGGTGCCAGACAGGGCAAGCGGGCCATCGAACCAGGCCCGGATCTCCTGAACGAGCGCGAAGGCCGATGTGGTCCCGGCATGACCGCCCGCGCCGCTGGCGACGGCGACGATGCCATCTGCCCCCTTGGCGATCGCCTTGCGCGCGAAGGCATCGTCGATGACATCGTGCAGCACCAGGCCGCCATAGGAGTGGATAGCCTCATTCACCTCTTCCCGAGCCCCCAGCGACGTGATGACGATCGGCACCCGATATTTGACGCACAGCGCCAGATCGTCGTCGAGCCGCGTGTTGGTGCGGTGAACGATCAGGTTGACGGCGAACGGCGCGTCATCCTCCGTCAGTTCGGTATTCAGCCTTTGCAGCCATTCTTCCAACGCGCCCGAAGGCCGCGCGTTCAGGGATGGGAATGCCCCGATCATGCCAGCGCGGCAGGTTGCGATAACCAGATCGGGCTGAGAGATGATGAACAGGGGCGAGGCGATGGCTGGAACCGATAGTCGGCGTTCGATCGACGAGGGAAGGGACATTCTCGTGCCTCCAGAAGAGTCGCCGGCTGGCGGATGACGAATTATAGTGGGCAGTCTTTGGGGAAGACCGGCTTGCGGCGCTCACGGAAGGAGGCGAGGCCTTCCTGCGCCTCAGGACCGGTAAAGCCGAGAAATTCGAGTGCGAGCGACGCATCGAAGGTGGGGCCCATCTGACGAAGCCAGTTGTTGAGCGAATATTTCGTCCAGCGGATCGCGCTCTGCGCGCCGTTGGCCAGTCTTTCCGCCAGCGCCAGAGCAGTCGCGTCCAGTTCCTCGTCATCGACGGCCTTGGAGATCAGCCCGATGCGTTCGGCCTCTTCGCCGGAAAGTGGATCGCACAGGAGCAGATAATATTTCGCACGGGCCATGCCGCAGAGCAGCGGCCAGACCATCGCGGCGTGATCGCCTGCCGCCACGCCAAGGCGCGTGTGCCCGTCGATGATTTTGGCATTCTTGCTGGCGATAGAAATGTCTGCAAGTAGTCCGCACACCAAGCCAGCGCCTACGGCCGGTCCGCGCATGGCGCTGATCACCGGCTTGGAGCAATTGATGATGTTGTAGACGATGTCCTTGGCTTCCTTCCAGATCTGGGCACGGATGTTGAAATCTGTCGTGATGCCCTCGATCATGTCGAAGTCGCCGCCTGCGGAAAACGCCTTGCCGTCGCCGGTGAGGATGGCAACCGATACATTGGGATCGGCGTCGATGTCGCGCCAGATCGCGCCCAGTTCCCCGTGCATCTGGATGTCGGCGGAATTGAGGCTTTCGGGGTTGTGCATGACGACCCGCAACACCCCCGGTGCCGGCGTTTCAAAACGGAGGCGTTGATAATGGCTGTAACGTTCCAGCATGATGAAGTCCTTTATGGTATGACCCGACCGACAAGCGGTCTTGCAACAGGTCTGAATTTACTGAAATTCCAGGTTTGTCCGGCCTGTGAGAAGCCCCTGCGCGATGGACCGATACTGGATTTCCGTGGCGCCTTCGGCGATCTGGTTGAGCTTGGACATGAACCATGCGTCGATCAGCCTCGTTTCGTTGGCTATGCCCATTCCGCCGTGGATCTGCATGCATTTGCTGAAGACCTCATGGCAATTCTGCGTGACGAAGGCCTTGACCATAGAGACTTCGTCACGGACATCGTACCCTTGGTCGACCTTGCCGGCGGCGTCGAGGGACATGGCGCGCCCAGCGTACATCTTCATGGCATTTTCCGCGAGGTAGGTCTGGACGGCCTGGTGCTCGCCGATAGGCTTGCCGAAGGTGCGGCGGACCTTGGCATAGTCGATGGTCTTTTCCATCGCCCAGCGGGCGAAGCCCAGGTTCCGGGCGGCGTTGGCGAGGCGGCCATGGCGGACACCGAGCATAGCAAGAGCAAAGCCCTTATCTAGCTCGCCGATGCGATACGTGTCAGGCACGCGGACGTTGTCGAAGGCGAGGATGCCTTCGTCGCCGCCGATCTGCCCGAAAATCTTGACGATGCCGGCCAGGCTGTAGCCCGGCGTGCTGGTAGGGACGTAGAAGCAGGTCACCCCGCCCTTGCGCTGGGCGAACAGTTCCTTGTTGGTGACCGCATAGACCATGATGAAGTCGGCGGTCGGCGACCAGGAGGTCCATTGCTTGGTGCCGTTGATGATCCAGTGATCGCCATCGCGCACGGCGGTGGTGCGCATCATCCAGCTGTCGGACCCGGCGTCGGGCTCCGACAGGCCGAAAGCGCCCTGGAGCTTGCCGCCTGCGAGGTCGCCCAGGACCTCGGCCTGCAGTTCGGGCGAGGCATGTTCCCACACCTCATGGGGGCCGCTGGTGAAGTGGGACAGCACCGAATAGGGCAGCAGATTATAGGGCGGCCCATAACGGTGGTGGAGCATCTCGAAGGCAAGGAACCACAGCCGTACGCCGAGTTTCGAACCGCCGAACTTTTCGGGGCAAAACATGGTGTAGTAGCCCGCACGGGCGGATGCTTCACGCACCTTGCGCCGAGCTTCGGTGATGCGGGCGGATTCCTTGCCGCTTTCATCCCAGTAAAGCCGCTGGTCTGCGAACAGCTTGTCGACCGACCGCTGGATCGGCATCACCGCGCTCTCGACGAACTTCATCAACCCGTCGAGGATCTCGGTCTCTTCGGGCGTAGTGGACAGGGTTGGGGATTGCATGGCTGTCCTCTCCTAACTTCTATATATCAGTATTATTCGTACCATCTGACTGGCTAAGCAGCTTCAGTGCCAAGCCTGGAGTGGCACGCGGCGACATATTCGCGCTTTAATCCGTCGATGACCTCGCGCACCGGACGCACATCATGGATTGCGCCTACGCCCTGACCGGCGGTCCAGATGTCGCGCCAGGCCTTGGCCTCATGGTTAAACTCCTCGCCAAGGTCAATATGGTCCTTGGCAGGCAGGTTGTTTGGGTCCATGCCATTGTCGATGATACTCTGCCGCAGCATGTTGGCCGGAATACCCGAGAAGGCCGGGGTGTAGACCAGCTCGGTAGGGCCTGCATCCACCAGCATCTGCTTGTAGGGCGCGCCGGCCATGCTTTCGGTGGTGGCGATGAACCGGGTGCCCATATAGGCGAAATCGGCGCCAAGGGCCTGTGCCGCATGAACGGAACGGCCGTCAGAAATGCACCCGGCAAGAGCTACGGCACCGTGATAGAACTCACGCACTTGGGGCACGAAGGCGAAGGGGTTGATGACCCCTGCGTGGCCGCCAGCGCCACCGCATACCAGGATGATGCCGTCCACTCCGGCGGCAATCGCCTTCCTGGCCCAGTCGGGCGTGGTTACGTCGTGGAAGACCAAGCCGCCATAGCCGTGCACCGTCTTCACGATGTCACTGGGGTTGCCCACGCTGGTGATGACCAGGGGCACCTTATACTTTTCCACCAGCGCCATGTCGGCGTCTAGACGTTTGTTGGTCTTGTGCGCGATGATGTTGACACCGTAAGGCGCGGCCTTGCGGTCGGGATGGGCGCTGTCGTGATCGGCGAGGGCGCCGCTGATCTGAACGAGCCAGTCTTCGAAGGCTTCCACAGTGCGCAGGTTAAGGGATGGAAAGGTGCCCAGCACCCCTTCCTTGCAGCAGTTGATAACGAGGTCTGGGCCGGACACCAGGAACAGTGGCGCCGCGATGACCGGAATCGCCAGACGCCTGTTAAGCTCCGCTGCAACACTCATTATCGGTTCATCCTTCCGCTGCGCAAATCTTTGGTCGGGTAGGGCGGCCGCAATCGCATCGAAGCATGATTGCGGCCTTGCCTAACGGCTGTTAGATAGATTATGCGAGAAGCGCAAGAGCCGCTCACAAGAGCCGCTCAGGAGTGTCGCGAGAATGATCGAACTGCCTTACGTGGCCGAGGAGTATCGGGAGCTACGCGAACAGGTCCGCCGTTTCGTGCGCGCGGAGATCACGCCTTATGGCGATGCCTGGGAGAAGGAAGGCCGCGTTCCGCGCGAATTGCTGCTCAAGATGGGCGAGCTCGGCTTCCTCGGGCTGCGCGCGCCGGAACGGCATGGCGGCAGCGGTCTGGATGTGCTGGGATGGGTGGTTCTGGCGGAGGAACTGGGCCGATCTACCTTTGGCGGGGTCACGGTTGTGGCGATGGTGCATTCCGCGATGGCCATGCCGCATCTCTATCATGCCGGGACGGAGGAGCAGATGGCCCGCTGGCTTCCGGACCTGATCGCGGGGCGCAAGACTTGCTGCATTGCCGTTTCGGAACCCGACGCAGGATCCGACGTGAGTGCGATCAAGACGGCCGCCCGGCGCGAGGGCGACGAATGGGTGCTGAACGGCGCCAAAATGTATATCTCCAATGCCGTTCAGGGCGATGTCTTCTTCGTCGCGGCGCGCACGGATCCCGACGAGAAGGGTGCGCGCGGCATCAGCATGTTTGTCGTCGAAAAGGGCGATCCGGGTTTTTCGGTGGGCCGACGACTCGAAAAGTTCGGCGACTGGTGCGCGGACACCGCAGAGGTCATCTTTGAGGATGTGCGCCTGCCGGCCGACAGGTTGCTCGGCGAGGAAGGTCGCGGCTTTTATGCGGCCATGAAGAATTTCCAGGGCGAGCGGCTGGTGCTGGGCGCGATGGCGACCGGGGAAGGGGCAACAGCGCTCAAGCTCACGATCGATTATCTGCGCAATCGCAAGGCGTTTGGCGCGCCATTGATCGAAAAGCAGGCGCTGCGGCAGCGCCTGGCCATGCATCATGCCAAGCTCGAAGCGGGGCGGCAACTTCTTTACTATGCTGCTTGGCTGGAATCCCAGGGCCTGCCTTGCATCCGTGAGGTGTCGATGGTGAAGGCCTATTGCGCTGAGACCTGCAACGAACTCATGTACAGCTGCCAGCAGTTCCACGGCGGCATGGGTTATATTCGCGAGACCGCCATCGAAAGGATGGTTCGCGACGCGCGCCTGCATGCAATCGGCGGCGGTGCGACCGAGGTCATGCTGGAAGAGATCGCCAAGCGTTGGGACGACGTCCCCTATTGGCAGTGACAGGATAACCGGGCAGGCTGGTACATCCCGGAATTTCTCCAGGCGGCTTTCCCTCACAACGCAGGAGTCAGGAGCAAGTGGCAGTTACGCAGGACGAGCAGATCAAGCTCGAGAAGGTCGGGCCAGTCGCCGTGATCACGCTCAACCGCGCGGCGATGCGCAATCCGCTCTCGCTCGAGTTCAAACAGCACATGCTGCCCGTGCTCGACGAAGTGGAGGAGGATTCCAGCCTTTGCGCGATCGTCCTGACCGGCGCTGGCAAGACCTTCTGCGCTGGCGCAGAGCTTGGCAAGGTGGTCCATCCCGACGGCAAGGACGGCGAAGAACAATTCCGCTCGGTTCGTACCTATAATCAGGTGATCCAGCGTCTGCGCGCCCATGACCTGCCGGTGATCGCGGCGGTCAATGGCCCTGCGGTGGGCGGCGGTGCGGCGCTTGCGCTTGCCTGCGACATCGCCATCGCGAGCGAGAATGCGAGCTATTATTTCGCGTTCGGGCGTGTGGGTGCGGCGGCGGCCGACATGGGCTGCGCTTACCTGCTTTCCAAGGCGGTGGGATCGGTGCGGGCGCGCCACTGGATCCTGACAGGCCGCAATGTCGGAGCCCGGGAAGGTCTGGGGGCAGGCCTGTTTGTCGATGTCGTGCCCCAGGAAGATCTGCTCGCGCGCGCGATCGAGATCGGCGAACAGGTTGCCGTCGCCACGCCGCGCCGCGCATCGGCCGCGACCAAGCTGGCATTGGTGCGAGCCGACGACACGAGCTTCGAGGCCTGCATCACCTATGAGGCTTATGTGCAGAACTATATGTTCACCACCGACGAGCACCGGTCACGCCTGCGTGCGCTGATGCAGGGCGGTCCTGGTGCGAAAGGGGCCTGAGGATCATGGCGAACAAGCGATATGAAAATGCGGCAGCGGCACTTGAAGGGCTGCTGTTCGACGGAATGACGGTGGCGGTGGGGGGATTTGGTCTGTGCGGCCTGCCCGAGACGCTGATCATCGCGCTGCGTGACAGCGGCGTTCGGGATATCAAGGTGATTTCCAACAATGCCGGCGTCGATGGCTGGGGACTTGGGCTGCTGCTCGAGAGTCGGCAGATCAGCAGCATGGTGTCTTCCTACGTCGGTGAGAACAAGGAGTTCGAGCGTCAGCATCTTTCTGGCGAGATCGACCTGGAGTTCTGTCCCCAGGGTACGCTGGCCGAGCGTATCAGGGCCGGGGGCGGGGGGATCCCCGGCTTCTACACTCGCACCGGCGTCGGCACCCTGGCGGCGGAAGGGAAGGAAGAAAGGATCTTTAACGGCGAGCGTTTCATCCTTGAGACCGCGCTTACAGCCGACCTTGCCCTGGTCAAGGCTTGGCGCGGCGACGAGAAGGGCAACCTCGTTTACAACAAGACTGCGCGCAACTTCAATCCGGTGATCGCCACCTGCTCGCACATGACCATCGCCGAGGTGGAGGAGTTCGTGCCCGCCGGTGCCATCCCCGCCGACCATGTTCACACTCCGGGCGTCTATGTGAAACGCATGGTTCCCGCAGACATCAACGAGAAGCGCGTGGAAAAGCTAGTCACGCGACCGGAGGACTGATCCTATGCCTTGGACTCGCCAACAGATCGCCGCTCGTGCCGCCGCCGAGCTTCAGGACGGATGGTATGTAAATCTCGGTATCGGGATCCCGACGCTGGTCGCCAGCCTCCTCCCGCCGGGCCTCGACATTACCCTGCAGTCGGAAAACGGCATGTTGGGCCTTGGGCCCTATCCGACGAAGGACGAAGTGGACCCGGACCTCATCAACGCGGGCAAGGAAACCATCACCGAACTGCCCGGCACTTCCTACGTCTCTTCCGCCGAGAGCTTCGCCATGGTGCGGGGTAGTCATATGGACGCCACGGTGCTGGGATCGCTCGAAGTTGCCGAGGACGGCACGATGGCCAACTGGATCATCCCCGGCAAGATGGTCAAGGGCATGGGCGGGGCCATGGACTTGGTCAGCGGAACCCCCAGGGTCATTATCCTCATGGACCATGTTTCCAAGGACGGAACTCCCAAGTTCCGCAAGACCTGTTCCCTTCCGATCACCGGCCTCAACGTCGTAGACACGCTCATTACCGACCTTGCCATGTTCAAACGTGACAACCGACAATCCCCCTTCCGCCTTGTCGAATGTGCCCCGGGCGTGACTCCAGAGGAGGTCAAGGCCAAATCCGAAGCGCATTTCCTCATGTGAAGGTGAGGCTCGCCTCGTCCCGGCATCGGTGGCTTCAAGGAAGGGAGAATATGGATGATTAAACGAATCAGAGTGATAATCATCGGTGCGGGCATGGCCGGCATCCTTGCGGCCTTAAAGTTGAAGCAGCGCGGGGACACGGATTTCATTGTTTATGAAAAGGCTGATGCCCTAGGCGGGACATGGAAGCATAACCGCTATCCGGGTCTTTCGTGCGACGTCCCGGCCCATGCTTATACCTACAGCTTCGCGCCCAATCCTGACTGGAGCGCGGTCTATGCCCCTGGCGACGAAATTCGCCAGTATTTTGAGGCGATCGTCGATCGTTACGACATCAGACCGTTCATCCACCTGAATCAGGAGGTGAAACAGTGCGAATGGGTCAACGGTGGTTGGACCGTCACAGTTGCGGACGGACATGTCGACCATGCCGACGTGCTCATCGCTGCAAGTGGTGTGTTGCACCACCCCAACGTTCCGAAGATCCCCGGGCTGCAGAATTTCGAGGGTCCGGTTTTCCACAGCGCAGCCTGGAATGACGGGGCGCAGATCGACGACGCGAATGTTGGCGTGATCGGCTGCGGATCGACAGGGGTACAGATCGTCAGCGCCCTGTCGGTTCGGGCGCGCAACCTGGTCCATTTCTGCCGCACACCTCAGTGGATCATGCCGATTCGGCAGCGATCATATTCGGAAGAGGAGAAAGAAGGCTTCCGGGCGGATGAAGGCATGATCGATGCGCTCCGCTACGGCGACAAATATCAAGCCGTTCTGCGCCGGTTCGAAGCGGCCGTCACCAATCCGGACTCGCCCGAGATGGCAGAGATCGAGCAGATCGTCCGGGAGAATCTTGAAACGAGCGTCAGGGATGAGGCGCTGCGTGAGAAATTGCGCCCCAATTATCGCGCAGCGTGCAAGCGCCTCATCTTCTCCGGGGAATATTATGATGCCGTGCAACAGCCTGGAGTTCATGTCGAGATCGGCGAGATAGAGGCGGTCGAACCCCGCGGTGTACGTACGCGCGATGGTCATTTCCATGAACTCGATACGCTTGTCCTCGCTACCGGCTTCGCTGTCGACCGGTTCATTCGACCGACCCGCGTGATCGGCAGGAATGGTGTAACGCTGGACGACGTCTGGGTCAGACACCCTTCAGCCTATTATGCAGTCAGCGTTCCGGACTTCCCCAACTTCTTCATGCTCAATGGTCCCTCAGGACCGGTGGGTAATTTCTCGCTGATCGATGTGGCCGAAATCCAGTGGCAATACATCGAGCAGCTGCTCGACCTGCTCATCGAGGGACGGGCGCATGACATAGCCGTCACGCCCCGCGCGTTTGAAGCTTATGAGCAATGGCGCGCCGCCGAAGCGCGCCATACCGTGTTCGCGACCGGCTGTTCCAGCTGGTATCTGGATGATCAGGGCATTCCCAATACCTGGCCCAAGGGCCTCCCAGAGTTCCGGGAGGCCATGGCCAAGCCCCTTTTCGAGGATTACGAGATCAGGTCAACCGCCGCGGTTCAATAACAAAACGCGCACCGGAGCAGTCCGGATGGCTCCTCCACCGGAACGTTCGCCGCATCGCCCGGTGATACGTGCCGTGCTGTTCGCCAGCCAAGGCGAGGACTCACCGCGCATCCGATCAGGGAAGATCGATGTGAAGGGGTGGCTCGATCGGCAGGGACTCAATTACGAAGCCGATCTTGAGCAGGACCTGATACTGGATTTCCTGTTCGGCGCCGATATGACCCCGGGTCTGAACAACTTCGAACCACCGGATGTTGCGCAGGGTTTCGCCCGCCCGGGCCAGCGCATTCTGGATGGCCTGTTCCACGCTGCCGCCGGATGTTCCGACGATTTCGGCTACCTTGTAGACATGATCTTCCATTTTCCAACTCCCAATTGTGATCAAGGATGGATTCTGTCGCGGCAGCGATTGAAATGGTACGCCTCAAGGGTGGATCGAACAAGCCGGAAACTCGCAAGCGACTACGGAGCTTCGGTCGACAACGCAGGGTCATCGTCGTCATGCCCAGCAGCCGTTGACTAGTTTGCACGACCGATCGATAGTTAAGATGACGTGACCGGTGCCTTGCGGATCCCGCGGTAAACGGTGCGGAAGAAGATCGGGAGGTTCAGACGTGGCGGGCATACTTTCGGGCATCCGGATCATCGAGATCGGGGGGATCGGGCCCGGGCCTTTCGCGGCGATGATGTTGGCGGACCACGGGGCAGAGGTCATCACGATCCAGCGGCGCGGCGGTTATTTTGTTCCCGAAGATGCGTCATCCCGGTCGCGTCGCTCCATCGTGCTCGACATCAAAAAGCCGGAAGGCCTCGAGGTTGCGAGAAAGCTTTGCCGTTCCGCCGATGGCCTGATCGAGGGATTCCGGCCCGGTGTAATGGAGCGGCTCGGCCTTGGCCCGGACGCGCTACTGGCGCAGAATCCCAGGCTGGTCTACGGACGCATGACGGGATGGGGCCAGTATGGCCCGCTGTCGCAGAGCGCGGGGCACGATATCAACTATATCGGTATCACCGGCGTGTTGCACATGGTGGGAACACGAGGTGGGAAACCCGTACCGCCGGTCAATCTGGTGGGTGATTTCGGCGGTGGAGGCATGTTGCTCGCGTTCGGGATGGTCGCCGCGCTTCTTGGTGTCAGGCTAGGACGCGCCGGGCAGGTTGTCGATGCGGCGATGACGGATGGTTCCGCCCTGCTTGCCTCCATGTGCTACGGCCAGCTGGCGGCCGGCATCTATCATGATGAGCGCGGCACCAACTGGTGCGATGGCGGCGCGCATTATTATGATACCTACGCATGTGCGGACGGTCGCTGGATTTCCATCGCATCCTGGGAACCACAATTCTACGCGCTGCTCCGGGAAAAGCTGGGACTTGATGATCCGGCGTTCGACGCACAGCAGGACGAGGCGGCATGGCCCCTGCTCAAGGAGCGGCTTGCCGCCATCTTCGTGGAGCGGACGCGCGATGATTGGTGCGCCCTGCTCGAAGGAACCGATGTGTGCTTTTCACCCGTGCTGTCATTGGCCGAAGCACCCGCCCACCCTCACAATGTCGCACGGCAAACATTCATCTCGGTAGGTGGTGTGACACAGCCGGCGCCGGCGCCGCGCTTCTCGGCAGATCCGGCGCCAACGCCGCGGCCAGCCCCAACGATAGGTGAGGATGGAGAGGCGATTTTGCGGGATCTGGGAATTGGTGCAGACGAAATCGCTGTGCTCAAAACGGCCTCTGCGCTCGGCTGAGATCAGCAGCCCCGCATCATCGAAGGACTTGGTCATGGCTTATGAGAAGCTGCTTTACGAGTTGAACGAATCAGTGGCCATCATACGTCTGAATGATCCGGCTACGCTGAACGCCATGTCCGATTTCATGGGGGCGGAGCTTCTCCACGCATTTCGCCGGGCCGAGCAGGAGGCAAAAGCGGTCCTGCTCACCTCCGTGGGGCGCGCCTTCTGCTCAGGCGCCAATCTTTCCGATAATACCTTCGACCTAAACGACCCCCATAGAGATGTCGGGGTGGGCCTCCAGAATATATACAATCCCCTGCTGCTCGACATGCGCGCCTCGCGGCTTCCCATCATCGCGGCGGTCAAGGGCGCTGCCGCCGGCGTGGGATGCGGCATTGCCTGTGCCGCAGACATGATCATCGCGGGTGAAGGCGCGTTCTTCTTCCCCGCCTTCCGACATGTCGGCCTGTCGCCCGACGGCGGGATAAGCTACATGCTTGCCAGGTCCATAGGCAGAGTACGGGCCATGGAACTGATGATGCTGGGACTCAAGCTTCAGGCCCCGGAGGCTTTGCGATGGGGTCTCATCAATCGGGTGGTAGCCGACGAGGCAGTGGAGGAAGAGGGGCTCAGGCTGGCGATAGAGTTGGCGGCGGGACCATCGTCACTCGCCTTGATCAAGGAAGCAGCATGGGCTGCGGTCGAGGCTCCGCTTGCCGAACAACTGCAACGCGAACGCGCGCTCCAGCGCGACGCGGGCCGCTCGTCGGACTTTCTGGAGGGCATCCACAGCTTCCGCGAAAGGCGGAAGGCGACCTTCATCGGTCGCTGAGCTGTCGCGCCGGCAAGGTCCGGGCCAGCCCCTGGACGGCTTTCGGCGTCAGGCGTTCGTGGGGGCGCCGTCATTCTGGCCGAGGGCAGCCGCAGGCAGCGGAAAACTGCCGCCTTCCCGCTTCGACACACGAGGGATCAACATGGCGCAAACCAATGCGGTGAGCGCAAGTGCTGACATCATCATGAACACGGCCACATAAGCGTGTTCATCTGGGTAGACCGTGCCCGCTGCGTTGCGGATGGAAGAGGTGGCGAGGGCGAGCGCGATCAATTGCGATCCGACGGCCATGGCCAGGCCCCGCAACACAGAGCTCAGCGCCATGGCCTCGCTCGTCCGCTCAGCCGGTGTCACATCCAAGATGAGCGCCGGGCCGCAGCCGTTGATGATCGTGGAAGCGGGAGCCATCAACAGCACAGCGGTACCTACGACGACCCATAACGACTCATGCTGGCCCCACAGCAGCAGCCATGCCAGCAGGTTGACGGCGGTCGCGGCAATCACGACGGGCCGGAAGGTGAATTTCGCGGCCAGATAGCCTGCGACCAGACTTGCGCAGCCTGACGTGACATTGGTGGGCAGTTTGAAGAGGCCCGCAAGCGTCGCCGAGACGCCGAAGCCTATGCCGGTCCAAACTGGTTGCTGCAGAATAGGCATAAATACGTAAGGATAGATCATCGGACCCATTGCCGTTGTCGCTAAGGCAGCGTTGACAATGGCGACGCGGGGGACGCGCAGCTGTCGCAGGTCCATGATCGGGCTGGGATGACGCAGCACATGGAAGGTCCAGCAGACGAAACCAAGGATGCTGAGGCCGATCAGCAAAATGACCGTCAGATCGGCCCATCCCCACAGGCGTCCCAGGTTCAGCCCTGCGAGGAAGGCCCCGATGGGAACCAGCAGCGTCAGACCACCGACATAGTCGAGACTGGCAGTTGTCGCGATCGGCCTGTCGCGGGGAAGCACAATGATAAGCAGCAACAATGCGCCCAGCGCCACAGCGCCTGTCACCACAAAGATCGTTTGCCAAGGTGCGTGATCGATGATGACACCGCTCAAGAACATCCCGATGCCAATGGTGAAGGAATAGGTGCCCCCGAGAACGCCCACGCCAATATTCAGTCGGGTCTGATCCGGCGCGGCCTCGCGCAGGACACCGAAGGCCAGGGGAAGGATCGCCATGGAGGTTCCCTCCAACGCGCGGCCGGCAATGATAATATCCAGGTTGGAGGAGGAAGCGCAGAGAGCAGACCCGCTGGTGGCAAGCACCAGCACCCACGTCATGACGCGCTTGCGCCCATAGAGATCGCCCATCCGGCCAAACATGGCGGCGGCGACCGTAGCTGTCAGCGCGGGGGCTGTGAGCAGCCAGGTGATCCGTACCGGGTCGCCATAAATCCCGTAAAGCTTGCTTAGCGCGACCACAATCATCGTCGACTGCAATGCCGAAACCATCTCGGCGATCACGAGCACCGTCAGCACGAGCCAGAATGAAAGTGCGGCGGACGTCGCGCCCGGGTTCATCTTGCGGCCCAACATCCTATCACCTTGATGCGTCGCCCTGTCAGGCGATCCGTTGCAGCGCGTAGTGATGCCGAGAGCCGAATGGGAAACCGGACGGTTCGACATTCCACGGCCCGGCCGCCATTGCCGGGCCGCTCAATTTCGCTGGATATTCCGATGGCTGATGCCTCGCTCTTAATGCCAGATCGCCAGCGCGTCCAGCGCCTCGATCTCGTTGCCCGCAACGCGCAACGGATTGATTTCGAGAGCAGCCAAGTCGGGACCAAGGTCAAGCGCAGCGGCGGCGATGGCCTGAATGACCTGTGCCAATCGATCGACATCGACCGGGGCAGCGCCGCGATAGCCGTCCAGCAGCTTTGATGCGCGTAGCGACCGCAGCGCCTTGGCGATCTCAGCAGCGTCCACGCCGGCAAGGCGAAGCTGAACGTCCTGCATGACTTCCACCCAGATGCCGCCCAGACCGACTGCCAGTATGGGGCCCCATTGCGGATCCCGCGCGATGCCGACCACAAATTCCAGCGCGGGTTGCCGCATCGGCGCAATGAGTGCTCCTTCCAGCCGCGCGTCGGGCTTGTAAGCGCGCGCACGTTCCAGGACCGTATCGACAGCCTTGGCCGCATCGCCGGGCGCCACATTGAGGATAACGCCGCCGGCTTCGGTCTTGTGCTGGATGTCAGGCGACGCGATCTTGACCACAAGCCGGTCGCCCAGCTTTGCCGCGACGGCATCGACAGCAGCCGAACCTTCCACGACCTCGAAGGGGATTGTGGGGACGCCCTTGCTTTGAAGGTAACGGAGCGTCTCGATTTCTGAAGACGGCCTCTGTCCGGTTGCGCTCGCACCGGCGCGCAAAGGCGCAGGCTTCGCCTCGAGGTGACGCGACCAGCGGAAGATGCGCGCCGCCGCCGCGATGAAGGTATTGAGGCCGCCGATCACGTGCGGCAACTCTGCCTCCGTGATCGCTTCCTGCCCAACCTCGGTCACCGGCGTCACGGCCTGGTTGACCAGCGTCCCGGGCACCGGAATCCGCTTGAAGCCTTGACCCAGCGCCTTGAGCAGCGCCCGGTTGGCGCCGACCCTGTGATCCTCGCTCGCGGGGAGCGGCTGCACGACGCCGACCATGGCGACGTTCGGGTCGTTCCCGACCGCGACCAGAGCGTCCTCGAACAGGTCCGGCTTGGCCACGACGCCGCCGGTGACGTCCAGCGGATTGCTCGCTGTGCCGAAATCGGGAAGGATTTTGGACAGGCGATCGATCGTCTCGGGCGCGAATGTCACCAATTCTATGCCAGATGACTCGGCAGCATCCGCGACAATCTCACATGCGCCGCCAGAAATCGACAGCACGCCTAGCCCGCCCTTGCGGACCGGACCGCTATAAGCCGCGAGCCCGGCGGTAAGGACCGCGTCTTCCAGGGACTGGACCCGGATAATGCCGAAATGCTGGCAGACCGCGTCGAAGGCCTTGTCATCGCCGACGAGGGCACCGGTATGCGCGGCGGCAACCTGTGCGCTTAAGACGCTGGCGCCTACCTTGATCAGGACGAGCGGCTTGGAATGTTGCTGCGCCAGTTCGGCCATAGCCAGGAAGCGTTGCGGGTTGCGCACCGTTTCGATGAAGATGCTGATGGCGCCGACCCGCTCGTCGCGGATGATCTGTGCCGCGATTTCGGTGAAGTCGATGTCGGCCTCATTGCCGGTGGCGACGATATGGCTCAGCCCGATGCCCTGCTGATGCGCGAAGCGCGCCATGCCGCTGGCGATGGCGCCGCTCTGCGAGATGATGGCGAGGTTACCGACCCGGAGCGGCACCTGCGACTTCATGGTCGACGCTGCGGTTCCGTCGAGATAGTTGATGAAACCGAGGCAATTCGGACCCATCAGGCGAATACCGTGCTGGTGCATTTTCGCAAGCAGCGCATCCTGCTTGGCCTTGCCTTCATGACCCAGTTCGCTGAAGCCGGAAGCCAGGACGATGGCATAGCGGATCCCAGCCTCGGCTGCTTCCTCCACCTTGTCGATGATACCGTCCGCCGGGATCATGAAAACGGCGGTGTCGACTTCGCCCCTGCATTCGCGAACATCCGTGACGGTGGGCCGTCCGTGCGCTTCGCCACCACTGCGTGATACCAGGAACAGACGCTCATCAAAGCCAATCAGCTTCCCGGCGGAATAGGCGGTACGCGAGTAGGCCGAGCGATCGCTGGCGCCGATCAGGGCCACGCCCTTGGGCTTGAGAAAACGGTCCAAAGAATGAAGGCTAACATCGCCCGATGCGGAATCCATTGAAATCTCCCAACAAATAGCGCCTCATCCGATCACCTGCTGGGTGATCGACAACGGCGGTAAACCCATGGCCGGAAAACACGGACGAGCAGGTCGCGAGAAAAGCGTCCGGGGCATCCACCCTGGCACGGACCAATCATCGCTGAGCACCGGCACGTCGCAGCTTACGCCAAATCCGCGGGACCGCTAGCACGATCTGACACTATCGTCAAAAGCCGTTCGTATCCCACAAAGCATTGTCCAAAGCATTGTCGCTGTTCGCCTGCGCGCCGGCGTTCCGCATGCCGGCAGGCGTCCAACCTTGATTTTGCGAACGGTTGTCGGCAACTGCCAGAGGAAATCGGCGGGACACAATATTATGAATGATATTCCAGAAGGTTTTTATCCGTTCGTTGCCAAGGGCGACGTACTGGAGCGGCTGGCGCCCCTATATTTCCGCGAACAGCCCGATGGGCTGGTGACGTTGGGTGTTCGGCTCGCCAAACATCATTGCAACCCGCGAGGGACCTGTCACGGGGGCACATGGGCCACATTGGCTGACGTGTTGATGGGGATCAACGTGGGCCTTGGCACCGGGCTCAACGGCCCGACCATTTCGATGTCGATCGATTTTTCCGGAGCCGCCATGGAGGGGCAGTGGGTGGAGGGCCACGGGCGCATCCTCCGATGGACGTCCAACCTCGCCTTTGCTGAATGCCATTTCATGGTGCAGGACAAAGTCGCGCTCCGTGTCAGCGGGGTCTTCAGGCGCAAATTCACTCCGCTTCTGGCCCTGGCCGACTTGCGGGCTGAAAGCCCTTGACCGCGTCGGGCAACCCCCCAATAGTCGAGGAACCTAATTACTCCAAAAAATACGAAGAGAGAGAGGATCAATGAGTTTGGACGCCTCCCCCAGCGCCGTGCTTCATATCGGTCATGAAAGAATTACCGAATCGAGCGGCGGAACCTATCACCATCTCCACCCGGTGACGCAGAAGCCACAGGCGATGATACCGCTCGCGGGCAAGGCGGAAATGGATCGGGCGATTGAAAAGGCGCAGGCCGCTTTTCCCGCCTGGCGCACCGTCTCACCTGAACGGCGCCGTGACATGTTGATGAAGCTCGCGGGCCTCATCCACGACAACGCGGAGGAATTTGCCCGTCTCGCCGCGCTGGATGGCGGCACCGCGCTCATGATGGGTGTGCCCATGGCGCACACCGCCGCCGAATTCCACGCCTATTATGCTGGCTGGGCAGACAAGATCGACGGCCAGTTCCTCGCTTCTTACGATACGCGCGGGCACATGTGCTATACGCTGCCCGAACCCTACGGCGTGGTGGGGATCATATCGACCTGGAACGGTCCGCTCTTTTCACTGGGAATGAAGGCGGCGCCAGCCCTTGCGGCGGGCAATTGCGTGATCGTCAAGCCCGCCGAGATGACGCCGTTCGCCTGTTCCTATTATGCGGAATTGGCGAAGGAGGCGGGCATTCCCGACGGCGTGCTCAGCATCCTGGCTGGCGCGCCGGAAGCGGGCGAGGCGCTGGTCAGCCATCCGGCGGTTGAAAAGATCAGCTTCACCGGAGGCCCGATCGCCGCGCGCAAGATTCTGATCGCCTGCGCCGAGCAACTGAAGCCGGCGGTGCTGGAACTGGGCGGCAAGTCGGCTAGCCTGGTGTTTCCCGACGTCGATATCGAGACCGTCTGCCAGCAGGCACTGGGCGGCACGATCGCGATCATGGCCGGGCAGGGTTGCGCGCTGCCGACACGGCTGGTCGTCCACGACAGCATCCACGATCGGGTCGTCACCCGGCTGATCGAGATTGCCAAGACGTACAAGGTCGGGGATCCACTGGATCCGGCCACAGTCGTGGGGCCCGTCATCAATTCCGCGGCTCGCGATCGAATCATGGGCATGCTTGACCGCGTTCGTGCGGAAGGGTCCGGCAAGATTGTGCTGGGCGGCAATCTGTGCGGCGGTGATCTGGCGGGAGGGAACTATATCGAGCCGACGATCATCACCGATGTTCCGCCCAACAGCGAAATCGCGCAAATCGAGATTTTCGGTCCGGTGCTGGTCGTGCAGCGTTTTTCGACGGAAGATGAAGCGGTGGCGCTGGCCAATGCGACCAAATATGGCCTGGCAGCCTATATTCAGTCATCCGACCAGAAGCGCATCCACCGCCTTGCTGAACGGTTGAAATCGGGCGGCGTCTACGTCAATGGCGCTATTTCCGTGATGCCGCACGTTCCTTTCGGGGGCCTCGGCCTCAGCGGCTATGGCAAGGAAGGCGGACGTGCCGGACTCGACGAATTCCTTCGCTACAAGACGGTCATCGCAGCCTGAGGGGGACAGAATGGCTTTCACCAATGACGCCTTCCGGCTGGATGGCAAGGTCGCAATCGTCACGGGCGCCGGCGGGCGCGGGAACAGCATCGGGCGGGCCTACGCCCTCGGACTGGCTCAGGCCGGTGCCGCCGTCGTGGTCGCCGACCTCAACGAAGAGGGGGCGCAACGCGTTGCCAGCGAAATCGTCGACACGTGTGGCCAGGCCGTCGGGGTCAAGGTTGACATCACAGATGCGAATACAGTCGCCGACATGGTATCCACCGCGCAGAATCGTTTCGGCGGAGTTGACATTCTGGTCAACAATGCCGCTCTGATGGCAGAGCTGAGCTACGGTCCGTTGATGACGACATCGCGCGATGACTGGCAAAGGACATTCGATGTCAATCTGACCGGCGCGCTGAACTGCGCCCAAGCCGTGATTCCGATTATGCGTCAGCGCGGCGGCGGCAAGATCGTCAATCAGGCTTCCGCCGGGGCATTCCCCGCCGAGACGCTCTACGGCATAACCAAGCTGGCGCTTGTCGGTCTGACCACCACGCTTGCCCGTGAACTGGGACCGGACAAGATCAACGTCAACGCCATCGCGCCCGGCAACACGGCGACCGACGCGGGGCAGGGGCTTCTTCCGCCCGATTCCCCGACCCGCAAATATCTCGACATGCATGTGTCGATGCGGGTGGTCGGCCAGCCCAATGAACTGGTCGGCACGTTGCTGCTGCTTTGCTCGACCGCTGGTGACTGGATCACGGGGCAGGTCATCCATGTGGACGGTGGCTGGGTGGTTCGCCCATAGGAAATGGTCGCCGGGGCAGGCCGCCGCCGCCCCGGCGCTCTGTATTCAATGCGCGATGATCGCGCGTTCCAGCACCAGCGCTTCGATCCTTTGTTCGTCATAGCCGTGATCGAGCAGGACCTGCCGCGTGTGCTGACCCACCAGCCCGGCAAGGCCGGCGCAGGTTTTGGACCTGGAGAAGGAGACGAGCGAACGGAGCCGAGGTATCTCGTCGAGCATCGGATGGTAGCTTCCCTCGACGACATATCCCTGCTGTCGGCCCGGAGAGCCGGGGTCGAGGTAATGCTGCTCGATCGGGGCAGGGGCGCAGGCGACGCAGGCGACGCCGCGTTCCACCATATAGGCTTCCCAATCAGCGGCGGAGCGCTGCTGGAAAATGCCCGAGAGCAGATCGGCCAGTGCGTCGTCATTGGCTGATCGCGCGGCTGCATCGCCAAAGCGCAGATCGGCGGCAGCGCGTGCACCATCTTCGCCCAGCGCTTCGGTCAGGCGCCGCCAGTCACAATCGCTGCACACCGCCAGGAACGCCCAATTGTCAGGCGTTTCATAGATTCGGTAAAGCGCGTTGAACCCATACATGTCAGGATCGGAATTGAGAGCCGACG
>Ga0157379_10000431_pt1 | contig 33898 bp, 32 predicted proteins | sample S25metaG_FD_121802 | JGI IMG/M metagenome (GOLD analysis project Ga0157379, IMG submission 121802) | Switchgrass rhizosphere microbial communities from Kellogg Biological Station, Michigan, USA - S2-5 metaG | ecosystem: Host-associated > Plants > Roots > Rhizosphere > Soil | place: USA... | reverse complement strand
GGATCCCCTAACGGGGAAGCGCAGCGAGGAGCTGGTCGATCTCGGCGTCGGTGCCGACGCTGATGCGCAGCGCATCGGCGAGCCGGGGCGTGGCGAAGTGCCGGACGAGGATGCCGCGCTCGCGCAGCGCCGCGTGGACCGGCGCCTGGTCCTGGTCACGCCGGCGCGCCAGCACGAAGTTCGCGGCCGACGGCAGCACCTCGTAGCCGCGGGTCCGCAGGCCGTCGCTCAGACGCCCGCGCGTCGTGACGATGCGTGCCACGTTGCGCTCCATCCACGCGTAGTCCTCGAGCGCGGCAACGCCGGCGGCAATCGCGATGCGGCTCACGTTGTAGGAGTCCTTGACCTTCGCGAGCTCCGCGATCAACGCGGGCGCGCCGAACGCGAGCCCGATCCGCATGCCCGCGAGCGAGAACGACTTCGAGAAGGTACGCAGGACCAGGACGTTCTGGTAGCGCGCGATCAGCGGCAGCGCGCTCGCCGGCGCAAAGTCGACGTACGCCTCGTCGACGACCACGAGTCCGTCGCGCTCGCGCGCCAGCTCCTCGATCACGGCGACCGGCGTGAACGTCCCCGACGGCGAGTTGGGGTTGCAGATCATCAGCACCTGCGCTTCGGCGTCGGCGAGGGCGGGTGGCAAGGTGAAGTCGGGCGGGAACGGGATCGTGAGCGACCGTCCCTCCTGGATCGTGACCAACGTGTCGTAGAGCGAGTAGGTCGGCTCCGGATAGGCGACGACGTCGTCGAGGCCGACCATCGTCCGCATCACCATGGTCAGAAGGTCGTCGGACCCGTTGCCGACGAGGACGTGCGCCGGGGTGAAGCCGTAGCGACGGGCGGCGGCCTCGCGCAGGAGCGTTGCCGCGGGGTCCGGATAGAGCCGAAGGTCCGCCGAGGCGCACGCCGCCACCGCGGCGATCACCCCGGGAGCCGGCGGATACGGATTCTCGTTGGTGTTGAGCTTGACGACGCTACCGCCGCGCGGCTGCTCGCCCGGCACGTAGCCCTGCATGTGGGCGACGACCGGTCGGACCGTACTCACGGACGATACGCGGGCGCCAACGCCGGCGGATCAGGCGCCGTCGAACGGCGCGACGTCACTTGAAGGCTTTGAGCGGCGTCGGCCCCGGACGCACCGCCGCGGGCGCGGCCGCCGGATCGACCAGATAGCGATCGGCGATCGACACCGCCTGGCGCTTGCGATCGGGCATCTCCACGAGCACGTCGACGACCTTCTCCCAGCGCGCACGATCCGCGCCGGCAAGCTCGTACAGATCGATCACCAGATCGATGTCCTTGGTGACGAGGGCCTTGTCGCCGCGTATCAGGAGCTGCTCGCTCGGAAGCGGCACATGGCCGATGTTGCACACGCGCACCATGTCCTGGATGCGCCCCCGATCGAGCAGCCGGTCCCGCAAGCCCGTCCAATCCTGCGGGGCAACGCTGTCCGCGTTGCGTGCGAAGAGCTCGAGCGCCTGGTCGAGATATCCCTTGGCGAGGTAGCGCCGGCCGACCAGGATGTCCGCTTCTTTCGAGGGCATTGCCGTATCCTTCCTTGCGCGAGACGCGCAGCCAGCACCAGCGTAAAGCGGGCGCCGGAAATATTCAAGGACACGTTTACGCGCACCGCACATCGCGCGGCGTCACATTGAATTGATTGGGTATCTAGGGTAGCCGCTGGCCATCGCCATGGCGTCGTCGAGGAACCTCGCAATCGTGTCCGTGGTCGGTCGGGACCAAAAGGGCGTCGTAGCACGGGTTTCCACCTATCTCGCCGGCTGCAGCATCAACATCGAGGACATCGAGCAGCGCGTGATGGAGGGGCTCTTCATCATGACGATGCGCGTCGACCTCACCGAGCTCGCGACCTCGCTCGACGAGATGATTCTCGGTTTGAAGCGCATCGGCGACGAGATGCACATGGAGGTGAGCGTTCGCCTCCATAGCGCACGCGAACGCAAACGCGTGGTCCTGCTCGTCACGAAGGAGCCGCACTGCCTCGAGACGCTGCTCGCGGATCACGACGCCGGAGTGGTGAACGGCGATCTCGTCGCGGTGCTCTCCAACCATGAGGTGCTGCGCCCGCTCGCCGAGGGGCACGGCATTCCGTTCCACTGGCACTCGTCTGCCGACAAGGCCACGCACGAGGACTTCCTGCTCGCACGGCTCGCCGATGCGCGCCCCGATCTCATCGTGCTCGCGCGCTACATGCAGGTCCTGTCGCCACGGATGGTGCAGCGCTACCCACACCGCATCATCAACATCCATCCCTCGCTGCTGCCCTACCATCCGGGCGCGAACGCCTATAAGCAGGCCTTCGAGGCCGGGGTGCGCGTCTCGGGCTGTACCGCGCACTTCGTCACGGAGCAGCTCGATCAGGGGCCGGTGATCCTGCAGGACGTGTTCCACATCCGGGTCGGCGAGGACACGCTCGACGAGGTGAAGGAACGCGGCAAGGCGCTCGAGGGCAAGGTCCTGTCGCAGGCGGTCCAGCTCTTCCTGAACGAGCAGCTCGTGGTCACGGACACCAAGGTCCTGTTCCGGCCCGGTCGCCTCCCCGCCTGACGGGCGGGCGTCGGAACGCGCACTGTGGGCTTGATCTTCGCGCTCGTCGTGCTCGTCGCCGCGACGGTCTGGGTGGCCCGACGCTGGCGTGCCCGCGGCCGCCGCCGTACCCTGGACAGCGGCCCGGGGAGCTCGATGGAGAACGCGATCGCGGTGCGCAGCTTCGAGGAGATCGATCGCGCCGTCGCAACCCGGCGCTGCGCATGCGGGCAGAGCCTGCGCTCCACCGGCGAGGGCGCACGCCAGGCCGGCCTGCGCCGCTTCCGCTTCGCTCGTCTCGCCTGTGACGAGTGCGAGGAAGAGCACGTCGTGTTCTTCGACGTCAGCGATCTCGTCCACTGAGTCCGATCATGGCCCTGACCAACGCCGAGGTCGCGCGAATTTTGAGAGAGATCGCCCTCTTCCTCGAGATGGAGGACGTGCCGTTCAAGCCACGCTCGTACGAGAAAGCCGCGGACTCGGTCGAGGCGAGCGACGTTCCCTGCCACGAGCTGCTCGCGCGCGGCGGCGAGAAGGCACTCGGGCAGCTTCCGGGCGTCGGCAAGAGCATCGGTGAGAAGATCGCCGAGCTGCTGACGACCGGCAAGATCGGCTACCATGAGGAGCTGCGCGCCCGCACGCCGATCGACGTGACGGCGCTCACCGGCATCGAGGGCGTCGGCCCGAAGGCCGCGCGCGCGCTGTACGAGGCGCTGGGGGTCTCCGACCTCGCGAGCCTCGAGGCCGCGGCGCAAGCCGGACGCATCCGGACGCTGGCGCGGTTCGGCGAGAAGAGCGAGACGAAGATCCTCCGTGGCCTCGCCTTCGCCCGCGCCCACGGCGGCCGGACGCCGCTCGGCGACGTGCTGCCCCTCATCCGCGACATCGAGGGACGGCTCTCCGCGCTCGCCGGCGTGCAGCGCGCGACCATTGCGGGATCGATCCGGCGGCGACGCGAGACCGTCGGCGACGCCGACATCCTGGTGATCGCGAAGAAGGCCGCGCCGATCATGGAGCGGGTCGCCACCCTGCCGGAGGTCGTGCGCGTCCTGGCGCAGGGCGACACCAAGATCTCGGTGCGGCTCGCGACCGGCCTGCAGCTCGACGTCCGCGTCGTGCCGCGCGCCAGCTTCGGGGCCGCCTTGCACTACTTCACGGGGTCGAAGGCGCACAACGTGCTGCTGCGCCAGCTCGCCATCAAGAAGGGCCTCAAGCTGAACGAGTACGGCCTCTTCCGCGGCGACACCGCCGTCGCCGGCGCCACAGAGGAGGACGTCTATGCAGCGCTCGACCTGCCCTACATTCCGCCCGAGCTGCGCGAGGACACGGGCGAGATCGACGCCGCGCGCGCCGGGCGTCTGCCGGTCCTGATCGAGCACGGCAGCCTGCGCGGCGATCTGCAGACGCAGACGAAGTGGACCGACGGCGCCGACACGCTCGAGGACATGGTCGCCGCGGCGCGCGCGCTGGGTCTCGAGTACATGGCGATCACCGACCACACCCGCGATCTGGCGATGACCTTCGGCGCCGACGAGGCGAAGCTCGCGGAGCAGGGCAAGGTGATCGACGCGTTGAACGCGCGTCTCGACGGCTTCCGCGTCTTGAAGGGCGCCGAGGTCAACATCCGCAAGGACGGCACACTCGACATCGCCGACGAGGCGCTGGCGCAGCTCGACGTCGTCGGGGTCGCGATCCACTCGCACTTCGGCCTGCCGCGCGCCGAGATGACCGCGCGCGTCCTGCGCGCGATGCGCAACCCGCACGCGGACATCTTCTTCCATCCCACCGCCCGTATCCTCGGGAAGCGCGAGCCGGTCGATCTCGACATCGACGCGGTGATCGCGTGCGCACGCGAGACCGGCACCGTGCTCGAGCTCGACGCCTACCCGAGCCGTCTCGATCTCCGCGACGACCACGTGCGGAAGGCGGTCGCGGCGGGGGTCAAGCTCGTCATCGACTCGGACGCACACGCCACGGCGCATCTCGACTATCCGGAGCGGTACGGCATCGATCAGGCCCGCCGCGGCTGGGCGAACCGCGACGACGTCCTCAACACGCGTGCCGTGAAGCCGTTCCTCCGCGCCTTGAAGGGCGGTGGTGCGAAGAGCGGTCCGGCGAAAGGCGCTGCGGCGAAGAAACGCGCTCGATGATCCGCTGAAGTCCGTGGTTGGGCGCGCGACCCCAATAGCGCCACGACCGAAATTAGAGTGCACCCGCGAGCATCCGGACCGCCCGCTCTGCCATGGCATGCAACTTCGCTCGAGGTTCCCCGGCGCGAGCCCGAATGGCCAAGCTGTGAAGGACGGCCTGCGCTAGTCGACCGACTGCGTCGACGTCGGCGCCCTCCGGGAAGTCGCCGTCGCGCTGCGCTCGTGCGAACCGAGTGGCCAGAAGCCCATCGAGCTCCGCGACGATTTGGCCGAGAGCGCGTTGGACGCTGGGATGCGCCGGCGTCTCGACAGGCGCCGTACAGAACACGAAGCAACCAGGCGTCCCTCGCGATGCACAATAGACTTCGAGCGCGGCATCGTAGAAGGCCAGCAGGGCCTTCCGCAGATCGGGCTCGTTCGCGAGCGTAGCGCCCGCCCCCGCTTTCATCTTCTCGACGAAGCGAGCGAGCGTCAGCCGATACACGTCCTCCTTGTCCCCGAAAGCGTTGGCGATACTCGGCCTGTTCATCCGCATCGCCTGAGCCAGGTGATCGAGTGACGTCCCCGCAAACCCCTGCGCCCAGAATAGACGCATCGCGGAATCGAGCGCCCTGTCGGCGTCGAACTCCCGCGGACGGCCACGTGGACGTTTCGATGTTTTTATGCGCGTTCGCATAGAATCGCTTGACTCAGCCGCTACTATTATGCGAGTTCGCATATTATTACCTACCCAGGCGCTCCGGTCAACGCGAGCGCAAAGGAGATACCGAGATGCCGAGAACCGACCAAGCCACCAGCACGAAGCCCTCACCCAATCGCGGCACGCCCGTCGACGTGGCGCCGGCCGGGATTGCGCTGCTCGCGCTCCATCTCGTTCGCATGGAGATCGCGGGGCGCTGTCGCGCGCTCGCTCGCGCTCTCAGGTTTCGGCGGCCCGTGCGCCTGAGTCTCGCCGACATCGCGCCACCCGAGACGTACCTCTGTCGCGAAGCAACGGAATGGGGCCCCGAGGTCTGCCCGTCCCTTCTCCTTGATCACGGCCGGCGCGGCTTTCTGTTCGGCGATGCGATCGGCCGCCACTACGGCTGGACGTATGATCGCGAGGTCCTTTACCTCGCCTGTCTCTTGCACGATCTCGGCCTCACTCCGCGCTTCGACACGGGCGGCGCGTTCGAGCGAGACGGTGCCGACGCCGCAGTCGAGTTCCTCGCCGCGCGCGGCTTGGCGGGCGCGCGCCTCCGACTCCTCCGCGAGGTGATCGAGCTTCACGACGCCCCCCATCGCGCCCCGCGCGCGAGCCTCGAGACGAGGCTCGGCCACTTCGGCATCGGCCTCGACGTACTCGGCGTTCACCGCGAGGATCTTCACCAGGAGACGCTCGCCGCGATCGTCGGGGCTTGGCCGCGGGGCGACTTCCGTCACCAGTTCCCGCGTGTCATCAGGGATCAGGCGGAACGCAAACCGTGGTCACACATCGCCCGTCTCGACCGTCTCGGTCTCGGTGCAAGGATCGCCACGGCGCCCGTACCCGACGGGCTTCCTGCTTGATCGCCACCGGATGCCTCCGATCGGCGAGTACGAGAATACCCGTCTACGTCCGGACGCAAGGGCCATTGCGACTATCGGCTCTCCGGGCGCGAAGCCTGATCCACTAACCCCGAAACTCGAGGAGACGCTTCATGTCCAAGACCACCACACCGGAGCAGAACAAGGCGCTCGTTCTCGAGGCCTTCGACACACTGTTCAACAAGCGCGACTATGAAGCCGCCGAGCGATTCTGGTCGCCCGACTATATCCAGCACAGCGCTCACATCGCGCCCGGTCGTGCCGGACTGTTCGAACTGGTCAAGGCAGCGCCGCCGACGTTGAAGCACGAACCCGGCCTAGTCCTAGCGAACGGCGACTACGTCATCCTCCACGGTCGCTTCTCCGGCCACGGTCAGCCCCGAAACTGGATCGTCGCCGATATCCTCCGGATCGAGAATGGCCTTCTGGCTGAGCACTGGGACGTCATTCAGGACGAGGTCAGCAAGGCCAGCTCGGTGAGCGGCTTGCCGATGTTCGGCGACCGGTTTCTCGACTGACCTCCCATCTCAACTTATTCGAGGAGACGAGCCCTGAAATCACAGGGAATACCGTCTTCATCACCGGCGGCGGATCGGGCGCGCCAATCTCGAAGAAGCTGTCGCCGCCAACCCCAGGATGGTCGCGGCTACGCGCGCAGCACGCGCGCGAGGTCCTTCGCGAAGTAGGTGAGCACGATGCTCGCGCCGGCGCGCACGATCGCGGTGTGCGTCTCGATTATCGCGCGCGCCTCGTCGATCATGCCGGCGGCCGCGGCGGCCTTGATCATCGCGTACTCGCCGCTGACGGCGTAGGCGGCAAGCGGCACGTCGAAGCGCTCGCGCACGCGACGGATGACGTCGAGATACGCGAGCGCCGGCTTCACCATCACGATGTCGGCGCCTTCCTCGATGTCGAGCGCGATCTCCCGCAGCGCCTCGGTGCCGTTCGCGGGATCCATCTGGTATCCGCGGCGGTCGCCGAACTGCGGCGTCGACCCCGCCGCCTCGCGGAATGGGCCGTAGAACGCCGAGGCGTATTTCGCGGCGTAGGACATGATCGGCAGGTCCGCGAAGCCGGCGTGGTCGAGGCCGGAGCGGATGGCAGCGACGCGCCCGTCCATCATGTCCGAGGGCGCGACGACGTCGGCGCCGGCACGCGCGTGCGCCACGGCCATCGCGGTCAGCGGCTCGAGGCTCGCGTCGTTCACGACCTCTCCGCCCTCCACGAGCCCGCAATGGCCGTGGTCCGTATACTCGCAGAGGCACACGTCGGTGATGACGAGCAGCTCCGGCAGCGCCCGCTTGATCGCCGCGACCGCGCGCATCACGACCCCGTCCGCCGCATACGCCGACGAGCCGATCGCGTCCTTCCGCTCGGGAATGCCGAAGAGCATCACCGCGGGGATGCCGAGATCGTGCACCGCCTTGCACTCCTCGACGGCGCGGTCGACCGAGAGCTGCGCGACGCCGGGCATCGCCGCCACCGGTTGCGTCACGCCGCTTCCTGGCGCGACGAAGAGCGGCAGCACGAGCCCGTCGATGCTCGGCCGGGTCTCGGCGACCAGGCGCCGCAACGCCGATGTGCGTCGCAGACGCCGCGGGCGATGCGTCGGATAGGTCATCGCGTCGTGACGATAGTGAATCGCTTGGGCGTTTGCAAAAACGTGCGAGTGCGCATGGCGAGCAATTCGCTCCCGACCATCTTGGCCCGAAGCGCCCCGTGACGTACACCTGTAGTGCGACCCGCGCCATGCTCGTCCCTCGCACCTCGCTCGCCCTCCTCGCCTCCGTATGCCTGACGCTCGTCGCGACGCGCGCCGTGGCGGCCCCGGCATGCGGCGATCCGGACGGCGACGGCGTCGACATCGTCGACGCGGCCAACGTGCAGCGCGCCGCGCTCGGCCTGCCGAGCGACTGCGCGGCGGCGCCGTCCGCCTGCGATCTCGACGGCGCGAACGGCATCGATGCCGCCGACGCGGGCGACGTCCTGCGCCGCGCCGCGGGCCTCGCGCCGACGCACGACTGCCTGCCGCCCGTCCGCCTGACCGAGGTCGCAGGCGGCTTCGCGCAGCCGCTCTTCGTCGGCGCCGCGGCGGGCGACCCGTCGCGGCTCTTCGTGGTCGAGCAGCCGGGGCGCATCCGCATCATCAAGGACGGGACCCTCGCGGCGACGCCGTTCCTCGACATCAGCGACGCCATCTCGAGCGGCGGCGAGCGCGGCCTCCTCGGGCTCGCCTTCCATCCGAGCTACACGACGAACGGCCGCTTCTTCGTGAACTTCACCAACCCCGACGGCGACACCGTCATTGCCGAGTTCCGCCGCTCCGCCGCGAACCCGGACGTCGCCGACCCGCAGCCCGCGCGCGTCTTCTTCACCGTCGCGCAGCCGTTCCCCAATCACAACGGCGGCATGGTCGCCTTCGGCCCGGACGGCCTCCTCTATCTCGGCCTCGGCGACGGCGGCAGCGGCGGCGATCCGATGAACAACGGCCAGCGCCCCGACACCAAGCTCGGCAAGATCTTGCGGATCGACGTCGACGCCTATCCGACGCCGCCGTTCGGCAACCTGACCGGCGGCGATCCCGACATCTGGGATTTCGGCTTCCGCAACCCGTTCCGCTTCAGCTTCGACCGGGGGACGGGGGATCTCTACATCGGTGACGTCGGACAGAACGCCTTCGAGGAGATCGATTTCGAGTCGCGCGACAGCGGCCGGCGCAACTACGGCTGGCGCATCACCGAGGGCATGCACTGCTTCGATCCACCGACCGGCTGCAACCTGACGGGCATCACCCTGCCCGTCGCCGAGTACTCGCACGCCGACGGCTGCGCCGTGATCGGGGGCTACGTCTACCGCGGCAGCGCCATCCCGGCCTTCGTCGGGCGCTACGTCTATGCCGACTTCTGCTCCAACCGCATCTGGTCCTTCGTGCGCGACGGCGGCCAGATAACGAGCACGCTCGAGCTGACCGATACGCTCGATCCGAGCCGCACGCTCGGCGGGATCACCTCGTTCGGGGAGGACGCGAACGCCGAGATCTACGTCGTCGACGGCTCGCGCGGCCTCGTTTTGCGGATCGATCCAGAGTAAGAGATTCCGATGCGACCCGTGCGCCCATGGATCACCGTTCCCTTGCTCCTCGCCCTCGGCTGCGGCGGCGGAGGCGGCGGTGGGCATTCGGCCAGCACCGAACCAACGCGCACCGCGACGCCGATCGCCACCCCGTCGCCAGTCCCCACGGTGAGCGTCGCCCTCACGCTCACGTCGTCGATCGACGTGGTCGGCGCCAGCTTCACGGTCGGCTACGAGCCCGGCCGCGTCGCATTGCTCGGCAGCGGCGCCCAGGCGCAATGCCGCCTGGGATCGAACGACACCCTCGCCGTCAACGACGACGACAACGGCACGCTGCGTGTCGCCCTGGTGCCGGGTGATCCCCTGCAGCGTCAAACCCTGACGCTGCCCACGACCCTCACGTGCGACTTCGCCGAAAACGGCGGCTCGGTCAGCGCCGGCGACCTGCGCGTCGGCACGAAGAAGGTCGCGGTCCTGAATGCCTCTTCGATCGCCGTCGCCGGCGACGCCTCGAAGCTCGACGTCCAGTAGCCAGCCCGAGCAGGTCCGCATCGTTCTGCGCGGGGTCGTTTAGCGGCGTCGTCCCTCCGCCGCGGAACGGGACGGCTACGGGCAGCTGCTCGCCCCGGGCAACCCGAACGCACGGCGCAGCACGTTCGCCGCGTCGACGACGTCGACCTCGCTCGTGCCGTCGACATCGCAACGATCGGGCAGGCTGTCGCAGGTCGAAGGCTCCCCGGTGACCGCGGCCAGAACGGAGTCGACGTCGCCGATGGTCAGCATGCCGTCGCCGTCGACGTCGCCGCAGATCGGGCCCGGCGTCGGAGTCGTCGTCGGCGCGGGTCCGCTGGCGGCATAGATCATCATGGCCCCGTTGACGTCGTCGGCGGTCGGCGCGCCGACGAAGCAGGGATCGCCCTCCGGGAAGCGGAACGCGGAGCGCATGAGGACGTTGGCGTCGCGCCCGCATTGATCCGGATGATCGAGGCCGAGCACGTGACCGAGCTCGTGCTCGACGACCGCACGGAAGAGCCCCGGCGTGAAGCGCGAGTTGAAGGCCTGGTTGACCACGATGTCGGCGTCACGCTGCTGGCCGCGTTGCGGGCCGTCCGAGATCGTCACGCGCAGGGTGACGGCGACGATGCTGCTGCCGAACCCCTGCCCGCCGCAGAACGTCGTCGAGCCGCCAATCGACGTCCGTCCGTCGGTCGAGTTGCAGAAGGACACCGGGTGCGCCGCATCGGCCGCGACGAAGCTGAAGCGGTTCGGCAGGTCGTCGGTCCATTTGGCCGCCGCCTCGCGGCAATGCTGCACGCACACCGAGTCGCCGCAGGTGATGTCGTGCGTACCGTCGGCGAGGAAATCGCAATCGTACACGACCTGAGCAGGCACCCAGCGCACGAGCGGGGTCGCCGGACAGTGGTCGCCCCCGAGGGAGAGGAAGGCGAAGGCGTTGCCGGGAGGCGGATCGCATTGCGCCGCGACGTCACGCCCACCGCCGAGGCAGGCTCCGAGCATGAGCGCGACCACGGCGACGGCGACGCGCGTCGCGCTCGTCCCGCCCTCACCGCTCCGGACACCGCGCCGCGCTCTCATGGGCGAGCCGCGCGCACCGCGGAGAGGAACGCGTCGAGGGACGGCGCGCCGACGCCGCTCTCACGTCGCACCGCCCCGGGCCCGAGCGCCGAGACCGCGGCGTCCGTCAACACCCGGCCCATGCGGTCGCGGACCACGTCGCCCGCCTCGCTCCGCTCGACCCGGTACAGCCCCTGATTGAAGCCGGTGATCGGGCTGATCGCCGGGGGATCCTGCGCGCGATCGAGGAAGACGACGTAGCGCTCGCCGACCTGGAACTCGGGCATGCCGTCGATCGACTGCCGCACGGCGCCGACCTCGCCGCCCGCCAGACGCAGGGTCAGCTCCGCCGACGGCGAGCCTGCGACGACCTCGTCGACCCCGAGCGTCACGAGGGTCTCGAAGAACGCCGGTGCGCTCGGCGAACGCCGGCTCGTCACCGCGTTCACGCTGCCGACGACGATCGTCTCGGCCCCCGTGCACTGCTCGCCGAACGGCATGGCGAGGATCGTCGTGGCCTGCGCGGGTGCCGCGACGAGCAGGACCGCGCCGAGCACCCCGATTCCGGGGGAAGCGAGAACTGCAACGAGCGCGGCAATGCGAAGCCCCACCCTCAGCCGAAGACCACGCGGCACGGTCGCCCGCTCTAACCTGATCCGCCGGGACCCGCAAGTCGCGCGGGCGGACGCTTCGGCGAGTCGCACCCCCGATCTTGTAACCGGCGGTCGCTCGGACCATCATGGTCCGCAGGAGGGGTGGACATGACGAACCCGCTGCTCGAGCTGCAACGCCTGGGACAATCGCCGTGGCATGACAACATCCGTCGCGAGCTCCTCACCTCGGGCGCTCTCGCACGCATGGTCGCCGACGGTGACATCACCGGCCTGACCTCCAACCCGACGATCTTCGAGCAGGCGATCCAGTCGGGCACCGACTATCAGAGCCAGCTGCGATCGCTGGCGCGCGCCGGCAAGAAGCCCGCCGAGATCTTCGACGCGCTGGCCATCAGCGACATCCGGTCCGCCGCCGACGTGTTCGCGCCGGTCTATGCACGCACCGATGGTGCCGACGGCTTCGTCAGCATCGAGGTCAATCCGATCTACGCCAACGACACGGCCAAGACGATCTCGGAGGCGCACCGTCTTTGGCGCGCGGTCGCCAAGCCGAATCTCATGGTGAAGATCCCGGCCACGCGCGAGGGCGTTCCCGCGATCGAGGAGTGCATCGCCGCCGGTCTGAACATCAACGTGACCCTGATCTTCTCGCTCAAGCGCTACGACGAGGTGATGGACGCCTACCTCGCCGGCATCGCGCGGCGGGTCGCCGCCGGGAAGCCGGTGCGCAGCATCGCGTCGGTCGCGAGCTTCTTTGTGAGCCGCGTCGATACCGAGGTCGACAAGCGGCTCGACGCGCTGATCGCCTCCGCACCGCCGGAGCTGGTGGAGCATCTGAAGGCACTGCAGGGACGAAGCGCGATCGCGAACGCCAAGCTCGCCTACCGCAACTTCCGCGAGAAGTTCGGCACGGCACGCTTCGCCGAGCTGGCGCGCCATGGCGCCCGCGTCCAACGCCCGCTCTGGGCCAGCACGTCCACCAAGAACCCGGCCTACCCCGACGTCTACTACGTCGAGGCGTTGATCGGCCCGGACACCGTCGACACCATGCCGCCGGCGACGATCACGGCCTACAAGGATCACGGCCATCCCGCGCCGCGCATCGACCGCGACGTCGACGACGCACGCGCTATCCTGCAACGGCTCGCCACTGCCGGTATCTCGATGGACGACGTGACGGCGAAGCTCGAGATCGACGGCGTCGCCTCGTTCGCGAAGTCCTACGAGTCGCTGCTCGCCACCGTCGCCACCGCGGCGGCCGCGGTCGCGCCCGCGGGGACGGCGGCGAAGCGCAGCGCCAAGCCGGCGGCGGCACCCCGCAAGACCAAGACGAAGCCGAAGCGTCCGGCCGCCAAAGCCAAGACGGCGAAACGCGCCGGTGCGAAGCGTGCCAAGGCGCGCACCAGAACGGCTGCGAAATCCCGCGCGCGCACCGGCAAGTCCACCCGCCGGGCGAAGAGCACGGCCGTGCGACGCGCCCGTCCGAAGAATCGGCGGCGTGTCGCCGGCGGATCGCGCACGGCGTCGGCCCGGGCAGCGGGGCGCGGCCGCGCCACGACCAAGAAGCCGCGCCGCGCGGCGCGCAAGCCGGCACGGGCGAAACGCCGGCGCTGAGAGCTCGAGCGAGTCGCCGCGCGGGCGGCGACGGAATGTGGAGGGGGTAGCATGGCGCTTCCGACGCGAGTGAAAGCGGGCGTCTCGGTCAGCCGGGCGGACGACGCGGCCGCCTACGAGCCGCTCCGAGCGCGCGACCCGTTTGCCCTCGTGATCTTCGGGGCGTCGGGCGATCTCAGCAAACGCAAACTGATTCCGGCGCTCTACCAGCTGCAGCACGCCGGCTACATGCCCGAGCGCTATGCCGTGATCGGCTTCTCGCGCACCCCGATGTCGGACGAGCAGTACCGCGAGGCGATGCTGAAGGAGCTGCATCCCCGCGATGACACCAGCAAGGCCGTCAGCGCCGACGACCCCCTGGTGCGCGCCCTCTACTACCAGCCGGGCAACAACGACGATCCGAAGACCTTCGCCCAGTTGAAGGAGAAGCTCGACCACCTCGACGCCGAGCTCAACCTGCAGTGCAACCGCCTCTTCTACCTGTCGGTCGCCCCCGAGTTCTTCCCGGTGATCATCCGCAACCTCTCCGAGGCCGGGCTCATCTGCGAGCGCGGCGCGGCCTCGTGGTCGCGGGTCATCATCGAGAAGCCTTTCGGCACCGACCTCGCGAGCGCGCGCGACCTCAACCGGATCGTCACCGACGTGCTCGACGAGAGCCAGATCTACCGCATCGATCACTACCTCGGGAAGGAAACGGTCCAGAACATCCTGAGCTTCCGCTTCGGCAACGCCATCTTCGAGCCGCTCTTCAACCAGAAGTACGTCGATCACGTGCAGATCACCGTGTCCGAGACGCTCGGCATGGAAGGCCGCCGCGGCGCCTACTACGACCATGCCGGCGCGCTGCGTGACATGGTGCAGAACCACATGCTGCAGCTTCTCTGCCTGATCGCCATGGAGCCGCCGTCCGCCCTCGATGCGCAGTCGATCCGCGACGAGAAGGTGAAGGTGCTGCGCACGCTGCCCGTCTGGACGCCCAAGGAGGTCGCGGCGGGGACGGTCCGCGGCCAGTACGGCGTCGGCGAATGGGACGGCAAGGTGGTGAAGGGCTACCGCCAGGAGGAAGGCGTCGACCCGAAGTCGATCACCGAGACCTACGTGGCGCTCAAGGTGGGCATCGACAACTGGCGTTGGGCTGGGGTGCCGTTCCTGCTCCGCACCGGCAAGCGTCTCCCCAAGCGCGTCTCCGAGATCGCCGTCCAGTTCAAGCAGCCGCCCCTGCGACTGTTCAGCGCGGTCAACGGCGAGGACGAGTTCACGCCGGCACACGCCAGTGCCAACCTCTTGGTCATGCGCATCCAGCCGAACGAGGGCATCAGCCTGTCGTTCGCCTGCAAGCGTCCGGGCATGCGCATCCAGCTCGAAGAGGTGAACATGGACTTCATCTACGGCGAGGCGTTCCAGGACCGCTCGCCGGAGGCCTACGAGCGCCTCCTGCTCGACGCCTTGCGCGGCGACGCGTCGCTCTTCACGCGCTCGGACGAGGTCGACTACGCCTGGCGCTTCATCACCTCGATCCACGAGGGCTGGGGGCGCCTGCCGGCGCCGAAGTTCCCGAACTACTATCCCTTCACCAACGGCCCGGACGAGGCCAACCGCCTCTTCGACTTCAGCGACGCAGGCTGGCGCTCGCTGCGCGACGCCTGAGACCGGCGGAGCGGCGATGGCGACGTACGTACTCGCCGGCGACATCGGCGGGACGAAGACCGCGCTGACCCTGCACGCCGTGGGCGCCGACGGGGCGACGAGCCCGGTCCGTGAGCAGAGCTTCCCGAGTCGCGACTATCCCGGCCTGGAGCAGGTGATCGCCGCGTTCCTCGGCCCCGATGAGCACGTCGCGGGGGCGGCCTTCGGCATCGCCGGCCCGGTCGTCGACGACGCGGTGAAGACCACCAACCTCCCCTGGCACGTCGAGCGCCGCCGGCTGTCGGAGGAGCTCGGCGGCATCCCCGTCGTGCTGATGAACGACCTCGAGAGCACCGCCTACGGGGCGCTCTTCCTGCAAGCGGACGACCTGCTCACCTTGAACGCGGGCGTGCCGCGTCCCGGCCACCGCGCCGTCATCGCCGCCGGCACCGGCCTCGGCCAGGGGCTGCTGCACTGGGACGGCGTCGCCCACCGCCCGGTCGCGACCGAGGGCGGTCACGCCGACTTCGCGCCGCGCAGCCCGATCGAGGACGACCTGCTGCGCTTCCTGCGCACGCGCTTCGGCGCCCACGTCTCCTACGAGCGGGTGCTCTCCGGGCCCGGGTTGTTCAACGTGTTCCAGTTCCTCGACGAGACGCTCGGGCGCCCGGTCGCTCCCGAGGTCCGCGCCCGCATGGCGAAGGAGGATCCCAGCGCCGTGATCGGCGAGACGGCGGTCGCAGGCACCTGCGTCACATGCCGGGAGGTCGTCGACCTGTTCCTCGACGCCTACGGCGCCCAGGCGGGCAACCTGGCGCTCACGGCGATGGCGACGGGCGGTATCTACGTCGGCGGCGGCATCGTCACGAAGCTCGCCCCGCTCGTGCCGGCGAGCACGTTCATGCGCGCCTTCGTGGCCAAGGGACGGTATGAGGGGCTGATGCGCGAGATCCCGGTCTCGGTGATCATGAACGCGCGCACCGCGCTCCTCGGCGCGACCCGCGCGGCATGCGCGCTCGTCCGCCGCCCGTAGCCTCCTACTCGGCGACCGGCGCGACGCGCAGCACCGTCCACTGGCGGAGGCGGACCTCGCCGGCGGGGGCGCCGCGGCGCTTGCTGACGTCGCGGACGCGGCAGACGTGGACGTCGACGCGCCGGGCGTTGCGGGCCTTCGAGTGCCAGGCGCTGAGCTCCGCTGCGCGGGTGAGGACCGCCTTCGGCACGTCGGACGCGTCCTCCGGGACCCGCACCACGACGTGGCTTCCCGGTGTACCTCCCGCCACGTGCATCCAGTAGTCGCGAGGCTCGGCGACCTCGAACGTCAGGGCATCGTTCTCCTCGTCGCCGCGGCCGATCAGGATCTCCCAGCCCTCGACGACGACGCGCCGATACGGACGGCCCTTGCTCCCCATCGCCGCGACGATCAGCGCTGGCTGCCGTACTCGATGATCCCGTAGCCAACCCGGTCACCGCTGCGGAACTCGGTGACGGCGTCGTCGACCCGGGTCGGCCCGATCTGCACCGGGCAGTGGGCCAGGACGCGTCCGCTGATGCTCCACCGGCGGCCGCGCGCATCCTGAAGCGTGATGCGGGCGGCGGTGTGGTCGCCGCTCGCGGGGTCGTGCGTGCCCTCGACGTCGAGCGAGGCGGCGTCCACGGCCTCGGCGCCGTCCCACACGCACCCGACGGTGATGAAGGCCTCGGGCGCGAGCCACACCTTCACCGCGTTGAAGGAGAGATCGTCGCCGAACTCACCGGAGACGTAGTACCAGCGGTTCAGCCGCGACCAGTCGCGCTCGCCGCCCCACGAATGGTCGCGGTGGCCGAAGGCGCGCGCGATCGCGATGGGCTCCCGGCCGACCCGCACCTGCCCACTCACCCATCCGGATTGCTCGAGATGGCGCTGCATGTCCTCGACGGTCGTGCCCGGCGGCACGGGCCACGGATGCGCCGGCGAGAACGCGGTCCACTCCACGTCGATCCCGACCTCGGGCGCGTCGTACGTGAGGCGCCAGCGGCGCAGCGGCTCGATGCAGCGGTAGGTCACACCGCCGACCGTGATGCCGCCATCGATGTCGCCGGACGGAATCGGCTGCGTGAGCGACGTGGCGTCGTGGATCAGCTTGCCGTCGCGGGTGACGAGCATCCAGACATTGGCGACGTTCTGCAGCGGCAGGAGGCCGATGCGCGTGACGACGCCGATCCGACTCGCCGGATCGTAGAACGGGAACCACCATGACTCGTTCCAGAGCGGCCGGGCGGCCGCTCCGGGCGCGTGTCGGCGATCGTCGGCGGCGGTGATGGCCATGGCTATCCTTGCGAGATGCGATTCAGCAGCGGCCGCTGCGTGCGCATCACGTCGCGCAGCGCTTGGTTCACGAGATGCATGCGCAGCGGCGCGAGCGCCTCCGCCATGCCCGGCCGGTCGCGCGCGCCGTCGGCCACCACGAGCGCCTCGACGAGCGCGGCATCGAGGGCACGGCCGCGCGCCTCGCGATCCGTGTCGGCATCGGCCGCGGCCAGCATGCCGCGCACGCGCGCGGACTCGGCCGCAAGCCCGAGGGCCTCGAGCCTGGCCGCGAAGTCGGCGAGCGCCGAGGAGGCGCCGGTCAGCTCCTCGTCGCGGACGTCGGCACGCCACTCGACGAGATCCTGCACGTTGGCGAGCACCTCGATCGCCGTGAAGACGAGGCCGCGCGCGGCGCGATCGCCGACGGCGGGCAGGACGTCCTCCTCGAGGGTGCGGGCGACGCCGGCGAGCAGCATGGCGGGCGGGAGACGCATCGCCGGCTCTCTACAACAGTCCGCGCGCGTTCGCGATGGCCGCAGCCATGTAGGCCCACTGGTGGTCGAAGAGCGCCATCCGCAGGTCGCGGGTGCGGCCGTCGCGGAACGCGTGCAGCCCGGTCAGCATGATCGCCGCCATCTTCACCGTCGCCAGCACCTCGTAGAAGCGCACGCGCTCCGGGTCGACGCGTCGTCCCGTCAGCTCCTCGTAGCGGGCGTAGAGGCGCTCGCGCTCGAGCAGGTGGCACATGTACGGCGACTCTCCGCGCCAGAGCGCCATGCAGGCCCAACCGAGATCCTCCATCGGGTCGCCGAGGTGGACCATCTCCCAGTCGAGGATCGCCGCGATCTGCCCCTCGCACACGAGGAAGTTGCCGGTGCGATAGTCGCCGTGCACGAGGGTCGTCGCGTCGGCGATCGGCAGGGCGCGGCGCAACCACAGGATCGCCTCGCTGAGAACGGGCCGCGGCGGCCCGTCGGCGCGCGCAATGTACCCTTCCCAACGCGCCAGCTCGCGGATCGCCGCCCCGTCACCCGCGGCGGGAACCCCGAGGAAGTCGAGGCCGGCCGCGCGCCAGTCGACGGCGTGGAGCGCCGCGAGGTTGGTGACGAAGTCCTCGCCGAGGCGCGCCCGCTCGTCGTCGGAGAAGACCGGCTTGCCGTCCACCATCACCGGAAGGGGCACGGTGCCGGGCACGACCTCCATCACGTAGAACGGCCGCTCCAGCACGGCCGGATCGCGCTCGTACCAGAAGACGCGCGGCGCCCGGACCGACGTGCCGGCGAGCGCGGCCAGCACACGGAACTCGGGCTCGGTGTCGTACGGCTCGAGCAGTCCGGCCGCCGGCTGGCGGCGCAGCACGTAGGCGCCGTGCTCCTCCACGGCGGCGCCGCGCCACGCCAGCTCGACGCGGAAGGTCTCCTGCGAGAAACCCTCGCTCATGCGCGTGAGCGCCAGCACGCGGACGTCGGTCCGGGGGGCGAGACGGCGGGCGAAATATGCGGTGAGCGCGTCGATCATGCCGGGATGCGACGCGCATAACCGGTCTGCGCGGCGCGGGCAATCACGGGCTCAGATGGCGTCGCTGCCGCGCTCGCCGGTGCGGATGCGCTTCACCTCGTCCACGGGGAGCACGAAGATCTTGCCGTCGCCGATCTTGCCCGTCCGCGCCGATCGCTTGATCGCTTCGACGATCTGCGACGCCTTCCAGTCCTCGAGCACGACCTCGATCTTCAGCTTGGGCAGGAACTCGATCACGTACTCGGAGCCGCGATGCAGCTCGGTATGGCCCTTTTGCCGCCCGAAGCCTCGCACCTCGGTGACCGTGAGGCCGGTGATGCCCACCATCGACAACGCCTGCTGCACGTCGGAAAGCTTGAAGGTCCGGATGATCGCTTCCACCTTTTTCATGCCCTGTGCTCCGAGTGCTCCTCCCGGGTAGCGGCCGTCACGATTGCCGCTCCTGCGCCCCGATGATGCCCATCCGCACCGCGTAGAGCGCCAGCTCGACGCGATCGCGGATCCCGAGCTTCTGGAAGATGTTGTTGACGTGCGTCTTGACCGTGACCTCGCTGATGGAGAGCTGCGCCGCGACCTCGGCGTTGCGCAGCCCGCGCGCGACGTGCTTCGTGATCTCGCGCTCGCGCGGCGTCAGCGTCGCAGCCGTCGGCTCGCGCAGGCGCTCGACGACCTTCGTCTGCAGGGCCGGCGGCAGCCACACGCCGCCGCCGACGACGGTGTGGATGGCGGTGAGCAGGGTCTCGATCGCGAAGCGCTTGAAGACGATGCCGCGGGCGCCGGCACGAATCGCCGCGATCGCGTCGTCGACGAGCTCGCTGGCGGTGACGATCACCACCGCGACGCGCGGCGCCAGCGTCTCGATGTCGCTCAGCACGCTGCGCTCCATCTGTAGATCCAGGAGGAGCACGTCGCATTCCGTCCGGTCGAGCATCGCGGAGATCTCGGCGACGCGCTCCAGCTCGGCCACCACCTCGATGCCATCCTGTAAACGGAGCATCGATCGCATCCCCTGGCGGAAGAGGCCGTGGTCGTCGGCAATCGCGACGCGGATCGGCGCCGTCATCAGACCGATGGTAGCTCGACGCGCAGATGCCCGCCAGGTCGGGGGTCCTCGCCGAAGACGACCGCACCACCGACCTCGGCGACCCGCGACGCGATCGACCAGGGGGCGTCCTGGAAGCCGACCCCGTCGTCGTCAATCTGCACGGTGAGGCGGTGGTCCGTCGCCCGGACGCGCAGCTGCGCCGACCGCGCCCGTGCGTGACGGGTCACGTTGCGCGCGCCCTCGAGCATGATGTGCAGCACGTGCTCGACCAGCAGCGCGTCGCCACTGAACTCCGCCGACACGGCGAAGCGGGTCGTGCCGTCGGGGATGGCGGAGAGCGCCGCGCCTTCACGCTCGACCAGCGAGTGGATGTAGGCGCGCAGCTCGTCGTGCTCGCGGTTCACGCCCGCCTGCAGCTCCTCCAGCTCGCTCTGCGCCTCTTCGTGCCGACCGCGCTGCAGGAGCTGGCGGCAACTCTCGAGTCGGAGATTCACGCCCGCGAGTGCCTGGGCGTAACCGTCGTGCAGCGAGCGGGCGATCCGCTCCCGTTGGGCGCTCGCCTCCAGCGCGCGCAGCCGCACCTCCTGGTTCATGCGCTCCTGACCGAGATAGCCGACGAGATAGCCCGTCATGCCGAGGTAGGCCGCGCGCATCACGTAGAAGTGCTGATCGCTCGGCGCCGAGAGCACCGTGAGCGTGGTGTAGAACGCCAGGCTGAAGCCGGTGACGACCAGCGCCGACCGCATGCCGCGGCGCAGTCCGACGCTCAACACGGCAAAGGCGAAAAAGACGTAGTAGAGGCTGGTCGCGCCTTCGGTGACGAGCGCGATCGCGGTGCCGAAGAGGACGTCGGCGGTCGTAGCGACCGCCGCCAAGCGTGCGGACGGCGCCGCCGGGCGCGCATACGCGACGGCGAGCGACACGCTGTACACCAGATGGGCGAGCAGAACGCTCACTCCATAGCCGCTCAGCACGAAGCTCCCGCCGGTCAACGGCAGCCAACGCGTCAACGTGGGCTCGGTCGGGTCGACGTACGCAGCGAGAATCGCGGTCAACGACAGCAGCACGCGGCAGCGCGCGATGCTGCGCTCCATTTCAAGGCTGGGAGAATTCATGGCCACCTCGGCGATGCCATTCTGCCCTCTCCCTCGGCGCCCGCGCCAGACGCGCGAGAGGCGAGCGGGTCGCCCCGCTCGCCCCTCCACTTCGTTGCGCCCCGTGCCCCGTAGTGCCGCGGAGGCGATCATCGCGTCTAGCCGGTCATCCGCTCGCTGGACGTCATACTGTGGCCCGGAGTGGCCCACGAGCCGATCTGATAGTCGGGGTAGGCCGAGATCCCATGCTGGTCGATGTCCAGGCCCTCCAATTCACCTTCCTTGGAGACGCGGAGGAGACCGAAAGTATTGAGCGCGGCGAACATGGCCAGGGCGGAGACGAAGGTCGCCGTGCAGACCACCAGGCTGCCGATGCATTGCGCGATCAGCACCTTCATGCCGCCGCCATAGAAGAGGCCGGTGAGCGCCTCGGGCGAATTGGGAATGATCGAGGGCACGCCGAAGGGGCTCGAGCCGGCCGCCTGATACTCGCCGCTGGCGAACAGGCCCAGGGAGATCGTGCCCCAGATCCCGCACACGCCGTGCACGGGAAAGGCGCCGACGGGGTCGTCGATGCGGAGATACTCGAGCACCTCCATCGCGCAGATCACGAGCACGCCCGCGACCGCACCCAGGGCGCAGGCGCCGATCGGGCTGACCCAGTAGCAGGGGCAGGTGATCGCCACCAAGCCCGCGAGGAAGCCGTTGATGATGCCGGTCGTATCCCACTTGCCGACCATGAAGAACATCAGGAACTCCGCCGCCAGACCGCCGGTACACGCGGCGAGCGTGGTGTTCATGGCCACGCGACCCACGCCGGCGGCGTCCATGATCGAGAGCGTCGAGCACGGGTTGAAGCCGTACCAGCCGAACCAGAGGATGAGGCCACCGACGACGGCGATGGTGAGATCGTGCGGCAGCATCGGCCCGCCGCCGTCACGCTTGAACCTGCGGCCCAACCTCGGCCCGAGCATGATGGCGCCGGCGATCGCGACCCAACCCCCGATCGAGTGCACGACGGTCGAGCCCGCGAAGTCGTGGAAGTTCATGCCCAGGCTCGCCAGGAAGTGGCCGTCGCTGCCCATCGTAGCCAGGAAGCCGTCCGGTCCCCAGCACCAGTGGCCGAAGATCGGATAGATGAAACCCGACACGCCGATTGAATAGAGGACGTCGCCCACGAACCGGGTCCGTCCGACCATCGCGCCCGAGCAGATCGTCGACGCGCAGTCCGCGAAGGCGAACTGGAAGACATAGTGCGCGAAGATGGGGATGCCGGTGGAGGCATACAGCGTCGTGACGGTGACGTCCTTCATGAAGATGAAGCTCTTGGTGACGTCATTCGGATCATGCCAGCCGATGAAGGGGTTGCCGGCGCCGAACATGAACGCGAAGCCCCATCCCCAGTGCAGAAGGCCGCACACGCACGTGTCGAACACGCACTCGACCAGCACGTTGACGGTCTCACGGCTGCGGCAGAACCCGGCTTCGAGCATCGTGAACCCCGCCTGCATGCCGAAGACCAGGAACGCGCCGAGCAGCACCCAAGCGGTATTGATGGCATTGATGTGATCGGCGGGCTTGATCGCCGCGTACGCGTCGGTTGCCCCCGACTCCTGCGCCAGGACGCTCGATCCGAGCAGCAGCTCGGGGATGCGCGGCACGATGAAAATGATCGCCGCAAGCACCACGAGGCCGAGCAACTTCCCAGCGATCAGCAGGTGGCCATAGCGACGCCATTCCGGCTCCTTGAGCCGCTCGCCCAGGCGGGTGAACTTGTCGGAGAACGAGAGCCTTTCCTCTCGCGGCAACGATTGCGCGGATCGATCTTTTCCGAACCATCTCATCTTGCATCCTCCCCGAACGGCTTGATGTACGCCTCGTACTTTCTTCACGGAGGTGCGAGACAGCAATCACGGGACCATCGTCTGAACGATGGAACGGGTCCTCCACCCTAGGGTGGAGCTGCGCACCGCGGAGCCGCTGGAGCGCGGCCCGTGCAGCGACGTGCTGCTCAAGGAATGAGCGCGCTACGCTCAGATCGCGAGCATGACGGGCTTTTTGCTACGCGCGCGGCAGCGTGAAACGCACTTCGGTGCCGGTTCCGGGGCCGTCGCTCGACAGCTCGATCGCGCCGCCCATCAAAGCCACCAGCTCGCGGCAGATGCTGAGGCCGAGCCCCACGCCCTCTTCCGGTGCCGTCGTCCGGGTGTCGAGGCGCATGAACTTGCGGAAGAGAAGCGTCTGCTGCTCGCGCGGAATGCCGCGGCCGGTGTCACGCACGGCGAAGCGCACGCAGCCGTTCTCCGCCTGCGCCGAGACGGTGACCATCCCCTCGCTGGTGAACTTCAGCGCGTTGCCGACCAGGTTCAGGAGGATCTGCTTGAGGCGCTGCGGGTCGGCAAGCACACGCGCTTCCGGGGTCGTCGCGACGCGGAGGTCGAGACCCTTGGCGCTGGCGAGGACGTGCGTCAGGTCGTGCACCTCGGCGAGCACGGTCCCCACCAGGAGCGGCTCGACCGTGATCTCGGCGGTCCCCGCCTCGAGGCGCGTCAGATCGAGCATGTCGGAGATCAGGCGGAGCAGGTGCGTCGCGCTCGCCGTGCTGCGCTGGATGAACGCGAGCGACTCGTCCTCCGACAAGCCGCCCTCGAGCACCAGGTTCTGATAGCCGATGATGATGCTGAGCGGCGTCCGCAGCTCGTGCGACAGGTTGGCCAGGAACGCGTCCTTGGCGCGGCTGGCGCGGGCCAGCTCGGCGTTCGTCGTCTCCAGGCGCGCGGCGTAGTCCTGCAGCGCCCGCGTCATGTCGCGGTGGCTCGTGACGTCGCGAAAGGCCCAGATGCGTCCGACGACGGCTCCGTGCGTGTCGCGGATCGGCCCGGTCCAGCGCTCGAGCATGCCGGTCCGCGGCGCCACCAGCTCGAGCTCCTTCACGCCGCTCTCCTCATGCTCCGCGTAGAGGCGGAGGACATCGCGCTCGAACTCGTCGGGGTCGCGAAAACAGTGCGCCGCCTCGCCGCGCACCTTCTCGTCGCCGACGCCCACGATCTGCTCGGGATCGAGCGCGAAGATCTCGCCGAACCGCCGGTTGGCGAAGGTGATGCGCGGGCCGTCCGCCTCGTACCGCACGCCTAGCAAACCGTCGGACGTCGCGTTGAGGATCGACTCCAGGTGGGCGCGCGTGCCGCGCAGCTGTGCCTCCACCTCCTCCCGGCGCGCGATCTCGCGCGTCAGCACGGTCTGCGTGCGTACGCGGAACCAACTCACGATGACGCCGGCCACCCCGGCGCTGGCGAGGCCGAGCAGCGCCAACCCCGGAACCGGCGTGCCCGGCACGTGATACGCGGCCACGAAGAGCGGCGGCGTCAGCGTCGCCGTGAGCGAAAAGAGCAACATCTCCGTCGGATCGGTGGCGAGGCTGCAGACGGCGAAGAGCAGGATCGTCGGCGGGATCGCGAAGTCGAGCGTCAGGCCGTTCGCGACCGCCAGCCACACCTGCAGCACCATGACGCCCACGGCGAACCCGACGGCCAGCTCGCGCGCGCGCCGCATGGCCGACGCGTGGAGGCTCGCGGCGCCGCCCACAGCGCAGGCCGCGAGGATCGCCAGGCGGAGAGCTGGGTGTCCCGGCCCTGCGGGATTGGCGGCGGCCCGGACGATCCAGAAGAGCACCTGGAACACCGCGATGGTCGCCGCGCCGACGCGGACGAGCAGGAGGCGAGTGCGGGCGTCTTCGGAGATCTGCATCTGCCTGGGCAAAGAGCAACATCGATGCCGGAGCCACGGCGGGAAGCGTCGGGATCAAGCCACGAAGAGCGCGCGGATTCGGCGCCGCGAGGCGTCCCACGGCCCGGCAGCGCCACAAAAATGCCGCCGGTGGTCTAGCGCGCCGCTTCGGCCTTGCGCGCGAAGTGCTCGACGATCGCCGCCGCGAAGGCTGGGATCGTGTACTCTGACGGCTGCACGTCGACCCGCAAGCCGTGCTCGCGTGCCGTCGCCGCGGTGATGGGACCGATACAGCCGACCGCCACGCCGGCGAGCACGTGCGCCAGATCCTGCCCCGGGAAGAGCCGCACGAAGTTCGTGACGGTGCTCGAGCTGGTGAAGCTGACGAGATCGGGACGCCGCTCGCCGGCGAAGAGGGCCGCGGCGGCCGCCGCCTCGGGTGGCACGATCGTGCGGTACACCGCGACCTCGTCGACGATCGCGCCGGCGGCGGCCAGCCGCTGCGGCAGCACGGCGCGCGCGGCCGCGGCGCGGGCGAGCAGGATGCGGCGGCCGGCAACACCCGCCCCGATCAGCGCGTCGGCAACCGCCTCGGCACGATACTCCGTGGGCGTCAGCGCGACGCGCAGCCCGCGCGCCTCGGTCGCCGCGCCAGTCTGCGGGCCGATCGCCGCGATCGCCACACCCGCGAGGTCGCGCACGTCGCCGCCGCGCGTCCACAGACGGTCGAAGAACGCCGTAACGCCGTTTTCGCTGGTGAAGACGAGCCACGCGTAGTCGCGCAGCCGCCCGAGTGCCGTGTCGACCGCATCCCACGCGTCGGGTGGCACGGTGGCGATGGTCGGCAGCGCGATCACCTCGCCGCCCTGCTCTTCCAGCAGCGTCGCGAAGCTTCCCGCCTGGGCGCGTGTGCGCGTCACGACGATCCGGCGTCCGAACAGCGGACGCCGCGCGTACCAGTCGAGCTCCGGAGCCAGGCGTACGACGTCGCCGAGCACGATGACGGCCGGCGGGCGCAGGCGCCGCGCCGCGGCCAAGCCGGGCAAGGTCGCCGCGGTCCCGAGGATCACCTCCTGGCGCGCGGTCGTACCCCAGCGGACCGCGGCGGCGGGCGTGTCCGGCGCCAGGCCGGCGCCAACGAGTCGTGCCAGGTTCTGCTCGAGCTGCAGGACGCTCATGTAGAGCACGAGCGTACCGCCTTGGCGCGCGAGCGCCTCCCACGGCAGCGGCGGAACGCGGTCGGGCTTCTCGCTCTCGTGGCCGGTGACGAACGTGACCGTCGAGGCGTGATCGCGGTCCGTGAGCGGGATGCCCGCGTAGGCCGGCGCCGCGATCGCCGACGTCACCCCGGGCACGATCTCGAACGGGATGCCGGCGCGCACGCACTCGAGAGCCTCCTCGCCGCCGCGCCCGAAGATGAAGGGATCGCCGCCCTTCAAGCGCACGACCCACTTTCCGGCGCGGGCGCGATCGAGGAGGATCGCCGAGATCTCCTCCTGCGCCAGGCGTACCCCGCTCCCGTGCTTGCCCGCGAAGACGATCTCCGCGTCGGGGCGCGTGTGCGCCAGCAGCGCGGGGTTCGAGAGGTTGTCGTAGATCACGACGTCGGCGCCCTCGAGGCAGCGGCGGCCACGGACGGTGAGGAGCCCCGGGTCGCCGGGGCCGGCACCGACGAGGCTCACACGCCCGACGGCGGTGCCCGGACCGCTCACTCGCCCCCCGCCGCCCGGCGTGCGCGCGCGATCATGCCGGCCGCGCCGCGACCGAGGAGCGTGCGCGCCAGGCGGTCGCCGAGCACCGCCGCGTCGCCGGCGTCTCCCGCGATCGCGTCGGACAGCATCGCGCTGCCGTCGAGCTCGGCGACGAGGGCGCGCAGGGTGAGCCGCGCGCCGGCGACCGTCGCGTGCGCGGCGAGCGGCGTCTGGCAATCCCCGCCGACGGCGACGAGAAACGCACGCTCGGCCGCTACGGCGTACGCGCTCGGCGGATCGTCGAGCGCCCGCAGCGCGGCGCAGGTCGCGCCGTCGTCGGCGCGCGCCTCGAGCGCCAGGGCGCCCTGGCCGATCGCCGGCACGAAGTCCTCCGGGTCGAGCACGGTCATGGCCGGCGGCGTGATTCCGAGACGGCGCAGCCCGGCCGCCGCGAGGAGGATCGCGTCGACCTCGCCGGCGGCGAGCTTGCGGAGGCGGGTGTCCACGTTGCCGCGCAGCGCCACCGCGGCGACGTCCGGCCGGCGTGCCACGAGCTGGGCCTGCCGGCGCGCGCTCGATGTGCCGACCCGGGCACCGGCGGCGAGGCCCGCGATGCCGTCGGTCGGCGCCGGCGTGACCAGCACGTCGCGCGGATCCTCGCGCCCCGGGGTGGCCACCAGCGCGAGGCCGGTGGGAAGCAGCGCCGGCATGTCCTTCAGCGAGTGCACCGCGAAATCGACCGAGCCCGCGAGCAGCGCCTCCTCGATCTCCTTCACGAAGAGTCCCTTGCCGCCCGCGGCGACGAGACTGCCGGTGAGGACGTCCCCGGTCGTGCGGATGGTCACGAGCTCGACGGCGTGGCCGTGCTGCTCCAGCGCGGCGGCGACGAGACTCGACTGGCGGAGGGCCAAGGGGCTGCCCCGCGTCCCGAGCCGCAGGCGCACGTCAGCGGCCTCGGCGGCTGCCGGCCGCGCTCACGACGGCTCCTCGTCGTCGTCATCGGCGGGAGGCTCGAGATCGAACAGGCGGCGCGCGCTGGCGAGCAGATCGCGCGCCTCGGCGTCGGGGCTCTTCAGCGAGGAGATCGGCGCGTGCAGGATCTTGTTGACGATCGACGAGGTGAGCGCGTCGAGCAGCGCGCGATGGCGCGGCGCTTGGTCCTTGAGCGACAACAACGCCTTCTCCAGCTCGCGCTGGCGGATGGCCTCGACCTTCTCGCGGATCGCGACGATCGTCGGCACGACCTCGAGGGCGCCGAACCACCGCCAGGTACGTTCGACCTCCTCCTCGACGATCGCTTGCGCGCGCACCGACTCGCGCTCGCGGTCGTCAACGTTGCCGGCGACCGCGACACCGAGGTCGTCGATGTCGTAGAGGTAGACGTTGGCGAGCGCGTTGATCGCGGGGTCGAAGTTGCGCGGCACGCCCATGTCGATGAAGAACATCGGACGCTGGCGGCGGGCGCGCAGCACCTCCTGCACCAGAGTCGGCGTCACGACGTACTCGTTGACGCTCGTCGAGCCGATCACCACGTCGGCGAGGCGGAGATACTCGACCAGCCGATCGAAGGGCACCGGCATGCCGCCGAACTCGCGCGCCACCTCGACCGCGTGTTCGAACGTCCGAGTCGTGACGATGATGCCCGAGATGCCCTGCGCGCGCAGATGCCGGGCGGCGAGCTCGCTCATCTCACCGGCCCCGATCAGCATCGCGGTCTTGTCATTCAAGCTCTCGAAGATCGTCCGCGCCATATCCACCGCGACCGAGGCGACCGACACCGCCTTGCCGGCAATGCCCGTCTCGGTGCGCACCCGCTTGGCGACCGCGAAAGCGCGATGGAACATCTTGTGCAGCACCGCGCCGGAGGTTCCCGCCTGCGAGGCCTCCTCGTAGTGCTCCTTCACCTGCCCGAGGATCTGTGGCTCGCCCACGACCATGGAGTCGAGGCTCGAGGTGACGCGGAACAGGTGCCGCAGAGCGTCCCGGCCGCAGTGCGCGAACAGGTGGGGGGCGAGATCGGCGGGGGCGACGTTGCGGTCGGCGGCGAGAAAGCCGCCGATCGCCTCCGTCGCCTGGGGCAGCGCCTCGTCGACGCTCGCGATCACCTCGACCCGGTTGCAGGTCGACACGATCACGGCCTCGCGCACGCCCTCGACCCCGGTCAGGCGCATCAGCGTGGGGGCCAGCTCGTCCGGGCGGAAGCCGAGGCGCTCGCGCACGGCGACCGGCGCGGTGCGATGGTTGACCCCGACGATGATGAGCGCGTCGCGTCCCATGTCAGTCGAAGCTACCCCCGTGCTTGCCCGGGAAGAGCACGTGCCCGAAGACGAACGAGGCGAAGACGACGGCGAAGCCGATGATGGTCACGGTCGCCAGGCGGCGGCCCCGCCAACCCGCCACGAGCCGCGCTTGCAAGAGTCCGGCGTAGAGGAACCAGAGGATGAGCGAGAACACCTCGCGCTCCTCCCACGACCAGAAGTGGCCCCACGAATGCTTGCCCCAGAGGGCGCCGGTGATGATGCCGAGCGTGAGCAGCGGGAAGCCGCACGCCAGGGCGCGGTAGTTCAGCTGATCGAGCGCCTCGAGCGAGGGCATGCGGCGCATGACGCTGCCCACCCGTTTCTCCTTCAGCTGCCGCTCGTGCACCAGGTAGACGAGGCTCACACAGCACGCCAGCGCCAGCACCGCGTTGCCGAGGAACGCGAGCGCGATGTGCACCGGCAGCCAGGCGCTGCGCAGGTTGGGCGGCAGATCGCGCACGCCGGCGTAGAACACGAACGCGCCGAGCGTGACGCCGAAGGCCAGCGGCGCGACGACGGCCCCGACCGCCGGCAGCCGGTAGCGCAGCTCGACCGCCAGGTAGACGCCCACCGTGAGCCAGGCGAAGAACGACAGCGCCTCGTACTCCGTCGTGACGGCGACGTAGCCGCCGGCGGCGGAGCGCGCGGCGATCGACGCGCCATGGGCCAGGAAGCCGGTGAGGAGCACGGAGAGGCCGATCACGCGCGGCGCCGGATGCAGCACGACCAGGTGCAGCCCGAGGATGCCCGCAGCGAGGATGTACGCCGCGAGCGCGATCTTGAGGAGCTCGAGCTCCATGGTCAGGAGAGCGCCACTCCGAGGGAGGCGAGGCTCGTGCCCTCGCCGATCGCGTCGCGCAGGATCGCGTCGACCGAGGCGGCGTCGCGGGCGCGCAGCGCCTCGAGCAGCGGACCGTCGACCAGGCGCGCATAGGTGCGTGAGCGCGTCGGCGCGTCGGGCTGCGCGGCGCGCACCAGCGGCCGCACCTTGGCGAGGATGGTCGCCGCGAGCCCGTACTCGGTGCCCACGTGCGCCTCGATCTCCTCCCGCAGGCGCCGCGCCAGCGCCGGGCTGGCCCCGCCGGTGGAGATCGCGACCAGCACCGGGCCGCGGCGCACCACCGCCGGGGCGATGAACGTGCAGAGCTGGGGCACGTCGACGACGTTCAGGAAGACGCCGGCGGCCGTCGCCTCGGCGGCGAGCGCTTCCTGCACCACCGGGTCGTCGACCGCCGCGTAGGCGAGCGCGACGCCCGCGAGATCCCCCGGACGGTAGGCGCGGGGGTGATGGATGACCTCGTGCGTCTCGGCGAGCGCCGCCAGCGCCGGCACCAGCGCCGGACTCACGACGGTGACGCGGGCCCCCGCCTCGAGCAGGCTCTCGACCTTGCGCAACGCCACGTCGCTGCCACCCACGACGACGCAGGGACGGCCCCGAAGGTCGAGATGGACGGGGTGATACTGCACCCAAACAGCCTATTACCGCCTTCGCGTCCGCTCAAGCGAGGCGTGGCCGGGCGCGCGCGTCAGCCGGCGGGGATCTTGAGGACCTGGCCCGGCTTCACTTCGCTGCCGCGCAGGCCGTTCGCGCCCTTCAGCCGCTGCACCGACACCCGGTACTGGTGGGCGATGTGCGAGAGCGTCTGTCCCTTGGCAACGCGATGGGTGCGATTGGCGGCCGTCTGCACGGCTTGGCTCTTGGTCCCTTTGCCGCGCTCGACCGTGCGGCTCGCGCGCGTGCGCGTGCGGGGCACGGCGACGACCCGCGCGTCGGCAGCGATCTGCGCCAGGCGCTGCGCGAACTCGCCTGCGGTGCCGGGCGGCACCCGCAGGAGATAGCCGCGCGGGATGTTGCCCCGCCCGACGAAGACGGCCTCGTCGACCGCGGGATTCATCGCCGCGAGATCCTGGGGAGAGATGTTGGCGCAGCTCGCCGCCGCCTTGCCGGCGAGCGCGGTTTCGAGGCGCACCTCGTCGCTGCGGAACGGTGTCTCGAACTCGATGTTGCCGAAGTACTCCTCGCGCGCGCCCTCGACCGCGAGCGCGGCGATGAACTCGGCGTAGAAGTTGCGCGACGCGAACCCGAAGAGCGGCCCGTGATAACGCTGGACGATGACGCCCATGTCGCTGCTGCCGGTATCGGCGACGGCGCGCATCATGCCGGCGCGTCCATGGTTGTAGGCGGTGATCGCGAGCGGCCAGGAGCCGAGGGCCTCGTAGTTCTCGCGCAGATGGCGCGCGGCCGCGCGCGTCGCGCGCAGCGGGTCGCGGCGCTCGTCGAGCACGCCGCCGATCTGCATCAGATAGTTCCGGCCGGTCGACGGCATGAATTGCCAGATGCCGGCGGCGCCGACTTTCGAGTAGGCCTCGAGGTTGAAGCACGATTCCACCAACGGGAGCCGCGTCAGCTCGACGGGCACGTCCTCGCGGCGGAAGATCTCCTCCATCTCGCCGAGGTAGCGTCGTGAGATCCGGATGCCCTCACCGAAGCGCTCGTGCAAGCCGCGCTGCGTACGGATGCGGCTCGGGTCGGCGGCGTCGGCGAACTTCGACGGGTTCGGATCCTTGGCGAAGAGGTTCCAGATCTTGCGCTCCTCCTCACCGAGGCCGCCGTCGTTGCCGCCGCGGGCGTCGAGCGCGAGGAGGATGCCGCGGATGCGCTCCTTCTCGTCCGCCATGGCGGCGCGCTCGGTCAGCTCGAGCGTGATCGCGCCCTCGCCCGAGGCCGCCAGATCGCGGAAATCGAGCACGGAGTAGACCCGCGACAGGTTCTCCGGATCGTGCACCAGGATCTGGTGCTCGGAGTAGCGGCCGAAGACGTTCTTCCAGAAGTTGATCGCTGGACGCAGGCTGTGCGGCACCGGAAAGTCGGCCGGACTCGCGCGCACGCGCGCCGCGGCTCCCAGGACGAGTCCCAGGGCGAGCGCGACCATGGTTACGAAGCGGGTGACACGCATCAACGGCAACTTGGCCGACTTCTCCACCTCCGCCACCTCTCCTCCCAGCGAGCCGCATGCTAATGCAGCCCTCGAAAACGTGTCAATTCTGAATCCAATTACGCTATCACGGATCGCCACCCGCCACGCCATCCTCGGCCTGTTGTTGTGCGCCCTCTCATGTCGAGCGGGCACGCCGCCGGCTCCCGCGGGCACCATCGTCGTCGGGCTCGAGAGCGCGCCGGCGATCCTCGACCCGCGCTACGCCACCGACGCCAACTCCTCGATCGTGACCGCGCTCCTCGCACGCGGTCTGACCCGCATGGACGAGCACGCCGAGCCCCGTCCGGATCTCGCGGCGTCCTGGGTGCAGGCCTCGCCGCTCGACTATATCTTCACCCTGCGAGCCGACGCCCGCTTCGCCGACGGCACGCCGGTCAGCGCGGACGACGTCGTCGCCACCTATCGGGCGGTGCTCGATCCCGCCCTGCGCTCGCCCAAGCGCGAGGCGTTTGCGGCGATCGCCGACCTCACCGCCCCCGACCCGCACACGGTCGTCGTGCGTCTGGGAGCGATCGCGGCCTCGTTCCTCGAGACGGCCAATCTCGGCATCCTGCCGGCGGCGCTGGCGCGCGAGGGCCAGCTGCCGCCGGAGCGCGTCCTCGGGGCGGGCCCTTTCCGCCTCCTGCGCGGCCTGCCCGACGGCGGTGTGGACCTCGTCGCGGCCGTGGGCGCCCCGGCCTCCGTCCCGCCGGCGTTGCGCTTCCGCGTCATCCCGGATGGCACGGTCCGCGCCCTCGAGCTCGCGAGCGGGACGGTGCACCTGGTACAGAACGCCCTCGAGCCGGATCTCCTGCCCTGGCTCCGCGGCCGCCCGGACCTCGCCGTCGAGATCTCGCCGGGCACGACGTTCCAGTACCTCGGCATGAACCTGCGCGATCCGCGGCTCGCCGATCCGCGCGTCCGCCGCGCGCTGGCGTACGGCCTCGACCGTGAGGCGATCATCCACGGCATGCTGCGCGACACCGCCCACCTCGCGAGTGGCCTGCTGGCGCCCTCGCACTGGGCCTACAACGGCGACGTGACCGGCTATCCGTACGATCGCACGCGCGCCGTCGCGCTGCTCGCGGAGAGCGGCCTCGGGGCCGACGCGGCCGAGGCGCTGCGCCGGCTCTCGTACAAGACCTCGACGGTCGAGCTGCGGCGGCGCATCGCGGAGGCCGTGCAGGCCCAGCTCGGGGCGCTGTCGCTGCTGGTCGACGTACGCAGCTACGAGTGGGCGACCTTCTATGCCGACGTGCGGCGCGGCGACTTCCAGCTCTATTCGCTCGCCTGGGTCGGCGTCGGCGACCCCGACGTCTACTACCGCATCTTCCACTCCCGCATGGTGCCGCCCGACGGCAGCAACCGCACCGCGTACGCCAATCCGAGCATGGACGCGCTGCTCGAGGCGGCGCGCGCCACGCTCGATCATGGGGAGCGCCGCCGGCTCTACGCCGAGGTGCAGCGCCTCGCCGCGGACGACCTGCCCGTCATTCCGCTCTGGTGGGCGGACAACGTCGCGGTGCACAGCCGACGGCTGCGCGGCTTCGTCGCCACTCCCGACGGCGACTTGCGCTGGCTCGCATCGGCCCGCCTCGGCGACGAGGCGGCTGCGGATGCCGCGCCCGCTGCGGCGCCGCGCGTCGCGCGCAGGTTACCTTAGGCCGCCGTGGCGATTGACTGCCCGCCCCGCATCGCCTATCGCCGCCTCGAGCACGCTCCGTGACGCGACTGGCGCTGCGCCGTATGTTTCTCGCCCTGCCGACCATCGTCGCCGCCGCGACCATGGTCTTCCTGCTCGTCCACGTCGTGCCCGGAGACCCAGTGGACGTCATGCTTGGCGAGTCCGCGGCGGCGGTCGATCGCGAGGCGCTGCGCCATGCGCTCGCGCTCGATCGCCCGCTGCCGGCGCAGTACGCGCGCTTCCTCGCCGGCCTCGCGCGCGGCGACCTCGGGCGCTCGCTGGTGAGCGATCGCCCGGTGGCGCAGCTCGTCGCCGAGCGGCTGCCGGCGACCCTCGAGCTGGCCTTTGGCGCGCTCGCGGTGGCGCTGGTGATCGCGCTGCCGCTCGGCATCGCCGCCGCGGCACGGCCCGGCACCTGGCTCGATCGCGGCGCGATCGCCTTCTCACTGCTCGGCGCGGCGATGCCGAGCTTCTGGCTCGGGCCGCTGCTCATCATCGCCTTCGCGATCGAGCTGCGCCTCCTGCCGGTCTCCGGACGCGGCGGGCTCGCGCACCTGGTACTGCCCGCCTGCACGCTCGGACTCGGCATGGCGGCGATCCTGACCCGCATGACGCGCGCCAGCCTGCTCGAGTGCATCGGCGAAGACTACGTGCGCACCGCGCGCGCCAAGGGCCTCGGTCGGGTGACGGTGCTCGCCCGACACGCACTGGCCAACGCCCTCGCGCCCGTGGTGACGATTCTCGGCCTGCAGTTCGGTGCGCTCCTCGCCGGGACGGTGATCACCGAGACGATCTTCGCGTGGCCGGGGGT
>Ga0157379_10000429_pt1 | contig 33920 bp, 39 predicted proteins | sample S25metaG_FD_121802 | JGI IMG/M metagenome (GOLD analysis project Ga0157379, IMG submission 121802) | Switchgrass rhizosphere microbial communities from Kellogg Biological Station, Michigan, USA - S2-5 metaG | ecosystem: Host-associated > Plants > Roots > Rhizosphere > Soil | place: USA... | reverse complement strand
CTTCATCCGTCTGAGCGCGCTCCGCCTCCGCATCCAGGCGCTGGTTGCAAAGCGCGCCGGGTCCGGCTCATAACCCGGCCGTCGATGGCTTCGCGCAAGCACAAGCTGTGGGAGGGACGGTTCGCCGCCGCCACCGCCCCCATCGTCGAGCAGTTCACCGCCTCGATCAACGTCGACAAGCGCCTGGCGCCGTACGACATCGCCGGGTCGCAGGCGCACTGCCACATGCTCGTCACCCGCGGCATCATTCCCGCGGCGGATGGCAAGCGCATCGCGAAGGGCCTGGCCGAGATCGAGCGGGAGATCGCCCAGGGCACGTTCCAATTCGAGGCCGCCGACGAGGACATCCACATGGCCATCGAGCGCCGGCTCATCGAGCGCATCGGGCCGGTCGGCGGCCGCCTGCACACCGCGCGCAGCCGGAACGACCAGGTGGCGCTCGACCTGCGCCTGTTCGTGCGCGCCGAGATCGGCGCCATCCTGGCGAGCATCACCGCCTTCCAGAAGGCGTTGGCGGCCGCGGCCCGCAAGCACGCGAAGGTCATCATGCCGGGCTACACGCACCTGCAACGCGCCCAGCCGATCCTCTTCGCGCACCACCTGCTCGCCTATCACGAGAAGCTCGAGCGCGACTCCGAACGCTTCGCCGACTGCCGCCGCCGGGCGGACGTCATGCCGCTCGGCGCCGGCGCGCTCGCGGGCACGACCTTCCCCATCGATCCGGAGCAGGTCGCGCGCGAGCTGCGCTTCGCGCGCGTCTCGACCAACAGCCTCGACGCCGTCTCCGAGCGTGACTTCATCGTCGAGCTCCTCGCCGCCTCGGCGATCCTCGCGACCCACCTGTCGCGCCTCGCGGAGGAGATCATCCTCTGGTCATCGTCGGAGTTCGGCTTCATCTCGCTGCCCGACGACTTCGCCACGGGCAGCTCGATCATGCCGCAGAAGAAGAACCCCGACGTCGCGGAGCTGGTGCGCGGCAAAACGGGCCGGGTCTACGGCAATCTCATGGCGATCCTGACGATCTTGAAGGGCCTGCCGCTCGCGTACAATCGCGATCTCCAGGAGGACAAGGTTCCGCTCTTCGATACCGTCGACACCGTGAAGGGCTGCCTCGCGATTCTCACCGCGATGATCCCGCGGCTCGTCGTGCACGCCGACCGCATGCGCGAGGCGACGGTCGACGGCTTCCTCCTCGCGACGGACGTCGCCGACTACCTCGTCACCAAGGGCATCCCGTTCCGCGAGGCGCACCACATCGTCGGGCTGGCGGTCCGGCGCTGCATCGAGGGCAAACGCCGCCTCGAGGACATGTCGACAACGGAATGGCGCGAGCTGTCGCCCGCCTTCGGGCCCGATCTGCGTGATTGGCTGTCGGTGGAGGCCGCGGTGGCCCGCCGCACCGCCGGAGGCGGCACCGCACCCGCCAACGTCGCGCGCCGGCTGCGCGGCATCTGACCGCATCCGTGAGCCGAACGATGCCCCCGGCCTCGCCAGACGGACGATACGCGCTCCGCCTCGCCTTGCTCGTGTGCGCGCTGCTCGCGCCGCTCGGATGCGGCCGCAAGACGGACGTCAAGCCGCCGCAGCTCGTCGCGCCACGCACCGTGACCGAGGTCTCGCTGACCACCCGCGCGGACGGCATCGAGGTCGGCTGGTCGCGCCCGACGGAATACGTCGACGGCACGACCATGGAGGATCTGAGCGGCTTCGTCATCGAGCGCTCGCGGAACAACGAGGCGTTCCGCGAGCTGGCACGCGTCCCGGTCACCGATCGCGGACGCTTCCAGAAGGCGAAGCGCTTCCAGTATGTGGATCAGGCGCTCACCGAGGACACGACGTACCACTACCGGGTCGTCGCCTACACGACCGACGGCTACTACGGCACGCCGTCGGGCGCCGCGACGCTCCTATGGGAACAGCCGCGGCCCTCACCCTCGCCCGGCACCGCCGCCGCGCCGGTCCACGGCCACAGGGCCAAGACGGCGCCGAACGACCTGGACTCGGGCCTGCCCGCCAACTCGCCGCCGCTGCACTGATCCCGCGGCGCGCCGCGCGCGGCGGGGCGTGCTGGCAGTATGCCGCCCGGACGCGTATTGTTTCCCCGATGGGCGGCACGATTCGCATCACCAAGATGCACGGCGCAGGCAACGACTACGTGTATGTCGATTGCCGCGAGCGCGACGTCGCCGATCCGCCGCGCTTGGCGCGCGCCGTGTCGCGCCGCCACCACGGCATCGGCGCCGACGGCCTGATCCTGATCCGTCCGTCCACCGAGGCCGACTGTCGCATGGAGATGTACAACGCCGATGGCGGGCGCGGGGAGATGTGCGGCAACGGCATCCGCTGCGTCGGAAAGTTCGTCTACGAGCGCGGGCTCCGCGCCAATCCGATGCGCATCGCCAGTGACTGCGGCGTGAAGACGCTCGAGCTCGTCCTCGACAACCGCGGCCACGTGAGCGGCGCGACGGTCGACATGGGGATCCCGATCCTCGACGGCCCGCGCATCCCGGTCGCCAGCGAGGGGCGCGTGATCGATCAGCCGCTCGAGGTCGACGGCACGACGTGGCGGGTCACGTGCGTCTCGATGGGCAATCCCCATTGCGTCGTGTTCGTGGCCGACGTCACCTCGCTCCAGCTCGACCGGCTCGGACCGAGGTTCGAGCATCACCCGTTCTTCCCGCAGCGCGTGAACACCGAGTTCGTCGCCGTGCGGGCGCCCGACGTCGTCGACTTCCGGGTGTGGGAGCGAGGCTCGGGGGAGACGCTGGCGTGCGGTACCGGCGCGTGCGCGGCGGTCGTCGCCGGCTCGCTCACCGGACGGACGGGCCGCCACGTGCTGGTGCACCTGCGCGGCGGCGATCTGGACATCGACTGGCGTGCCGACGACCACGTCTACATGCGCGGCGACGCCGCCGAGGTCTTCACTGCCGACGTCGACCTCGAGCTGCTGTACGCCGCGACGGGAGCGTAGCAATGGCGCGCGCGCGATTCAGCGGATCTCTCGTGGCGTTGGTGACGCCGTTTCGTGACGGCGTCGTCGATTGGGAGGCCTTCGGCAACATCATCGAGGCGCAGATCGCCGCCGGCTCGAGCGCGCTCGTGCCGTGCGGCTCGACCGGCGAGGCGGCCACCCTCTCGCACGACGAGCACGCGGAGGTGATCCGCTTCACCGTCGAGCACGCCAACGGGCGCGTACCCGTGATCGCCGGCGCCGGCTCGAACTCCACGGCGGAGGCCATTCGTCTCACCGCGGGGGCGAAGCGTGCCGGCGCGTCCGGCGCACTGCTCATCTCGCCCTACTACAACCGGCCGACGCAGGAAGGCCTGATCCGCCACTACCTGGCGATCGCCGACGCCGTCGACCTGCCGCTCATCCTCTACAACATCCCCGTCCGCACGGCCTCGCGCATCGAGGCGACGACCATCGCGCACCTGGCCGAGCACCCGAACATCGTCGGCCTGAAGGAGTCCGACTCGCTCGACCACACGATCGAGGTCTTCGAGCGCGCCGGCGATCGGCTCGCGATCCTCGCCGGCGACGACGCGGTCACCTTGTCGATCATGGCGCTCGGCGGCGCCGGAGTGATCACGACGATCGGCAACCTGGTCCCGAAGGAGATGGCCGAGCTCGTCGCCGCCTGCGTCGCGGGCAACTGGGAGCGCGCGCGGACGTTGCAGTTCCGTCTGATGCCCCTCATCCGCGCCTGCTTCTCGGAGACGAATCCCATCCCCATCAAGTACGGCGTGTCGCTGCTCGGTCTGTGCCTCAACGAGCTGCGACTGCCGCTCGTACCGATGACCGACACCGGCCGGCGCACGGCGCTCGAAGCGGTCCTGCGCGACCTCGGCCGGCTGCGCTAGCATGGCCACGCCGATCGTCGTCTGCGGCGCCGCAGGGCGCATGGGACGGATGCTGATCAAGCTCGCCGCCGCCGAGCCCCGGGCGCGGCTCCTCGCGGCGATCGAGGCGGAGGGTCACTCCGCGATCGGCCGCGACGCAGGCGAGCTGGCGGGCCTCGTACCGCTCGGCGTGCCGGTGACCGCGACGTATGCCCCCACCCCGGACAGCGTCACCCTGGATTTCACCGCGCCCGCGGCGGCCCTGGCGCACATCGAGACTGCCGCCGCGGCAGGCGCCGCGATCGTCATCGGCACCACCGGCTTCAGCCCGGCGGAGCGCGCCCGCATCGAGGAGCTGGCGCGGCGTACCCGCGCCGTGATCGCGCCCAACATGAGCGTCGCTGTGACGGTCCTGGAGCGCCTGATCGCGACCGCCGCCCAGGCCCTCGGCCCCACCTTCGACGTGGAGATCGTCGAGATCCACCACCGGCTGAAGCGCGACGCCCCGAGCGGCACGGCGCTGCATTTCGGCGAGATCGTGGCCAAGGCGCAGGGCGCGTCCCTCACGGGACGGGCACGCTTCGGGCGCGAGGGGGAGCCGGGCCCGCGCAGCGACACCGAGATCGGCATCCTCGGCGTGCGCGGCGGCGACGCCGTCGGCGACCACACCGTCTACTTCCTCGGCCCGAGCGAGCGCCTCGAGCTCACGCATCGCGCGCAGAGCCGCGAGTGCCTCGCGAGCGGCGCGATGCGCGCCGCGCTCTGGCTGGTCGCGCAGCCGCTCGGGCTCTACACGATGCGCGACGTCCTCGGCCTCTGAGCGGCGCGCCGACGGAGCGCTGCGATCTCGCGATCGTCGGCGGCGGGGCCGCGGGCCTCGCCGCGGCGATCTTCGCGGCGGACGCACCCGCGACGTCGCCGACCGCGGCGCATGGGCCGGGCACGCGCCGGCGCATCGTCGTGCTCGACGGCGCGCCACGCCTCGGCGCCAAGATCCTGATCGCCGGCGGCGGGCGCTGCAACGTCACGCACGACATCGTCCATCCGGAGGATTTCAACGGCACGCGGCCGGTCGTGCGCAACGTCCTCGCCGCCTTCGACGCCGGCGCGACCGTGCGCTGGTTCACGTCGCTCGGCGTGGCGCTGAAGCGCGAGGAGACGGGCAAGCTCTTCCCGACGACCGATCGCGCTCAGACCGTGCTCGACGCGCTGCTGCGGCGGTGCGCCGCGCTCGGCATCGACGTGCGCCCGGCGCACCGTGTCACCGACGTCGTCCCCGTGGACGGCGGCACGAGCTGGCACGTCGAGCACGAGCGCGGCGTCCTCGCGGCCCGCCTCGTGGTGCTCGCGACCGGCGGGCGCTCGCTGCCCGGCAGCGGCAGCGACGGCGCGGGCTGGACGATCGCGACGCGCCTCGGCCACGGCGTCACGACCACGGTGCCTGCCCTCGTGCCGCTCGTGCTGCGGCCGGGCATCGCGCGCGAGCTCTCCGGGGTGTCGCAACCGGTCGAGCTGCGCACCTCCGTCGGCGGCAAGCTCGCCGACCGGCGCACGGGGAGCATGCTCTGGACGCACGTTGGGGTGAGCGGGCCCGTCGTCCTCGACGCGAGCCGCCACTGGACCCTGGCCCGGGCGAACGGCGCGGACGCGGCGATGCAATGCAGCTTCTTCCCGGGCGAGAGCTTCGAGGACGTCGAGCGCCGCCTGCTGGACGCGGCGCGGTCGCGGCCGCGCGCGTCGATCGCGCGCCTGCTCGCGGCGGGGCTGCCGGAGCGCGTTGGCGTCGCGCTCGCGCGCGACGCGGGCCTCGATCCCGCGGCCCGGCTGGCGGAGACGGCGCGAGCCGCGCGCCGCGCGCTCGTTCATCGCCTGACCGGCCTCGTGCTGCCGATCGAGCGCGACCGCGGCTGGAACCACGCCGAGGTCACGGCCGGCGGCGTGCCACTCGCAGAGATCGACTACCGCACGATGGCGTCGCGTCTTCGCCCCGGGCTCTTCCTCATCGGCGAGATGCTCGACTGCGACGGCCGGATCGGCGGTTTCAACTTCCAGTGGGCGTGGGCCACCGGCTTCCTCGCCGGCCGCGCCGCGGCGGCCGCGTTCGCGGACACCCACCCGGCCGTGTAAATCCGTAGGTATGCCGCCGGGTCTCCCTTGTGAACCCTCACGTATTCCGGTAATTAGGCGACCTTTTTTGTCCGGGACAGCCACCGCCGGGTGGCATCGCAGGGGACGAAGGGAGTGAGGGCGGTGCCCGTAACCATCAGACCTGCCGAGAGAATTCGCCAACTTCCGCCGTATCTCTTCGCCGAGATCGACCGCATGAAGAGGGAGGTCGCGGCGCGGGGGGTGGACATCATCAGCCTCGGCATCGGCGACCCGGACAGCCCGACCTTCCCGCACATCGTGCGCGCGCTCGCCGAAGCGGCTGCCAAGCCGGCCAACCATCGCTATCCCGACTACGAGGGCCTCCCGAGCTACCGCGCCGCCGCGGCCGCGTTCGTGCAACGGCGCTTCGGCGTCACCGTCGATCCGGCAACCGAGGTCGTCTCGCTGATCGGCTCGAAGGAAGGCATCGCCAACATGGCGGTGGCGTTCGTCGATCCGGGCGACGTCGTGCTCGTTCCCGATCCGGGCTACCCCGTCTACGGCATCGGCACGCTCTTCAACGGCGGCACCCCCTTTCTCATGCCGCTGAAGCAGGAGAATGCCTTCCTCCCCGATCTGAAGGCGATCCCCGCGGAGGTCGCGCGCCGCGCCAAGCTCATGTGGCTCGGCTATCCGAACAACCCGACCGCCGCGCTCGCGAGCCCGGGCTTCTTCGCCGACGTCGTCGAATTCGCGACCAAGCACGAGATCATCGTCGCGCACGACAACGCCTACTCCGAGATCTACTACGACGAGCCGCCGCCGAGCTTCCTCGCGACCCCGGGCGCCGAGGCGCTCGGCATCGAGTTCCACTCGCTGTCGAAGACCTACAACATGACCGGCTGGCGTGTCGGCTTCGCGATCGGCAACAAGGCGCTGATCGGCGGCCTCGGCAAGGTGAAGACCAACGTCGACTCCGGCATCTTCCAGGCGGTGCAGGAGGCAGGTATCGCCGCGTTGAGCGGCGATCAGGCGCCCGTCGCGGCGATGCGCGCCCTCTATCGCGAGCGGCGCGACTTGCTGCTCACCGCGCTCTCGCGCCTCGGGCTCGAGGCGCAGCCGGTCCGCGGCACCTTCTACGTGTGGGTGCGGGTACCGAAGGGCTTCACCTCGGCGTCGCTCACGGCGAAGCTGCTGGAGGAGATCGGCGTCGTCGTCACGCCGGGCAGCGGCTTCGGCGCCGCGGGCGAGGGATACATCCGGTTCTCCTTGACGGTGGCCACCACGCGGCTTCAGGAGGCGGTCGAGCGTCTCGGCACGCTCAGGCTCTGAGATGCACCGCGTCTACATCGGGCTCGGCTCGAACCTCGGCGATCGCAAGGCCAACCTGCGCGAGGCGGAGGAGAAGCTCGCCGCGCTGCCCGAGACGCGGATCGTCAAGGCCTCGTCGCTCTACGAGAGCGAGCCGCTCGGCAACGCCAAGACGTGGTTCGTCAACAGCGTGCTCGAGCTCGAGACCGAGTTCGAGCCCGACGAGCTGTTGAAACGCACCAAGGCCATCGAGACGACGATGGGGCGCAAGCGCGTGAAGGGCAAGCGCTGGGGCTCGCGCATCATCGACCTTGACCTCCTGCTCTTCGACAACCAGACCGTCAGCAAGCGGACGCTCAAGATCCCGCATCCGGAGATGCACAAGCGCCGCTTCGTGCTGCTACCGCTCTCCGAGCTGGCGCCGCACGTGACGCATCCGCAGGTCGGCTCCACGATCTCGGAGCTGCTCGGGGGCCTGAAGGACCCGAAGAAGGTCGTCCTGCTCCGACCCTAGGAGCGGAAATCGCCGCCTCGGGGGCCGTTGATTTGCCCTTGAAGGCGACGTCCCTTCGTCTCTAGACTGTCGGCCCACGGCACCCCCGGCCGACCCGCACCATGCCTGACTACGCCTTCGATCGGCTGTCGGTCGTCGACAACTCGTTTCTGGCGATCGAGGACCCGAACTCGCACCAGCACGTCGGTGCGGTCACCCTCTTCGAGGCCGGGCCGCTGCGCGCGCCCGACGGCGGCATCGACATCGACCGCGTGCGCGAGTACGTCGCCGCGCGGCTGCACCTGATCCCGCGCTATCGCCAGCGCCTGGTGCGCGTCCCGCTCGGCACCCGACTCGTCTGGGTCGACGACGACCACTTCAACATCCACTACCACGTCCGCCACACCAGCCTGCCGCGTCCCGGTGACGAGCGGCAGCTGAAGCGGCTCGCCGCGCGCATCGTCTCGCAGGGCCTCGATCGCGCCAAGCCGCTCTGGGAGATCTGGATCGTCGAGGGGCTCGCCGACGGGCGCTTCGCGCTGGTCGCGAAGACCCATCACTGCATGATCGACGGCATCTCCGGGGTCGATCTCATGGCGGTGCTGATGAGTCCATCGCCCGACGAGGCGATCCCCGCCGCGCCGACGTGGCTGCCCCGTCCCGCGCCGAGCCGCTTCGCGCTCCTGCGCGACGAATGGCTGCGCCGCTTCGGCGAGCCGCTGGCGGCGTTGCGTGAGACGCCCTGCGCGCTGACGTCGCCGCTCACGATGGCGTCGCACACGCTCGAGAACGTGCGCGCCCTCATGGAGACGCTCGGCTCGACCCTGTGGCCGGCGTCACCGACGCCGTTCAACCGCCCGATCGGACCGCACCGGCGCTTCGACTGGACGTCGATGGAGCTCGCGGCGGTGAAGGCGGTGAAAGATCGCCTCGGCGGCACCGTGAACGACGTCGTCCTCGCCACCGTGGCCGGAGCGCTGCGGCGTTTCTTCGAGCGCCGTCGCATCAATCCCGACATGCTGGAGATCCGTGCCAACGTCCCCGTGAGCCTGCGCACCGCGGAGGAGCGCGGCACACTCGGCAATCGCATCGCGCTCTGGATGACCGATCTCCCGGTCGGCGAGCGCGATCCGCTGCGCCGTCTCCAGGCGGTGCGCGCCACCACGACCCGTCTGAAGGAGTCGAAGCAAGCGATGGGCGCCGAGGTCCTCGCCGCCGTCAGCGAATGGACCAGTTCGACCTTGCTTGCGCTCGCCGTGCAGCTCGCCACACGCTCGCGCCCGTTCAATCTGGTCGTCACCAACGTCCCGGGCCCGCAAATCCCCCTCTACCTGCTCGGCGCGCCGCTGCAGGAGTGCTACCCGATGGTGAATCTCCTGCTGAACCAGGGCCTCGGGGTGGCGCTCTTCAGCTATGCGGGGCGCCTCTGCTGGGGCTGCATCTCCGACTGGGACTTGGTGCCCGACCTGCACGACTTCATCGGCGACATCGAGGCGTCGTTCGCCGAGCTCGAGGGCATCGCCGCGACGCGCTCGCGCGCCTCGACCGGCTGACACGCGGCACCCCCCGACGCCCCGGCCCGCACCTCACCAGCGCAGGAGGATGAGCTCGGCGCAGAGTCCGGGGCCGAGCGCCAGAAGGAGGCCCCAGGAGCCCGGCGGCGGACGGTGCGCGTCCATCGTCTCGCGCAGCACCACCAGTACCGACGCGCTGGACAGGTTCCCGACACGCCGCAGGCTCTCCCAGCTGAGCGCCAGCGCCTGCTCGGTGAGCCCGAGCGCGCTCTGCACTGCGCGCAGCACGTGCGGGCCGCCGGGATGGCAGACCCAGCTCGCGACGTCGGCACGTGAAAGACGGTGCGCCGTGAGGAACGCGTCGACGTCCGCACCGAGGCGGGCGGCGATCATCTTCGGCACGTCCGCCGAGAGCACGACGCGAAACCCCTCCGCGGTGACGTCCCAGCCCATCACCTCCTCGCTGTCGCGGTAGAAGACGGAGCGCGTGTCGACGATCGTCGGGCCGGGGAGCCGTGCCGCCCCCGCCGGGGAGCGCCACGCGTCGCCGGTGACGACGGCGGACGCGGCGCCGTCGCCGAAGAGCCCGCTCGCGATGAGATTGGTGAACGAGAGATCCTCGCGCTGCAGCGTCAGGCTGCACAGCTCGACCGAGACCAGCGCCGCTACCTCGTCCGGATGTCCGCGCAGGTAGTCGGCGGCGCGCGCCAGCCCGGCGGCGCCGGCGACGCAACCGAGGCCGAAGATCGGCGTCCGCTTGACGTCACGGCGCAGGCCGAGCCGATTGACCAGGCGGGCGTCGATCGAGGGCGTGGCGAGCCCCGTGATCGACACGAAGATGATGTGGTCGACGTCCTCCGGCTCGAGCCCCGCGCCCGTGAGCGCGTCGCCGAGCGCCTCCGCACCGAGATCGACGGCACAGCCGATGAACGCGTCGTTGGCCTCCGTGAACGACTTCAGCGTCCCGTACCGCTCGATCGGCAGCGCCAGATGACGGCCGTCGACCAGCGCGTTGCGATGGATCGTCTTCAGCCGCTGTAGGCCATGCGCGCTGGGGGCCCAGATCCGCTCGAGCGCGGCAATCAGGGTTTCCTGATCGTAATAGTGGCGTGGAAACGCACGCCCCACGGACGCAATACGCATCACTCGTACCGACTTCAGTCTGGCGGGAAATAATCCCTCCACGCAAGTCCCGGGGAATGGGGACTGGGGGGGCTTGCTTTTGCGTAACCACTTGGTTACGTATCATGCATGCGCCAAGACCGGGACCGCGCAACGACGCTTGACCGGACGCTCATCGCCCTCGCCGATCCGACCCGCCGACGGCTGCTCGACCACGTGGGCCGCCGCCCGCAACGGCCGAGCGATCTCGGTCGCGGCTTGCCGATCAGCCGACCGGCGGTCTCCCGCCATCTGCGCGTGCTCCGCCAAGCCGGCCTCGTCGAGGCGATCCCGCAGGGCCGCGAGATGCTTTACCGACTCTCGCCCCGGCCGGTCTCGCTGGTCGAGGTGCGTCAGTACGTCGAGCGCGTCAGCCGGAGCTGGGATCGGGCGCTCGAGAGGTTCAAGGCATTCGCCGAGCAGGAGGAGACGTCATGACGGTCAAGAAGTCGATCTACGTGAAGCGCCCGGTCGCGAGGACGTTCCAGCTGTTCACCGAGGGCATCGGCAAGTGGTGGCCGCTCAAGGAAGGCTTCTCCATGGACGGCGCCCGGGCGGCCGACATCTATCTCGAGGGGCGCGTGGGCGGGCGCTTCTTCGAGCGCTTCACGGACGGCGAGGAGTGCGACATCGGCGTGGTGACGTCGTTCGCGCCGCCCGAGCGCATCGTCTTTACGTTCAAGATGCCGAGCTGGGAGGGCGCGACCGAAGTCGAGGTGTCCTTCGCGCCGGAGGCCGAGGGGACCCGCGTGAATCTCGAGCACCGCGGCTGGGAGCGCGCCGGCGCGAAAGCGCGCGAGTCGCGCGACGCCTTCAACGGTGGCTGGGAGCGGGTGCTCGGCTCCTTCGTGGGCGCGGGCGAGCGTGCCTGAGTCCACGGGATCGATCCACGACATTCACACCAAGCAGGAGGACGCGATGCACTACGAGAAGATGGACGTCGTCTGGTACACGGTGAGCGACTGGCGCCGCGCCAAGGCCTTCTATGAAGGCACGCTCGGCTTTCAGCCCACCTTCGGCATGGACGAGATGGGCTGGCAGCAGTATCGCGTCGCGGAGGGATCGCCGGATCTTGCGATCGCGCGCGCGCAGCCGGGACAGGCCGTGGGCGCCGGTGGGGCCACCGCCGTGCTCGCGGTGAGGAACATCGACGCCGCGCGCAAGGAGCTGATCGCGAAGCGGGTCGCCTGCGACGACATCACGACCATTCCGAACGTCGTGAAGCTCTGCGTCTTCCGCGATCCGGACGGCAACAAGCTGCAGCTGTCGCAGAGCTTGATGAGCTGAAAGGAGACCACCAATGAAATTGCACGTCGCCCCACCGTCGCCGCGCGCCTTCAAGGTGCTCGCGGTCGCGCGCCACCTGGATCTCGACTTCGACCTCTGTCCCGTCGACATCCTGAACGGCGCCAATCTCACCCCGGAGTTCGCGGCCCTCAATCCCAACAAAAAGATGCCGGTGCTCGAGGACGACGGGTTCGTTCTCTGGGAGTCGAACGCGATCACCCAGTACCTCGCCGCGAAACGGCCCGACGGCGGCCTGTTGCCCGCCGACGCGCGCGGCCGCGCCGACGTCGTCCGCTGGCAGTTCTGGGAGAACGCGCACTGGGATCCGGCATGCGCCACGCTGATCTTCGAGCGCCTGCTGAAGAAGGTCTTCGGCCAGGGCGAACCGACCCCGGCGCTCGTCGCGAAGGGCGAGGAAGAGATGCGACGCTACGGCGGCGTGCTGAACGGATGGCTCGCCGGCCGGCCGTTCCTCTGCGGCGAGCACCTGACGCTCGCGGATTTCTCGGTGGGCGCATGGCTCAACTATGCGCAGCCGGCCGGCTTCCCGATCGACGACCTGCGCGAGGTACGGCGCTGGTACGCGGGCTTGATGGAGCTGCCGGCCTGGCGCGAGTCGATCGTCGCCCCGCCCTTCTAGAGCGGCGGCTGGCGCTGGAATCCTGCGGGTGCGGCGTGCCGCGTCGGGCCTCGGCGAGGGCCTGCGCGCGCATCGCCGCGCCCCTCAATCTCCGTAGCCGTCGTGGTAGCGCACCCACACCTGCGTGAAGTCGAACGCGTCCTCGTCCCGCCCCTTCGGCACCAGGTCGAGGAACTGATACGCGCCGTTCACCGGATCGATGCCGCGGGCGTACGTGGAGTAGGTGTGGAACACGGCGCCGCTCGCGTCCTTGTAGAAGACGCTGATCCCCTCGCGATCCGGCGACTGCTCCGGCACCTGGGCGTAGTTGTAGACGACCGTGCCGCGCTCGCGCTGCTCGGGGGTGAACGATACCCCGTAGTCGTAGTTGAACTCGTTCCGCCCCGACGACACCCACGCGAAGCTCCAGCGCATCCGCTTCTTGAAGGCCTCGAGCTTCGCGACAGGCGCCCGGGAGATGGCGACGAAGCTGACGTCGCGGGCCCCGAGGTGAACGTCGATGCCGTTGAAGTTGTCGGCCCAGAACGAGCAGTGCTTGCAGCCGGCTTCCCACTCGGGGCTGAACATGAAGTGGTACACGATGAGCTGGCTCTTGCCGGCGAAGAGATCCTCGAGGCTCTTCGTCCCGCCCGCGGCGTCGAAGACGTACCGCTTCGTGACCTGCTCCCAGGGCAGCTGGCGCCGCTGCCGGGCCAGCTCCTCGCGGAGATGCGTGAGCTCCTTCTCCTTCACGAGCAGCGCCGTGCGCGCCGTGATCCAGGCCTCGTGCGAGACCACCGGGTGCTTGTCGAGGCTGCTGCCGCCATCTTCGGCCATGCCGTCTTCCTTTCCGCGTCCGGGTGACGAGCGCCATGAGGCCACCGCTCGGAGATGGCGCTGGCCGTGATCCGGGACGCATTGGCGCCGGGTACGTGCGTGGGCTAGCGCTCGGCGTCGAGCGCGGCAAGCGCCGCCGCGCCGGTCGCGCGCAGGCGCGCCAGCGCCGCGTCCATTGCCGCGCGCGAGACCACGCCGTCCCCGGCGCTCCAGCGCTCGCTCGCGTCCAGGACGGCGCCATAGGCATCGCAGTGCGCGCTCACGGCCGCGAGGGAGCGGCGTCCGGCGAAGCGCGGCGTGACGATGCGGACGAAATCCCGGGCACGTTCCAGGGGATAGCGGTACTCCGCGAAGGACGCCGGGGGGCCGTCCTGCTCGCGCGTAACCGCGTCCAGCTTGTGCGCCATCTCCGTCAACAGCTGGACGTGGGTACGGCAGAGCTTATCGTACTTGCTCCAGTAGCACCCCGGCACCGCGGCCGAGGCCAGCAGGAGAAGGAGGCACGTCAGGGCCCGGGCGCGCCGCTGCGGGCGCCCGGCGTGCTCCTGGCTCGGTGTTGTGCGCAAACTTGACGGCACGGAAGACCGCGCCTAACATGCTTCGGATCGACCGAGAAGTTAAGCGGTCGCACTGCTCGTGACGTGAGCAGCCCGAGCTGACAGCTCCATGGCGCTTCCCCGGATCTATTTCGAGAAACTGCTCGAGAGCTCGCCGGACATCGTCGTCGCCGTCGATCGCGAGGGCTCGATCGTCTTCTACAACGACGGCGCCCGCCAGACGCTCGGCTACACCTCCGAGGAGGTGCGCGGCAAGCCCGTCACCATGATCTATGCCACGCTCGACGAGGCGCGCCGCGTGATGCGCGGCATGCGCGGCGAGGAGGACGCCGACCGCGGCAAGGTCAAGAACTTCGAGACCCTGTTCACCACCAAGAGCGGCGAGCAGATTCCGGTCGCCATCTCCGGCAGCATCATCTACGACGAGCACGGCAGCGAGACCGGCTCGATCGGCTTCGCCAAGGATCTGCGTGCGATCCGGCGTCACGATCAGCTGGTCACGTTGGGAGAGATCGCCGTCAGCCTCGCGCATGAGATCAACAGCCCGCTCGAGGTGATCGCCAACACGCTGGAGCTGGTCGAGGGCTTCGTCCGTCGCGTATCGAGCGACGAGCAGATGGTGATCGAGGAGGAGCGCTTCGAGACCCTCGAGCGCGAGCTCGGAAGGATCCAGCGCATCGTGACCCGGGTCCAGGAGATGGCGGAGGGCGGAACGTACGAGACCCGTCAGTACCTACCCGGTACGCTCATGACCGACCTGCGCGTCCACGACGCCGTGCAGGACGCGCGCGGCGCGACGGTCGGCAGCAACGTCGTCTTCGAGCCGCGTCCGGTGAGCCCCCCTGCCCCGGTCTCACCCGACGGCGCCGTTCGTGCCGGCGAGATCTCGCTGCGCGCCGGCGCTGAGCCGACCATCACCGTGCGCCCCGGCAGCCCGATCGCCGCGCCGGCCGCCACCGCCGGCCCGCTCAACGGCCTCACGATCCTCGTCGTGGACGACGATCTCGGCATCTGCCAATCCATGTCCGAGCTGCTGCGCTCGCACGGCTCCGAGGTCGCGTTCGCCATCTGCGCCAGCGACGCGCTGGCGTTGATCGCCGCGCGGCGGTTCGACCTCGTGGTGAGCGACGTCGTGATGCCCGACATGGACGGCTACGATCTCTACATGGAGCTGAAGGAGACCCGGCCCGAGCTGCCGGTGATCCTCATGACCGGGTTCCTGTACGACCGCGATCACGTGATCAAGCGGAGCAAGCTCGCGGGGCTCGACGGCAAGGTGCTCTACAAGAAGCCGATCGATCCGGAGCGACTGAAAGCGATCATCCTCGAGCGCTGCAATCGGGCGCCACAGAAAGAGGGGGACCGGCATGGCGGAGGGCGCGAGTCGGGACGGAACCCGACGATTCCGTGATCGTGCGGCCGGGGTCCCGCCGGAGCATTTCCGCGAGGGACTGCGCGGCCTCTATTGCTCGTCGATCGGCATGGGCACCTATCTCGGGGAGCCCGACGATGCGACCGATGCCGCGTACGGGCAGGCGCTGGTCGCCGGCATCTCGCTCGGCACGAACGTCATCGACACCGCCATCAACTACCGCGCCCAGCGCAGCGAGCGCGTGGTCGGCATGGCGCTCGCCACCCTCATCGCCGAGGGTGAGCTGCAGCGCGACGAGGTCGTCGTCTGCACCAAAGGCGGCTACATCCCCTTCGACGGACACTACCCGCCCGATCCGGGGCGCTACGTCCACGACACCTACGTCCGCTCCGGTCTGCTGAGCGTGCAGGATCTGGTCGCCGGCTCGCATTCGCTGGCTCCGCGCTACCTGATCGATCAGATCGAGCGCAGCCGGAAGAACCTGCGCCTCGAGACGATCGACGTCTACTACCTCCACAACCCGGAGACGCAGCTCTCCGCCGTCGATCGCGAGACCTTCCACACCCGCATGGCGGGCGCGTTCCGCGTCCTCGAGCGTGCCGTCGAGCAGGGCAAGATCGGCTGCTACGGCGTCGCCACGTGGAACGGCTTCCGTCTCGAGCCGACCGCGCGCGAGTACCTCTCGCTCGCCGACCTGGTCGAGCTGGCCGCGCGCGACGTCGGCAAGGGACACCACTTCCGGGCCGTGCAGCTTCCCGTCAACCTCGGCATGACCGAGGGATTCGCGCTGCAGAACCAGCGCGTGGGCGACGGCCTCGGCTCGCTCGTGGAGGCCGCCGACGCGTTCGGCGTGAGTGTCGTCGCGAGCGGCTCGCTGCTGCAGGGACAGCTGGCGCGCCGGCTCCCCGAGATCCTCGAGCGCGCGATGGTCGGACTCGACACCGATGCGCAGCGCGCGCTGCAATTCGTGCGCTCGACGCCCGGCATCACGAGTGCCCTGGTCGGCATGCGCCAGCGCGCGCACGTCGAGGAGAATCTCGTCGTCGGCCACCGCCCCCCGGCGAGCCGTGACGACTACCTGCGGCTCTTCACCTCGCGCGACGACTGACGACATCGCGCGGCCGCTCTGCTAAGCTGGGGGCGGCTGCGCCGCGAGGCACACGATGGAGATCCCGCAGACGACGCCGACCGAGGCCTACGACATCCTGTGCCAGGATGCCGACGCCGTGTATCTCGACGTGCGCACCGCGCCCGAGTTCGAGGCGGGCCACCCGACGGGCGCCCGCCACGTGCCCGTGATCTTCTTCGGCGCTGGCGGCCAGCCGCGGCCCAACCCGGATTTCGTCCGCGAGGTCGAAACGATCCTGCCGCACGATGCCAAGATCCTCGTCGGCTGCCAGGCGGGCGGCCGCTCGCAGCGCGCGTGCGAGCTGCTGCGCGACGCCGGCTACCGCGACGTGACCAACGTCCGCGGCGGCTTCGGCGGCGCGCGCGACCAGACGGGCCGTCTCGTGACGCCGGGCTGGCGTGACGCCGGGTTGCCCGTCGCGCAGGGACCCGCCAAGGCCTGAGCGATGCCGATCCGCATCAACCGCGTCTACACGCGCACCGGCGACAAGGGAGAGACGCACCTCGTCGGCGGCAAGCGCGTGCCGAAGGACGACGCACGCATCGAGAGCTACGGCACGATCGACGAGCTCAACGCGGTGCTGGGTATCGTCCGCGCGTTCAACGACGCCGCGCCCACCTCGCCGATCCACGACCGCCTCGACGCGATCCTGCGCCAGGTGCAGAACGAGCTCTTCGATCTCGGCAGCGAGCTCGCCACCCCGCCCGAATCCGAGTGGGAGGGCATGATCCGCGTCGGCGACGCCCAGGTGAAGGTCCTCGAGCGCACCATCGACGAGTGCCAGAAGGATCTCGAGCCGCTCAAGTCGTTCATCCTGCCGGGCGGCGGCGTGGTCGCCGCATTCCTGCACCAGGGACGCACCGTCTGCCGGCGCGCCGAGCGCGACATCCTGCGCCTCGGGCGGCGCGAGCCGATCGGCAACGGCCCATTGCGCTACGTCAACCGCCTCTCGGACCTGCTCTTCGTCCTCTCGCGCTGGGTCTCGAAGCATCTTGGCGAGGCCGAGTACCTGTGGGAGAAGGGCCTCACCTTGCCGCCCGGCCGCCCGGCGGCCCGCAAGCGTGCCAAATGAGCGACCGCATCTATCTCCGCCAGCTCGAGATCGGCCCGATGCAGAACTACGCCTACCTCGTCGGCGATCGCGAGACGCGCGAGGCGGCGGTGATCGACGCCGCGTGGGACGTCGACGCCATCCTCGACGTCGCCGCCACCGACGGCATGACGGTCACGAAGGCGCTCGTCACCCACTTCCACCCCGACCATCTGGGCGGCCGCTTCATGGGCATGAGCGTGACCGGCGCGACCGAGCTCGTCGCCAAGGTGCCGGTCAAGGTCTACATCCACAAGGACGAGGCCGGCTTCGTGCACCGCGTCTCCGATCTCTCCGACTCCGATCTCGTGCCGATCGAGGGCGGCGACACCATCCACGTCGGCAAGGTACCGCTCACCTTCGTGCACACGCCCGGACACACCCCCGGCTCGACGTGCTTCCTCGCCGACGGCAATCTCATCTCCGGCGACACGCTGTTCATCGGCAGCTGCGGCCGCAGCGATCTGCCCGGCAGCAATCCGGCCGATCTGTATCACAGCTTGAATCACACGCTGCGTGATCTGCCCGACGACACCGTCGTCTATCCCGGCCACAACTACGCCGATCGCCCCACGTCGACGATCGGGCACGAGAAGCGCCGCAACATGACGATGCGATTCGATTCCGTGGAAGATTTCCTCCGCTTCATGGGCCGCTGAATCGCGTCCAGCGTCGAGACGAATTCTCCGGCGCGTCGAATTCAATTGACTCTGGCGCTGACCCGACTAGAGTCCGGAGTGGCACGGGGGGCCGATCGTGATGAGAAGCTGCACGCGATCCGGGGAGAAATCCGCATGAGGCCTGCGCAGCGTCGTTTGCAGAACGCGCACGTGTCCGTCGTCGGAGACGTTTTCGCGGCCGCCAGCTCGTCCGACGTCCCGGAGCGCCGCCTCATGGCCGCCGTCCTGTTCGACGCGGTGCTGCAGCTTTCGCGGCCCGGCTCGAAGGGTGCCGCCGAGGCCGGACGCTGGATTCGCAATCGCGACGACGAGAATCTGCCGTTCTCGTTCTCGTCGGTGTGCGAAGCGCTCGGCCTCGATGCCGAGTATCTCGCGCGCGGGCTCCTCGCGTGGGATCCCGTGGTGCAGCTCGACGGCCGCCCGTTGCCGAGCCGGCGGACGCTGGCGCCGGCACGGCGCCGCCGCGTCGCGCTCGCCGCGGGAACGCGCCGCACGCGGCCCGCCGCCACCGCGCGCTAAGCCTGCTCGCGCACCCGGGGCGATTTGAAATGGCCCTGACGCTCTACTAAGGTCGCCGCGTTCGATTCCGTCCCCCGAAGGTGCCCGCATGAGCGAGAAGCGCGACCTCTACGAGATCGGCCAGGTTCCTCCCGTCGGCCACGTACCGCGCGAGATGTACGCGCAGGTCATCCGGCCCGATCGCTTCGGCGAGCCGACGAAGGCCTTCAAGATCGAGAAGGTTCCCGTCCCCGAGCTCGCGCCGGACGAGGTGCTCGTCTCCGTCATGGCGGCGGGTATCAACTACAACAACGTCTGGGCGTCGCTCGGGGTGCCGATCGACGTCATCAAGGTGCACGCGCGCGGCGGCGACACCACGGGCTTCCACATCGGCGGCAGCGACGCCTCCGGCGTCATCTACGCCGTCGGCAAGGACGTCACGACGCACAAGGTCGGCGACGAGGTCGTCATCCACTGCGGCATCTGGGATCGCAACGATCCGGCGGTGAAGGCCGGCACCGACCCGATGTTCGCGCCATCCTTCCAGATCTGGGGCTACGAGACCAACTGGGGGAGCTTCGCGCAGTTCACCAAGGTGCAGGCGCATCAGTGCCTGCCGAAGCCGAAGCACCTCACGTGGGAGGCCGCGGCCGCCTACATGCTGGTCGGCGCCACCGCCTACCGCATGCTGATGGCGTGGCCGCCGCACACGGTGAAGCCGAACGACGTCGTGCTGATCTGGGGCGGTTCCGGCGGGCTCGGCAGCCAGGCGATCCAGATCGTGAAGGCGCAGGGCGGCATCCCGATCGCCGTCGTCTCCGGCGAGGACAAGTTCGAGTTCTGCAAGTCGCTCGGCGCCAAGGGCTGCATCAACCGCAAGAAGTTCGAGCATTGGGGGATGCTGCCGCACTGGAAGGACACCGCCGCGTACGACAAGTGGGCCGCCGGCGCGCGCGCCTTCGGCAAGGCGCTGTGGGACGCCCTGGGAGAGCGCCGCAGCCCGCGCATCGTCTTCGAGCATCCGGGTGAGGACACGGTGCCGACGTCGATCTTCGTCTGCGACACCGGCGGCATGGTCGTCATCTGCGCCGGCACGACCGGCTACAACGCCACCGTCGACCTGCGCTACCTCTGGATGCGCCAGAAGCGCTTCCAGGGCTCGCACTTCGCCAACGACGAGCAGGCGAAGGGCCTGAACGACCTGGTGCTCGCGGGCAAGGTCGATCCCTGTCTCGGCGAGGTCTTCACCTTCGAACAGATCCCGCACACGCACCAGATGATGTACGAGAACCGCCATCCCGCGGGGAACATGGCGTGCCTCGTCGGCGCGCCGCGCAAGGGGATGAAGGACCTGCCGGGCTAGTCGCCCCGCCCTCGCCTCACGTGAGGGCGGCCAGCCACGCGACGACCGGCACCGTGCGCTTGGCGCGCGTCACCAGCCAGGGCACGAGCGCGCGCGACGTGAGCGTGGCACGCGGCAACGTCGGAAAGGAGAGGATCAAGCCCTTGCGCTTGAGGAGCTCCGCCCGCGGATGGTCCGGATCGATCCCGCGCGGGACGCGTTGCAGCGTGTCGTGCGCGCCGATCTCGTAGCCGGCGCGCGTGAGCGGCGCGAGGATCTTCGCGAGCGCGGCGCCGCGGGCATCGAGCAGCGCGGCACGGAAACGGCGTAGCTGGTCGCCGTCCATCATGTACTGCCCCGCGGCGACGAAGACCTCATCGGCGCCGACGTGCACGTACAGCGCCGACGCGGCCGCCGGCCCGTCGCCCGTGCCGCCGAGCGGCAGATAGCCGCCGATGTGCGTCTTGTAGGGTGCCTTATCCTTCGAGAAGCGGACGTCGCGATAGATGCGGAAGACCTTCGGCTCGGCGAGCGGGTCCTGCTCGTATAGCGGCTCGAGGCGCGCGCGCACCTCGGCGAGGAGCGCTTTCATCGGGCCGAGCCAGCCCTGGTCGTACTCGCGCTTGTGCGCGAGGAACCATTCACGTTTCTGGTTGCGGGCGAGCGCGCGGAAGAACCGCGCATCGCGATCGGCGAAACCCTCGAAGCGAGCGACAGCGACGCTCGTGCGCGTGGCCATGCCGTCGCCATACGGACATGCGTGGCCTGACACAACCCTACTTGGATATGGTGCGTCGGTGCGGCCGCTCGTCGCCTACTTCCGCAGCCTGAATCCCCGTCTGCCCGCCGCCGTCTGGGTGCTGCAGGCGGGCGGCTTGATCAACGCGTTCGGCATCGGCGCGGTGATGCCGTTCGTGATCATCTACCTCCACACCATCCGCGGCATCTCCCTCACCGTGGCGGGCCTCGCCGCGGCCGCCAATGCGCTCGGCGCGCTGCCGGCGGGGGCGGCCGGCGGGGCGTGGGCGGATCGCTACGGACCGAAGCGCCTCCTGATGGTGGCGCTGCTCGTGCAGACGGTCGCCATCTGCTGCTTTCCGCTCATCCGCACCGGCTGGCATGCGATCCTGCTGGAGATGGCGGTCGGCGCCGGCGCCGGCATGTTCTGGCCGAGCCAATCGAGCCTGCTGACCCAGCTGACACCCGGCGACCGCATCCACGCGGCGTTCGCGCAGCAGCGGGCCACGATGAACCTCGGCATCGGCGTCGGCGGGCTCGTGGGCGGCGTGATCGCGGTCGCCTCGAAGCCGTGGACCTTCGACCTCCTGTTCCTGATCGACGGGGCGACGTTCCTGCTCTTCGCGCTGCTGCTCGCGTGGATCCCGTCGCCACCCCGCGCGCCGCACGGGGCCGCCGCGGGCAGCTACGCGCGCGTCCTCCGCGACCGGCCGTTCCTCGGTTTGCTCGTCGTCAACACGGCGTTCATCGCGGCCGGGATCGTGCCGCTCGTCGAGTTCCTCCCCGTCTACGCCAAGAGCGTCGCCAGCGTGAGCGAACCGGCGATCGGCATGATCTTCTTCGCCAACACGATCGTGATCGTGCTCTTCCAGGTGCCGGTGGCGCACGCGCTCGAGGGCCGCCGCCGGATGCCGGCCCTCGCCCTCATGGGCGCGCTCTGGGCGGTGACGTGGCTGGCCGTGCCGGCCGCCGTGGAGCGCCTCGAACCGACGGCGGCGGCGCTGGCGCTCAGTGCCGCCGCCGTGGCGCTCGGCGTCGGCGAATGCATGCAGGGGGCGGTGCAAGCGCCGCTCGTCGCCGACCTTGCCGCGACGGCGCTGCTCGGCCGTTACATGGCGCTCTCGAGCGCCTCCTGGCAGCTCGGATTCGTCGTCGGTCCGGCGATCGGCGGGCGCATCCTCGACCAGCACCGCATCGCCCTCTGGGTGCTGGCGTCGGTCACCTGCGCCCTCGCCGCGGCGGGCGCGCTCGCCCTCGAGTCCGCGATTCCCGAGCGGCTACGCCGGACGCGGGGCTGAGGCGCGCTCAGGCCGCGGCGCGGCTGCCGAGCAGCCAGACCGCGAACATCGTCCCGAAGACGAGGTCGGCGCTGCCGAGCACCGGCGCCTGGAGCGGTACGGACCCCGCCAGCCAGAAGCCGAGCAGCAGCGTGAAGAAGCCGATCTTGCCCGCCGCCGCCACCGCGAGGAACAGGCGGTCCGGCCGGCCGCTGACGGCCGCGGCGAGATAGCCGAGGCCGAAGAGCCCGACGAACAACGCGACCGTCAGGAGATAGAGCGGCTGCCCATCCTGTGGCAGGCCCGCGAGGGCGCGCACCGCGCTCGCGCCCGGAAGGAAACCGAGGGCGGCGAGGATGTTCATCCCCGCGGTGGCGAACAGGGCGCGGCGCATCCAGCTGGGAAGAGGTTCCATCATGCCGCCTTGGGCACGAAGCATACGGATGCCCCGAGGCGGCGCAACCGATCACGAAAGAGCAATTGGCTGCGCAGGGCTCGGCGTTGTCGTCCGCGTCTCTGCACGCGCGAAGATTTCATACAGACATCCCCCACATCGCGCCGCAGCAGTGTGCGTTTCAAGTCATTGTTCGCGCAATGGTTACGACTCTTACCGTACGAGCGTCGAGAAAAGGTGCCCCAATCTGGCGCATCACGAGCGTATCGCAACATCATAATTTCATTGACGACCTCTCGAATTATCTGTAACCGCCCTACGTGTCGTTGCATATCGCTGCTTAACCCGAACCTCCAAGTCAGGACCAGGACGACCATGATCCCCTCGCTTCGCGTCGCACAGGCTCGATCTCTCCGCTTCACGACCGCGCTGCTGGCATCCTTCGCGCTGCTGACACTCGGCGTGCGGACCGCGCACGCGAGCCAGGCCTGCCTGACCGGCAGCTTCAGCGCGGCGCCCGCCGTGCACACCGACATCACGGGCCACACCGATTCCAATCCGCCGAACTCGTTCGACGGCGGCAACTCGCTCTACTCCGGCACGTTCGACATCCAGATCGACGCCGGGCCGGTGACGCAGGCGTACTGCATCGATCTCGCGCATCACATCGGCTCCAACGACTGCGTGCCGCAGATCGCCCCGCCGACCTATCTCAACGCCTGCGAGGTCACGTACATCCTCAACAACTTCTATCCCAATGGCGCCGTGCCCGGCAGTGAGACGGCGGCGGAAGAAGCGGGCTCCGTACAGGCGGCGATCTGGTTCTACACCGACGACTTCCACGTCGACGCTCCGCCCACCGTGGTGACGCGGGCGCAGGCGATCGTCACCGCGGCGCAGAACCAGTGCGGCAGCGTGCCGCCGGTGCCGAACTCGCTGACGATCGCGCCGCCGACGGGCTCGCAGACACTCGACACGGGGACCCCGTCCAACGACACGCACACGGTCACGGTCACCCTGCTCGACACGAACAACCAGCCGATCGCCAACTACGCGGTGACGATCACCGTGACCGGCGTCTCGACGATGCAGACCTTCCCGGTCACGACCGACGTCAACGGCCAGGCAACCATCACCTACACCAACCTCTCGCACTCGGCGGGAAGCGACTCGATCAGCGCAGCCGCGAGCTTCACGGTCCCCGTCGGTCTCGAGTTCAAGGATGACACGCACCAGGGCATCGTGCTCGCGGGCGCGCCACAGACCGGCATGGTCACGGGCTCCGCGAGCATGAATTGGATGTCGCTGACACCCACCCCGACGCGCACGCTCACGCCCACCCCGACCCGTACGGTTACGCCCACCACGACGGCGACGCCGACGGTCACCGCGACCGCGACGGTGACGTCGACCCCGACGATCACGGCGACGGGCACCGCCACGGCAACCGCCAGCGCGACGGCCACACCCACGGTCACCGCAACGGCGACGGTCACGGCAACCACCACCGCGACGGCGACGCCGACGGTCACGGCGACGCCAACCGTGACCTTCACGCCGGCCGTCACGGCGACGGCAACCCGCACCGCCACCCCAACCGTCACCACGACGGCGACGCCGACGGTCACGGCGACCGCCACGGTCACCGCAACCGGGACGACCACCGCGACACCGACTGTCGCGGCCGCCACGCAGACGCCCAACGGAACGGCGACGCCCTCGCCGATCCCGTCGCTCGATCCGTACCAGTGCTACCAGATCAAACGTGTACCGTTCGCGCACATCTCCGGGGTCTCGCTCAACGACCAGCTCGGCAACAGCACGGTCGAGCTGATCCGGCCGAAGCGCGTCTGCAATCCCGCGGACATCAATGGGGTCGATCCGTCCAACGTCAACGATCCGGACCACCTGACCGGCTACGTGATGCGGCAGACGGCGCCGCCGTTCGTCGCCGTTCGCGCGCTGGCGGTCACCGATCTGTTCGGTTCGCTCACCATGGATCTCGTCCGCCCCGACTACATCATGATCCCGAGCGCGAAGAGCCTTGTCGCTCCGCCGCCGCCGTACACCACGCCGGGGATCAACCACTTCAAGTGCTACAAGACGGCCCACGCGACCCGGCGCATCACGTCGTTGACGCTGGACGACGAGTTCGGCTCGCTGACCCTGGCGTTGAAGAAGCCGGTCCGGCTGTGCGTGCCCGCCGACAAGAACGGCGAGGGCATCATGGAGCCGGAGACGTCCTTGCTGTGCTACAAAGCACTGACGGCACCCGGCACGCCCAAGTTCCGCGGCCCGCCGGGACCGGTCTACGTCGACAACCAGTTCGGCGCCTCGACCTTCACGGTCGATCACCAACGCGAGCTCTGCGTCCCGGCCACGATCGGCCCGTAAGCCGGCGTTCGCTGCGTCACTTGCGCTCGGGGGCGTGATGGAGCATCGCGCCCCCGAGCTGCTATAGAGCCCCGCCTGGCCGACCTCTGGGACACGGCCAGGGAGCGCACGATGAAGAGCTCGGGATCGGTGCGGCAGCGCCGCAGCGCGTTGGTTTTGGCGCTCGCCATGATCCTCGGATGGTTCGTGGGGTCACCGGAGGCCACGTCGGCGGCGACGCGCCGGCTCTACGTGCAGAAGAAGTTCTTCCAGACCGTCTCGGGCACGAGCGTCAGCGTGACGCTGCACAAGCAGACCGTCGCCGGCAATCTGCTCATCGCCTACGTCGCGTGGGGCAACACGGGGGCGGTGTCGGTCGCCGATACCCGCGGCAACACCTGGGCCAGCGCCGTCGGCCCGACGGCAGCCGCCGACGGCGTCAGCGCGCAGATCTTCTACGCCGCGGGCATCACCGGCGGTCCCGTCTCGCCGTTCGACGTCGGCACCCGGCCACGGGAAGCGGCAGCGCCGCCGCAACCGGCGCGATCACCACCGGCACCGCCGGCGAGCTGCTCTTCGCCGCCGGGATGACCGGCGCGACCTTCACCGCGCCGGGCTCGGGCTACACGAGCCGCGTCATCACCGCGCCCGACGGCGACCTCGTCGAGGACGCGCTGGGCATCGCCGCGGGCAGCCACGGCGCCAGCGCGTCACTGAACAGCGGCACCTGGATCCTGCAGCTCGCGGCCTTCAAGGCCGGACCCTGACGGGCACCACGTCCACCAACAGGCACCACCTTGCGGGTAGCATCGCTACCCGACACCCCGCTCAAGCGGCGTCGGTGACGAGCACGATCTTCCCGGCCCCTTCGGCACTGCCCAGCATCTGATGCGCACGCGCCGCCTCGGCGAGGGGCAGGCGGGCGTGGACCACAGGGCGGATCTCGTTGGCGGCCAGCATGGCGACGAGCGCCGCGAGGTCGGTGCGGTACCATTCCGGACGCTGTGTCCGCATGCGATCGACGTTGTAGCCGGCGACGATCCGGTTCACGTCCATCATGGCGAGCGGACTGAAGCGCGGCGTGCGTGCCAGCGCGACCGCGCCCTTCCAGAGATCGCGCCGCCCGCCGCTGGTCGCCGCCGAGAAGCCATAGCCGACCAGGCGGCCGCCGCCGCGCAGCACCGAGTACGAGCGCCGCCATTGATGGCCACCGACGGCGTCGAACACCGCGTCGACACCGCCCGGCATCAGCTCGCCGACGCGCGTGACGAAGTCGTCGCTCTTGTAATCGATCGGTCTGCCGCCGAGCGACTCCACCAGCGCGTGCTTGCCGCGCGATGCCGTGCCGAGCATCTCGAGCTTGGCCAGACGTCCGAGCTCGAGTAGCGCGGTACCGACGCCGCCGCCGGCACCGTGCACGAGGATGCGCTCGCCCTCCGTGAGCCGTGCCATGCGGTGCACCATCTGGTAGGCGGTCAGGTAGTTGAGCACGAGACTCACCGTGGCGGCGGGATCGAGCGTCGGCGGCGCCGCGACCAGCGCGGCCTCCGGGACGCACGCGTACTCGGCGTAGCCGCCGATCCTGGTCAGCGCGACGACGCCCTGCCCCGCCTTCCACGCACCGCCGTCCGCATCGACGACGCCGGCGATGTCGTAGCCAGGCGTGAACGGCGGCTTGGGCGTCCCGGGATACATGCCCTCGCGCATGAGCACGTCCGCGAAGGCGACGCCCGCGGCGCGCACCTTGACGCGCACCTCGCCGGGACGCGGCTGCGGCACCGGCTCTTCCACGACCTGCAGCACGTCCGGCCCGCCGCGACGGCTGACCACGACTCTACGATGCGTCGACGCCATGCCGGGACTATCGCAGCAGCTCGTAGGGACCGCCCTTCTGCAGGGCGCGCTGATACGCGGGGCGGGCGTGGATGCGCTGCAGGAAGGCCGTGAGCTTCGGCAAGCTCGGGTCGAGGCCGGCACGCGCCGCGGCGGCCTCGAGCGGAAAGCTCATCTGCACGTCGGCGGCGCTGAACTCGTCGCCGGCGAACCAGGTGGTCTTCTCGAGCTCCTTCTCCATGTAGCCGAGGTGCAGCTTGATCTGCGGCTCGATGAACGAGCTCTTGGCGCGGCCGGCGATCTGCCGGGCGATCGGCTTCACGAAGAACGGCATCGGCGCCGTCTCGACCCGATCGAAGACGAGCTTGAGGAGCAGCGGCGGCATCGCCGATCCCTCGCCGTAGTGCAGCCAGTAGATGTAGCGCTGGTGCTCGGGCGTCCCGGCGGGCGGCACGAGCCGTCCCCCGCCATAGCGCCCGGCCAGATACTCGATGATCGCGCCCGACTCGGCGATCGTCTGATCGCCGTCGGTGATCACCGGTGACTTGCCGAGCGGATGGACGGCGCGCAGCGAGGCGGGCGCCAGCATGGTCTGCGCGTCGCGCTCGTAGCGCTTCACCTCGTAGGGGACCTCGAGCTCCTCGAGCAGCCAGAGGATGCGCTGCGAGCGCGATGCATTGAGATGGTGCACGACGATCATGGGATCAGACTCCTCTTTTCCCGCCGACGCCGAGTTGCGTGATGAGCAGCGCCGCGCCGGTCATGGTGATGCCCTTCAGCACGAAGGATGTCTGGATGCGTTGCATGACGGGGTCGGTCGCCGCCAGCAGCTCCGATCCGTGCACCGTGATCGTAACGGGCACCAGGAAGAGCGCGATCAGCCAACCGCCGAGGCGCGCGTTCCAGTTGCAGGCGATCATCGCCGCCCCGGCCAGCTCGACCACCCCCGAGATCATCACCAGGAACGCCCGGAACGGCAGCGCGGTCGGGATCATGGATTCGTACGTCCGGAGATCGGTGAAGTGGGTGACCCCCGACAGGAAGAAGATCAGCGTGAACAGCAGGCGTCCCGCGAGCGCGACACTCGGCTGCGCTACCACGGCCTCTCGTCGTGCTTCGTTCATCGTCCACCTCCTACGGCAGCATGAAGTCGATCATCCAGCCGATCTGCGCGGCGAGCTTGGGGCTCGCGGTCGATCGAGCGGCTGGACCTACGCGACCACCGCGTCCGACTCAAGGGTCCCGCGAGCCGCTCACGGCATCCCGCCCCGGGAGTGCGACAGTGCTCCATCGCACGGTCAGCGTCGATGCGAGGGGGGATCGCCTCCGGGCACGGCGGCTGGTATTTGAATACACGGAGGATCTTGCCCATGGCCACTTGCCGCCGTTCGCCATCGAGCCGTTTGCTGTGCGTCGCCGTCGCCATGGGCGCGCTGGCGTTCACCCTCGCCCCGATCGCCGCGCAGGCCGGAATCCTCGACCCGGTGGAGAGCCAGGCGGAGGGCACGAACGGCGTGAGTGGCCTGCACGGCGTGCTCGCGGTGATCGTCAGCCCGGATGGGCGTGACGTCTACGCCGCGGCCGCCAACGACGACGCCGTGACGGCCTTCCGGCGCGATCCGGCATCGGGCACGCTCACCCAGACGCAACTGGTCAAGGATGGCGTCGATGGCGTCGACGGCCTGGCCTACGCTTCCGCCCTGGCGCTCAGCCCCGACGGCAAGCACCTCTACGTCACCGGCTCGACCGACAACGCGGTGGCAGTGTTCGGCCGCGATGCCACGACGGGCGCACTCACCTTCATCGAGGCACAGAAGGAAGGCGTCGCGGGCGTCGACGGCCTGAAGTTCGCGCGCAGCGTCGCGCTGAGCCCGGACGGCGCGTTCGTCTACGTCGCCGGCCAGACGGACGACGCCATCGCCGTCTTCAAGCGCAACGGCCTCACCGGCTGGCTCAGCTTCGTCGAGGTGCAGCGTGAGGGCATGAACGGCGTCACCGGCATCGCCGGCCCGCTCGCGATCACCATCAGCCCCGACGGCGCCAACCTCTATCTGGCGAGCGGTGATCAGAGCGCGGTCGCCGTCTTCAAGCGCGACTCCGCCACCGGCCATCTCCGCCAGGCGGATCTCGAAATGGAAGGGGGCAACGATTTCGGTCTCGCGGGCACGCATTGCGTAACCGTCAGCCCGGACGGCGCCTACGTCTACGCCACCGGACAGACGGACAACGCGATCGCCACCTTCAGCCGCAACAAGCGCACGGGGACGCTCGCCTTCTCCGACGTGCTCGTGCAGGGCCTCGACGGCGTCGACGGCATGACTGGCGCGCTCTGGGTCACGCTCAGCCCGGACGGCAGCAAGGCGTTCGTCGCCAGCACCCACGACAACAGCCTCGTGGTGTTCACCCGCGACGCGGGCACCGGCGCGCTGCACTTCGCCGAGAAACAGAACGGCGGCGCGTTCGCGCGCGGGGTTGCGGTGAGCCCGGACGGCAAGAGCGTCTACACCGCCGGCGCCAGCTCGAACGCGATCTACGTCTTCCGCGTCAACCCGTAGCGCGGTCGGCCGGCAGCACCACCTCGCGCTCGTCGAACTGCTAGCGCATCGCGGCCGCGGCGCGGCGGGCGATCTCCTCGTGCGAGAGGTTCTCCTTGCGCGTGCTGATCCACCACTGGTTGCCGCTCGGGTCGCGCACTCCACCGCGCCGGTCGCCGTAGAACTGATCCGCCGGCTCCTCGATGGACGCGCCGCCCGCGCGTAGCGCGCGCTGGTACACGGCGTCCACGTCCTCGACGTACAGCTGCAGCATCGCCGGCATCGGTGCGTAGTCGCCGCTCGGCTCGCCCATCATCACCCGCGAGTCGCCGATCTGCACCTCGGCGTGCCGCACGGTGCCGCCCGGATCCGTCACGCGCTCGGTCTCCGTCGCGCCGAAGGCGGCCGCGAGGAACTTCAACAATCCCGCGACGTCGGGGCCGACGAGATAGGGAGTGACGGCATGATAGCCCTCGGGAATCGCACGCACCGCCATGGGGTCCTCCGTTGCCACACCGACTATCACGGCGGGCGCCATAGTCACCCGCCGCGCGCGGTGCGCACGGCCTCCTGCGCCTCGAGGATGGAGGCCTTGAACTCGGGGGTGATGCGCTGTGGGCGCCCGTCGTCGTCGACCACGGCGTGGGTGGTGGACGCCTCGGCCACGACCGTGCCGTCGCCGAGCGCCAGCTCGTAGACGATCTCGACGCGCGCGCGACCGAAGGCCGCCACGGCGGCGCGGACGACGAGCTCGTCGTCGTAGCGCGCCGGCCGCCGGTAGCGGCACGTCGTCTCGATCACCCCGAGGTAGCGGCCGCGCGCCACGTAGTCGCCGAACGGGTGGCCCAGCAAGCGGAACAGCTCGGCGCGGCCGACCTCGAGAACGCGGAAGTACGACCCGTAGTACATGATGCGCATCGGGTCGCAGTCGGCGAAGAGGACGCGATAGCGCGCGACGTCGAGGAGCACGTCAGTGCATCTCGATGCCGCCGTCGACGTTGAGCGCCTGCCCGGTGACGTTTGGCGCGGTCGCCAGGTAGACGGCGGCGCGGCCGATGTCCTCGGGCACCTGCGGCCGACCGAGCGGGATGAGCTGGCGGACGTAGCGCTCCCACGACTGCTCGCGCGTCTCGTCCGGAGCGCGCAGGGTCTCCGCGAGATATTCCCACATCTGTGTGCGGAGGATGCCGGGACAGATCGCGTTCACCCGCACGTTGGCCGGCGCCAGCTCCTTCGCGAGCGAGTTGGTGAAACCGACCACGGCGAACTTCGAGGCGCAGTAGTGGGCGAGGCCCGGCGCGCCGTTCTTCCCCGCGACCGAGGCGATGTTGATGATGCAGCCGCCGCGCTCCGTGAGCTGCGGAATCGCGGCCTGGCACGAGAGGAAGACGCCCTTCACGTTGACGGCGAAGGTGAGGTCCCAGGTGGCCTCGTCCATCGCCGCGACCGGCGCCAGGCTCACGACGCCCGCGTTGCAGACGAGGACGTCGAGCCGGCCGAGCGCGCGCACCGTCTCGGCGACCATCGCGACGCACGCATCCTTGGACGTCACGTCGGAGGCGAGGGCGAGCGCCCGCCGGCCGCGAGCCGTGACTTCCGCCGCCGTTTCCCTGGCCTGCGCGACGCCGCTGATCTGCCCGGCGCCGTACTGCTGCGCGCCGGCGGCCAGCGTATCGACGTCGGTGACCGCAACGTCCGCGCCGGCGTCGGCGAGCGCGAGCGCGATGCCGCGGCCGATGCCGCGAGCGGCCCCGGTCACGAGCGCGACCTTTCCAGCCAAGCTGCTCGAAGTCGTCATGCCCCTTCCCTCGCGCACCCGCGACGCCGGGTCAACCGCCGCCGCGCTCGCTTCCCATGGCGGCGCACCCCCGCTACGGTGCGCCGCCAGGAGGAGCACCGATGGGCAGCGTCCCCTGGGTCGAGGTGAACGAAGCGCGCCAGCTCGGCGGCCTCCGGCTGGTCGTGAGCAAGGGCATCCCCAATCCCTGGTCCGAGGGCGCGAAGGCCCTCTTCGACGTGAAGAAGATCCCGTGGACGCCGGTGCCGCAGCGGGTGATGGGCGCGAACACGGAGCTCGGCGAGTGGACGGGGCAGACGAGCGCCCCGGTCGCGATCTACGACGACGAGCCGCCGCGCACGACGTGGAGCGCCATCCTGCATCTCGCCGAGCGCCTGGCGCCGGAGCCGGCGCTCATTCCCGTCGATCCCGAGGAGCGGGCGCGGATGTTCGGCTACCTGCACGAGCTCTGCGGCGAGCTCGGGTTCGGCTGGTGCCGCCGCCTGCACTTCACGCACGCCACGTTGCAGAACGGCTCGCCGCTGCAGGTGGTCGGCGAGTACGTCGGCGGTCGCTACGGCTATGGCCTGCACTCCCCCGAGGTCATCGAGGCGCGCATGCTCGATCTCGTCCAGCTCTTCGGGAGTGTGCTGCGCCGGCAGTACGACGCCGGGCGCCCGTTCTTCATCGGCGACCGCCTGAGCGCGCTCGACCTCTACTGGTCGGCCTTCGTGGCGCTGATCCAGCCGCTCCCCGCCGAGGTGTGCCCGATGTACGAGGAGAGCCGGCAGTTCTACACGACGCGCAACGACGTCCTCCTCGAGCGCATCGATCCCGTGCTGCTCGAGCACCGCGACCGCATCTACCGCGACTACCTGCCGATGCCGCTCCGCCTGCGCTGACATGGATCGCGTGCTCGGACGGACGACCGTGCTCGGCGGCACCCGGGATGGCAAGTACCCGCACGGCAACTCGCTCTTCGTGCGCGGCACCGAGGAGGCCGTCCTGATCGACCCGTCGCTCTCGCTCGTCGGCCGCGACGACCGGCCGAGGCCCGACCGCATCCTCAACAGCCACTGCCACGAGGATCACGTCGCGGGGAATCATCTCTATCCCGAGGTGCCCGTGCACCTCCACGCCGCCGACCGGCCGGGCCTCGACTCGCTCGACGCCATGATGGCGATCTACGGCATGTCGCCCACGATCGACGCGGCCTTCCGTAAGGTCGTCGTCGAGGACTTCCACTGGGTCGCGCGTCCCGACGCGCAGGCGTTCGATGACGGCAATGTCTTCGAGCTCGGCGGCTGCCGGGTGCGCGTCATCCACGCCCCGGGGCACACGCGCGGCCACTCGCTCTTCCACGTCGAGCCCGACGACGTCCTCTACCTCGGCGACATCGACCTCTCGAGCTTCGGTCCGTACTACGGCGACGCCTGGTCGTCGCTCGCGGACTTCGAGCGTACCCTGGCGGCCGTCCGGCGCATCGAGGCGCGCTGGTACGCCACCTTCCACCACGTCGGCGTGCTCGAGGGCCGCGCCGCCTTCCTCGAGCGCCTCGACCGCTTCACGGCGGTCATCGCCACCCGCGAGGCGCGGCTCCTCGACTTCCTCGCCGAGCCGCGCACGCTCGACGAGATCGTCGCCCACCGCTTCGTCTACCGCCCGGGCGACGCCGTCGCCTTCGCCGACGACGTCGAGCGACGCAGCATGCGGCAGCACATCGATCGCCTGATCGCCGCCGGCGGCGTCGCGGAGTGCGAGTCGGGGTTCGTGCGAGCCTAGATCAGAACGGGACGCTGAGGCTGTCGAGCGGGAACCCGAGTGTCGTCGCAAACTCGGAGAGCCGCGGGGTCTGGCGCTCGACCATGTATCGCCCTTCGCACGCGAACTGATCACCGACGCAGCGGAGCAGGCTGCGCGTGGGATCGATGTCGGCGACGTTGAACTGCGAGCAGCGCTTGCTCGGGTCGGTCACGGCGACGAAACCGAGGCCCGCGGCGGCGTTCAGGTTGGTCAGCGGCACGTCCGCGGTCTCGCACTTCTTGAGGGCAGCGCCGACCGTCTTCACCAACGCCCCCTTGGCGCCGCCGAGCTTCGCGACGATCTTGCCGCACCCTTGGGTCGCCTTCGTCTCACAGCCGGTGTCGCCACCCTTCAGCTGGATGCACGACTCTCCGGCGTCGACGCACTTCGTGATCGACGCGCCGAGAAGCTTGCCGAGCTTGACGCCGATCTTGGCGAGCGTGGCCTGACACGCCACGGCCGCCTTCGCCTGCGTCGGATCGGAGATGCCCAAGCCGCCGGCGTCGGTACCGCGCGCCGAGCTCGCGGCGACCATGCAGGGGAAGTTCCCGGCGACGTTCTGCCCGGCGGCCACCATCAGCTCCTGCGCGCGCGGCGCCAGCATCACGACGAGGCGCTCGACCCCACACTCCTGGCGGTCGATCACGCAATCGGCGAGGTCGCTGCCGTTCGTGATCGAAGGACAGTCGAGCAAGCCCACCTCGGCACCGAAGCCGAGCCCGGTCGCGTCGCTGATCTCGCTCGTGGCGACCGTGCCATTGTCGCTGCAGGTCTTGACGATGGCCTGCTTCGCCTTGGTCTGCGCCTTCAGGATGTCGAGCATGAACTTGTCACAGCTGGTCTTCGCCTTGTCGAGGCACGACTGGTCGCCGTTGTGGAGCTGGACGCACGCGAACGCGAGGCTCACGCACTTGGTGAGCTTCGACGCCTTCGTCACCGCGAACCCGAGACTCGCCTTCTGGATCGTCTTCTGGCACTTGATCGCCGCCTTGGCCTCGCTCTCATCGTTGATCCCGATGCCGCCGCCGTCCGCCGGCGCCGTGCACATCGGATCCTTGCGATCGACGAACGTGTTGCCGTCGTCATCGATGCAGTTGTCGCAAACCTCCGGATTGACGATCGCGGCACGCGCTGGCCGCGAGAAGCCGGGGGTGACGAGGACGACGAGCACGACGAGCGAACGAACGGCGACACGCAGGAACATGGCCTCTCCTTGGCGGTTGAACGACGGGGGGGTAGGAATCACGCGAACAGGTTGCGGGCGATGACTTTCAGCTCGAGGATCGGCTTCACGCCCTCGAAGATCGGCAGCACGGTCGCGTCGACGACGTAGCGCGAGATCGCGAACTCCTCGGCATAGCCCCAGCCGCCGT
>Ga0157379_10000426_pt1 | contig 33985 bp, 25 predicted proteins | sample S25metaG_FD_121802 | JGI IMG/M metagenome (GOLD analysis project Ga0157379, IMG submission 121802) | Switchgrass rhizosphere microbial communities from Kellogg Biological Station, Michigan, USA - S2-5 metaG | ecosystem: Host-associated > Plants > Roots > Rhizosphere > Soil | place: USA... | reverse complement strand
TCGTCACGCGCCTCGGCCGCCGCCAGCACCTCGGCTGCCCCCGCCCGTCCGCGCTCGACCTCTCCGCGAGCGAAGTAGCAGATCGTCAGCCCCGTGCGCGCCACGCCGAGCCGCACCGCGTCGCCTCGCGCCTCGGACAGGACCGCCGACCGTTCATAGGCTGCCTCGGTCTCGGGGAGCGCATAGCCGCGCGCGGTTTGGAGCGAGGCTCCGAGCGCGAGCTGGAGCGTCAGCTCGCGTGCTTCCCGCTCCGCTCCCGCCGGCCGCGTATCGAGGAGGACGATCGCCTTCCGGAGCTGCCCGATCGCCTCCCCATGCGCCGAGCGAGTCTGCGCCCGCTCACCCGCCCGGCCATAGTGCGTAATGGCGTCGTCGCTGCGTCCCGCCGCCTCCGCGTGCCGCGCGATCACCTCGGGCTCGGCTGCGGACCGCTCGGGGAACTGCTCCTGCAACACATCGACTACCCTGCCGTGGAGCTGCTGACGGGTGCGCCTCAGCAGCGACCCGTACGCCGCCTCCTGGACGAGCGCGTGCTTGAACGTGTACGCCGCCTCCGGCGGCTCGCCGCGCTGGAACACGATCTCCGCGTCGACGAGGCGCGCGAGCCCCTGGCGCAGGCCCGCTTCTTCGATCCCGGCGACGGCCGCCAGCAGCGGGTAGCCGAACTCCCGCCCGAGCACCGCCGCGCGCTGCGCCACCTCTTTCGCCGTCGAGAGCCGATCGAGTCGCGCCATCAGCGAGCCGGCGAGCGTCGTCGGAATGGCGTCCGCGCTGCGAGCCGCACCGGGCTCCGCTACCGCCTTCGCCAGCTCCTCGACGTAGAGCGGCACGCCGTCGGCACGCGTGACGAGCGCCTCCAGCGTCTCGGCGGGCACCGTCTCCCCGAGGAGCGTCGTCACCATCTCCCGTGCCTGGCGGTTCGTGAGCCGCGCGACTTGGAGTGTCGTGAGATTCGACCGGGCCGGCCAGGGCACCGTGAACTCCGGGCGTGCCGTCGCCAGGAAGAGCACGCGCGCCGTCGCGTTCTGCGCGATGATGCGGCCGAGCAGCTCCAGCGACGAGGCGTCGCACCAGTGCAGATCTTCGACCAGGAGCACGAGCGGCTGGATGGTGCTGACCGCGAGGTTCCATTGCGCGAGCAGCTCCATCGTCTTCCGGCGCTGCACGTCGGGATTCAGCGTGAGCGGCGTCGGAGGTGGCAGACCGAGGAAGTCCGCCAGGAGCGCGACATTCTCCGCCGACGCCAGATCGCGGAGCCCGCGTTCGATCTTCTCCATCTTCTCCGTCGTCGTGTCCGTCGCCGTGAACGCCAACCCTTGCGCCACGAGCGCGGTCACCGGATGGAACGGCGTGCCCTCGGTGTAGGGGCTGGCGCCGCACTCGAGCCACGTGTGCGGGATCGTCGCGAGCCGTTCGCGGAGCTGGTAGGCGAGCCGCGACTTCCCAACCCCAGCCTCACCGACGAGGAGCACGTTTTGCCCTTCTCCGTCGGTCGCCCGTTCCCAGCGGTCGACCAGCGTCGCTAGCTCCACCTCGCGGCCGACGAATGGCGTCAGCCGCCCCGCGGCGACGACGAGGCGGCTCCGCACCCCGCTCGGCTGCACGGCGCGGTAGAGGACCGTCGGCTCGCGTACGCCCTTCAACGCCTGTGGGCCGCGGTCCTCGAGGACGAAGATGCCGGGCACCAACCGCTGCGTCGCCGCCGTGACGACCACCGTGTCGGGGTCGGCGGCACTCTGCACCCGCGCCGCGATGTTCGGCGTCTCGCCGAACACCTCGCCCCCGTCGGCGATCACGACCGGGCCCGTGTGCATCCCGACCCGCACCGCGAGCCGCGTGCCGTCGCCGGCGGCGAGCTGCGCATTCACCGGCTCCATCGCGTCGAGGATCGCGAGCCCCGCCCGAATGGCGCGCTCGGGATCGTCCTCGCGGGCGTCGGGCCAGCCGAAGTAGACGAGGAGCCCGTCGCCGAGCTCCTTGGCGACGTGGCCGCCCCAGCGCTCGACGGCCGTGCGCGCGGTCTTCTGATACTGCACGACGACGTCGCGCCACTCCTCGGCGTCGAACTGCTGCGATAGCGGTGTCGAACCGACGAGGTCGCAGAAGAGAACAGTGAGCTGCCGGCGCTCACCTGCCGGCAACGCCGCTTCGTGCTGCGCCGGGTTGACAGCGGCGTTGACCGGGCTGCCGTCCGTCAACGGAGCGCCGCAGCGGCCGCAGAACTTCTCGCCGGGCTCGTTCGACATCCCACACCCGGCGCACTCCACAGCGAGCACGGCTCCGCATTCCGCGCAGAAGCGCCGCTCGGCGCGGTTCTCGTGGTCGCAGGAGCGACAGCGCATCGTGATCGTCTCGCGCGCGCTGACTACCACGGTGCGCCCAAATGTCCGAACGCGGAATCGCGCCGTGCTGCGTGGCCGACTTCCCCCGCCAGGGACCTGCTACCAGGTTGCTACCATGCGAGCAGCACCGAAGAACACCTGTCGCCGCCCAAATTGTCGAAAACTGACGCCGAGGAGCATCCAGGAACACCAAGCAGCACCGAACGCAGACCCTTCCTAATCCTGGGGTCGTGCGTTCGAATCGCGCCGGGGGCACTCACTCTGTTCTCGGGGCAGATCCGATCGCTACTACCGTCGGCGCGCTCGAAATTCGACTACGTCATCGAGCTCTTTCAGGACCTGGAGACGGAGCAAGTATTCGTAGAGTGTCGCGGTTGCTCGCTAGCTTGTCCACCTATCGGCTTCCATCACGGAGGTGGGGAACTGTAGCATCGGAACCTCGTATCAGACCTCTCATTCTCGAGCGCGCCGACCATTTTTTCGTGGAACAAACGCTCCAGCTATGCCAGGTTGCGCTGTCGGCCCTTCCGCGTCCAACCAGGAGGTTCTGATGACGAAGGTCTACTACGCCGTCCTCGCGGTGGCATTGCTCACGACGCGCGCCCACGCCGCCGAAACGCCGATCGCCGCCATCGTAGCGGACGGCGAGGGCTACAACGGGCAAGCCGTCATGGTCTCCGGGACGGCGGTCGAGCCGGCCTATACCTACGCCGGTGAGGGCCTGTACACGCTCACCGACGGCGACCACCGGATCACGGTCGTCGCGAAGCAGCCGCCTCCGACGCTCGGCAGCCGCGTCACCCTTGACGCGAAGGTCGGCTGGCGTACAGGCGACGACGAGTTCACGTGGCCGCCGATCCTCATCGAGGCAAGTCGCACCACGGCGTCGGAAAGCTTGGTGGCGCGCGCGCAGCGACTCTTTGCAAGCCTCACGTTCGGTGCGAGCGCGACCGACCGCATCAATAGCGATCTCGGGGGGGCTCCGTACGGCGGCGGCTGTTACCCGACCGGCCTAAACACGAGCGTCCTCGACATGCTGACCCTCATCGATCCCGAGTGGGCGCCGGTGACGAACGGCCACAGCGTCGACTCTGCCCCGATCACGATTCACGGCACGGTGAACGACATGCACGGCGACACCAGCGGTGATTTCCCGACGACGCACCTGCGCGCCGACGTCGTGCACGTCCTCGACCTCGACGACGCCGACAAGTCCCGCCTCGGCACCGGCAACGATGAGGAGCTGCAGACGGAGTGGGAAGCGGGACAGTATCCGGCGTGGGCGTGGGCCGGCGCAGGTGACCGGATGGTGGCGATGGGCCGCTTCATCTTCGACTGCGGCCATCCTGGCTCGGTGCCGGGCACGTGCTCCGGAACGACGACGCGGCCGTGCGTCATCAAAGATGACTGCCGGCCTCCGGTATGCCCCGACTGCGGATCGTTCGAACTCTGCACGAACCCTCACTTCAACTACAGCACCGAGATCCACCCGCCGCAGGCGGCGGCCGCCATCCGGCAGGGCCGGGGCGCCATCGTCTCCGACACACCCGGCACGCAGGCGGTCCCGGCGACGCGCGTCGACATCTACGCGAGCCCGAACGCTGGCGGTGCCGGCGACCGTTGCGTCCTCACGCACCTCCAGAGCGCGGCGGGAGAGCTCGTGGTCCAGTGCTTCCCGGTCTCGCAGCCGGTGGCGCAGTTCAACACCGACGATTTCCGCTTCGAGATCCCGCTACCCCCACGCCCGCCCGGTCACAGGCTCTCATGGCGCATTACCGACCGGTCGCTTCCGGGTGCCGTCCCGGCGCGCCTCCGCATCTCGCGAAAGAAACACGACGGCGTGCCGTTTCTCTTGGCACGGCTGAAGCTGTCGCGCCCGGTCCACGGGCAAATTCCGACCGGTTATGCCGCGACGCTGGAGGCGGGGTGGCTCGAAGACCCAACATCGCTCACGCACGTGCGGACGACCGTCACCGCCGTCGTCGTCGAGAACGCCCTCCAGCCGGTGGTACCGAGCGTCCCGCGCACCTGCTCGTCGAGCGACACGCCGTGCAACGTCACCGCCGATTGCCCGCCCGGGGAGAGCTGCTTCGGCCGTGGCCCGGTCAAGCAGTGGCGCGGGCAAGTTGGCGTCAACGGCGAATGGGCCGAGTTCGCGGGCCTCGACGACGTCGACAGCGGCGAAACGTTCCCGCAGTCGATCGTCTTCGACCAGTACCTGCCGGCAAGTGCGTCGCTCCACCTCGAGGCAACCACTCGTTCGCACGAGTGCATCGACTCGATGTACGGCAAGTCGCTCGCGGACGGGCTCGTCGAGCTCGGCTTCAACAAGGGCGTCCTCTGCCTGGCCACCAACGCGCGCGACCCGGGTGCGATCGACGTCACCTATGCCGCACCCGATTTTGGGTCCGGTGGGAGCAGCGCGACCTACCACACCGTGTCGGTCGGCGGCGCCGGCGGCCACTGCTCGGTGACGACCGGGCAGCTCTGCACCGTCGACGCCGACTGTCCGGGCGAGAGCTGCGTCGCGACCGGCGGGGCGTACGGACTGGAGTATCAGATCGAGAAGCTGCCGTAACGCGCGAGGGGCTCCGCAGCGACACCGTGCTGCTACAGCTCCGGCCTCGGCTGTTGGAGCTCAGACCTCATTCTTGATCACGACCGGGCTGCCCTCGCATGGTGGTTCTTATTGGACGTTCCTAACCTGGGGTGTCGGGTGCTCGTGCTGATCGGCCGCGAATCAGCTACGCACGCCAGCGCGTGACGAAGGGAGCCGGCTCACGCACGAAGGGCCTCCTGATGGCCTACAAGCTCCTGGACATGGCGCAGGCCCGATGGCGACGCCTCGATGGCGCGCACCTGCTGCCCCTCGTCCGCGCCGGCATCGTCTTCGTGGACGGGGTGCAGCACGAGGGCAAGGCCAGCAAGACAAAGGCGAGAGCTGCGTGATCACGGCGAAGGTACGCCGTTCCGCTTTCTACACCGCTGTCTGAAACCCTCGGTCAGAATCGAGCATGGTACAAACGGCCTGTCGACAGCCAGCCCTGACCCTGCGCCATCATTGTGCACGCCGCGTCGTGGGTGATAGGCGGGGCTCGGAGGGTCGAATGGCCGCACTCACACCGCAGCGCATCCTCGAGGTCGGCATGGGATTCTGGCCGGCGAAGGTTCTGCTCTCGGCGGTCGAGGTTGGCGTCTTCTCGGCGCTCGGTACCTCGGCGAAGACGGCCGAGGAGCTTCGTGCCGAGATCGGGCTTCATCCTCGCGCGATACCGGACTTCCCGGATGCGCTCGTCGCGCTCGGGTTCCTCGAGCGGGACGGCAACGGAGCGACGGCACGCTATCGCAACACGGCGGAGACCGGCGCCTTCCTCGACCGGCGAAGCCGGCGCTACGTCGGGGGCTTCCTCGAGATGGCGAATGCCCGCCTCTACCCGTTCTGGGGTGACCTGACCGAAGGGCTACGGAGCGGCAAGCCACAGAACGAGCTAAAGCGGACCGGCGTGTCGATGTTCGACGAGCTCTACCGCGACCCCACACGCCTAGAGCAGTTCATGGACGCGATGAGCGGCATCTCGGCGGACAATTTCTCGGCGTTCGCCGCAACGTTCGATTTCTCCGGATATCGCACGCTCTGCGACGTCGGCGGCGCCACCGGACAGCTCTCGTGCATCGTTGCGGCACGCCATCCCCATCTGCGCTGCACCACGCTGGATCTCCCCGTCGTGGTTCCGATCGCCGAACGTCGGATCGCCGCCGAAGGGCTCGATGACCGGGTGGCGGCTCGCGGGATCGACTTCTTCTCCGACCCGCTCCCGGCGGCGGACGTGATCACGATGGGCATGATCCTCCACGACTGGAACCTCGAGAAGAAGCTCCACCTGATCCGAGCGGCGTACGAGGCGCTCCGGCCCGGCGGGGCGTTCGTCGCGATCGAGCACCTCATCGATGACGCCCGGCGCGAGAACGCCTTCGGGCTGATGATGTCGCTGAACATGCTGATCGAGTTCGGCGACGCGTTCGACTTCACCGGTGCCGACTTCGCCGGCTGGTGTACGCAGGTCGGCTTCCGCGAGACGCGCGTGATCCCTCTCACGCCGACGGCCAGCGCGGCAGTCGCGTACAGACGGTAGTTGCTACAAACGGCCCGTTCGGATTCAGCCTATCTTCTCGACGTGGACAGTCGAGCGGACCGAGTGTGCGTACCGGGTCTGGGGCCGCACGAAAGACAGCTTGTCTTCGCACGAGCGCCGGCGTCAACGGCGCCCGCCACGCATGCGCGCAGGGCGGAGTTGGGCAGGGGAGGGATGACGAGGCCACCCGTGTCCGACTTCATTGATACGGAAACGGACATGGCGCGACGCGGCGAACCACGAGGCGGCACCTCACGCGAGCCGCCCCCAGAGCGCGATCCACAACTCTTGCCAATACCTCATCTCGACCTCATGGAACCTCACAGCACCTCAGGTGACGATGCGCACCCGTTTCCTAATCCTGGGGTCGTGCGTTCGAATCGCGCCGGGGGCACTCTTGTTGTCTTGTCTCGCGGCGGCGTGCCGTTGTGGTCGTATTGACACCTGACCGCTGGCCGTCTGGCGTGCTCGCATCACCCATCCTAGCCGAGCGCTGATGGACAGAATGTCCGGGACTGCTACGAGCAGGCAAACTTCAGGATGCCACTGTCACCCGCAACGAAGACATTTCCGCTCGCATCGACAGCAACGCCCGACCTTGCTGGACAGCACGACCCTGCGAAGGACTGCGGGACGCCCCAGGCGGTGATGAACGCGCCGCTGTTGTCGAACTTCTGGATGCGGTCGTCTAACTCGTCCGCAACGAAGACGTTGCCGCTCGCATCCACGGCCAGGCCCCCGGGGCTCGGGGTACCCCAGGCGCTGACGAACGTGCCGCCGTCGTCGAACTTCTGGATACGGTCGTTGCCGGTGTCCGCAACGAAAACGTTGCCGCTCGCATCCACGGCCACGCCTACGGGGAGGTTGAACTGCCCGGGGCCGTTGCCCGGGGTGCCCCACGCGGCGATCAACGTGCCGCTGTTGTCGAACTTCTGGATGCGGCCGTCGAGCTCGGCAACGAAGACGTTGCCGCTCGGATCCACCGCGACGCCCACGGGGTCCGGGGCCTCCCAGGCAGTGATGAACGTGCCGCCGTTATCAAACTCCTGGATGTGGCCGTCGTTGTCGGCGTCCGCAACGAAGACGTTGCCGTTCGCATCCACCGCAACGCCCACGGGGGAGCCGTTGCTCGGGCTGCTCCACATGCTGATGAACGTACCGCCATTGTCGAACTTCTGGATGCTCACGCTGCCGTCCACGACGAAGACGTTGCCGTTCGCGTCCACAGCGACACCCTGGTCCGGGGTGCCCCACGTTGTCGCAAGGGGGCACACGCCGATGAGAGAGGCCAGGGAGCGGGTGCAGCTGTCGAGTACGGGCAGGACTGCGGCGGGCGCGACGCAGCCCCCAACGCCGCCGAGCGCCCCGCCGAGCCACCCGTCAATCGTCGTGTCGCAGACGGGGAAGAGGCTAGGTGGGTTGGGTGCGGCCTGATACCTCACAGTGCAGGATACGAGACGACCCACGGCCTTGCCTTCCACCTTCGCACTTCCCGCCCCGCAGTTACCGGTGAACGGGTCGGCGTCCAGCAACGCCCCGACGCAATTGTCGACCGCCGTATCAATCGCGCTCGCGGTCCCGAGACAGGCGCCGCCCGCTTCGTTGATCGCCGCATCCTCTCGCGCCTGCACGTTGCTCAGGCAGGTCGGGCTCACGGGGAGTCCCTTCGCCTTGGCTTTCCCCCAACACCCGACCATCGTGCGGGCCGTCGACTTGCCTGCGGCCTTGAGCTTGGCCTTCTCGCACTTCTGCACCGGCGTCGCTGCCGCGTGCACGGTGGTCACCAACAGCAGAACCGCCGCGAGCGAGAGCGGTAATAGTCCCGGATGTCTCTTCGTGCGTGAGCGCATCGACGGATCCTCCATGGGTGGCCGGGCGCCCGCTCGTTGAACGCCGGGAGTCGTGCCTCGGGGCGGATCGCTCGACGGTACTGCGCCGGATTGTGCGACGGCGGTGTCCGATCGTCAATGACAATCAACGTCGCCCGACGTCGATAGATGGGAGAAAGTATCCAGGGGGTCCCCCAGATACGTATCTGGGGGGCCTGCACCGTCGGGTCGGCCGAGACGTAACCACGCCTATCGCGACTCGGGCAGACCCGGTCGGACGCGCGTTGGCGAGCACCGGCCCGGGTTGAGTGCCGGTGCAGGATGCGCGCGACTGGCTACTTGATCCGAGGTGCGTCCACCGTTCAGTCGGCGGCGACCTCGAAACTGGTCGGCATCCCGAAGGCCATGGTTTCGGCCGCAACGCATGCGTAGATGAGGTACGTTCCCGCGAGTCGGAGGTGGGTATCCGGTTGTCGAAGGCGGCTCATCGGCAGGCGAAACGTCGTCTGGCCGGCGTGGAGGTGTCTCCATCGCAGCTGCATCATCGTGCCGTCAGGCCGATAGACGATCAACGACGCGCTCGGTCGGCGCATCGCGGCCACGTCCGCAGCCGCTACGACGGTGACCTTGACGGTGCGCGTGCTCGCGTCTGCGATCGGCCGATCGGGGACGACCGAGAACGCATCGTGATCGGCAGAATCGGCGAACGCTCTGCCGCTCGACAAGGCGAGCAGCATCCCCATGACCACTGCGATGGCGAATCTCATGAACCTTCCTCATTCCCCGCGGAGCTCGCGGGTCGTGCTCCCCGATGTTGGTAGCGAGATCGGGGCCGCCACCCGGTAGGCGGGAAATCAGGATGTCCATCCTCAATTGGGTCGATCTCCGTCATCCTCGTGGCGCGCCGGCATCGGGGCGACTCGCAAGCGCCATGGTCCCTACGATCCAAAACCCGCGGGCTTCGATCTCGACGAGGCGACGCGGACATCGGCACCTTCGCAGTAGCCCGCTTTGGCAAGTGCGCTCCGTTTCCCTTGCTTGCCACTGTGCGGAACGTCATTTCAGAGGAACCGTCGTCAGAACGGGCGCACGCGCCACATGCGCCAAGGAGTTACGCTCATGTCGAGGCTTCGGGTAAACGCATTTGGAATCTCCATCGATGGTTGCGGCGCCGGTCCCGACCAGGATCTGGCCAATCCGATGGGCGTCGGAGGGATGGCGCTGCATCAGTGGGTCTTCGGCACGAAGACGTTCCAGAGCATGGCCGGCGACTTCGCTGGATCGCTGATCGGTGACGAGGTCGGCCGAGAAGGCGTCGACGACGACTTCGCCGCGCGCGGCTTCGAGAACCTCGGCGCCTGGATCATGGGCCGCAACATGTTCGGGCCGGTGCGGGGCCCCTGGTCCGACGACAGTTGGAGGGGATGGTGGGGCGAGAACCCGCCCTACCACGTCCCCGTCTTCGTGCTTACGCAGCACGCTCGTGCGCCCATCACGATGGAGGGCGGAACGACTTTCTACTTCGTGACCGACGGCATCCATGCCGCGCTAGAGCGCGCGACACAGGCGGCCCAGGGCAAGGATGTCCGACTCGGCGGTGGAGTTGCCACCATTCGCCAGTACCTCACCGCCGGGCTGATCGACGAGATCCATCTCGTGATCTCACCCGTGCTGCTCGGCCGGGGCGAGAACCTCCTCGCCGGCATCGACATGGTGCACCTCGGCTACACGTGCACCGAGCACGCCTCCACCGACCGCGTCACCCATGTTGTCCTGACGCGATAGCTCCACCGTCGCCGCTGGGGGGCCGAGGGACCGGCGATCAACACCTCGGAGGTTGCGGCTCGCCCCTATTTGACGGCCTTGGTCGTGAACCAGATCTGCGGTGTATCCTTCACGCCCGCCTTCTCCATCGTCGACTTCAGCTCCGCCGATGCCGCAAAGGCCTTGGCCTTGTCCACGCTTCGGAAGTCGTGCGTGACCGTGACGTCGTTCGGGTTGTCGACTGACCGGTAAACCGCCTGAGCGGTGACGCCCATCTTCCGCCTGGTCGCGTCGAAGCCGTCGTAGGCTTTTCTCCACGCCGTGTAATCGGCAACTTCGTGGCGAACGTACATACGCACATCCGCTGCCGCGGCCGGACGGACCGCGGCGCCGAGACCCAGCACCAGAACGCTCATCAAGAGCAACGATCGCATGTTTCCTCCTCGCTAGTCAGATCAGCGGCACCAGACCGCGGCCTCGGCGTAGCAGCGGAAGAGCGTGGCGCCGGAATCGTCGCGCTGGGATTCCCAGTTGCAGAAGCCGCGCCGCTGGACGCCGCCTCGCATCTGGCTCGGGGAGCCGCCGATGTTCCGACACGCCATGGCGCTTTCATTCTGTGCGAGCGCGATGGCCTCGTTGCAGCACTCGCGCTTGCCGGCGTACACCCAGCCCGTATCGCCGCGCCCGGGATATTGGCTGGCGGACGCGGCGCCGGCGACGAGGGTGACCAGCGCTATGGCGATCAGCGCGACAATCGGCGATCTCATGCCCACCTCGCAGGTCTCCCGGCCGGGAGAGCGGTGACTGCTATAGCGCGGCGACACCGCCGCAGCAAAGCACGCTGCGCCCCGCACTTCGGCGAGCACTTGTACGCGGCCGGAACGGCGCGTTAGAAAGCGCTCGCCATGCGATGTTCGCAGCCCAGGTGGAGACGTCGTCGAGTCGCTTTGATCGCCGCGGCACTGCCCCTGCTCTTCGTGGCGGCGTGCGTGAAGGTCCGTGCGCCGGGGCCCCGCGTCGCACTCCACGAATGGTCGGGAGTCTTCGACGACTACTCGCGGCTCCAGCCGGGCGGGACCGGAGACATTGCGTTCGTCTACCGCAACCCGGCGGCGCAGTGGACCACGTACGACGCCGTCCTTTTGGAGCCGGTCACGCTCTGGCGCAGCGGGCGCGACTCGCTCGCGCCCATTCCCGAGGCCGACCTGCTGCAGCTCGTGACGCGCTTCGACGGTGCGATTCGCCACCGTCTCGGAACCGGCTTCCGCCTCGTCGACGAGCCGGGGCGGGGCGTGCTGCGCATCCGCCTCGCGATCACCGCCGCACGTGAGTCCGACAAAGGGCTCGACGTCCTCACCGCCACGCCGGAAGGCGCTCCAGCGGGCGGCGACGCGCACATAGGCGCCGAGCTCATGAAGTTCATCGATGCTGCCGCGATCGAGGGCGAAGTCCGTGACGCCGTCACCGACGAGCTGCTCGCGCAGGGGGTCGATCGCCGCAAGCCCGACGCGCCACACTTCACGACCTGGGCCGATCTCGACCGCGCGCTGGCGTTCTGGGCCGATCGCGTCTGCACGCGCCTCGAGAAGCGCACCGGTCACCGCCCGTAGCAGTCGGCGGCCTCTCGCGTCCGGCGCACCTCACGGCGCGCGAGCAATCGAGGCGCATGGCAGGCAGTTCGCCGCTGCCGCGGCATGGCGTGTACGCGATGCCGCGGCACTCGCTTTCCCATAGCGTCATCTCTACGGCGCTCGTGACGAAGCGGGTCACACGGACGCCATGCTCGACTCCCTCAATGCCGTGCGCGCCGCTCCATCCGTTGCGCTGCGCGTTCGATACGCGACGGCGCCGATGTCCGCGTGCGCGCTGCAAGACACGCCGCGCGACGCGGCGGCGCCGCACTCCCGGCACAAGCGTTGCTCCCTATCGACGCTGCCATGATCTCGCGACGGAGCATCGGACGCGCACGAATCGCGATCGTAATTTCGATCGTGATGGTGTTCGGATCGTTCGTACGATCGTACGCCGCGCCGTTTCCCGGCACGCTCGACTGGGAGCTGCGCGCGAACTTTCCGACCGGCGTCCACAGTGCCGCCGGTGGCGTCATGAACGGTACGCTCTACGTCAGCCACGGTTTTCGGGGCAGCAACAGCGCTGCCCTCTCGATGTACGACCCCCTGCTCGACGTCTGGTCGGCCGGGCCGAACGCGTCGCTTGCCCGCACGGGCGTCGGAGGCGCGGTGCTCGACGGACGGTTCTACGCGCTCGGCGGCACGCCGGGTCCGACCGGTGTGGTCGAGTTCTATGACCCCGTTACGGGCTCGTGGAGCAAAGCCGCCAGTCTCGCCGTTCCGCGTGCCGGCATCGGCGCCGTCACCCTCGACGAGCTCCTCTACGCCATCGGCGGACGGAGCGGCACCACGGTCGGCGGCGGCACGGTCCTGAACGAGGTGGACGCGTACTCAGCGGCGACCGACGACTGGACGAGCGTCGCGCCGATTCCGTTCGCCGTCTCGGACGTGTCAGCGGTCGCATATCAGGGCAAGATCTACGTCGCCGGCGGTGCCATCACGACGACGCGGATGTCAAACCGGTTGCAGATCTACGATCCGAGCACGGATCAGTGGACGCTCGGCGCGACAATGCCGCATCCGCGTGGCGCTGCCGGCATCGGCGTGCTCTGCGACCAGATCATCGCCTTCGGCGGCATCACCGGCGAGCTCGGCAACATTCCCTTCACCGACATCTACGACCCCGCCGACAACACCTGGAGCGCCGGGCCCAACATGCTCGTGACCGCCGCCGGCATGGCGCGCGGACCGACGCAGACCGACGACACGATCTTCGCCGTCGGCATGCTCCCGTTCAGCGCCAGCGCATCGGTGGTGGTGCAGGCGCTCGTCGCCGGATGCCCGACCCCGACGCCGACGGTGACGGCCACGCCGCTGGCGACCGATACACCGACGCCGACCGCGACGGTCACACCCACGGCAACGGACACGCCCACGCCGACGGCAACGGCAACCCCCACGGCGACCGACACCGCGACACCGACGGCCACGGTCACGACGACCCCGACGCCCACGGCCACGATGACGGCGACGGCAACGCCGACCACCACGCCGACCCCAACCGATACGCCGACCGTCACGTCGACGGCGACGCCGATGCCGACGGAGACCGCGACGGCAACCCCGGTCCCGACCGCGACCGCGACGCGCACCGAGCAGCCAGCCGCGACGCGGACGCTCACCCCGGTCGCGACGGCGACGCCGGCGCGGACGGCGACCGCGACCCGCACCGAGACCTCACGGGCGACACCCACCCGGACCGCCACGGCACGTCCGACCGCGACAGCCACGCCGACGGCGACGCCGCATCCGAACCGCAGCCCCGATTGCAGCCGCGCGGTCGCGGACGACTTCATCATCCGCCCGGCGAGCCATCAGCTCGTGCCGGTCGCGATCCAGAACGTCCGCGATCCCGACGGCGATCCGCTGACGATCACGGTCACACGCATCATGCAGGACGAGCCGCTCGACGTGCGCTTCGGCGACGGCAACAGTTGCCCCGATGCGACGGGCGTCGGCACCAGCACGGCCAGCGTGCGCGCGGAGCGCGTTCGCTGGGGCGACGGTCGCGTCTATCACGTCAGCTTCACCGCCGACGATGCCAAGGGCGGCCGCTGCAATGGTCGCGTCGAGGTCTGCGTCCCGGGCCCATGGTTCTGGGGCTTCTGCTTCGACGAGGGTCCGCGCGTCGATTCCACCGGCCCCTGCAACTGAGCGCGACCGCGCTTCCCCGTCCCGCAACGCCGTGCGATAGAGGCGACAGCTCCATCCGGAGCGTCGCCTCATGCAGCCGACCAGACGCCAGACCTACCGGCAGGCCTTCCGCGACAGCACGCGCTGGGACGGCTTCGTCTTCCGCCCCGGCGACATCGTGATCAGCACGCCGACGAAGTGCGGCACGACCTGGATGCAGATGATCTGCGCCCTGGTGGTGTTCCAGACGCCGCACTTCGAGGGAGCCTTGAGCGACATCTCGCCCTGGCTCGACATGCTGACGCGGCCGCTGCCCGACGTCCTCGCCGATCTGGAGGCGCAGGCTCATCGCCGCTTCATCAAGACGCACGTGCCGCTCGACGGGCTGCCGCTCGACGATCGGGTGACGTACGTCGTCGTCGGCCGCGATCCCCGTGACGTCGCGATGTCGTGGGACAATCACCGGGTCAACCAGGACCGCGCCGCGATGTTGCGCGCCCGCGAGGCGACCGTCGGCGCCGCCGCGCCGCCGCCGCAGCCGGTCGAGCGGCCCGACAGCGCGCGCGACCGCTTCTGGGCATGGGTCGACGACGCGACCCCCCCGACCGAGGCAGCGTGCACCTTGTGGCTCACGTTGCACCATCTGCAGACGTTCTGGGACCTCCGCGACGCGTCCAACATCGTCCTCGTCCACTACGACGATCTGAAGCAGGATCTGGATCGCGAGATGCGCCGCCTGTCGGCGCGGCTCGGCATCCCGGTCATCGAGGGGCGGTGGCCGGAGCTGGTTGGCGCCGCGACCCTGGAAGCGATGCGGAGCGATGCCGACCGGCTCGCGCCGAACTCCACCGAGAAGATCTGGCACGACAATCGCCAGTTCTTTCACCGCGGCACGAGCGGGCAATGGCGCGACCTGCTCGATCAGAGCGAGCTCGCTCGATACTGGCGGCGGGTCGACGAACTCGCCACCCGCGACCTGGCCGAATGGGCCCATCGCGGCAGTCGAACCTGAGCTCGAACGCTTCCTGATCCGACTCGGTATGCGCGTCCGTGCAAGGGGAGGCGATGGCGGAACCATCGTGGTGAGCGCGCGGAGTCTACACGCAGTGGTGTTCGTCACGGTCGCGTCGATCGTGGCGGCCTACCAGGCCACGCCGCCTCCGGCGTCGGCCGGACAGGCGGTGCCGGCTGCCGCGGCGACTGGGGGCCTGCGCGCCGACGCGACACCTCCGTCGGCCGCCACGTACGTCGGCACGCACGCCTGCGTCGCGTGTCACGGCAAGGAGGCCGACGCCTGGCGCGGCTCCGACCACGACCTCGCGATGCAGCCCGCCACGCCGCGCACCGCGCTCGGCAACTTCGCCGATGCGAAGCTCGCCGCAGACGGCGTCGTGTCGACGTTCAAGAAGAGCGGCGACACGCCGGTCGTCCGCACGGACGGGCCGGACGGCGCGCTCGCCGACTTCCCGCTCAAGTACACCTTCGGCGTTCGCCCGCTGCAGCAGTATCTGATCGACGTCGGCGGCGGGCGCCTGCAGGCGCTCGGCATCGCCTGGGACGCGCGGCCGAAGGGGCAGGGGGGCCAGCGCTGGTTCCGTTTGTACCCGCAGCAGAAGCTCAAGCCCGGCAACCCACTGCACTGGACCGGCATCGATCAGAACTGGAACTACCAGTGCGCCGATTGCCACTCGACGGCGGTACGCAAGGGCTACGACGAGCGGACCGGGACGTTCGATACGAAATGGAGCGACCTGAACGTCGGCTGCGAGGCTTGCCATGGTCCCGCCTCGAGCCATCTCGCCTGGACGGGCAAGGACGCCGATGGGCAGCGTCTCGACCCCGACAAGGGCTTCGCCGTCAGGTTCGACGAGCGCGCCGGCGCCGCATGGACGATCGACGCCGCGACCGGCAACGCCGTCCGTGCCAGGCCGCGCTCCACGCGCCGCGAGATCGACACCTGTGGCCGCTGCCATGCGCGGCGCGGGCAGTTCACCGACGACTGGCGTCCCGGCCAGCCGCTCGGTGACGCCTTCCGGGTCGCCCTCCTCGAGCCGGGACTCTACTATCCCGACGGCCAACAGCGCGACGAGGTCTACACCTACGGCTCTTTCCTGCAGAGCCTGATGTACGCGAAGGGCGTCACGTGCTCGGACTGCCACGAGCCGCACTCGACGAAGCTGCGCGCCATCGGCAACGCGGTGTGCGCGCAGTGCCACGCGACGGCGAAGTACGACGTCGAGACGCATACCCATCACCCGGCCGGCTCCGGTGCGCAGTGCGTGAGCTGCCACATGCCGCCTCGCACCTACATGGTCGTCGATCCCCGCCACGACCACAGCTTCCGCATCCCCCGGCCCGATCGGGCGATCACCCTCGGCGTCCCGAGCCCCTGCCACGGCTGCCACGACACGCAGTCGGCCCAGTGGGCCGTCGACACCCTGGCGAAATGGTTTCCGAACCGGCGCGCGGGATTCCAGACCTTCGCCGAGGGGCTGCACGCGGGCGACGTCGGTGCTCCGGGAGCCCAGGCGATGCTCGCCCGCATCGCGACCGACGGCGCGCAATCGCCGGTTGTCCGCGCCAGCGCGGTGCAACGCCTGGGGCGCTTCCTCAGCCCGCGCACCATCACGAGCATCGGCGAGGCCCTGGGCGACACCGAGCCCCTCGTCCGCGCCGCTGCGATTGGCGCGGTGGCGCAGATTCCGGCGCCCATGCGGGTCCAGCTGCTGCCGCGCCTCCTCGACGATCCGATCCGTCAGGTCCGTATGGAAGCGGCTCACGCTTTGGCCGGCGAGGCCGAGGCGTCCCTGGCCGCATCGGCGCACCCGGCCTTCGATCGCGCGCTCGCCGAATGGGTCGCGAGCGAACGGTTCAACGCCGACCGGCCCGAGGCACAGAGCGCGCTCGCCGATCTCGCCGCGCGCCGGGGCCACGCCGACGAGGCGGCCGCGACCTATCGCAAGGCGCTCACGCTCGATCCGACGTTCGAGGCGGCGGCACTGAACCTGGCCGACCTGCAACGCGCGCAGGATCACGATGGCGATGCCGAGCGGACGATCCGGGACGCGCTGAAGCGCGCCCCCCAGTCCGCACCGGCACACTATGCGCTCGGGCTCACGCTCGTCCGCCAGAAACGCCTGCCGGAGGCGGTGACCGAGCTGCGCGAGGCGTCGCGCCTGGCACCCGACGACGCGCGTCTCGCGCACACCTACGCCGTAGCCCTGCACGACACGGGCAAGGCCCCCGAGGCGCTCGAGATGCTGCGGACGGCCCTGCGCCGCTCGCCCTACGACCGACCGCTCCTCTTCGCGCTCGTGACCTACGAGCGCGAGTCCGGCGACCGCACGCAGGCGCGGGCACACGCGCACCTGCTCCAGGAGCTCGAGCCCGACGATCCGAATCTCGCCCGCCTCGCGGCGACGCTCGAGTCGGGCGCGCCCTGACGCGTCGCACCCGTACCCCCGACGGCGTCAGCGCTGCGCGTGGACGATGTGCCCCCAGAGCGCGAGATAGCGCGCCGCGAGCGGGAACGCTGGGAACTCGATCCGCGTGAAGCCGGCGCGCCCGAAGGCATCGGCCAGCTCGGGCGCCGTGTAGAGGTTCGACTCCCACCAGCGTCCGATCAGAAGCTGCATCAGCGGATTGCGCCGCGTGACGAAGAGCACGAAGTGCCCACCGTCGCGCAGGCGAGCGCGCAGGCCGGCGAGCGCCTCGGCGAAGCGCTCGCGCGGCACGTACTCCAGCATCGACGCCGAGACGACGAGATCGTAGTCGCGCCACGCCGCCGGCAACGACTCGAGCTGCAGGACGTCGGCCTCGGCCAGCGCCACGTTCGTCACGCCGCGGCGCCTGAGGGTGGCGCGCAGCCGGTCGAGCATCGCAGGGGTCAGGTCGAACGCGTCGAGCGTCGCGAGCGGCGTGCCGCGCCGCGCCGCACCGTCGAGGACCGCCAGGGTGAGCGCGCCACTGCCGCAGCCGGCCTCCAGCACGCGCAGCCCGGCCCGCTCGAGGACGGGCGACGCGCGGAAGAAGGAGCGCAACCCTTGCGGATAGCGCATCGCGCGGATGAAGCGCGTGTAGGAGGCGTGGCGCTCCGTGTACATCTGGCGCGGGTCGGCCGAGACGGTCACGACGCTTCTCTATCAAGGGCTCTGTGCTTTTCATCCAGGGGCGTTTGCGCGCCTGGCGCGCGACCAGAGTCATTCGATCGACGGCCTCGCGGCCCACCGTCGTACGGATGCCACCTACCCGGGCAGGACACCGCGCATCGCATGGAGACCGACATTCCGGTCGGATCGCGCAAAGGCGCATCGACAACGGCGTTCTTCAGACCGTACTACAAAGGCCACATCGGCCGCCGGTTGGCGCCCCGATTGCTCCAACGACTCCAATCGGTCGAGCTGAAAGGAGATCAACGTGAACAAACTCTATGGCGCTTTCCTGGCCCTGGTCCTGGTCGCAGGCTCACAGCCCGCAAGGGTCCAGGCGGCACCGGGATGCCCCGATGACGTGGGCGCCGCCCTCGCGGCGGCGTGTCCGTGCGACGCGGACAGCAACGCCCAGGCGTGGAAGAATCACGGCCAATACCAGAAATGCGTGGTCCACTTCCGCAACGACATGCGCAAGCAGGGCTGCCTCGACTCCGAGAGCCAGCGCAGCATCGCGCGCTGCTCGGCGCGCTCCACCTGCGGGAAAGAGGGGGCGGTGCTCTGCTGCGTGTACGACACCAGCGGCACCTGCAACGACCCGCTACCCGGCGACACCGTTGCGGCGGGGGTGTGCAGCAACGCCGCCACGACGGTGTGCGATACGGACGCCGACTGCATCACGGCGAGCGCACCCAGGGTCTCGCGGCACGCCGACACCTGCGTCGCCCACGGCGGTACGCCCGTCGGTGGCGGCAGCGTGTGCAGCGACTGCCCGCTTCCCCCGCCCGCCCCGTAAGATCATCGCCGCCGGCCGGAATGCCTCCGGCCGGCGGCAATCCTTTCGCATTTCGCGCCTCGTTTCGGGATTGCGGCTCGCCCGGGATGCCTGACACTCTGGCCCCCGTGTCGGCGCGCCTACGCTGCGGATTCGGACTCGGGCTGATGCTGCTCGGCATCGCCGGGTCCGCGTTCGCGATCGACGTACGGGTCGTCGCCGTCACGCCCGGGAAGAGCGCCGATCTCGTGATCGACGGCCGCGGCCCGCTGACGGTCGACGTCGGCTCCACCATCGAAGGGGTCACCGTGCTGCGCACGGACTGGAACGGTGCGGTCGTGCGCGTGGACGGGGTGACGCGGACCCTCGCGCTGACCTCGGATACGTCGGTCGGCCACGTCGCCCAGGGCAGCACCCTGACGCTCCCCGCCGACGCGCGCGGACAGTTCTACGCCAAAGGCTCGATCAACGAGCGTCCGGTGAGCTTCATGGTCGATACCGGCGCCACCCTGACGGCATTCTCGCGGACCGATGCGAGGCGCCTCGGCATCGACTACTCGCACGGCAAGCCGGCAGGCTCGACTACCGCCAACGGCACGGTGCGGGGCTGGGTGATCGTCCTGCCGACGATGCGCGTCGGCGACGTCACGGTGCGCGACGTCGAGGCGATGGTGATCGACAGCGAGATGCCTTTCGCGCTGCTCGGCATGAGCTTCCTCAATCGCTTCGAGATGCAGCGCCAGGGCACGACCCTGGTCCTGCGCCGCGCCCGCTGACGCGCTCAGCGCGCCGACGCCGGCAGCCGCACGAGATCGAGCACACGCGGCTCGAGCGCGCGGTTGATCCGCACCTTCGCGACGACCGTGCCGCTGCGCGCCTCGCGTAAGGGATTCGTCTCCCCGACGTAGAAGCGCTCGATGCCGTAACGGATCTGGCCGGGCCGACTCGGGACCAGGTTGCCGGCGATCCAACGCTCGTCGGCGGCGGGGCTCGGCGGCACGAGCTGGCAGTTGATGGCCTCGGACAGCGCGATCGGGCCGTCGGCGGTCTGGGTCGGGTTGGTCGCCGGAGCGAGCTGCACGTACACGACCGCCGGCTGCTCCGCGACGAGCGTCGCGCAGCCGGCGACGGACGGCGCGCCGATCGGATAGCGCAGGGCAACGTAGTTGCCGCTCAGGAGATCGCGCGGGTCGACCGGCTCGGTCGCGAGCCAGACGACCTCGCCATCGCGGTGCGAGGCGACGAGGCGCCCGCCCCAGAGGGCGAAGAACGCGAGTTGCGCCGCCAGCACGATGCGAAGCCAGCCGCTCACGTCGCCACCTCCCGCGGCGCGGCGATGAGGCGCCGGCGGGTGCGCTCCAGCGCCCAGGCGAGGGCGGCGAGCATCACGCCGGCGAGAATGAAGCCGATGCCGCTGCGCAGCATGCTGCCGAAGAGATCGAGGAAGCGCGAGATCAGCACCCACACGAGGATCAGGACGCCGAGATTGATCTGCGCCACGTCGGCCGTGAGCGAGCCGTGCCACATGCAGCCGACCGCCGTCACGACCAGGAGGCCGTCCAGAAGAATCGCGGCAGTCCAGACGAGACGCACGTCCGAGGCGAGGAAGAGCATCCCCACGAGCACCGGCGCGATCAGCACCAGCTTGCCCGCCTGCGCCCAGGAGGACCGCGGGCTCAGCCGGGCAGGGGGAAGCGCGAAGGCCCCGCCGACGGCGAGCGCCACCGCCAGGATCACGACGGCGATGCCGAGGCCGGTGACCTCGCCGTGCCCGGGATCGGTCATGTGCCATCCGAAGGTGAGCGCGTAGATCGTCCCCAACCACGCCAACAGGCTCGTGCCGCGCTCTTCGCGGCTGGCGTCCATCGCTGCCAGGACGACGACCCAGAGCGTCGCCAGCGCCAGGGCCGCGAGCGCGATCCATCCCTCGTGCTGCAGGCGCAGCGGCGCGCACGACACGAGGACGCCGAACGTCCAGAGCACCCATACGCCGACGAAGTGATGGCGGCGTCCCTCCGGCAGGAGACGCAGGCTCTGTACCGCGATCATGGCGAGCAGGACCAAGCTCAACGTCCACGCCGTCGGCGTGCCGCTCGTCCCCGCGAGCGCCAGCAGTCCGGACGGCCCACGGCCCCCGCCGATGAGACTGGCCGTCGCATCGACGATGAAGTTGCCGACGAAGAGGACGAGCGTCATGGCGGCGGTGTGGATCGCGGCGGTGACGGGACGCGGGCTGAGCCACGCGATCGGCGCGCTCAGCGCGAGCCAGATGAGAAACGGCTGTACGGGGTCGCCCGAGAGCTGGAACGTCTGCCCGTAGAGGCCGATGCCGAGGAGGGGCAGGAAGAACCACAGGAGCTCGAGCGGCAGCGCGACCCCGACCGAGCGGTCGCGCAGACGGACCGCCGCCTCGCCGACCGCGAGGAGCAGCAATAGGTACGCTGCGATCCGGACGAGCGGGCCGATCGCCTCCCAGTTGCGCGCGATCAGCAACGACACGCCCGCGACCACGAAGAGGCCCGCGAAGACCCCGAGCCACGCCGCCCCGCCCAGACGACCGCGCGAGCCGTGCTCCGCGGCATGCGCCAGAATCTGCTCGCGCTGTGTCGCCGTGATGATCCCCGCGCGCTCGGCACCGGCGAGGATCGTCGGCAGGTGATCCCCTCCGCGCAGCCGGCGGCCGCCCGTACGCATCAGGTATCCGATGCCGAGGATCGCGAGCAGAACCTCGATCATAAACGCGCATCATAGCATCCTTGGACAGGCGCGGGATCTCGCGATAACTGATCCGCGCGATGCACGAGGCCGACCGGGCGCTGCTTCCCCGCGTGTTTACACGCGTGCTCGCATGGCGCTGGGTGATCGTCGCCTGCTACGCGCTCCTGCTGCCCCCCGCGGCCTACTTCGCCGCTCAGGTCGGGCAGGACAACTCGATCGACCGCCTCATCGTCGCGAGCGATCCCGACTACGTCGCGACGCGCGAGTTCGAGAAGGTCTTCGGGGGAGGGGAGTTCGCGCTGGTCCTGGCCGAGAGCGCCGACCCGTTCGCGCCGGCGGCGCTCGACCGTCTCGATCGCTTGGAGCAGGCGATGGTCGCGATCCCCGGGGTCGAGCCGAGTTCGGCTTTGTCGATCTTCCGCCGCGCCAAGGCGGGCTTCGCGGCGACCCCCGAGCAGAGCGAAGCGTTCCGCCGCTTCGTGGGCGGGACGGATCTCTTCCGCCGCCAGGGCCTCGTGGGTGACGACTTCCTCGCGATCCCGTTCGTCCTCGACGTCCACGACGGCGCGACGCGGGCGGCGGCGCTCGACGCCATCGACCGCGCCATCGCGACGATCGACACGCCGCCGTCGCCGTTCCGCGCGCTCGACCGGCTCGGGCAGCCGTACGTCAACGTCTACCTCGACGAGATCGAGGCGCGGAGTGCGCCGGTGTACTTCGGGCTCTTCGGCGTCTTCGTCGTCGTCCTGAACCTGACCCTCTACCGCTCGCTGCGCACCTTGTTCGCGTTCCTGATCACGTTGGGTGTCTGTCTCGCCGCCTCGGTCGGCTACATCGGCGTGACCGGCGGCACCTTCACCCTCGTCTCGCCGATGGTGCCGATGACGGTCCTCGTCACCGCGACCGCGACACTGGTGTACCTGCACTCGCGCTTCGTCGACCGGCCACCCGAGCGCGACGTCGACGCGCACCTCGTCTTCGCGCTCGGCAACAAGTTCGTCGCCTGCACGGCGTCGATCTTCGCGACCGGCGTCGGGTTCGCGGCGCTGACGGTCTCGGGCATCCGCCCGATCCGCGAGATGGGTCTATGGGTCGCGGTCGGCGTCGGCCTCACCTGGGTGATCGCCTTCACGCTGTTCCCGTCCCTGCAGAAGATCCTGCGCACCCCGACGCAGCCCGAGGGGCGCACCTCGGGCGGCCTCTTCGCGCGGCTCGCGCAGGTCCTGCCCGGCTTCACCTATCGCTGGCGCTGGCCGCTCGTCGGCTCGGCGCTCGGCCTCTCGGCACTCGGCGCGGTGGCGCTGCTCGGCCTTCCGGGCCTGATCGCGCCGACGCGCATCCTGACCGACCCGATCGAGTACATGAACCACGAGTCGCGGCTCTACCGCGACATCAAACGCCTCGCGCCGCGCATCCCGGGCCTCTCGGTGACGCAGGTCTGGCTGAAGGGCGGCATCGGCAGCGTCTCCGAGCCCGACGTGCTGGACGGCCTGCACCATTTCCAGCAGGCACTGGAGCAGGATCCGGACGTCGGCACGGCCGTCGGGCCGACGACGATCCTCCGGCTGATCCGTTACATGTCCGGTGCCGGCGACGGCTGGCCCGACGACGCGGCGACGCGCGAGCAGCTCGCCGCCGACCTCGAGGGCCTCGTGCCGACGCAGCCGCTCCTGCAGCGCTTCGTCCAGGCGCACGCGCTGGCGCAGACTCACCTCACGGTGATCAGCCACGTCACCGAGGACGAGGGCTTCCGCCGGCTCGACGCCGCCATCCTGCGCCACTGGCAGGAAGCCGTCCGCGACCATCCGGCGCTGGCGCAGCTCCAGATCCGCAACGTCGGCCTGACCCCCCTGCACGCGAAGATGGCGCAGAACCTGGTCCCGACCCTGGTCGAGAGCTTCGCGCTCTCCGTGGTCGTGATCTTCGGCACCTTCCTCGTCGTCTTCCGCAGCGGCGCCGCACGCCTCATGGCGATGATCCCGTCGCTCTTCGCCATCCTCGTGATGTTCGGGGTGATGCGGCTCGTCGGCATACGCCTCAACATTGCGACGATCCTCATTGCCTCCACCGTGCTCGGCACGTCGGAGAACGACCAGATCCACTTCTTCTACCACTATCTGGAGGGCCGCACGGACGGCACCGTCGAGCAGGCGCTGCGCCACACGCTCCGCATCGCCGGCCGCGCCATCCTGTTCGCGACCCTGATCAACGCCGGCGGCTTCCTCGCGTTCGGCCTCGCCGACCTACCGCCCATGCGCGAGTTCGGCCTGCTCTCGGCGCTGGCCTTTGCGCTCTCGATGCTCGCCGACTTCACCGCGTTGCCGGCCGCGCTGTGGATCCTCTCGCGCCAGCGCCCCGACGACTGACGCCGCCGCGGTGCGATCGGCTCCTGGGCTCACCCGGGCGCGCTGCACGGCGCGCCGCCGATCTCCCGCACCAGCCGGTCGAGCAGGACCTGCTCGTCGGCGTGCAGCTCGCCACGGTGCGAGAGCAGCAGGCAGAGATGCGGCCCGGCCGGCGCGACGTCGCCGAGGGCGATGTACGCCTCGGCGAGCCGGAGATGATTGGCCGCCGTCTCCGGATGGCGCTGCGCCAGTCCCTCGAGCAGTGCGAGACCCTCCTCCGAGTCGCCGTGCACCAGCAGACTCGCGGGCGCGACGACGTAGAGCGTTCCGAGGACCCGTGTGGCGGCGCCGTCGCGGAAATCGGGATCGAGCTCGCGCGATCGCCGCGCGTAGCGCTCGACGTCGGGCACCCTCGAGGCTCCGAGCAAGCCCTCCTGCTGGACGAGGCGTCCGGTGACTACCGCGCGGGCATAGGTGTAGCCGGCCGTGTCTTCCTCTCGCCGGCGCACGACGTCGTACGCGTAGCGGCGGTCGGCGGGGCTGTCCTTGCCGTCCGCGATCAGCGCCTCGAGCGCATCCGAGGTGGCCAGCGCGTCGTTGCCCGCGGCCGCCGATTGGAGTGTGCGATGCACCGTGCCACTCGTCAGCGCGCATGCGCCGAGCAGGCTGAGCCCACCGCTCAGGATGAGCACCGACAGGGGCGGCCGCCCGCGGGCCCCCTTCGACCGCCGCGCGACGCCGCCGCCGTGCGCCCATTCGGCCGCGGAATCATCCGCCATAGAGCGCGACGAGATCCGCATAGTCCTTGGGCGTGGCCGCCTCGAGCGAGGAGACGCCGACCTCGGCGCAGGCGCTCCGTCCCTCGCCTTCGCACACCGTCCGCAGGCTGTCGCGGAACTTCTTGCGCTCGGCCTCGGGTGCGGTGGGAAATGCTGCCAGCGTCAGGGCGGGCAGCCTGACGCTCTCCCACACGACGTGCACGTCGCCGCCACCCTCGAGGTGCGGAAGCTCGGCACGCTGGGCGTCGTCGATGAGCGCGCAGCGCACCTCGCCGGCGAGGAGCTGCTTGGTGCTCTGCAGGGGGCGCTGGTTCTGCACGATCTGGAAGTCGCCGAGCGTGAAGGCGCCGCGCGCCACGATCTTCTCGACGAAGCGCGGGTCGTCGGTGTGATCGCTCGCGAGCTTGCCGCCCTTGCACCCCGCGAGGTCGGTCGCCTCCTTGCTCACCACGAAGTACTGCTGCCCGCCCACCAGCCGCGAGCCCACCCGGCCGATGATGGCGAGCGCGTGCTTCTGGCGCAGCGCCAGGAGGGCGGCCAGGGAGAAGATGCCGTAGTGCGGCGCGTCCGATTGGATGAACGCCTCGGCAGCCGGGCGGGTCGTGACGTAGAGACCCCTGGCGCCATCCCAGCCGTTCAGCTTGGCCGCCATGCCGACGAACTTGTCGACGTAGGGTTGCGCCAGGGTCGGGCTGCCGACCCCGTGCTCCTTCAGGACCAGGACGCCGATCTGCTCGGCCGGGGCGGGCGCGGCGAGCCCGAGCAGCACGAGGACGGCACCGACGAGTAGTGTTGGTCGCTTCACGGCCCGGCTCTCTCGCATTCGCCGCGCCGATACTCAAGCGCCGCGCCCGGCGGTCAGGGCGACAGGCTGACGTGGCACGCAGCGCCGGGGATCGGCGTGACGCCATCCGGGGCCACGGCCGACCCGGCGACGACGGTACAGACGTAGTCGGCCGCCGCCGTCGGGGAGGCGCCGTCGCAGCGGTCGAAGTCGACTTTCAGGATCGCGCCGGTGACGCCGCTCGGCGCCACCAATGTGAAGCGCAGGCGGTCGGCCTCGTTGTCGTTGTTGCTGTCCTGGTTGTTCGGCGCGCCCTTGGCGAAGAGATTGCCGCCCGTGAGATCGGTCACGCGGGCCTGCACGTCCCCGAGCGAAGGCAAGCGCACGCGGGCGGGCGGGTAGTCGAGGACGAGACTCGCCGCGCCGACGGCGCTGCCGCTGTCGAGCGTGATGGTGACGCTCGTCTCGACGCTGCCGGGCGCGGCGACGGGGCAGCCGACGGTTACCGGCGTGCTGGCCGGCGAGGGCGTCGCCGTCGGCAACGGACCTGGCGTGGTCGTAGACGTCGGCTGCGGCACTGCACACGCGGGCGGGTAGGGGGCGACGCTCGGCGCCGCCAGGGCCGCCGTGCACGCGGCACGCGCCGCGTTCGTACAGGCGAGGCAGCCGGCGAGATCGCCGACGGTGGCGATCGGGCCGCCGCAGGCGCCCACGTTCGGACACGTCGGTGCGACGCCGATCGTGGCGACCGCGATGTCGTCGACGCCGTCGCAGGTGCCGTCGTGGCCGCCGCACGCCTTGCAGATCTTCGCGTGGGCGGCGGACGTGGCCGCCGCGATCGCCGTCGTGGCCTTGCCGTCGCCGGGGTCGGGACAGGGGTTGGCGTGCTTGCCGCTCAGCCGCGCGTCCCAACAGCGTGCCAACGCCTTCCAGTCGGCGTCGAAGAGCTTCGCGCCTTCCTTGCCGATCGCCGATTGACACTTGCGGAGCGCCTTCTGCAGTTTCGGATCGGAGGGGAGGAGGCTGTCGAAGAGGAGCGCCCGCGCACGATCCGTCGCCGCGTCGTCGACGCAGATCTCACAGGTCGTCATGCCGCTGCAGTCGACGATCGGCGCCGCGCATACCGCCCCCTCGAAGCTCGGACACGTTCCAGGCCAACCGAGCGCCCCGGACGCCAGGTCGTCGCCCGTGCCGCAGGCGTGGTCGGGGCCTCCGCAGCGCTTCGCGACCGCCTTCACGAGAGCAGCGCCCGCCTTCGTCCGCGCCGCCACCGTCTTCGCCTCGCTCGCGCAATCGGTATCGGCTGGGAGCGGTGCGGAGCGCTTCCGCGCTTCGCAGCTCGCGGTGGCCGCGAGCGTCGCGTGCGCCAGCTTCTGCGAGGCCGCGAGCAGCGCCCGCTGGCAGGCCAGGATTGGATCCGCCGCACGCGCGGGAACGCCGCCCAGCAACAACCCCACGAGAGAGGACAGGACGACGAGGATGCGCATGCTCATTCGCTCCGTACGTGCAGGGTGCACGCGGCGGCGGGCACCGGCGTGACGCCATCCGCCGCCACGGCGTCGGAGAGCGTGCAGGTGAAGGCGCGCGCCGCGGGCGGGCTGCCGAGACAATCGAAGCGCACCGCGAAGAGGGGCCCCGCAGGGATGCCGTCCACCGCGATCAGGGTGAAGCGCACGCGATCGTCCTGATCGTTGGGCGCGCCGTTCGCGAACAGCGAGGCGCTGGTGAGGACGGTGATGCGCTCCTTCACGCTCATCGCGTCGCCGCTGCCCGGAATGGCAACGGCATCTTGCGGGTAGTCGAGCAGCAACGTCGCGGCCCCGATCGGCGCCGGCGTGTCGAGGTCGATCGTGACCGTGTCGGTCGTGCACGCGACCGGTGCGGGCGTGGGGGACGGCGACGGCGTCGGGTCCGTCGGCAGCGCGCAATGGCATTGCACACAGTGCCGGTCGGTGCCGCACGGGTCGTCGGAGCCGTCGCATTCCTCGCCCGCGCCGACGACACCGTCACCACACATTGGCGTGACGGCGACGCAGGTACACGCCGCTGTGCACTGCTCGCCGCTCCCACAGCCGTCGGCGCTGCCGTCGCAGGCCTCGCCGCTCTCATGCACGCCGTTGCCGCACACGGCCGGCGTCGGATCGGGGTCGACCAGGTCGGGAACGCCGTCGCCGTCGCTGTCCGCCGCGCCGGGGCGGAACGTGGCGGTGAAGTCCGCGGAGCAGCCGTTGCCCGCGAGCGTCCCGGACACGCCCCCCTGCGCGTCGAACTGCCCCGCGATCGAGACCCCGTCGACGGTGACCGCGAAGGTCCCATTGGAGGCGACGCTGCCGCCGGCGTTGGCGCGCACCGTGTGGCCGCCGCACACGGCGTAGACCATGTCGATGCTGCCGGTCTGCAGCGAGATCGGCTGGCCCTCGGTCGTGGTGCCGACGAAGAAGCCGCTCGCGACGACGACCGGTGGCGCTGGGACAGGCGCGTCCTCGCCGACGAAGACGATGTCGAACGGCGGCAGGCCGGTGTCGACGGGCGACGCCGTGACCTCGCGGTCGTCGCTGGTGCTGAAGATGCGGATGCCCGGCTGCTTCAGCGTCCGGTCGGTGACGTACAGCTCGCGCCGGCTCGGCTCGAGCGCGATGTCGACCAGGAACTCCGACGACGTGAGCAACGTCGCCGTGATCGTCCGGGTGGTCGGATCGAAGCGTACGAGCCGATTGATCGAGTTCAGGTCGAGCAGCAGGGCATAGGCCTGGTGCGCGTCAATCAGCACGAAGTCGGTGATGTTGGCGCCGAGATCGTTCTCGGTGACGAGGAACCCGGCCGAGCGGTTGGTGCGCGTGTCGATGCGCTCGATGCCGCCGTCGCCGATCGTCCCGAAGCTGCCGACCGAGCTCGTGAAGATGTCGCCGCTCGCCGCGTCGACCGTGAGGCCCTGCGACTCGGTGAAGGGATTCGTGCCGGCGAGACGGATGCCGTCGATCGCCGCGGTGGACGGATCGACGTCGACGAGCGTGTCGCTCGTGGTGTCGATGACCGCCAAAACGCTCGCGTCGGTCGGCTGGAAGAAGTTGCGCCGATCGAGCCGCTCGAGGCTTACGTAGAGGCGGTCGCCGATGAGCGCCATCTGATCCATCTCCGGGATGCCGTCGGCGTCGGCGAGCGGCGCGAGGTCGATGCTGCCGCGCAGGAAGCCGGCGCAGCTCGGCCCCGCCGAGGGATCGACGATCGCCAGCTGCGCGCGCTCGTAGAGCGTCACGTACGCCTTGTTGGGCGCGACCACGAGGATGTCGTGGGGGTTGGTGCCGTTCCCGACCGAGCACTGCCATACCGTGGTCCAGCCCTGGGCCGGGTCGATCGCCTGGATGTTGTCGCCGCCGAGCCGGTTCACCACGTAGACGATGCCGCCGTGGGTGCGGGCGACGGCGTCGCTGTGCACGTCGCCGAGGCTGCGTGCGATCTGCTCGGGATGGCCGATCGGGAAGAGCGAGTAGCTGCCGGTGTCGAAGTCGGTCGTGACGACGAACACGCTGGCGCCGTTACCGCTCGGCGGCGGCGTGCTCGAGCCGCCGCCACCGCCACCGCCGCCTCCGCCGCAGCTCGTCGCGACGAGCGCCAGCAGCGCGGCCGCGACCGCGGGGCGTCGTAGTACGAATCGGTTCATGTGTGCTCCTGCGGGGCGGCACCTTGCCAACGCCAGCGAATGCTGCCGAACACGGAGCGGCCGGGGAGGGGAAAGCCGCCGACGTCCTCGATCTGGTTGTCGCTGAGGTTGCGCAGCTCGAGGCTCACCTCGAACCCGGGCCACGGCAATCGGCTCGTCACGCCGATCGTGTGCACCGTGCGGCTGTCGACCTCGCGGAAGTTCGCCTGGTCGAGGAAGTTCGATGCCAGGAAGTCGAGCTCGTAGAAGAGCTGCGCCGGGCCGACGTGGTACTCGGCGCGGGCGTAGAGGGAATGCACGGGGCGGCCGGGAAGATGGTTGCCGTCGCGCGCCGGAATGCCGCTCTCGTCGCGCGCGTCCTGGAACGTGTAGTTGAGCGCCAGATGGGCGCGCTCGAAGGCGTCCAGGGCCAGGGTCGCCTCGGTGCCGAGCACACGGGCGCTGGCGACGTTGCGCGGCACCGACGTGCGCTGCGAGTTCTGCACCAGCACGATCAGGTCGTCGACGAACGACACGAAACCGGTCGCCTCGGCGCGGAGGTGGGTGAGGGGGCCGATCGCGTCGTGGGTGAAGACGACGCCCATGTCGGCGTTGACGCCCTTCTCGGGGTCGAGCCTGGGGTTGCCGATGATCGAGCCGCGATTGCCGAAGAGCTCGCTGAAGTTGGGGGCGCGGGCGTAGCGCCCGGCGTTGCCGCGCAGGGCCAAGTGCGGCGTCCAGTCGAAGCGCAGGCCGAGCCGCGGCGTGACGAGGTCGATGTCGCCGCCCTGGGCCTGGTTGTCCACGAGGCCGCCCGGCCCGACCGTGCCGCCGAAGTCGTCGTGCAGGTGCTCGTAGCGGAACGAGGGCTGCACCAGCAGACGCTCGTCGACGAGCGAGAACGTGTCGCCGACGGCGACGTCGAACCGCACCCGCGCCTGGTCGGGCCCGTTGGGATCGGGGGCCAGCTCGTCGACCGGATGGAACACCTCGCCGCCGACGTCGAGACGGCCCTCGATGTCGTGGCTCCCGACGTGGGCCACGATCTGGTTGTCGAGCCCGCCGGAGTCGGTCTGGTTGCGGGTCGCAACGCTGCCGAGGCCGATCTGGCCCTGCACGTCGCGGAACTGCTCCCGCTCGTACACGTAGTAGCCCGTCGTGCCGCCGTCGAGGTTGGCCCGGCCGAAGGGATGCCCCTCGAGGCGCAGGTAGGTCAGGCTGCGCAGCTCGCGCAGCGACGCGTCGTCGGACTGGAAGGCGCCGATGCCGGGCACGCCCTGATCGTTCAGGTACGCTTCCTCGACGCCGGTCAGGGTAGCGCCGTTGGCGCAGGTGTAGCGCAGCTTGCCGAGGACTTCCCCCGAGTTGAAGGCGTTGTTCTTGCGATCGGTCGTCTCGTCGTCCGATGGGTTGAGCGGCGTGCCGTTGTCGTCATGGAAGGAGAAGTCCCCCTCCGAGCCGAGGTACGTGGCGCTCAGGAGGCCGCTCCACGGCCCGTGCTTGTCGGAGGCGGTCACGACCGCCTTGCGGGTACTGAACGAGCCGCCGCCCGCCAGCAGGCTCACCTGCGGCGCGTCCGTCGGCTCGCGCGTCACCAGGTTCACGACGCCCGCCAGGGCCGACGACGAGAAGGCGAGGGGTGACGTGCCGCGATACACCTCGACGCGCGCCAGCTCGTCGAGCGGCAGATCCGCGAGGTTCACCGTATCGCTGCGCGCGCGCGTCAGCGGGATGCCGTCGAGGAAGAAGCCGACCTGGCCCGGGCTGCTGCCGCGGATCGAGATCGTGGAGAAGTCGCCGAGCCCGCCGAAGCGCCGCACCTGCACGCCGACGGTGTCGTCGAGCACGTCCGCGAGGGTCTTCATCTCGCCGGGCTGCGTCGTGATCGGCACCACCGTCGCGGCCGCCGTCGTGTCCGCCGTCTCATTCTCGGCCCGCGGCGCCCGCACGTCGATCGTGCCGAGCAGCGGATCGTCGGCCCACGTCGGGACCGGGAGGCACGTCGCGGTCGCGAGGAGCAGCATGGGCAGGACCCGGCTCACGGCGCGAAGTCGCAGTCCCCGGTCGCGCAGAGCGCAATCGGCGTCGGGAGTCCGGAGACCGCGCGCAGGCAGAGCAGGACGTCGGCCGCCGACAAGGTGCGGTCACGGTTGGCGTCGCCGCAGTAGAGGCCGCGGCACGGCGCCGTGCCGCACAGGTTGATCGCGTTCGGCAGCTGCGAGACCTCGCGCAGCAGCAGAAGCACGTCGTTCGGCGCCAGTGTCCCGTTGCCGTCCGCGTCGCAGCACTGCGCGCACGTGTCGTTCGAGTGGATGGCGACGATCGCATCGAGATCGAAGCCCGACTTGCCGACGCCCGGCGTCGGGAACGAGTTGCCCGGGTCGGGCACGCTTGCGCCGGGATCGGTGATCCGAATGAAGCGCGCCTGGGCGAGGCCGATGGTCGCGAGGTCGAAGCTGTCGCCGCCCGACACGCTCGGATCGCGCGGGTCGATCGCGTTGTCGGGATTGCTGAACACCGGCGTCACGCCGGCGAAGCCGGCGAACGTCGTCGGGTTGTTGGGGAAGGCGAAGAAGTTCACTCCATCGGCGCTCGCGGAGACGATGCCGACCTCGATGAAGATGCCGGAGTTCGGCACCTGGAACGCGTTCTCGAAGACGGTGAAGTCGGGCCCGGGCCGATCGACGATGACGTTGTCCTCGAAGGCCAGCGTGATCGAGCCGCCGTCGCCGAGTGAGACGACGTCGGTCGAGCCGCTCAGGAGCCCGCCGCCGAACGGGACGCCGAGGACGATGTTCGGCAGCAGATCCGACTGGAAGCCGCCGTTCGTCCCCGCGGTGAAGCTGGTGACCGCGTCGGCGCAGGGATCGGCGGACACCGATCCCGCGCCGCCGAGGCAGCAGAGCCCACAGAGTAGAAAGGCGAGCGCGAGCGGCCGGAGGCCGCCCGCGCTCGCCGACACGGCGTCGCTACGCACCGGGGGGCAGGCAGCGCAGCTTCAGCGTGTCCTTGTCCGCACGCTTGCCGGCGTGCGTTCCGTCGAGGCTGATCGTGATCGTCTTGCCGTTGGCGTCGACGAACACCGGGACGCCGCGGCTGCACGTCGGTCCCGTGCTCGGCAGGACCGCGTCGATGGCACTCTGCACGCTCGGCAGCGCGGGAATGCTCTGGTGGCTCGACACCACGGCCGAGTCGACGGGCGCGGGCACGCACGTCGGGGTGCGGGCGTCGGTCACGCTGAAGCAGCCGCCGACCAGCACCGTGCAGGTGCCATTCACTACGCCGTCGCGATCGCAGGGCGCGCCGTCGGTGCAGGTCCAGCGCGTCTTGGGCGTGCCCTTCGTCGAGCGGTCGGGCGCGCCGCCCCACATCTCGACCTGGCACTCCTTGCGCCCCCTGCCGCCCGGAGTGAGGCCGTCCACCGGGGTGAGGGTGTCGAGGTGCGACGCGCCGATGTCGAGCACGAGGATCTCCCCGGTCGGCGCGTCGACGTCGAGCCCGGTCGAGAAGACGAAGCCGGACGCCAGCTCGCTCACGGTCCCACCCGGGGCGATCGAGACGATGGTCGAGCTCGAGAAGTCGTCGGTGAAGCCGCCCGTCACGAGCAGGTTGCCCGCGCCGTCGAGCGCCGAGTCGTAGGCACCCGAGAGCCCGCTCGCCAGCGATCCCGTCGACGCGCCCGTCAGATCGTATTTGCCGATGCTGCCCTCGAACGTCGTCGAATCGACGTCGCCGACGAGGAGCTCGCCCGGACCCGTCAGGGTGAGGGCGATGCCGGCCGTGTAGTCGAGCCCGGTGATGAGGTTGCTCGGCGTCCCCCCGGTGACCTTGACGATGCGTCCGGCGCCGCCGCCGGCGGCATCGCCGACCAGCACGCTGCCGCCCGCGAGCGGCAGGACGGCCTGCGCGAAGGGAATCGAGCCCGCCGGAGCGAGCGTCAGGCCCGAGGCCGGAACCGAAACGGCCGCGCTGCGCGGCGACCCGAGGGCAAAGACGGTGTCGCCGGTCGTCGCGCCGCTCAGCTCACCCGCGTTGTCGCTGAAGAGCAGGCGGTCGTTCGGTGCGTCGTAGCTCAGGCCGCCGATCGCGTTCAGCCCGGTGACGACGGTCGTCGAGGTGCCGTCGGGCGCGAGGCGGATGATCGACTCGGCGTTGGCACCGAACGAGCCCTGCCCGACGCAGACTCCCGTCCCGACGACGGCGACGTCGCCGTTGCCGACCCCCGGCAATGGGATCGAGCCGACGACGTAGTTGGGGCCGGCGACGATCGCCGCCGCGCCGAGCGCCGGCCGCAGGACCGCCAACGCCATGCCCGTGATGGTGAGAACCCAGCCGCGAATACCCATGATACCCTCCGTCGGCGCTGCGTCCCGCAGCACCGGTGGTTGGGCCTCAGAGGTGGAGAGACCGTGAGGTCGGCAGTTGTCTGTGGATGCTGCCCTCGCGCCCCCTCTACCCGGAGGACGTTGAGAGAAAGCCTCGAGGGCTAGGTCTCCTGGCTCGTCGGCGGCCTACTAGCGCTGCCTTCCCATCCACGTGGGACAGTGGCTTAGGTTGCGCGTTCGTTCCGACTTACAGTGGCGGGAGCCGCGCCGGATTCTCACCGGCTTCCCTTGTCAGCCCTTTCGGCGAACGGACGATGAGATGCCCGCATCGCGCGAACATGTCAAGGTTCGTCGCGGGCGCGCGACGCCGCGAAGACCGCCTGCGGGTCCTCGACGCCCTTCAGCATGCGCTTGCCGGCGGGCTCGAAGCGGTACGGGGCGCCGCGCGCGCCTTCGACGACGGCCGGGGTCACGAGGATCTCCCGCGGCACCGCGAGATCGCCGAGGCGCGAGGCGAGATTGACGACCGGCCCGTAGTAGTCGCCGCCGCGCATCAGCACCTGGCCCGTCGCGAGGCCGCCGCGCGGGCGCACGACGTCGTCGGGCGCGAACTGCTCGAGCAGCGTGAGCGCGATCTCG
>Ga0157379_10000423_pt1 | contig 34114 bp, 37 predicted proteins | sample S25metaG_FD_121802 | JGI IMG/M metagenome (GOLD analysis project Ga0157379, IMG submission 121802) | Switchgrass rhizosphere microbial communities from Kellogg Biological Station, Michigan, USA - S2-5 metaG | ecosystem: Host-associated > Plants > Roots > Rhizosphere > Soil | place: USA... | reverse complement strand
ACGTAAGCTCATCAATTAAGGCAGACGTTTTTTTGATGCCATCGTTGATGTTGTCCAAGCGAATCTGGATCGGGTCAACTGCCTGGGTCGAGAAGGCCCTGGTGATGGCGTGGGCAACGGAGTCGATTGCCGGCGCCAACTTAACGAGCATCGACGTCGCGGCAGCCTCAACGCTCGTTTTCATGCTTTTCAATACCGCATCTGTATTGCCGATTGCTTGATACGCATCGTCATTCAATGCCTTGCCTGTCCTGGTTGCTTCGTCCGCGAAGGCGCGCAGCCCAACAGATCCTTGATTGAGAAGCGGGATTAATTCATATCCGGTTTTCTTGAATAGCTCTGTCGAAACCGATACTTGATCGGCCGGTTTTACCGTATTTTTAAATGCATCAGCTACCAGTTCAAGTTGCTTATCGAGATCGAGTTTTTTCAACTCAGCAGCATTGAGGCCAAGTTTCGCGAAAACCGGGTCGTTCGCGGTCAAGGATTTTTCTAGTTCGCGAATTCCTTTCGTCAAGGATTCAAAAACCACATCGTTCTGATCAGCTGCAAATTTGAGTTTGGCGAGCGAGCTGGCGGACACGTTGAGGCGAGATGCCATATCGCCGATTGCATCTGCGGCTTCGAAGGTCGCTTTCGCAAAGCTAATGATTTCGGTGGCAGAGAAGGCAGCCAGCGCCACACTGGCAGCAGTTTTAAGGCTTAAGAAACCCGCTTCCACTTCCTTCAGATGTGCGCTGACCTGATTGAATGCTGCTGCACTTCGATCTTCTGCCAAGATCTCAAAGCGAGCTTGCGGGTTTCCAAATGCCATTAGTTAGTTACTCCAGTAAATAAAAGCTTCGTGCTCCACTGTGCAGAAGGCAAAATTGCCAACAGCAGGTCGAGAAGCGCCGCAGCACAGCGCTGTGCTGCCGATGCCATTCACGCTGGCTATTTTCGCTTTGCCACGAGCTAACCCATTCTCTGCAAAGAGTCGGAGTTTATTGAGTCTGTCGATGGCCACGACCCGACTAACGCCACTAATGAAATAATCGGCTATCGAAATTAAGTTGATTGACATGCATCGCTCTCGGCTGAGTTGATGACTTGCCGGCGCGCCGCATCGAGGCGTGGATCGCAAACCGCTACGCCAAGAATTTTTGTCTCTGCAAGTGGAAACATCCCTTCGTTGAAAGCGAGCCAATATTCGTCTGCAAATTCAACAAGCATCTTGCACAAGAACATCAGTTCGCCCACCGGCGGCGAGCCTAGTCGGCACTGAATCAGGACGAGGTCGCCGTGTTGCGCAGGAATAGATGGATCGAAGTACATGCGATCACCGTCGGCGACGAGTGGAAACAAACAAGATCCCATTCCAACCAGAGGCCCAACCACATGCGCCGCATCGCCAGTTCTTCGTACCTTGTGTTCGCGCATGTGGGCAGACCACCAGTAGTTGGCAACGCAGTACGGTGGGTCGCCGACGCGAAGCGGATACTCCCGCGCTCGGCCAATCGGTTTAGGCGGCACAGCTAGCGCAAGCCTGGGGTACAGCTCCAACGCACGACGGCGACAGAATTCGGATACGCCTGTCATGGTTGTACTAATTCAATGCCTTCAGCGCGCAAGTGGTCTCTCACGTCATTCAATGCAGCCGCAACGTCGTCGACGTGCAATACGACTGCGCTCGCCTTGCGCGACGCTTCTAAAGTGAGTTGCAACGCCTCAACGACGCGAACGTGGGTTGCTAGTTGCGGCCTGAATCGACGCAGTACTTCGTTTGAAAAGATTCCGTTGTTCTTGATTTGATCACGCGTAGCCTCAAGACTTCGTTCGAAGTCCTGAAAGTCTTCAGCCGCATCGGCCCGAAGCAGTGCTTGCAGTTCTTTCACTTTCGAATTCGACACAAACGTCGCACTGAGGCGCGCGTCAACCAGTGGCGCAAGCTCCTCCTCAAGCTCGGTGAGCCGGGCGCGGAGTTGTGCTATCTCCTTCTCGATTGGGCTTGCCTTAGCAACGAGTTTTGCATCCGCCGAATTGAAATCGCTGCTGGCTTGCTCGATTTTTTTCAGCAAATCGGCTCGACGCTCTATGCGCTCCGCAGATACCGCGCGCTGGAGATCCAGCAACGCCGGCAGTTTCTTAAGCATCTGCATATCCAATTTCTTCGCGAGCATTTACTTGTACCTCACCACGATGATCAAAAGTCTAGCGAGCACTATTCCGCTCCGAGAGCGGAATTTCGCGTAGTTCGTAAAATCGTGATTTGCCTATGCCGAGTCGGGCACAGATTGCATGGCGTCGTTCACCAGGCGTCATATCAGCGAGCTGTAGTTCCAACTTCTGAACCCGTCGGGCAAGGGCAATACTCTCTAAGCCAAGCCGATCGACTAGCAGTGCCCTTAGTGTCGCGAGATCAAACTCAGACGCGCCGCCGATGCGAGCGGCGCCGGTAATGCGCTCAATGAATTCTTCGATGAAGTCACCGCGCGAATTCATTGTTATCTGCTTCGTTCCACCCGAGAGAGGATGTTGTGGCCAATAACCCAGTTGATTACTGCCGGCGCGTGATAGGTCCCGTCTTTATTGCGTGGAATTGAACCCGCTTTCCTTGGCAGGTTATTTGGATCGCCCCAATTTTGAATTGTGCGAGTCGTGACGCCCAGTACAGTAGCCAAATCGATCTGCGGCATGCGCTCAAAGTCGTAGGGTTTCTTTTCCACTTCAATAAACCTCGGTTGATACAGGTACTCTGTGCATAAACGAACGAACCCTAGAGAGTGCTGGCGCTAGGTGATTTCTGCGCGCCATTGGCACCCTCCTTGGAAGGGCTGCCAAGGACCCGTTCGTTTTGCCAGGGCAAACAAACAGACCTATGGGCGCGCGTGCCGCTGCGGGATAACTGCGTGCCATTGGCACCCTCAACTGAGTTGTAGTCGTGGTCTCGCGATCATTGTTGTTGCTCATCGATGTGGCTGGAGCTAGGCAATTACCGCGCGCCATTGGCACCCTCGTATGTGAGCGCGGCATGACAGCTTCCTTCGCCTGCTTGCAACGTTGGGTCTTATTCCCGCCGTCACTCATGATGGATTCGCCTTGTTTTGCAGCGTTTGCTCTACTGCTGTTCGCCGAGTTTCGCCAACGGGAAGCAGCGCGCTGATTCGGTCATGCGCGACTCGTTGGTCATCAACGACTGTGTGCGAGTAGCCGGCAGTCGTTCGGATGTCGGAGTGGCGTGCGATGCTTTGCACGGTACTGATCGCGATGCCTTCGTTGAGTAGGTTCGTGACGTGACCATGCCGGAAGGCATGAAGCGCACCGTGTGGCAGCCCAAGGCGCTTGAGCAATGGCCTCATGACGTTGTGGCGCACCCAGTCACCGTTCCACGGCTGGCCTTCTTCGTTGGCGAACAGCAACTTCAGTTCGTTGGGTATCCATACCTGCTGATAGTCGATCAACATCTGCGCCACCGGCGATGACAACGGCAGGTCGGCGCGACTGCGGTGGGACTTGACGGTCTGCATATGCCCTTCTACCGCTGCCTCCTTGATCTGGATCAATCGCGAAGCGAAGTTGATATGTGGCCACTTAAGCCCCAAGCCCTCGCCTGGACGAATACCCGTATGCGCATACAGGGTGAACAGCACACCCCAGGGCCACGGCGCGCCTTGGATGATCTGCGTCGCCTCTGCCGGCGTGTAGAACCGCCGTGGCGTTGCCACCTGTGCCGGCGGCATCTTGATCATCGATCGACGGAAGTCGGCGCACGGATAGCCGTAGCGACGTGCGAGCACCATCATGCGCGAGACGATCACCAGCGCGTTGTCGATGGTTTTATTGCTGAGCTGTTTGGCATGCATTGCATTGACCAACACCTGCGGCCAGCGACCTTGTACCGCCTCCAGCTGCAGATGGCCGAGCACGGGCACCACATGTGCCAGCAGCAATGACTTTGCCGCCTTCGACGCGGTGGGCTTCATGTTGGCAATCGCGTCTTCGATGTAGATCGATGCCATCTGCTTGACGGTAATGGATCGGGCGCCGACAGCCATCGCCGGATTGATGATCGCCATGCGTCGATCGGCGGCGATACGCGCTGCCTTTTCAGTGGGAAAGTCACGCGTTGTCCCAACGATCATGCGCTGCTCGCGGCGATCTTCACCGGGGTAACGCAGCACCCAGGTGCGGCCCTCCTTGCGTAACGAGCCTCGCAGATGGCGGCGGCGCTTCACCGGCGGCGCGGTGGTAGCGCTTAATGTTTCTTCGGTACGCATGATGCAATCATCTCGGCGTTGTCGTTAAGAGCAATGCGCATCTGCTGGAACATACAATCGGCGCAGCACCACTCTTTTTCGATCAACCTGAAGCCTTCCAGCGGCTTCAGTTGCGAACACCAATTGCAGCCACGACGACGACGCTTTTTCTTTGATGCACTCATGGTGTCACCCGCGCGGCACGTTTGATGGCTTGAAGGGTTTGCAATGAATCGCGTAGCTGACTGCGTATGCGATCAAGGGCAATCATGGCGCAGCTATCGAACGGTTCGGCGGCTTGAGCTGCAGAGAGCGCTCGTGCTGTGTGGTCGCATGCATCGTCGATAGCTCGAAATGTATTCGGAGTCATCGAAATGTCGTTAACCATGGTCTCCTCGCGCGCGCTCTTCGGCTTCGATTTCGTCAGCCGTCCTAAGTTGGGTTAATGGAAAATGACGGACACTGGATGCTGTCGCGCTGCCTCCATAAAGGCGTTCAACATTGGCCTTCTTTTGTGCGACGTTCTTGGCCTCCTTCAAAATCCAGTTACGCCAAACAGCGTCCCAATCGCACTTCACACCGCGGCTACCAGGTATTGCAGACCAGTAGTTGCGAAACTTCTCCATCTCATCATCGGGAAACGTCACATCGCGATCGCATGCGAATGCGATTCTTTCTCTGGTGAGTCCGAAGTCATCCGGTAATCGAGTTCCACGCGATTTGGATCTAATATTATTTTTATGCGCAACAGGAGCGTGAGCGTCAGCCGCTTGCGGCTGCTCTCTCTCTTCTTTTGTGTGTAAGTCTAAGTATGAGTTTGAGTCTGAGTCTGAGTCTGAGTCTGAGGGGTGGTCAGCGGCGGTGGGCGGCGGTGAACGGCGGTCTTTCATTCTTGCGGCATTTCTACCGGATGACACTTCTGCAGACGTCTTGGATAACAAACGCGCCTTCTCACGGTACTTGGCGAAGTTGATCACGCGCCAACCCCAAGGCCGCGACGAATCAACAAGCTCAAGGCGACGGCCTTCATGATCTTGAGTGCGGCTCATCGGGTCTGGCTGCTGGAATCGCTCAAGACAAGGCAGAAGAAGTTCCAGAGGCATCCCGGTGATGCTGGCGATATATTGCGGCGTCTTATCGACGACACCATGGCGGTCGGCCAGCGCAAGCAGGAACATCCATGCGGCGCTGTCAGGAAATTTTCCGCACAACGAACCGCTGAATACTTGCTCGCCGAACACCGGCGTGTAGCCGCTCATGCGTCCCCCAGTAACTTTTCGGCCTTGTCTCGTGACTCGGCTGCCAGGGTGTATTGCGCGATGATGGCGCCTGCGCCGTCGTAACCGGCGACGCGAGTCATCTGGGTATAGATCAGCAAACCGTGCCGCTTCTTCAGCTCGCTTACGGTGCTATTTGGGCAGTGATCGAAGGTCGGAGCCTTCTCCAGTTCGAACGAGTTGTGTGGGCCGGTAAGCAGCGCACGCTGCGGGCGCTGCCACTTGTGTGCAGCACGGTGGTGTGCAGAATTGGAGTCGCTGGTGTTCTGATTGTGGCCCTGGGCGTTGGTAGCGTCCGGGGCCTTTTGCTGCGTGGTGTTCAAGGCTGCACTCACTCCGCATTCTTGCGAGCAAGCTCTAACAGCTTCGGCGCATCAATGAAGATGTTGCGACCAATACGAACAAACGCGCCTGCCAAACCGTTTTGGTGGCGTTGACGATGTGCCCAGCGTGCGGCATCGACCGATTTAAATGGAATACCGGCAGGCTTGTATGCCAGATGATCGTTGATAGAGATTAATTGCGACACTGCTTGCTCCTTTGCGCCGCTATGAGTTGCGGCGTGGGAAGCAATGTATTTATGCGGGCTTCTTATCAACAGTGCGAGAAGTCGGACGACTTCTTGCACTATGTCTCGCGCGATATATCTCGACTATTTGCCTTAGTGATTCCACCGACTTTCCAAGCATTATCGACTCACAATCTTTCTTATGCTCTAAGCCAGCGCGACGCATTTGTTCCGTCGTGAGTCCCCATCGCTTACGAATCCCCTCTCTCAGTCCTCTTGTATGCGCACCGGCGGCAATGCTCAACCGGTAATCAAGTTCGGCATAGAACTTCTTGTCGCGTATTTCTGAGTTACCGGGTGAGTTTCTTACTGAATCAAAAAACCAGTCGCGCACATCAATGTCCGCTGCGATTGCAGTCAGAATCTCCCCAATTCGCCTCCGGCACGCGCGCGGTATAGGCGGCGGCTCTTCCTCGTGACCGACTTTATGAAGCAACACATGAATGAGCTCGCCAAGCTCCGTTAGTTGCGGCTTAGCGCGCCTATTTGCTGTTGGCGCCGATTTTCTCATTGCGTTTTGCCGTCCACTTTTTCGGACAGCTTCTGCAATGCATCTTTAGCGTCCGTCGCGGCGAGGTGGACATAGCGACTAACGATGCTGGATTTCCAACCCCCAACCGCGCGCAACTGCTGCTCGCTGGCACCCTGCATTGCGAGATACGTTGCAGCCGAATGCCGCAGGTCATGGAAACGAAAATCGAGAATGCCAGCCGCCTCAAGAGCGGCAGCGAAAGGTTTCTTGTAGTCGTATTCGCCGCGCGTAGCTCCTGGAAATACAGCGCTATTGTGTATCGCTCTAACCTTGGCCCGCTCTTTAATCAATCTCAATGCTTCGCCATGGAGCCATACGGCGCGCGGCTGCGCGTTCTTGGTCACTCGGAACAGTAGGCGCCCCTCCTTAAGGTCGACGTCGCGCCACTGAAGCTTTAGAAGCTCGCCAGCGCGTGCGGCAGTAGATAGCGCCAACACAACCAGACAATGCAGAGTCTTATCTTTGTGGGTCTCGGTAAGCAGCTTGGTGCGCTCATCGTCACTTAGATAGCGGACACGGCCTTTGTTTTCACGCAATAGCTGCACACCGTCGAAGGGGTTGTGTCCGATCCAGTGCCATTCCTTTCGAGCAACTGTGAATACATGCGACAAAGACGCCAGATAGCGATTCACGGTTGAATTACTTCGAGTGTATGTCTTGGCCTTCTCACCTTTTGGCAAGCTTGTGCGTTTAGCCTTTGGATTTGCGCGCGTGTACGTTTCGCGTGACAGCTTGTTGCGATACTCAACCAAAATCGCCGGCGTCACATCGGATAACTTCAGCGAGCCAAGCTTTTCTTTCCACCATGGGAGGCAAACGCGATGCATATTGCCGTCACGTTTCTTCGGGATCTCTTCTTCGATGTAACGATCGATAGCCGATTCAACACTTCTTCGCCGCGCTTCAGAGTTGCGGAAGTGTTTGCCTTCGATCATCTCGGCTTCGATGGTCTTCGCCCATCGTTCGGCTTGCCGCCTGCTCGGAAACGATGCGGTGCGTGATGGGAATCCAGCCATTCGAACTTGCACATGAAAGATCACTGTGCCGTCTGCTTTTTGTCTTTCTCGTATTGCCGCCACTTGGCACGCCTCTGCACGTAGAGGCTTTACATTACACCACCACGGCGGCAAACTGTGCCGGTGCTGTGCCAGAACGTTCCGGCCCACCACGCGACCTTATGTAAGTAACTGTTATTTATGGAAATTATGGTGCCGGCTGAGGGACTCGAACCCCCGACCCCCTGATTACAAATCAGGTGCACTACCAACTGTGCTAAGCCGGCTATGGCGAATGCCAGAAGAAACGCGCTGCGTGGCGCGGGCGGCGATTGTAGCGGGTCGGATGGGCGAATTCACGGGTAAATGGGATGACGGCGTCTCGTATCCTGTAGGTCGGGCTTTAGCCCGACGTTCCGAAGATGTCGGGCTAAAACCCGACCTACAAAGATCAGTGATTGGCGGGCTTGCTGGATGCTTGCGATGAGCTGGCGCTGGCGACGGCCGCGGCTTCAGGACAAGCCCGAGTTTCCAAACGCACGATGCCGCCGGATTCCGGTTGCAGTAGCGAAGGATCGACCAGTTGTCCGGGTTCTTGCAGGGTGACATCGAGCCAGTGCACTTCGCCGTTGCGGATACGGTTTTGCACTATCGGTTCGAAACCCAGTTTGGCGATTTCATCGCGACGGGTTTCAGCGCGGGCCTGTTCGGAGAACAAGCCCAGCGACAACACATTGCTGCTGCCTTCGGGCGAAGTGGACTCGGGCAGGATGTAGGCATCGCTGACACCGGACGTATGCAAACGCGCCAACACTTGTTCGGCTTCGGCGCGCGTGGCAAAACCGGGCAGGCTCACCCAGTAGCCGACGAATACTTCACCGGTCTCAGTGCGCGGCGCGCTGCTGAACCCAGCGGTTTGCAGCCGCTTTTGTATTTGTTCGAGTTCATTGCCGGCGCTGAATGGACCCACGCTGATGCAACTCAATTCGTTGGCAATGTGTGCTGCTTCGCTTGAGCTGCTGCGTTCTTTGGCAAGCATCAGGCGCGGCGACGGTTTGCTTTCCGGCGCAAGCGATGTGGCCAATGATGCTTCGGGTACATCGACGTAGTGCGCCCAGAAGAAAAAGCAGATGTTGGCCAGAATCAGCAGCAGTGCAAACGAACGCATGATGAGTGGTGTTATCTCTAATTCGAATTGCTATTTCGACTTGCTGTTTTTTGGCGCGAGCCAGTAAGCAGCGATGTTGGCGATGTCGTCATCGCTCAATTCAACCTTGGCTTTATGGTGTTTGACTTTGCCGGATACCACATCACGCAGCAACGATTGCAAACTGGCATCGGTCTCTCCCCTCCAGTCGGCCGGCTGATGACATGCCGCGCATTTGGCTTGCGCAACTGCTTTGCCGGCAGCCGCGTCGGCGGCCCACACGGTGGGTGCGCACAACGCAATGCTCAGCACGCAGCAAGCGATGAAGCGGTGAATGCAATGTGTCATGTAACCCTCGCGCGCGACCAGGCCGGATCATACAGCAGCAAACTCCGCCGCGAGATTCGGCATCACTAACTCAATGCTGCCAAGCCACGCAACACCAGATCGGGCACCGCCTGTGCAGATGTCGATAGATGCGGTTGAATCTGCGCCGCTGCGCCGCCGGTAATCAACAAACGCGCATCCTCTTGCGTCGTGCGCAAGCGTGCATGAGCGGCCTCGATTAAAGCGACAACTGCGTGGACTGAGCCCTGATACACGCAGCCCAAGGTGTTGTCGGCAAAAAAATGCTCCCCATGTTGGCCTTGCTGTGCGCGAGTGGCGATGTCACTGGTGTTATGCATCAGGCTCTGCATCATCAAGTCCGGGCCGGGCGCGATCAAACCGCCGAGATGCTGCGTCGTGTTATTCGTAGCGTCTGGTACGACGGCATCGAGTGTCATCGCGGTTCCCACCGACACTACCAATGCCGCAACTGGCGACATTGCCACCGCACCCAACATCGCGAGCCAACGATCTACGCCCAGTTTGCCGGGTTCGTTGTAGGCGTTGTGCAAAGTGCGTCCGGCAATGGTGGCACTGGCGCTGGACACAACAAATAATGGATCGAGTTGCCAGCACTCGCGTGCCGCTTGGCGCACTTGTTCGGCAAGCGCTTCACCTGCGACGTTCGACACCAACACTTGCGTGATCGGCTGGTCGGATGCAAACACACGTGTTTCAAGCTGAGTGGCGCTCAAGTCCACAAGCGCAATGGCTTGCTGCTGACTTAAACCAGTAGTGCTTTGCCGCGCCCACTTGATGCGGGTATTGCCGATGTCTAGCAGCAAACGCATGGCTACCTCGCTCGCAAACTGACTTCGCCCGATACAAACCGCTGCACACCTTGCGCGGTTTCCACCAGCAAGCTGCCATCTTCACTCACGCCGCGCGCAATGCCGGCAACCGTGCGATCGGCTTGCAGCACATTCACTTCCGCTTTGCTGAGCACATCGTAACGCTGCCATTCATTGACGAACGGCGCGAAGCCGTCGCGTGCAAATACCGTGAGCACTTGCAGCAGATGTGTGGTGAACAACGCCACCAACTCATTACGACTGAGTAATTGCGTACCGCACACCTCATGCAAGTCGGTGACATGCGCCTGTTGTTCGAGCAATTGTTGCTTACTAGCCTCAGGCAATTGCAGATTAAGGCCAATGCCAATCACCACATGTGCCGGGCCATCGGGCTCACCGCGCATTTCAATCAGTACACCGGCTAGTTTGCGGCCACGCCACAGCAAATCATTAGGCCATTTCAGTCCGACTTCGTGCGCGCCAATACTATGCAAGGCGCGCGTGAGCGCCACGCCGACGACGAGACTCAACGCAGAAAATGCCGGCGGCATGCTGTCGAACAACCAGCCCAACGACATGCAAATGCCCGAACCGAATGGCGCCACCCAACTGCGGCCGCGACGCCCGCGGCCTGCTTGCTGAATTTCAGTCACGCATAACACGGCTTGATCGGAACGTGTCGCAGGATGATCGGTAATGTAACGATTAGTGGAATCGACGGTGAACAACACATCGATACGTTGCAAGTTGAGGTGATCATGCATTGCGTTGCGAATGCGTGCCGCGTCGTATAGATCAACTGCGATCGGCAATTTGTAACCTTGATGCTGCGATTCGATATCGATGCCGAGTTCGCGCAGCGCATTGATGGCCTTCCACACCGCCGCACGCGTGATGTTCAACTGCTCGGCGAGGCGCTCGCCGGAATGCGTTGCGCCATCGGCGAGCAACTTGAGCAGTTGTTCGCGACGGGGGATGTCAATGGGCTCTGATTGATTGGTCACGTGCAGCGCTGGTAAAGAGTCGTGGAGAATCGCATTTGCAATCGAAGAACCCTCACCCCGGCCCTCTCCCTTAGGGAGAGGGGGCGGAGCGATTGTGTTGGCATGTCCCAGCAACTCATACCCGATTCTTGAACAACCACAATTTGCGCGCGCGATTCTCGCTGCCGGCGCGCATGCGTTGAATGTTGCCGCGATGCGTGTAAATCACCAACACCGCCATCGACACGCCAAACAGCGTAATAGCGTCGTGCAAGCGGTAACCTACCCACCACGCCCATACATTGAAGCTCAGTGTTGCCAGCATGGTGCTCAAGCCGACGTAGCCGCTCAGCATCAACACCAGCAACCACACGATCAGCACACAAGGCAGCGCGGCCGGGATCAAACCTGCCAACACGCCCACCAAGGTCGCTGCGCCTTTGCCGCCGCGAAAGCCGAACCACAAGGGATACACATGACCGAACACCACGGCCATCGCGCAACCTACTTGCAACCAACGCAGATCGATGGCCTCGGCGCTTAAGCCCGGCAAGACCAACCATGGCAACAACGCCACCGCGATCCAGCCTTTGCCGATATCGATCAACATCACACCGGCCGCGAATTGCCAGCCCTGCGTGCGCAACGCATTGGTGCCGCCGGCGTTGCCGCTGCCCTGTGTGCGAATATCGACGCCGCCTTTGAGCTTGCCGATCACCAGTGAGCCGAGCAGCGACCCGAGCATGTAGGCCAGTATTATTTTGATGATGAAATCCAGCACGTCGCGCTCCCACTAACTCGGCGGGATTCTAGCAGCCAAAGACCTCTGTGTAGGAGCGGCCCCATGGCCACGATCAATCGCGGCCATGGGCCGCTCCTACGAAGATCTCAGCGAGTGGGTAAAAACACTTCCGCCAGCATACAACGCACACTGCCACCGCCAAGACGTTCGATGGTGGGAATAGGCGCAACCAACATTGGTCCTGCCAGTCGCTGCAATTGTTCGCGCTGCACAGCGCTGAGCGAATCGTGAGCCGATTGCGACAGGGCCACGCAGGTCGTGCCATCAGCATTGCGCAGCTCCAGCATGTTGCCGGCGAAACGCTGCATCTGTTCCATGGAGATTTCGATAACTTCATGGCCGGTGCTGCGCAGTGCATGCAACACCGCAGCGCGTTCACTTTCCACAATGGCCTCAGTACACAGCACCGCAAAGCGGGTACCGATGCACAACAACACATTGGTGTGATAAATCGGCACGCCAGTGGCATCCATCGCATCGAAGGTGACCAACTCATAATCGAGGCGCTGCGCAAACTCGCCAAGCACATCCAGGTCGGTGCGCGACGAAATGCAGGCATAGGCAAAACGATTGACACGATCGAGCACCACGCTGCCAGTGCCTTCCAGATATTTTTGATTGGCTTCGTGAGAGGTCAGATCGATGGTTTGTTGGATGCGCAAACCTTTGTCACTCAGGTGTTGCAGCACATCCATGCGGCGCTCAAGGCGGCGATTGACTGCCAGCATGGGATACAAAACCACTGCACCGTCGGCATGAAAGCTCACCCAGTTGTTAGGAAAAATAGAATCAGGCGTATGCGGCTCGGGCTCGTCATCCAGCACATGCACGGTCACGCCACCGGCGCGCAAACATTGCAATAGCGCCTCAAACTCGGCCAGTGCCAGTACTTGCGCATCGCTTGATGCATGTGTGAGTTGCTGAAACGAATTCGACGACGCAGTCTGTTCGTTGCCGGTGAATCGCACCGGACGAATCATCAGCACTTGGTGGGTAGATTGCAGTTCACGCATGGCCAATAGATTCCTGCGAGAAGGAAGATTCATTTTTAGCGGGGGCTTACCTCGCCCGCTCTTACCTCAAGAAGGGCCGGGCGTGCCCACCCCCCACATGATCACACCGATTCGCCTTTGGTTAAACCACGCAACTGCTCCAGCAGTGCATCTGCATGTTGATCTGCAGGCATGCGCATCAACAATTTTCCTGTTGGCGAAAACAATAGAAATTCATTGCTGTGATCCATGGTGTAGCCGCCGGGCAACGTGGCGTCGCGATGCTCAACGGCAATAACACCGAAACGTTGCTCTACTGCTTGTACTACCGGCATGGTGCCCGTGAGGCCGGTAATGGTTTGCGAAAAGTGTTCCAGATATTGACTCAACATCGCAGGCGTATCGCGCGCTGGATCGACGCTGACGAAGATCGGCTGAATATGTTTGGCCTCAGGATCAAGCTGACTCAGTGCCAGCGTCAGGTTATACAACGCGGTGGGACAGGCATCGGGGCAAAAGGTGAAACCGAAGTACACCACCGCGTAACGCCCCTGTAATGAAGCGGGATTGAAGCTGGCATTGTGTTGATCAACTAATCCCTGCAAATCATTTACCGACACGGCATTGCCGGCATCGGGCGCATCAGGCGTTGAACGCAGCGTAGCAATGAACATTGCAGCGCCTGCGGCTACTCCCAGCAACAACACTGCCGCCAGTTTGATCAGCGCTGCTGCGTTGCCGGCCTTGCTAGTTTGTTTAGTCATGAGATAGAGAATTCATACTGCATACGCAAAAAAATATCTTCCGTTCGCGTTGCGCAGCGTAGCGCGTCGAAACGTTCTTAAGAATCCTTCGACACGCTGCGCTGCTCAGGACGAATGGAATTGATCAGAAAACTTCCTCAATCCATCTTTGCATGATCCATCTTCGAATGATCCATGGTGGAATGGTCCATTGTGGGAGATGCCGCTGCACCGACCTTGAACGGCACTGCGGTCGTGCAGCCGGTTGAGTCCGTCATATTCAACGTCACCACATCGCCTTTCTTCAGCGCTTGCTTCGGTCCCATCAGCATGAAGTGCTTGCCGCCCTCGGTAAATTCCAGCGTGCCCTTGGCGGGAATCTCCACTACTGCTGGACGCATCTTGGCAATGCCGTTCTCAGTAAAGCTTTCATGCGCATCGACCGAAGCAAAGGCCTTTGACGTGATGCTTTGCAGCTTAAGTACGGCACTGCTGGCGTTGCTTAGCTTGGCGTAACCCGCCATGGCCATCGCATTCGGCGGCGCTTCACGAATCCATGCGGATTCGACTTTCAAATCGCAGGCGAATGTCGCGGTTGCCATGGCTTGCAGCGCCAAGGCAATAATCGATCCGGCAATCGGTTTACTCGCACGCATCATGATCTCCACATCAATACTCTGGTTCGCAAATAACATCGATACAGGCGCCGGATACTTCGCATTCATCACAAATCCCACCTTAGTTCTGCCGTGTAGCTGCGCTGCGGATAGGGGTGAAAATTCCAGTATCGATAGTTGTTGAGATTATCCACACCCAGTGCGGCAGTCCATTGTCTGGCGAAACGATACCGCGCACGTAGATCGGTGGTGAGATATCTGCTGGAACCTTGATACGCAAAGCCGTTGACGTCGCTGTTATCCAGTGTGCTGAATTGCTTGCCGCTGTAGCGCGCACCATAAGCCACGTTGAAGTGTTCGGTTACACGGTAGTCAAGCAACGCGGTCGCGCGCCATTGAGGAACGCGCGGCTGAAACTTGCCGATGGTGTCGCTCGGTACATTCACATAGCCGTCGTTTGCTTTGATTTTCGAATCCGCCCACGTGACGCTGCCAGTAGCGGTAAGTCCTTTGAGCAGTAGATCGTTGCTTTCGATCGACAGTTCCACACCAGGTGTAGCAATCTTGCGTACATTGGTGACGCGCGAAATTGTGGTGTTGCCAACTACGACACGCTCGGAATATAGAGAGTCTTTCACCACCTCGTAAAAACCCGTTACACGCAACGAGGTATTGCTCAGTTGCTGTTCAAGTGTGACTTCACCGGTCCAGGATTTCTCGGGCTTGAGGTTGGGGTCATTGATGACGGTCAATCCACCACCCGATGTAGCGCCATACAATTCATTCACGGTCGGCAGACGCACTGCGCGACCCAGCGAAGCCTTGAGCGCAGTGTCGCCTGCCTGAAAAGCCACTGCCAACTTGGGTGAAACATAGGTGGTACGACGACTGGCGTAGTCAAGCCGGGAACCGTTCACGGTATAACCGTCATATGCCTGCCAGTCTTCGACACGCACACCCAGCACGGTCTTCCACTGCGCAGCGAATGACCACGCATCCTGTACATAAACAGCACGGGTGCGTGTCTTGCCGCCGACATCCGTATTGGTATCTCCGGCGCCGTCGGCAATCCAATTGCCAACAATGTTCGACTTCAAGATATGCAACTTATAACTGTCTTGTTGCATGCCAAAGTCGAAGATGTGCTTACCATCGATGCCCGATGGACGCCACACACCTTTGATGGCCAGTGTATTCCAGCCAGTGCCATTCTGATCAGTGATCGTGCCATTGCCACCAGTGCTGGCTTCAGGCAAGGCCACAGTCGGCGCACGCAACTTGTCCTTCGCAAAGTCATACAGGCTGGCAGCTACTTCATAGTCCCATGTGCCCAGCGTATTGCTCTTAAGCGAGAGGCCATGCATGACATGGGTAAGTTCTTCATTGCTCAGATTGAAGTCGGTGGCCGAGAGCGAATAGCGATAGCCGTCAATGTTTACATTGCCGCTGTACACCGTGTCGCCATTGGCATCTTTCAGATACGAGTGTGGTCGGTTTTCCGAGTCGTTCTGCCAGTAACCCAGCAGATAACTGACACGCAATGTGGGCGTAATGTCATAGGCCAGTTTGAGTTTGGCATGATCCTGAATAGTGGTGTACTCGGTGGTAGTGCCGATGATGTACCAGGGCACGTTGTTGCGATTGAGCCCCGCCACTGCACCGGTCACTGGTGTTTCGCCACCGGTCAATGCTGTATTACCCACGTTCTTGGTCGGAAACGTCAGCGGCTGCCCATGACTGTTTAGATGATTGAAGTTGAGCCAGAACGAAAAATCACCAAAGCGATCACCAAGCGATGCGCTCTCCTGATGTGCCTTGTAAGTCTCATCGGTGCTGTACAACTCGAACGGTTGCACCACGTAGGACGCTTTGGCATGTGCTTCCAATTTATTCGGCATGCGCGTGACAAAGTCGACAATGGCGCCGACGGAATTACCGGAATACGCCGCGGAAAAGGGCCCGTACATCACATCGACGCGTTCGATTTCTTCCGGCGTCACCAGCATCCACCGCGGTGCGTAGGTCGCGCCATTACCGAGGTAGTTCGATAACAGGATGCCATCGGCATACACCGCCGAACGAGCACTGTTGCCGGTGCCCGAGGCGCGACTGGATAACACTGCGTGGTTGTAGTCGCCGATGTAGCGCTTGCGCACCAGCAGGCTGGGAAAATATTTGATGGCATCTTCACTGTCGGTGGCATTGATGGTGCGCTCGACTTCTTCCCTGGTAATGCTCGCCATCGTGGTGGGAATTTCGCTGGGCAAGGAAGTGGGCACCGCACGTTGCGCGGTGACGATCACCGAATCCAGCATGCCGGTGGATTCCAGCGCCGTATCGGCGAATACCGAAGAAACCGAGCCCAGCAAACTGGGTAAAACAAGTAACGTAATTGCATTGCAAACATCTCGCGAAAAGTCAGCAGTAGTCGCAAGGACTACGAAGAACCAGCGTGAGATGAACAGCAGTAGGGCTACTCGATGCAGTGAGATGGCCTGCAAAGGGAATTGCAGTACCACTAACCTTAAACCCACCATCACGCGGTCGTGATTGAGCTGTCAGGCGAGACGAGGCGGACCGCGGGTGGCGATGAAACGAGGCGGGCCGACTGCGTAGTACGGCGTTATCGCGGGAAGTTGAATGGCCGTGGCGGCCAAGAACGGAATCAGTTCGCTGCCGTTGAAACTTGATAACGGCGCAGCGGCCACGTGCGCGAAGGGACAGGAGAAATCGTTGTGACCATCATGTGTTTTATTGCCATGATCATCACGAGTCTCGCCCAATTGGGCAAATGCGCTACAAAAAACAATCTGCAGCTTGCCGCCCACACCGGGCTGTGCCTGCGCCATGAATCCCATAGGCATCAACGCGCGCGCCACCAGAAACGGCAGCAGCCACCAGGCCCACAGTTGTACGCGGCGAACGGTCATTAATTAAAAATCGAGTAACGTGAAGCTGAACTGAACGGGCGCGCAGTGTACTCACTTGCTTAGGTATCGCGCCAGCCGCAGTGTTGAGATTGCGAACTTGAACTGACAGAAATAGTCGTAAACTTTACAGCCACAATCGGACACTCATGACTTGCAAGCAGCGTGCGCTGCCATGGCATCGCTGCGTATTCAAGACGCATTCGAGTTTGGCCCATGCCGCGGAGTTATTTATGAACAGCAAGCAATTGACGTTATCGACCCTGATGTTATGGACGAGCTTAGGCATGGCGGCCGAGCCGACCAAACCTGCAGCAGCAACGAAACCGGACGGCAATGCCTGCGCCTGGTTCAATTCGATTGACGACTGGCGCGAACTCGATGATCGCAATTTGCTGGTGTGGGTATCGAGGAACGAGTTTTATCACCTCGAACTATCGGCGCCACTGTTCGATATCGGCACGGCTGAATCGATTGCCTTCGTCGATCACAATCACGATGGTCGCGTCTGCGGCTTCGGCATGGATGAAGTGGTGGTGCCGCGCTCCAGCATGTTCGGCAGCGCCACCATTATCAACATGACACGCTTGGATGAAACCAGCCTTGCACAGCTTGCCGATCAATATCACATCAAGCTGCGCATGCCGAAGCCAAAGCCGGCTGCAGAGAATGCCAAGGCGGCGACATCGGACGCAGCGGCTAAATAGCCGGCATTGGTAAACAATGTTCGTTGCCCCCTCCCTGCTCTCCCCCGCAAGCGGAGGAGGTATGAACGTACACCCTCTCCGTGAAGATGGGGCAAGTACGACCCCCTCCCCCGCGTGCGGGGGAGGGTTGGGTGGGGGAAGCTACTCCGCGCTTAAAACTTCAAATTAAACCCCGCCAGCGGAATCAGGCCGAGGCCTGAACTATTTTCAATGGAGATCACGGGAGTGCCGCTGGTCGTGCTGACATCGACATCGCGACAGCATTCGTTGTTACGTGCCAGCGCGTTGCGCAACTCGATGAACAATTGCAATTGCGCGCTACGCACCGGCAGCGAATATTGCGCACGCAATTCCAGCGATGCAAACGCGTTGAAACGATCTGCATTGCGTGGCCCTAGCACCGCAGCGCTGCCATCGGCGCTAATGGTGATTGGCGTATATGACCAACCCGTATGCCAGGTTGTGGCGCCGGACAACAGCCAGCGTTTGCCGGTCCAACTTGCACCGGCAGTGACGGCATGCGGTTGATCCCACACGCGACGCACATAGGCGCCGTTGATCTGGTCCTGCACACGCGACCAACTGTAATTCAACCACCAGCCGAAGGCCTGTTGCGCCGGTGCAATCAACGACACTTCAATGCCCTGTGCCCGCGAACGCGTGGGCGACACCAGTACGCGATCGATTTCCAGTTCACTGGCCAGCGTGATGAAGCTCAGCAAATTTTCGCTGCGCGGCATGATGCGGCTACCATCCTTGTGATAACCCTCGACGCGCAGTTGCAGAGTCGGCGACAAGTTCTGCGTCCAGCCGACGATGTATTGCTGCATGCGTTCCGGCTCATGAAACATCGGCGTGGCAGCGCTGCTGTCGAGCATGTGCAGAGCTTCTGCCTGTACATAGCGACCGATGCCGAGGTGCAGTGCACTGGCTGAGTTCACGGTGTATTTCAGGTTTAGTCGCGGGCTGAGTTGCGCACCGTGGCGCAGATAAGGATATACGTCGTAACGCACGCCGAGCTCGGCTCGCAGCGGCCCTTGCTGGCGGGTGACGCTGAGCCAACTGGCGTAATCAGGATCGCGATAAGCCGCGTCGAATTGCGATTGCGTTGTCGCTGACTTGTTGAAGGTGGTCGCCAGCGGCGCAAAGTAAGTGGCGTGACTGTTGTAGTGATAATTGGCTTCGCTGTGATTGACGCGCAGGCCCCATAACCACTGCGTGCGTTCATTGGCTTGCCAGCTTAGTTGATTGTCCAGAGTATAAAGCTGCGCATTGCGACGGTCGAACAAGCTGCCTTGATTGATGGTGTCAACGGCAAGATCTGCGCTGCGTGCGTTGCTGATCTGCGAGTGACTGAGCTGTGCGCTGTAATGCAGGTCGTTGCGCAGATCTTGTTGCCAACCCAACCACACATAAATATCGTGATCGTGATCCGTGGCTTGCTGGCCGCGCGCGTCAAGCTGTAGCTCGAGATCGTCATCCAGCACAAGCAAGCCCATGCGCAGTTCGCCGCTGTCGAATGCGTAGCTGTGGCGCAGCAACAGATCTTCAAAATGCGGTTCGCCGATATTTTTTTCGGTTTGATCCAGCACTGCCGACACATTGCTGCGCCGATAACCCACCATCCAGTGACCGTCGCCGTCGTGGTAACTGCCTACACCCAGCAGTCGTGAATACAACAAGCTGCCGCCCAGCGTGTATTCGTTATCACGGCTGATCCGTGGCGCAATATCGATCACCGACGCATTGTGATTGCCGAACTGCACCGGATACGCGCCGCTATAAAAATTCAGCGATTGCACGCTATCGGGATCAAGCAAGCCGAACAAACCCTGGAAGTTTTTCAGATGCACCGGCTTGTATAAATCCACACCATCGAAGCGAATCAGGTTTTCATCTTCATAACCGCCGCGCACATGCGCCTGGGCCGATACGCTGTTGCCGGTAGTGCCCGGGAAATACTGCACGCTGCGCAGAACGTCCTGTTCGATGCCGGCAATTTTTTCCAGACTATCGCGCGGCACATACAGATTATTGGCGGTGGTGTCGCTGCGCGTCAGCTGATAGCGACTGGCATACACGCTGACTTCGTCGAGCACTGCGGTATCGATGTGATTGGTTTGCGTGCGTGAGCCCGGCGGTAAATTGCTGCGCACGATGGCATATCCCTGACCGCCATTCAGCTCTTGCAGCGCCAACCCCAAGTCATCCAGTGCAATGCGCAGTCGTTCCAGTTGCAACACGCCACCGGGATCGGTGGCGATCACCAAGTCATCGCCGACTACTTGACTGCTGTACAACAGCGGCAATCCCGCCGCACGCAATTCATCGAGGACTGCACTGAGCTTGCGTCCTGACCAATTGTGTGGCCCGGTATCGATGGCAAGCGTGACGCCCGGTGCAGCGCACAGACCAAGCATCAACCATGTGAGAACCAGAATGCGTGAGGTCATCAAGATGTGCGCCGTAAAGTGGCGCGCATCTTACTTCACCCGTACAGCGCAGAACAAAATGATGCTGCTGATTACCCCCACCCCAACCCCCCCCGCTTGCGGGGGAGTGAAGACATGGAGTGCCTTCTCGTAGGGGCGCAATTGATTGCGCGCTCTCTGACGATCACGCACAACACTCAGCGCTGCTGGGTAATCACCAACTGCCGGCCTGACACTGCCGCATGAAAATCAGTAGTAGACAGCACGGTCTGCATAGCTTGCAGTGGCGGCTGTGTGCCGGCTTGTCCATGCAGCACGGTATGACTGGCCGCGGCTTTGACCGCAGGACTGACATAGTCGAGTTCGCAACCCGTCTCGCTGGCCACCCATTGTAGAAAGTCGGCAACGCTGCGGTTTTCGATCATGAATGGCTGCGCCAGTGCATCAGCCCATTGCCACAGACTGTCGTTCAGTTGCAGATCGCCACGCGCGACGTCGCCGTTCGCGCCCACATTCACCTGTTGCAATGAATCGATGGTGATCTGGTTATCCACACCACCGGTAGCGCGAATGAGTGCCTTGCCTTCACGCACCGCCACGTGCAGCGACTGCCCACGCAACGACTGCTGTTTAACATCCACCAGATAACGCGTGCCCAGATGCGTGACATCGCCACGCTCGGTGTGAATGATCAGCGGCGCCGCATTGGCATGACTGTCGACATACACCATGCCCTGCGACAACTGCAGCGAATTCGCATCGCGCCACTGCAACTCGGTATTAGCAGCCACACGCACACTCACACCATTGCTCAAGTCGATGCGCATGCCGGCATCCTCACCGCTGCGCAGCACATCATTGGCATGAATCTGTGCCGCCGTCGCGATGGCTGCGTTATTCAACTGCGCGTCGCCGTGCAGTTGCGTGACCACGGCCAGCGCGCTCGCACTCGATGCCGTTACATCATCCACATTGGCCGGATGGCGCACCCACAAGCCGGCACTGATCGCACAAACCAACACGGCTGCGGCGGCCAGCCAACGCTGTTGCTGCTTGCGCTTTCTGCCCTGAGTGAGGTGCAACCACTCGGCATGCACGGCAGCACGTACTTCCGCTTCGATACGCGCGGCTGGCGCAGGACGCGCACCGGCCTTGGCCAGCAGTTGTGCCAACTTGTCGTTCTGCTCGCCTCGATTGCCATGCGGCGGCTCATTGGAATCAGATGCATTCATCTCTCTATCCTCCGCGCACTAACGTTCATGACACGGATATCGCTCATCAAACCCATCGTCCAAGTCACTACAACCCATCTCAAAATTTTCACTACCGGACCGTTACTGTCATTTCGACCGAAGGGAGAAATCTCTTCTGAAAAAAGCTCTAATATTTTTCGAGAAACAAGATTTCTCCCTTCGGTCGAAATGACACCTACTCGGGAGCTGAATTTCGCGATGGATTGGATACCACTCATCAAACCGGATCCTGAAATAACTTCAGCGCATGACTCGCGCCATACAGCTTTTCGAACATGTCGCGAAACGCCAGGCGTGCGCGTTGCAGCAGCGACTGCGCAGCGCCATGTTGCAGATTCAGACGTTGCGCAATTTCATCCACCGATAACCCTTCGATGTATTTCCACTCCAGCGCATCGCCATAACGCACCGGCAAACTGTCCAGCACCACTTGCACCAGTCGCGCTATTTCGGAGCGACCGGTCATCAGTTCTGGATCGGCATCTGGTGATGCCATGGCATCGAGCGCCGCTTGAATCTGAGGATCATCTTCCACCGGCACGAAGCGTCTGGCATAGCGGCCTTGCGCTTCGAAATAGTCGCTGAGTTGTGACCGACATATCTGACACAGCCAGGTGAACATCGCCGCTTCACCGCGATAAGTGTCGATCTTGCGCAATGCGCGGCACAGCGTCTGCTGCACGATGTCACGCGCTGCATCGTCATCGCGCATGCGCGTCATGGCAAAGCGGTACAGACGACCAAAGTAAGTGTTGAAGAATTCGTTGAACGCAGCTTCCTCGCCCTGGATGAGGCGCTTGGCGAGGCGACGATCTTCGAAGTTCATACGCTTACTTCACACTCGATGTAGGAATTCGCCTGATGCTGCTTAACTTCCGGGGACAGCAGCCGAACTGATCAGTCATCGGTCGGTCTTTATTTGTGACGGAGTCATCGCGGCAAATCAATCGACATTGCCTAGTCTGGATCTGGGTACAACCCGTTGAATTGCTGCACGGGGAGCAGATTGCATAACAAACGGGCCACTGTCCAACTATCAGGCAGCAACAGTCCCTGGAGAATAGATGTGACCGAAAGTGGGGTTTCCAGGGTCAGTACCAACATAGCGGCCCTGCTTTGCATGTGTTTTTGCTCATCGGTGACGATTGCGCAGCAACGCGATGTCGGCATCAGTGAAGCAGTTGCGCCCGACGCTCCACCCGCGAGCGCCACCGGTCCTGCCGCGACTGGCGCCTCCACTACTGATGTGGCGACTGATGTACCCACCGACACCAACAAGTCCGACAAGACCAGCGGCAGCGATGCCGCAAAGGCAACGCAGCACGAACGACCTGCGGCGCCCAGCGTGACCGAAACTGCCGCAGCGATTCCCAGCGATGCAGAGCTGCAATCCAGTGGCGCAGTAATCGGTCGTATCGATATCAAGGTAGTGGATGTATTCGATCCGGAGAATCCCAAGGAATCCGGCTCATTGTTCCGACTGGCCAACACGCTGCACATCAATACACGCGAGAGCACGGTGCGGCCGCAGTTGCTGTTCGCGCCGGGCCAGCGTTATTCACGACGTGTGCTGGATGAAACCGCGCGCAACTTACGCAATCGCAGTTATCTCGAAGACGCCACCGTCATGCCCATCGCCTATCATCCCGAGACCAATACGGTTGATCTGCTGGTGCGCGTGCACGATGTGTGGACGTTGAATCCCGGCGCGAGCTTGAGTCACAGCGGCGGCGAAACCCGCAGCGGCATTCAAATCTCAGAAGGCAATTTGCTGGGCCTGGGTAAAAGCGTATCCGTCGATCGCACCAACGACGTGGATCGCAGCGTCTGGAAGTTTGCGTACGGCGATCCCAACTTGTTCAGTTCGCGCTGGGCACTCGACACCGCGTACGGCGATACCAGCGATGGCAGCACCAAGCAGTTAAGCATCATGCGCCCTTTTTATTCGCTGGATACGCATTGGAGCGGCGGCATCACCAGCAACACCGATGTGCGGCGTGAAGAACGCTTTCGTCAAGGTGTCGCCATCGATCAATATCGCGCCGATCGAAAAATGGCCGACGCTCAATTGGGCTGGTCAACCGGTTTGCGCCATGGCGATAACGACCGTCCTGACTGGGTGCAACGCGTCCTGGTGGGTTATCGCATCGATGAACAAAGCTTTTCGCCCGATCCGGAACGCGGCACCACGCTGTTGCCGGAGAACCTCAAGCTGCATTATCCGTGGCTAGGTCTGCAGTGGTTTGAAGATCACTACGTGGTGGTGCGCAATCGCGATCAGATCGGTCGCACCGAAGATTTGTTTCTGGGCCGCTCCTTCAAGGTGATGGTAGGTCTCGCATCCAGTTCGACCGGCTCGGATCGCAATGCCGTAGTCGTGACAGCCACCGCACAGGATGCCTACCAACTCGGCGCGCGGCAGTTCTTGTTGGTCAAGCTGGGTATCGATGGTCGCCATGAAAGCGGGCAATGGCACGCCACCACCTTCAGCGGCTCACTGCGTTACGACGTACGGCAGACGGCCAAAGCCATGTTCGTCGCCATGCTCAACCATGTGCACATGGAACATCCCGATCTCTCGCAACAGATTTTTCTCGGCAGCGATGAAGGCATGCGCGGTTACGATCTACGTTATCGCAGCGGCTCGGAACGCACCGTGTTTACCGCCGAGCAGCGTTTCTATACCAACATACAAATCCTGCGCTTGCTGAGCGTCGGCGGCGCCGCGTTTGTCGATATCGGCAAAATTTCCGGCGATACCGATCCTCTCTCCGACAACAAAAGAATTCTCACCGACGTCGGCTTCGGTTTGCGTTTCGGCAACATCCGCTCCAGCGGCGGCGATATCTTCCATGTCGATGTGGCGTATCCGATCAACGCCATTGGCCCGGATCGCAAGGTGCAGTATTCGGTGACGACCAAGTCGACGTTCTGAATGAACGTGAGTGACTTGAGGATCTCGGAATTCAAGACGCTTCGACAGGCTCAGCGATCGGAAATAGACTTTCCGGTCGCTGAGCCTGTCGAAGCGTCCGCATCTCAATCAAACGCAGCACGAAGTCTCCGCTATTCTTGCCAGCCCATCTACTCGGGATCGATTTCATGCGCCTGCCTGCCGAAGGACTTGCTCTGCTCAAACAACGCAACGTGGTGTTGTTCTTGTTGGCGCGATTGTTTGCCAACATCGGCGCACAGATGCAAACCGTGGCCGTGGGCTGGCAGGTGTACGAAAAAACCGGCAGCGCGTTGGATCTGGGGTGGATCGGCTTATCGCAATTCGCGCCATTCGTGCTGCTGATATTGCCCGCCGGCCATCTTGCCGATCATCACGATCGACGGCGCATTCTCATACTGTGTTATTGCATGCAGGCGTTGTGCGCGTTGGCGCTGGGTGTGTACACATGGTCTGGTTCCAATCATGTCTGGCCCATCTTTGTGGTCATGACATTACTGGGCGTGGTACGCGCGTTTTCCATGCCGGCCGGTCAATCGTTGCTGCCCAATCTCGTTGCTAAAGAACAATTCAGTCGTGCGGTGGCGATGAACGCCACCATGTTTCAAAGCTCGACCATTCTGGGTCCGACCTTCGGTGGCTTGCTGGTGTTGATCGGCGTACAGAGCGTGTATGTCGCCACGTTGATATGCGGTGTGATTTGTACCGCCACGATTGCCAACATTAAGTTGCCGCCACGCGTCGCCAGCGAAACGCCCGCCGCACATAGGGATGCCGGCTCGCATTCCTTACTCAGCGGGTTGAACTTCGTGCGCTCGCAGCCGTTGGTGCTGGGCGCCATTTCACTGGATTTGTTTGCCGTGTTATTTGGCGGCGCAACGGCGCTATTGCCGATTTACGCGCGCGACATTCTGCACGTCGGTCCAACCGGGCTGGGCATGTTGCGCAGCGCCGTCGGTCTCGGCGCATTGGTATCGGCATTGTGGTTAAGCGCCACACCCATCACTCGTCATGTGGGTCGCTGGTTATTCGGCAGTGTGTTGACCTTTGGTGTATCGACCATTGTGTTTGGTGTATCGACTCACTTCCTGTTGTCGTTGATCGCATTAGCGATACTCGGCGCCAGCGACATGATCAGCGTGTTTGTGCGCGGTTATCTCGTGCAACTGGTGACACCGGACGCCATACGCGGTCGCGTCAGCGCCGTCAGCTCAGTGTTCATTGGCGCCTCGAATGAACTGGGCGAATTCGAATCCGGCACCACTGCGCACTGGTGGGGAACGGTTGCCGCGGTAATTGTCGGTGGCAGCGTGACGGTGGCGGTGTCGCTATTGTGGACGCGACTCTTCCCGACATTGCGTTCGATGGACAAATTTCCGGATCGCAGTAACTAATCAAGACAAAAGACTTCACTTAGTGCCGTTTGCCACCATAGACGAAAGGGTCGAAGTCGTCCGCCAGCATGATGATCCATGCAGTGGAGCAAACACTGGGCAAGGGATTGGCATACCAACCGAATGGAATCGCATAGCGTCTACTGGCATATAAATAGGCACCAGCAGCCGGTTGCAGCAGCCTTGCATAGTTTGGTGGTTGTCCGGGAAGCGACGTCTTGAGGTAATTGGCAGCCCGCAGTTGTTGCACGCCCCTCAGCATCGCCGCTTCGTCTGCCTTGAGTTTCAACACATATGAATTAAACAATGCTTCATTCGATGTGTTCTTGGTACGCGTGTAATAGCGGATCATGCTTCGCAGCATGTTGATGGCGCCGGCAGTCCACTCAGCAGACAACACGCCTTGCCGGTAAGTACCGTCCGCATTCATGCCGTTACCATCCTGATTGGAATATCCCACTCCCCACAATGTGCTGCCCACACCGTAGGCACCCCAGCTCTTTAGCTGCCGCCAGCTATTAAACGCGGCACCGGCACCAAACCATTCATCAATCATCTGCGGACCCAACGCAGCAACACCCCAGGTAATTACATCGACTGCTTTGGGATTCAAGGTGGGCACCCATGTCGATTTTTCTGCAGGATCGTTGGCCAACCCGCCTTGAATGAACTCGCCATTGCGCCAGGCTTTGGTTCTGAAAAACGTCAACAATCCCTCTGTAGATTTATTCTCTGCAGTGCTTCCTCCATAAATCATCACATTGATCGTGCCAAGCGCTTTGTTAATGGCTGACTTATCCTGGCTAGTGAGGCTGTCATCATTTTTCAGTACTAGGCGCAGCGTCTCGTCGAGCACATTGAGCCCTGCATACAGCGATAAGTTATTTTCAACCGAAACCTCGTGAGGATTAACGGCACTCTTGCCTTGATTTTTCAACGTTCCAGCCGGCGCATAGTAAACCGCGCCTATTGGCGATTGCATGAGCGCAAACGTCGGCAGAATTGCAATTGCATTCTGGATAGCCAGATCATGAAACGGTACTGAAGCCTTTTGCTCGTGAACAACGAAATGCAAATAGGCTGCATGCAACGGCCCCAGCAAGAAAGCCCAAGCATTTTCTCCCGTTATCGGTTTCCAGTCCGCCCAAGTAATCATGCCGCGCCGGTAATCGGAATTTATTGCTGGCAACTCCTTCGCTGTGATCCAAGGTTCAAACATGGTGCCGCTCAGCGGATCGACAGATAAATAATCGCGCGGAATCATTCGGAACGCATAAGCCGACGGACCACGCGCCATGCTCTGACCGTTGTAAACAAACGTACTTCCTTGTGTGGCAGCGCGAATCAAGTGCAGCTCCGCCTTTCGGGCATCACCGCTATAACCCAAGGCAAGCAGTCGGTTTTGATTCTCTGCCAGTTCTCGAGCGCTGGACTTTGTTTCATTACCGAATTTATTGATCACCTCGCCGAGCATGACGGCAATCTGCCAAGTAGCGGCATCGTAGATATTGATACCGTTGTGAATGTTGATCCGTTCGGTTTGCAAGTCACCGGCTGCACCCGATTCCGGCTTCAAACTGAAGTCGGTTGGATCATAGGTATCGGTGACGACGCATGGAAACTGCTCGCCGCTACACACATACAAACCCCAATATTCCGGTGAGTCGTGGAAGCTAAGCGGCAACCACGCGCCTTTTAAATCGCCGCTGGTCGCCCGATACAACACGCCTTTTGCATTTCTACTGCTAACCAGGAACGAGTAAGTACTTCGCAGGTTGTTAACTTGAGAATTTGCGAGTGCCGGTGTCGCTGACATTGAACACAGCACCGCGATGACGAATGTAGAAATACTTGCAAGACGATCTTTCAACGGTTTGCCCTGGTGCGCTCGATCATTGGCGATCTAAACGATTAGCACTGAAATATACCTGACATGTAGATCACGATGCGGGTGATGACTGATTGAGTCCGCCGGCAACCGGCGTCAGCAAATTGAACCATCCCACTTGCAATACTGGTTATAAACACAGTATGGTTGCACCATGGCCACCAAGGGCAACCCTTCCATCAGCAAGCATGTCGCGCGGCATTCTCCGGCCGATGGCGTGCGTACGGGTCGTGGCGCGGTCAGCAATCTCGTCGGACGATTCGAAACCACGTCAGTAGAACGCGTTGATGATGGCTGGTCGCATGAAAGTTCATCTCAAGATGACGATCTACCGCGACTGGACACGACGCTGCAGATCGAACACAGCCGCAGCATTATCACGCGCAACAATTCACCCGATGTGGGGTTTTCGCAATCCATCAACCCGTATCGCGGTTGCGAACATGGTTGTGTGTATTGCTTCGCGCGCCCCACGCACGCGTATTTCAATTTATCGCCCGGCCTCGATTTCGAAACCAAGCTGTTCTACAAACCGGATGCAGTAAAACAACTGGAAGCCGAACTCGCACATCGCAACTATCAATGCCAAACCATTGCGCTGGGCACCAACACCGATCCCTATCAACCGGTGGAGCGCGAACAACGTTTGATGCGCGGCATTCTCGAACTGCTGCAGCGCTGCCGACATCCGGTAAGCATCGTCACCAAGGGCAGCTTGATCGAACGCGACATCGACATTCTCAGTGACATGGCCGCGAAGAATCTGGCGTCGGTGGCTATCAGTATCACCACGCTGCGCAATGACATGAAACGTACCTTGGAACCACGCGCAGCATCGCCCGCCGCGCGACTGCGTGTCGTCAAAGCGCTCAGCGAAGCCGGCGTGCCGGTCACCGTGATGGTCGCGCCGGTAATTCCGCTGCTCACCGATCATGAACTGGAACACATTCTCGAAGCTGCAGCGCAAGCCGGCGCGCGTCACGCAGGCTACCTGCTGGTGCGATTGCCGTTTGAAGTGAAGCAATTGTTTCGCGATTGGCTGAACGCTCACGAACCGCTCAAAGCACAGCATGTGATGTCCCTGATCAATCAAATGCGCGGTGGCCGCGATAACGATCCCCGTTTTTCGTTTCGCCAGAAAGGCATGGGTGTGTATGCAGAGCTACTGGCCAAGCGTTTTGCCGCCGCTTGTCATCGCTTCAGTTTGAATGTCGATGAACGTCAGCGACTCGATACCAGTCAATTCATTGCGCCAGTGCCGGAAGGTGGACAGATGAGTTTGTGGTGAGGCGTATTGATTAGTGGCACCGTGTAAGAAAAAAGGCTGTTCAAGAACCGCGACTTCCGACCCGAGTCCCAATTGCCGTTGAGTCTGTCATTTCGACCGAAGGGAGAAATCCATGCACAAGTGCGTACTGGATTGATGTATCAACTAAGCCGATTTGGGCGAATCACTACGCTGGCGTGGATGAACTGAGTCGCGCCTCGTAGCATCTTGAGATTCATCCCTTCACTTAGAGTCTTGGAATAGCTGGTCTATAGGGCTGGGGTCTGGTAACCCTCCGTGGTTATAAATAAGCTTACCCTGTGCCTCAACAAAGGAAATAGGAATCTTTGGGTTGTTGAGATCTTTGCCACCACGCTCGTTCCACTGCTTTTCCCACTTTGTAAATAGTGGTTCAAGGTCGGCAGGCCGAAGGTGATAGACCCGTCGTAGCTCAATGTTTTCGTACACTGCCATGATCCAATCTACATTACGATACTTCGCTAGGATCACTGGATTGAGATGGTGGTGCGTTGAAAAGCTTCGTGTCAGTTTAATATTTACTGACTTCAACTCGTACTCGTTTCCTTCCTCGTCCGTAGCGTCATTACCTTCTCGCTCACGTAGGCTTGTCAGCCCAGTAACAAGAAGCATTTGCAACAACTTTCCGCCGTTGTCTTGAAAGATGTCGTCGATGCCGTGTTCGGAAGCAAGCTCTTGATATTGACGAACGTAGGGGAGCAGAGCTTCCATCTTCTTGACATCCGGATGAGCTTTCATCGTGATGCCTTGGTTAGAAGATCGCGGAGTTCAGTCTTGAGCGCGGTTGCAATCTTCTCCATATTGTCTATTGATATGTTTCTTTCGGCACGCTCCACTGAGCCTATGTAAGTTCGATGCAGTCCACACAACTCTGCAAGGTCTTCTTGGGATAGATTGAGTGCAAAACGAGCAGCTCGCATGTTAGTGGCGAATATTTTTCTTGTCCGTAGCACCCCTTAATGATTCAGTTTATGATGACTATACGTCCACAGACTTTAAGTAGCTTTTTAAAACCAGTACCGTGAGATGAACCAGTTATGACCACGCACATAGACGCTCTTCAGGACTTCGTTCGTTATCAGACCCGCCTAGGTGCTGCGTGTTGTGGAGATTCGCTAGAGTTACTTACCAAATTGCCAAACAACAGTGTCAATCTTGTAGTTACAAGCCCACCTTTCGCTCTTTTAAGACAGAAGGAATACGGAAATCTGGAGCAGCATGAGTATATCGATTGGCTAGCACAGTTTGCCCGTCTGGTCTATACGAAGCTCAAGGATGACGGAAGTTTTGTCCTAGACTTAGGCGGCGCCTATCAAAGAGGCGCACCTGTCCGCAGCCTCTACAACTTTCGCGTGTTGCTTCGCTTTTGCGACGATCTGAAGTTCTTTCTAGCAGAAGAGTTCTATTGGAATAACCCGTCAAAGCTTCCGAGCCCTATTGAGTGGGTTAACAAACGAAAAATGCGCGCCAAAGATTCCGTGAATACGGTGTGGTGGTTTAGCAAGACAGAATGGCCAAAGGCTAATGTCTCAAATGTCTTAGCTGAGTACAGCGATAGGATGAAGAAGCTTCTTAAGAACCCTGACGCTTTTTATTCCCCAAAAGAACGGCCATCTGGACATGACATAGGCAAAGGATTCGGAAAGGACAATGGTGGCGCGATCCCATCAAATCTACTGTCCTTTCCAAACTCAGAATCAAATGGACAATACCTTCGGGGATGTAAAGACGTTGGGCTTAAAGGCCATCCTGCACGATTTCCAACAAAGCTACCTGAGTTTTTTATCAAGTTCCTAACTGAGCCCGGTGATTTGGTAGTGGACATCTTTGGTGGATCAAATACAACTGGACAAGTTGCGGAGATGCTGAAGCGTCGTTGGTTATCATTTGAATTGAGCCATGAATACGTCGCCGCCTCAGTGTTCCGCTTTGTAGCTGAGGGCTGCAGTGATGACACACTGCGCAGGATCTACGATCAAGTTTTGCATGGAGATAAAGTTCACATTGCAGAACTGGGACCACAACAATGGCTATTTGACCTAGAGGACAAACCTGCCGTCGAAAATGCTCGCAATATCAAACTCCAGACTGGGCTGATGACGTCGCGAAGATAAAGCGGAATCTATTGGTAAGAGCTATCTTAGCGGCGACGTGGGGCGACTCCCCTGCGGTGCTTGTAATGCTGAAGAGCCAAATTCTGCCAATGATGCTGAATTCGTATCCAAGTCGCGCCAGACCGGATTGCCAGTATCAACCAACGCACTACTTCTTCAACTCCAACGGCTCCCCTTCCGGCACAAAGTCCATCGATACCGAGTTCAAGCAATAACGCAATCCAGTAGGACGCGGCCCATCTTCAAACACGTGGCCGAGATGTCCATCACAGCGCTGGCAGCGTATTTCCACACGCACCATGCCGTGACTGCTGTCCTTAAGTTCACGGATATGCGCGGGATCGTAAGGCTCGTAAAAACTCGGCCAGCCAGTGCCGGAGTTGAACTTGGCGGTGGATTTAAACAGCGGCAACCCACACAGCTTGCAGCAATACGCGCCGTTTTGTTTGTTGTCGAGCAAGCCACCGCAGAATGGCGGCTCAGTGCCTTGATTGAGCAACACGCGTCGCTCTTCGTCGTTTAAGCGCTTGGCCAATGCCTGGCGTGTCGACTCATCGATTGGTCCTAAATCAAAACCACTGGCGGAAGTTGTCATGGCTCAAGCTCCGTAACGTCGTTCGAATGCAGTGAGAGTGTTGTTCAACAAACAGGCGATGGTCATCGGTCCCACGCCGCCCGGCACCGGGGTGATGGCCAGTGCATGCGGCAAGGCTTCGCTAGTAGCCACATCGCCAACCAGCCTAGTTTTGCCATCGGCCAATTGAATGCGATTGATGCCGACATCGATCACCACTGCACCGGGCTTCACCCAATCGCCGCGAATCATTTCCGGCCTGCCCACTGCGGCGATCAGCACATCTGCGGTGCGGCACACCGCGGGCAGATCGCGAGTGCGTGAATGCGCGATGGTGACGGTGCAATCGGCTTGCAACAGCAACTGCGCAATCGGTTTACCGACAATGTTAGAGCGCCCCACCACCACCGCGTTCAATCCAGTCAGTGAAGGCAACACTTCTTTCAACAACATGATGCAGCCGCTGGGCGTGCACGGCACCAGGCCGGGCTGACCGATCATCAAGCGGCCGGCGTTGATGGGATGAAAGCCATCGACATCCTTATCGGGATCGATGGCCTGCAATACGCGATCTGCATTGATCTGCTTCGGCAAGGGCAACTGCACCAGAATGCCGTCCACTGCTGCATCGGCATTCAGGCGCGCCACCAGCGCAAGCAACTCGGCTTCACTGGTACTTGCATCCAGACGATGCTCGAAAGAACGCATACCCACTTCCACGGTTTGCTTGCCCTTGTTGCGTACATAAACCTGGCTGGCGGGATCTTCGCCCACCAGCACGACGGCCAGCCCGGGGACCCGACCCTGTTTGCTCGACAAGGTTGCCACGCGCGCGGCCAGCGCCTGACGCAACCGTGCTGCAACCGCAGCGCCATCGATAATCTTGGCAGTCATGAATACATCTACATGTGACCGAGTGGAGCGAGCAAGTGTATGGCCTGTCGTCAACTTGATCCATCGTTGCAACAAGTGTCTGATTAATTTCCCACTGTCATTTCGACCGAAGGGAGAAATCTTCCCAATGTCTGATATGAGACGTGTTCATAACAAAGGAGATTTCTCCCTTCGGTCGAAATGACAATTGATTAGAGCTTGCCAAGTTGCCGACAGGCCGGCCGATGTGCGCTGCGTCACGCGTAGCGCCGTCTTTCGGGGCCGACAAGACATGACGACGCTGAGCGCATGTCAGAATCGTCGACAACCACTGCGACGATCCTCATCCAGGAAGCTTTCATGCGCACAGCATCCACCACCTTTGCCTTCAGCGCCGCCTTGCTGGGACTGAACCTTGTCGGCCTTGGCGTCGCGCATGCCGAGACGCGGCAAATGCCGTGGGAGCAAACCCCGCCGCCGCACCTGGTCGAAGATCGGCTGCGCCTGGATGTCAGCTTGTGGAACATGGGCATCAACACCGTTCTGCGCGCCGATGCCACTCCCTCACAGCCGGGCACGACGCTGGATGGCGAGTCTGATGTGGGTTTATCGAAAGGCGGCTTGCGACCCGATATTGAGCTGACGTTGTTGCCCGGCCAGCGTCACTTGATACGCATCAATGGCTTCAGCTCGCGACGCGATGGCACCGCGACATTGACGCGCACTGTCGTGTTCGACAACAACACTTACACCGTCGGCCAGGTCGTCAAAAGCACACTGAATCTCGACATGCTTGGGGTGGGCTACGGCTATCGTCTGCTCAAAGCGCCGCGCTATGAACTGGATCTGGGCCTGGACGTGCAGATTTCCTCCGTCGAAGCCAATGTGTTCGCGCCCAACAGCGGTATCAAGCGTGAAGCCGATGAAGGCGTGGCGCCAGTGCCATTGCTCGACGTAGAGGGCCGCTGGGAAGTGTGGCGCAAGTGGCAATTGCTGGGCCGTTACCGCTGGGTCGGCGCGCATGGCAATGATGTGAAAGGTCATGTCACCGATTGGCGCGCCGGCGTGCAATGGCAGTACAACCAGCACTTGGGCATTGGCCTGCACTACCGCAGCTTCGCCATCGCCGTCGATTCCTCGTCCGACAATCATCCCGGTGCAGTCCGACTGGATTACAAAGGCTTGCAACTGGGCGTACGCGCCAGCATGTAACCGCGTAGCACACCGCACGCGCGAGAAAACATGACAACCACGCTGCAACTACCTAGAATGCAGCGCCTTCGCAGCCGCCCAGCCAATAAAAATTTTACCAGGCATGCTGCGAAGCGCATTAAAGCTTGAACCTGTAGCATGAGACCGCCCAGTCTCAACAGCGACAAGATGCGATGCATCAAAAGTTCTGACAGTGCGGGCCTGTAGCACAACGGTTAGTGCAGGAGACTCATAATCTCTTGGTTGCTGGTTCGAATCCAGCCGGGCCCACCAATTTGAATTCCGGCTGACCATAGATTCCGGTTCAAATCCACGACCGATTGCGGCGTTGCCACCAATAGCGGCGGGCGGCGCGCGATGTCCATGTCGGCACTCGAATAAACACGGGAAATTCAGGGCTTTTTCTGTT
>Ga0157379_10000419_pt1 | contig 34325 bp, 35 predicted proteins | sample S25metaG_FD_121802 | JGI IMG/M metagenome (GOLD analysis project Ga0157379, IMG submission 121802) | Switchgrass rhizosphere microbial communities from Kellogg Biological Station, Michigan, USA - S2-5 metaG | ecosystem: Host-associated > Plants > Roots > Rhizosphere > Soil | place: USA... | reverse complement strand
GCGTCTTTACGCATAGATTGCAGACATGGGTGCCGGACACGATCACAGCAACGCCGACACCCGTGTCAGCCGGATGGTCATCGCCGCGGCGATCCTGACCGCGTTCTTCGTCCTCGAGCTCACCACCGCGCTGGTGATCAATTCGCTCGCCCTGCTTTCCGACGCCGGCCACATGCTCACCGATCTCGTGGCGATGTTCATGGGCCTGACCGCGGTGCTGCTGGCCCAGCACGGCAGCACGTCGCCCAAGCGGACCTACGGCTGGCACCGGGCCGAGGTGTTCACCGCGGTCGCGAACGCCGTGCTGCTGCTCGGCGTCGCCGTGTTCATCCTCTACGAGGCCATCGACCGCCTCGGCAATGCGCCGGAGATCCCCGGCGTGCCGATGATCGTCGTCGCGCTGGCCGGGCTGGTGGCCAACGCCGTCGTCGTGCTGCTGCTGCGGTCGCACTCCAAGGACAGCCTCGCCGTCAAGGGCGCCTACATGGAGGTCGTCGCCGACACCGTCGGCAGCATCGGCGTGCTGATCGCGGGCATCGTCACCGTGACGACGCGGTGGCCCTACGCCGACGTGGTGGTCGCGGTCTTCGTCGCGCTGTGGGTGTTGCCCCGCGCCATCTCGCTGGCCCGCGCGGCGCTGCACATCCTGTCGGAGTCGTCGCTGAGCCACATCGATGTCGAGGAATTGCGCTCTGCCCTGTGCGCCGTCGAGGGCGTGTCCGAGGTGCACGACCTTCATGTGTGGACGCTGGTGCCGGGCAAGGACATGGTGACCGCGCACCTGACCAGCACCCGGAACTCCGCGGCGGTGCTCGACGACGCCCGTGCCGTGCTGACGGCCCGCGGGCTCGACCACGCAACGGTTCAGGTGGAGCCGCCCGACGGCGCCGCGGACTGCAAATGCGAAGCGGAGTGACTCAGGCGAGCCCGAGTTCGGCGCGTGCCGCCGGATCGCAGTCGTCGAGCAGATCCAGGCAACGCTGATACTCGTCGGTCTCCCCGATTGACTCGGCGGCCCGCGCGAGCGCGGCTACACACCGTAGGAACCCGCGGTTGGGCTGGTGGCTGTAGGGCACCGGGCCAAAGCCCTTCCACCCGTTGCGGCGCAACTTATCCAGGCCGCGGTGATAGCCGGTGCGGGCATACGCGTAGGCAGTGACGGCCTTCTCGTCGGCAAGCGCATCCTCCGCCAGAGCGGCCCATGCCACCGACGCCGAAGGATGTGCGGCCGCCACGATCGACGGGTTCTCGGCAGCGGCGAGTTCGGCCTCCGCTGCGGTATCGCCCGGCAGCAGCACCGGATCCGGTCCGAGGAGATCTCCCATACGCGTCATGGCCTCATTGTGCCGCTACGCTTCACCAGTAGCGCGTAGAGGGAGGAACCGCAGCACGGATGTCGAACCCATCAGGGCCTGACCAACCGGACGAAGCCACCCAACCGACGGTGGAAGCCACCGACGAGGCGGACGAAACCGAGAAGGCCGAGGCCGTAACCGACCCGGAGCACGAACCCGCTACCGAGATCCTGCTGTCACCGGAGGCGCAAGCCCAACTGCCGGCAGAAGATACGAAGCCCCAGGAGCGCCGGTTCACCGCGCCCTCAGGGTTCGACGGGTCGACCCAGAAGATCGACACGCCGGCCGATCCGGCCACCGAGGTGATGCCACCGGTGCCTGCCGAGTCGGTGGGCGCGCAGAAACCCGTTGCGCCGCAACTTATTCCGCCACGTGGTGATGCTGCCAAGCCACCGCGCACCCGTCGCAGCTGGGGCTGGGTGGTGGCCTTGCTGTTGGTCATCGCCGCGTTGGTGGCCGTCGCAATTCTCGGCACAATACTGTTGACCCGCGACTCGACGCCAAAGGTGTCGCAAGAAGACATGGTCCGCACGACGATCCAGAACTTCGACGCGGCGATCCAGAAGGGTGACCTGCCCGCGCTACGCAGCATTACCTGCGGCACCACCCGTGACAGCTACGTCAACTACGACGACCGGGCGTGGCAGGACACCCATGCCAGGGTCGCCGCGGCCAAGCAGTACCCGGTCGTCGCCAGCATCGATCAGGTGGTCGTCAACGGCGACCACGCCGAGGCCAACGTCACCACGTTCATGGCATATGCGCCAGAGACCCGTTCGACGCGCAGTTTTGATCTGCAGTTCCGCGACGAGCAGTGGAAGATCTGCCAGGCGCCCAGTTAGGGCTGCTGCGACATCGCGTAGCAGGTGGCGAAGTGCTCCTGGTTGCACGGGATGCCGTTGATCGTCGCGAACTGGCCCGGCATCATCACTGGATCGGAACCCTGCTGCGGGACGGTGATGCCGGCCGGCGGTGGGCCGCCCGCCTGACCCTGTGTGCATACCCCGGGGAAACGGGTGGGCACGGTGCCGTAGGGGCAGCCGTCGGCACCGGCCGGTGACGCGACCGCGAGCGACCCCAAGGCGGTCGCGAGGGTGCAGCAGGCGATCACAATTCGGCGCTTCACCGGGCCGACTCTAGCCTGGTTTGCTTTCGATTTCCTGGGTGACCTCCAACCCGTTGCCGTCGGGATCACGAAAGGCAAACATCGGCGGTACTGGATTGTCGGCTCAGCCGGCCGTGGTGCATTGCCGGCTCAGGCGGCCGAAACGCTCCGGCCCGCGCTGTGCAGGTCGTTGCATGCCTCGATGATGCGCTCAGACATGCCGGCCTCGGCCTTCTTCATGTAAGTGCGAGGGTCATAGGCCTTCTTGTTGCCGACCTCGCCGTCGACCTTGAGCACACCGTCGTAGTTGGTGAACATGTGTGCGGCGACCGGACGGGTGAATGCGTACTGGGTGTCGGTGTCGACGTTCATCTTCACCACGCCGTATTTGAGCGAGTCCTCGATCTCGGACTTCAGCGAGCCGGAGCCACCGTGGAACACGAAGTCGAAAGGCTTTGCGCCCTCGGGCAATCCGAGCTTGGCGGCAGCGACCTTCTGACCTTGTTCGAGGATGTCGGGACGCAGCTTGACGTTGCCCGGCTTGTAGACCCCGTGCACGTTGCCGAACGTCGCGGCAAGCAGGTACTTGCCGTGCTCGCCGTGGCCGAGCGCCTCGATGGTCTTCTCGAAGTCCTCGGGGCTGGTGTAGAGCTTCTCGTTGATCTCGTGGGCGACGCCGTCCTCCTCGCCGCCGACGACGCCGATCTCTATCTCGAGGATGATCTTGGCGGCCGAGGCCGCCTTCAGTAGCTCGCGGGCGATGTCGAGGTTCTCGTCGATCGGCACCGCCGACCCGTCCCACATGTGCGACTGGAACAGCGGGTTCTTACCCTCGGAGACGCGCTTCTGCGAGATGGCCAGCAGCGGCTTGACGTAGCTGTCCAGCTTGTCCTTCGGACAGTGGTCGGTGTGCAAGGCGACGGTGATCGGGTACTTGTCGGCGACGATATGGGCGAACTCGGCCAACGCGACAGCGCCGATCACCATCTCCTTGATGCCGAGGCCGGAGCCGAATTCGGCACCACCGGTGGAGAACTGGATGATGCCGTCGCTGCCCGCATCGGCGAAGCCTTTGAGCGCAGCGTTGATGGTCTCCGAGGACGTGCAGTTGATCGCAGGGAACGCGAAGGAATGCTCCTTGGCTCGACCCAGCATCTCTGCGTAGACCTCGGGAGTTGCGATGGGCATGAAACCGTTCCTCTCGCTGATCCGTGTTCTACAGCGAGTATCGCAGGAACGGTCACTACTCGGGAGTTCAGCGCCAAGCCGGTAGGCACGGTCGACACACCGACACGCGCGCAACGATTGCAGAAACGCCGAATGGCAAACACCGGAATTCGTCAACAGCTCCGTCGGACCGGGGTGGCCGCACCCGATAGCTCACATGGTCAAGACCATCCGGAAGCGCGCACGGCCCTCACCCATCGCGGCGTATGCCTCGGCGGCCTCGGCCAGCGGCCGCTCCTCGATCCACGCGCGGACACCCGACAGGACCGCGAAGTGCATCGTCTCCTCGACGTCGCGTGACGTGCCCGATGGGTGGCCTGCCACGGACAGACCCGGGGTGATCAGCTGGAGGGGTGCGATCGGCAGCGGTTCAGCGGTGACGCCGACGATGACGAGTTCGCCCTCCGGCGCGAGGCCGCCGACGGTCTGCGCCATCGCCGCCGAGTTGGCCGCCGTTGCCAGCACCACCGACGCACCGCCGACGGCTTGCAACGCCTCGGCGACGTCACTGGCCCGCGAATCGATGTAGTGGTGCGCGCCCAACTCCCGGGCGTTGGCCTCCTTGTCCGCGCCCCGCGCGATCGCGATCGTCTCGAAGCCCATCGCCTTCGCCCACTGCACGCCGAGGTGGCCCAGCCCGCCGATGCCCAGCACCGCGACCCTGTCGCCCGCGACCGCCTTGGTCTTGCGGAGCGCGTGGTATGTCGTCACCCCCGCGCAGCCCATCGGCGCCGCCTCAGCGAAGGACAGTTCGTCAGGGATGCGGGCAAGCGCGGTCGCGGGAGCGGTTACCGATTCGGCGTAGCCACCCGGATACTGCCAGCTCGGTACCTCCCCATTCACACATTGCATGAACTGTCCCCTCCGACACGCGATGCACCGATTGCAGTTACCACCGAACCAGCCGACGGCCACCCGGTCGCCGACGGCGAAGCCCTCCACACCGTCGCCCAGTTCCGCGATCGTTCCCGCGATCTCGTGGCCCGGCGTCAGCGGCCACGTCATGTTCGGGAAGCCACCGGTGATGAAGCCGGCGTCGGTCCCGCACACACCACAGGCGGCGACCACGATGCGGACATGGCCAGGGCCGGGCGGAGCGGTCTCGACGTCGACGAGGGTCAACGGTGCATTGGCAGACGCGACATGTACGGCTTTGTGGGTGGTCATAGCCGGACACTAGCGCCGCAGACGGCCCGGAACAGGAGGGCTCACAGGGGCGCGCCGGTATCTTGGGGGGCCATGGATACCACCACCGCCGTGTCGGCGGCTGCGACCCAGCTGGCGCTCATGCCGGACTTCCTGGACCCGATCAAGCTGATCAGCTACTTCGGTACCTGGGCCCTGGTGGGGCTGTTGGTCGTCATCTTCGTCGAGTCGGGCGTGCTGTTCCCGGTGCTGCCCGGGGACACGCTGCTGTTCGTCGCCGGCATGCTGGCCGCTGGAACAGCCGCCGCTGGACAGGCCAGCTTCCAGCTGTGGCAGCTATTGGTGTTCATCCCTATCGCCGCCATTCTCGGCGGACAGGTCGGGTATTTCATCGGCCGGTACGTCGGTACCGCGATGTTCAGGCCGAACGCGCGGTTCCTCAAGCAGAGATATCTCGATGAGGCCCACGCGTTTTTCGAACAGCGCGGCCCGTTCGCCATCGTGATCGCGCGGTTCGTGCCGATCGTGAGGACCCTGGCGCCGATCACGGCGGGCGCCGCCCGGATGAGCTACGGCGCATTCACACTCTTCAACGTCATCGGCGCCGTCGCCTGGGGAGTCGGCCTGACGCTCCTCGGGTACGGGCTCGGCCAGTTCGAGATCATCCAGAAGCTGCTCGAGCCGATCTTCATCCTCATCGCGCTGGCGTCCGTCACGCCGATGTTCATCGAGTGGTACAAGCGGCGCCGGGCGGCCAAGCGGGCGGCCGGGGAGCCCGCGCCCGAGGCCTAGGCCAACGCGGCGAACAGCTCCCGCAATCCCGTCAAGGAATGCGCGGGCAGGAACAGGTCGCAGTACGGCAGTGCCGTCGCCATCGACGCGGCCAGCGGCCGGAAGTCCTTCTGCGCGGCTCGTGGGTTGAGCCAGATCAGCTTGTGTGCCCGACGACGCACGCGGGCCAACGCCCGGTCGAGTACCTCAGGCGGATCGCTGTCCCACCCGTCGGACGCGATGATCACCACCGCACCACGCAGCGAGTTGCCATGTGAAGCCGAAACCAGCTCGCCGATGCAGCTCCCAAGACGCGTGCCGCCGTACCGGTCGGTGACCTTGGCATTGGCTCGTGCCAACGCGACCTCCGCCGAGCGGTGCGACAGCGCGGCGGTCAACCGGGTCAGCGACGTCGAGAACGCGAAGACCTCGGGTCGAATTCTCTTCTGCCGCAGAGCTGCTGCACGCATGAGATGTAGATAGACCGTGGCATACGGCTGCATCGATCGGCTGACGTCGCAGACCAGCACCACTCGGCGCGGGTGTTCCCGGCTGCGGGTACGGGCCACCCGGATCGTTTCCCAGCCGGTGGCGCGCGAGGCTTTCATGGTCTGCCGCAGGTCAATCCGCTTGCCGTGCCGGTGCGGTTCGCGACGCAGGCTGCGGCGCCGGGGCCAATGGGCCAGCGACCGCTCCAGCCATTCACCGAGCAACCGGAGGTCGTCGGTATCGAACCGCTCGAAGGGTTCATCCGCCCGCACGACGATCCGACTCGGCAGGGTGTCGGGTATCCCGATGTCGGCGGCGTGAGTGTCGACGGCGGTGATCGACGCGGGGCGGGTGGTCCACGGAAGGCCACCTTCCGCGACGACAGTGGCACGGCCGGACACACTCGGGTCGGTGGCGGCGGTTGTGCCCATGCTCTGCTCGAGGCCCGGCGGATCAACGCCCAGCACGGCGTCGGCGAATACCGCCTCGAAGACCGCATCGAACGCAGCCAGGTCCTCCACGCGGTTCACCAGCGTCAGCCGCGCCGCCCAATAGAGCTGCGACCGGGTGCCCGGCCAGTCATGTCGTAGCGCCTCGACGAATCCCGCTGGGCCGCTTGCGGCCACCACCACACCACCGGTGTGCAGCCGGTTGACCAGCGCGACAGCGAATGCGGCGAGGTCGACGCCACGAAGAAGCAGGGGTGCGGTCATCGCCTCCCGCGCAGCGCCTTTCGCGCCATGCGCAGCCGTCCCAGCGTGAACACGACGGCCGCCAACAGGAAGGCGCCGAAGACGGGCGGACCGTACTTCTTGAGCGCACTGCCACCGGCGAGTTGGAGCAGATCGATGGGCTCTGATGCCTGCGGCGGGATCGGCGCCGCGGCTACGGGCGGCGCCACGCCGTTCTGGGCGGGTGCGGCCGGCGCATTGTTCGCCGCGAGCTTCGCCTCCAGCGAATCAACGAACTCGCCGAGGAGCTTCTCCGAAACCTGTTGCAGCATACTGCCTCCGAATTGGGCCAACTTGCCGACGACCTTCAGGTCGGTGTCGACGGTGACGCGGGTGTGATCCCCGGCATCGTGCAGTTGAGCCGTGACAGTGGCAGCCGCGTTGCCCGTACCGCGTGATTCCTTGCCCTTACCGTCGATCACGGCACGGTGCTCGTCGCGGTTCTGCTCGACGAAATGCACCTTGCCGCTGAACTCGCTCGTGACCGGGCCCACCTTGACCCTGACCTTGCCCAATACGTCGTCGCCTTCGCGCCCGGTCAATTGCGCACCTGGCATCAGTGGGATGACCTGTTCGAGGTCGGTGAGGACGTCCCAGGCGTCCTCGATCGGGGCGCTGACGGTGAACTCGTTCGCAATCTTCATTCGGTCATTCCTCTCAGTTCGAGCTGTACTGTGCGAGCGCGACGCTGATCGCAGCGTAGTCATCGGGTGTCTTCGCCAGAGCGCCGATTCCTGCGAGCGCACGTTCGGTGTCCGCGGAGACGAGGTCCGTTACGCCCACCGCGACCAGGGCCGCCACCCAGTCGATCGTCTCGGCAACGCCTGGCGGCTTGTCGAGGTCGAGATCTCTTGTACCACTGACGAATTGAGCAGCGTGCTCAATGAGAGCGTTCGTCGCACCGGGCACGGTACGGCGGACGATCTCGGCCGCGCGGAGCGGATCCGGGTAGTCGATCCAGTGGTAGAGGCATCGCCGCCGCAATGCGTCGTGCAGGTCGCGGCTGCGGTTCGACGTGAGCACCACGATCGGCGGGCGCTGCGCCACAAAGGTGCCCAGTTCGGGAACCGTGACCGCCGACTCGCCGAGAAACTCGAGCAGCAGCGCCTCGAATTCGTCGTCCGCACGGTCAATCTCGTCGATCAGCAGAACCGGCGTGCCCGGGCCGCGGTATCGCACGCATTGGAGGATCGGTCGGTCCACCAGGTATGTTTCGGTGTAGAGGTCGGATTCCTCGATGCCTGCGCTGCGCGCTTCGGCGAGCCGAATGCTCAGCAGCTGTCGTTGATAATTCCAGTCGTACAGCGCTTCGCTGGCCGTCAGGCCCTCATAGCACTGCAACCGCAGCAGCGGTGCATCGAGCACGGCCGCAAGCGTTTTCGCGGCGGTGGTCTTGCCGACACCGGGTTCGCCCTCCAGAAGTAGTGGGCGGCCAAGCACCACGGCCAGGTAGATCGCCGAGGCGGTGCCGACGTCGAGCAGGTAGTCCTGGGCATCGAAACGACTGATCACCTCGTCGACACCGGCGAACAATGCGTCGGTCATCGGTGACCGTGGCATGCTTCTTCTCTCGGCGCGCACGCAGTGACTTTGCGGTCGGGTGCGGTCACGCCCTCGACTCGGACGGCCCGGATGACCTCGGCGAGGATGGAAACGGCGATCTCGGACGGCGTCTTCGCACCGATCGACAGGCCGACGGGTGTGTGCACGCGTCGCCGTTCGGCGTCGGTGAGGTCGAGCCCATCGAGGATCGCGCCGCCCCTGACCCTGCTTGCGACCAGTCCGACATAGCCCACGCCGGCGTCCAGCGCTGCGCGGATCACCTCGGCTTCGGGCCCGCCGTGCGTGGCAATCACGACGGCCGTGGCCTGCGCCAGGTCGGACTCGCCGTCTCGGTGCACCTCATAACCGAGCGCGGCGACCATCGCTGCCAGCGCTTCCGCGATCGGGGTGGTGCCACATATGCGCACCAGGGGGGCGGGCACCTGCGGGTCGAGGAAGATTTCCAGCGCGCCGCCGGACAGGCACGGGTTGACGACGACGCAGGCACCCGGCGCCTCGGGAAAGTGGACGTCGCCGTCGGGCAGGACCCGCAGTAGCACGCTTTCACCGGCCTGCAGCGCACCGAGTGCCGCCTTGCGGACGGAGTTCTGTGCGCAGTGGCCGCCGACGAAGCCTTCGATTGTGCCGTCCAGCAACAGGATTGCTTGGTCACCGGCATGTGCGGACGCGGGCTGCTGCGCCCGCACGACTGTCGCGTGGACGAACGGCGTCCGCGAGCGCCGCAATTGCTGGACCCGTTCGCTCATAGTCATGGTCGCTCCTCTAAATCGGCGGAGTCGGTCTGCCCTGCATCGCCTCCCAGACCCGCGACGGCGTCAGTGGCATGTCGGCGTGCCGAACTCCGAACGGCGCCAATGCATCCACGACCGCGTTGACCACCGCAGGCGGTGAGCCGACGGTCGCGGACTCCCCGACTCCCTTGGCCCCGATCGGATGGTGCGGTGACGGGGTCACGGTATGCCCGGTTTCGAAGTGCGGCACCTCGACCGCGGTCGGGATCAGGTAGTCCATCAGCGACCCGCCGAGGCAGTTGCCCTCCTCGTCGAAGGCGATCATCTCCATCAGGGCCATCCCGATGCCATCGGTGATGCCGCCGTGCACCTGTCCCTCGATGATCATCGGGTTGATCCGCGTGCCGCAGTCGTCGACTGCCAGGAAACGGCGGACCTTCACCACGGCCGTACCCGGGTCGATGTCGACAACGCAGAAGTACGCACCATACGGGTAGGTCAGATTCTCGGGGTTGTAACAGATCTGGGCGTCCAGGCCACCCTCGATACCCTCCGGCAGGTCGCCCGCGCCGTGCGCGCGCATCGCGATGTCCTGGATGGTCACCGACGCGGAGGGGTCACCCTTCACGCTGAAGCTGCCCTTGTCCCATTCCAGGTCGGCTACCGAGGCCTCGAGCATGCCGGATGCGATGATCTTCGCCTTTTCGCGGACCTTCCGCGCGACCAGGGCGGCGGCGGCTCCCGAGACGGGTGTCGACCGGCTTCCGTACGTCCCCAGCCCGAACGGCGTCTGATCGGTGTCGCCGTGCACCACATCGATGTCGTCCGGAGGGATCCCGAGTTCTTCGGCCACGATCTGGGCGAACGTGGTCTCATGCCCTTGGCCCTGGGTCTGCACCGACAGCCGCACAACGGCTTTGCCCGTCGGATGGACCCGGAGCTCGCAGCCATCGGCCATGCCCAGCCCAAGGATGTCCATGTCCTTGCGCGGCCCGGCACCGACTGCCTCGGTGAAGAACGACATGCCGATGCCCATCAACTCGCCGCGCTCACGGCGCTCCTTCTGCTCCCGGCGCAGCTCGTCGTAGCCGATCATGTCCATCGCCAGACGCATGGTCGTCTCGTAGTCACCCGAGTCGTAGACCCAGCCGGTCTTGGACTTGTACGGAAACTGGTCTGGTTTCAACAAGTTCTGCAGCCGCAGCTGCGCGGGATCCATCTTGAGCTCATGCGCCAGACAGTCCACCAGCCGTTCCACGAAGTACACCGCTTCGGTGATGCGGAACGAGCAGGCGTACGCCACCCCGCCCGGCGCCTTGTTGGTGTACACCGCTGTCATGTGGCAGTACGCGGCTTCGATGTCGTAGCTGCCGGTGAACACCCCGAAGAAGCCTGCGGGGTATTTCACCGGTGCGGCAGTGCCGTTGAACGCCCCGTGGTCGGCCAGCACATTGGACCGGATCGCGAGGATCTTGCCGTCCTTGGTGGCGGCGATCTCACCGACCATGATGTAGTCGCGCGCGAACGAAGTGCTGGTCAGATTCTCGCTGCGATCCTCCATCCACTTGACCGGCTTGCCGAGGAGCAGCGATCCGACAATGGCGCAGACGTAGCCGGGATAGATCGGCACCTTGTTGCCGAAGCCACCACCGATGTCGGGCGAGATGACCCGGATCTTGTGCTCGGGCAGGCCGGCCACCAATGCGTAGAGCGTCCGATGTGCGTGCGGCGCCTGGCTGGTCGACCACAGTGTCAGCTTGCCGGTGACCGGGTCGAGGTCGGCGACGGCGCCGCAGGTTTCCAACGGCGCGGGATGCACTCGGGGATAGACGATTTCCTGCTTGACGACCACGTCGGCCTTCGCGAAGGCTGCCTCCGTCGCCGCGGCGTCGCCGGTCTCCCAGTCGAAGCAGTGGTTGTCGGTCTTGCCTTCCAGATCGGTGCGGATCACCGGCGCGTCCGCACCGAGCGCCTTGCGTACGTCGATGACCGGATCGAGTGGGTCGTATTCGACGTCGATGAGTTCCAACGCATCCCGTGCGGAGTACCGATCCTCGGCGACGACGAACGCCACCTCTTGGCCCTGGAACCGCACCTTGTCGGTGGCGAGTACCGCCTGCACGTCGTTGGACAGGGTAGGCATCCACGCCAGTCCCTTTTCGGCGAGGTCAGCACCCGTCACCACGGCCTTGACCTTCGGATGTGCTTGTGCCGCACTGGTGTCGATGCCGACGATGCGGGCGTGCGCGTACGGTGACCGCAGGATCGCCAGGTGCAGCATGCCGGTCAGCTGGACGTCGTCGACGTAGTTGCCGCGACCCCTGATGAACCGCGGATCCTCCTTGCGCAGCATCCGGCCGTGCCCACACGGCTTCTGATCGTTGTCGGCGGTGTCTTCTGGACGCAGTTCGACGGTGGTCATGCCTTAGCCTCCACATCGGCGTTGTTGGCCGCCCACTGGATGGACCGCACGATCGTGGTGTAGCCGGTGCAGCGGCAGATCTGCCCGGAGATCGCTTCGCGGATCTCGTCCTCGGTCGGGTCGGGGTTACCGTCCAGCAAGGCCCTGGCGGTGATCATCATCCCTGGCGTGCAGAAGCCGCACTGCAGGCCGTGACAGCGCATGAAGCCCTCCTGCACGGGATCGAGCCGTCCGTCGACCTCGAGACCCTCGACCGTGCGGATGCTGTGTCCGCTGGCCATCACCGCGAGCACCGTGCACGACTTGACCGGTTCACCGTCCATGTCGACCACGCAGGTGCCGCAGTTGCTGGTGTCACAGCCCCAGTGGGTTCCGGTGAGCCGCAACTGGTCTCGCAGGAAGTGGACAAGCAGAGTCCGGGGCTCGACCTCGGCGGTGACCTGCTCGCGGTTGACAGTCATGGTGACTTGCATGGCTAGTTCCCTTCCGCGGCCGGGGCGTTACGTACGCGTTCGACAGCGGAACGCAATGTTCGGATGGTGAGCTCGGAGGCGAGATGGCGCTTGTACTCCGCGCTGCCTCGCATGTCCGTCACCGGGTTGCAGGCCTGCGCCGCATCGCGACCCGCCTGCGCGAAGGTCTCTTCAGTGGCAGGCTGCCCGGCCAGCCTGTCACCGACGGCTGCCAGCGCGGCGGCGTCGGTGTTCACCGCCGTGAGGCCCAGCCGGGCCGCGACGATGATGTCGGCGTTGAGCGTCACTGCGGCGCCTGCCGCCGCCACCGCCCAGTCGCCCACCCGCCGTTCGACCTTGGCGTAGGCGCTTGAGCTGTTGTGTCGCAACGGGATCCGTATCTCGATGAGCATCTCGTTATGCGCCAGCGATGTCTCGTACGGCCCGGTGAGGAAATCGTCGATCGGGATCTCGCGCTCACCGGACGGGCCGCGAGCCAGACAACTCGCGTTCAGCACCGAGCAGACGGTTGTGAGGTCCTCGGCCGGGTCGGCCTGACAAAGCGATCCCCCGACAGTGCCTCGGTTGCGCACGACGGGATCGGCGATGACACGTTCGGCGTCGCGGAAGATGGGACATACCGCCGCCAGCTTGTCCGACGCCAGTGCTTCGCGGTGACGCGTCATCGCACCGATCCGCACCAGCGTCGGATCGACGACGATGTAGCCGAGCTCGGGCACCAGGTCGTTGATGTCGACGAGGTACTCAGGGTTGGCTATGCGCAGTTTCATCATGGGCAACAGACTGTGGCCGCCGGCCACGAGCATCGCTCCGTCACCGAGCCGGTCGAGCAGGCCGATGGCGTGATCGACGCTCGTGGCGCGTTCGTATTCGAAAGGTCCAGGAACCTGCATGTGCACGAGTGTTCGCCCGCCTTTCGGGGGCGTCAATGAGCGGTTAAGTGATTACTTAAGTCAGTAGGCTCGAATCGTGACACCGGCTCAACTCCGGGCTTTCTCAGCTGTTGTCCGTCATGGGTCGGTCCATGCGGCGGCTGCGGAACTCGGCATGTCCGACGCTGGCATCTCCATGCATGTGGCGCAGTTGCGCAAGGAATTGGACGACCCGCTGTTCTCCAGGACCTCCGCGGGGCTGGCGTTCACGCCAGGCGGGTTGCGCCTGGCCAGCCGCGCCGTCGAGATCCTCGGGCTGCAGCAACAGACCGCGATCGAGGTGACCGAGGCCGCTCACGGACGGCGCCTGCTGCGCATCGCGGCGTCGAGCGCGTTCGCCGAGCACGCCGCGCCGGGACTGATCGAACTGTTCTCGTCGCGCGCGAAGGATCTGTCTGTCGAGCTGAGCGTGCACCCGACAAGCAGGTTCCGGGAACTGATCACCTCGCGCGCCGTCGACATTGCGCTTGGCCAGGCCCTCCCGTCAGGCCAGGCCGACCTCGACGCCGCCGACAACCCGATCGTCGTGCGGCCTTTCCTGAACTATCAGATCCTCACCGTCACGGCGCCGGGGAATCCGCTGACTTCTCAGCCTCCAACCCCTTTGGTGCTGCGCGAACAGCAATGGATGCTGGGGCCGTCGGCAGGCAGCGTCGACGGTGAGATCGCTGCGATGCTGCGCAACCTGGCGATTCCGGAAGCACAACAGCGAATCTTCCAGAGCGACGCCGCGGCCCTGGAGGAGGTTCAGCGCGTCGGCGGGGTCACCCTCGCGATCGGCTTCACGGTTGGGAAGGATCTGGCCGCGGGGCGCCTGGTACAGGTGAAGGGCGAAGGGTTGCAGACGCCCGGTGAGTGGAGCGTCCTCACGCTGACGCCGGCCGCGCGTCAGCCCGCAGTCTCCGAGCTTGTCCGCTTCATCACGACGCCGCGGTGCACCCAGGCCATGCTGCGTGGCACGGGCGTCGGAGTCACGCGGTTTCGGCCCAAGATCCACGTCACGTTGTGGAGCTAAGTCGAAGCGAGACGTAACTAGGCAGCGGAAAGTAGTTTCTAAAGGAACTATTCGCTTGTGACGCAATTGTTTGCCACACATTGCATTGTCACACGATTGCATAGGTAACGTATGCAATCGCTGCCGGGTGTTGTTGCTGTCTGCCCCCTTCATTTGGGCAATTTTACCTTTCCGAAACTTTGCTTAGCCGTTCTTACTGACGCTGGAGTAAGTTTTCTTGTGTCCCAGCTCACAACGTCGTAAGGGGTTTGATTTATGCACACCGCACTTCGCCCATACATGACGACTGGTGTCGCGCTGGTTGGGGCCAGCGTCATAGCCGTCACTCCCATCTCGCCACCGCCGGACGAGATCCATATGCCCGCGCCGCGTGTTTCATCTGCGTCGGTCGAGCTCACCGCAGCCTTCGATCCCATCACGGCGTACACCCAACTCTTTACGAACACGTTCAACAACCTCGTGGGACTCGGCGGAGAGGCGCTGGCCGACCCGGCACCGATCCTGCGACAAGTACTCACTAATTCGATCGGCAACGCGAAAATCATCGGGGGCTCGCTCCAGAGCGCGGGTGCCGGGGTCATGACCACTATTCAGGGCCTCCCCGCGGAGCTGGAGACCGCACGCGATCAACTGTCGGCGGGCGACTTCGCCGGTGCGGTAAACACCGTGTTCTCGTACGTACTTGCCGGGTTACTGTTCAACATCGGCCTGCCTCTGATAGAAGGACCGGCAACAGTCGTTCAGAACGTGGCGGGCAACCTCGACAACGTCGCCAAGAACGGCACCCTCGCGCTGCTCTTGGTCGCCCTCGCCCCCATCTACCCGATCAATGCGACCGTATCGGCGTTCGGTGCGCTCGGCCAAGACATCCTCACCTCGGCGGGCAGCGGCGATTTCGTGGGCGTCGTGAGCGACCTTGTCAGTGCGCCGGCGGTACTGGCCGACGCGTTCCTTAACGGATTCCCAAGTGATCTGCCGTCAACGATTGATCCAGCCGGCGGCCTTCTCACCACCTCCGCTGTCGGGTTCGGGACGATCGAGAATATGCTGCAGGCGGGCAAGGCAATCGCGGGCTTACTCACTTTGCCCGCGCCAGCCTCGAGCGTGACCGACGTCAGCACGACCAGCAATAGACTCATCACCCTCCACGTGACGCCCCACCTCAAGAACGGGGCGGACGTGGAAGACAAGTCGGGTCAGACCGGCACCGACGGAGCCAAGACCAAGTCGACCTTGTTGGGCCGGTTGCCCAAGCGTGCCAACGGCGCAACCGACCTGAGCGACGGTAACTCGGCCGAGTCCGGCGCGCCTGCGTCCGCACCCGCCCCGCGGCAGCGGGCATCCGCGGTCGTCGGTGGCGTGCAAGACAAGCTGACCACCAAGCTCGGTGGGGGTTCCGCAGGTCCGCGAACCCACCTCGGCAAGGCAGGGGCCGCGAATTCCGGTGGAGACAACTCCAATGGCAGCGGCCATGCTGACTCCGGCGGCGCCGCAAAGTAATCCGCATCACGAAATCGGCCCCCTCGCAATGAAAGTGAGGGGGCCGATTTACGCCATTACCACGTCCGCCGCGCCTACGGTCTGCTGGCCTCCAGCGCCCGGATCAGGCTCGCGGAATCCCACGGACCCTTGTGCCGTAGGCCGTTGACGAAGAACGTCGGTGTCGAGTTGAGGTCCATCAGCTCCGCGTCCTGCGCATCGTCCTGCACCCGGTGCAGCACCTTCGTCGGATGTACGCGCACGTCGTCGTCGAACCGTTCGAGGTCAAGCCCGATCGCGTTGGCGTAGCGATAGATGTCCGACCACTCCAAATCGTCCTGGTTCGCGAACAGCATTTTCCCCATCTCGAAGTACTTTCCCTGCAGCCCTGCAGCCTCGGCCGCCCTGGCGGCGTCGAACGCGCGCGGGTGCACCCGCTCCAGCGGGAGATGACGCCACACGTACCGTAATTCGTCCCCGAAGTGCGCGACCACCTCGTCGATGCCGCCGGTGGCACGGCTGCAGAACGGGCACTCGTAGTCGCCGTACTCCACCAGCGTGAGCGGGGCGTGTGGATTTCCTCGAATGTGGTCGCGGTCGGGGTCGATAGGCCGGATCAGCTTGAGCCCCACCGGTTCGGGTGGGCTGACCCAGTCGGTGATCCGGAAGATCGCCCATCCCGCGAGGAACGCCACCACAGACGCGAGTAGCACGCCGATGCGCGCCTGGTCCTGGCGGGTCGGTTGGGTGATGGCGATGTCGACGATGAAAAGTGCAATGGTGAAACCGATCCCGGACAGCGCAGCGCCGCCGGCGACCCGTCGCAACGTCAGCCCCGGCGCCAACTCGCCGAGGCGCGTGCGCTGCATGAACCACGTCGCGCCCGTGATGCCGATGAACTTTCCGACTACCAGGCCGACGACGATGCCCCAGGTGAGCTTCGACTGCAGCGCGGCCATCACGCTGTCCGTGCCCAGGCGAACCCCCGCGTTGGCCAATGCGAACAGCGGCAGCACCACGAACGCCACGTAGGGACCGATTTCGGCCTGCAGTCGCTCGTTGATCGAAATCGATTCCCGCAGACCGCGTGTGGCGGCGCGAGCGTACTGGGAGTTGGGTGACTGGCGGAACGCGCGGATCACGTCGACGGTCTGCTCCACCTGCTGACGGTCGGGTGTGAAGACGGGGATCAGCAGCGCGAGTGCGACCCCGGCCAACGTGGGATGCACGCCGGCCATGGACAGTGCGATCCACAGCGCGAACCCGACAGCGGCGTATGCCGGGCCCCTGGCCGCGGGTAGGAACCGGACCAATGCGATCGCGATGATCAACGCCACCGCCACGACAAGTGGCACGACCTGGATGCGATCGGAGTAAAAGAGCGCGATCACGCACAGCGCGCCGATGTCGTCGACCACGGCCAGGGTCAGCAAGAATATCCGCAACCGGGCAGGGTATTTGGGCTTGATGATCGCCAGCGCACCGATGAGGAACGCGGTGTCGGTGGAGATCACCACTCCCCACGCCTGCGCGTTCTCGCCCGACGCGTTGAACAACAGGAAGATGACGGCCGGCACGGTCAAGCCCGCGATCGCGGCGACGACGGGCACCGACGCCCTGGCGCGATCGGTGAGACCACCGATGGTGAACTCGCTCGTGACTTCGAGACCGACGATGAAGAAGAAGAACGTCATCAGGCCGTCGTTGATCAGATGCCTGACCGTCAGTTCGAAGGTGTTGTCTCCGAACGTGAAACCGACATGGGAGTCCAGTAAGGCCCAATACGTCTCCGCCCACGGCGAATTGGCCCACAGGATCGCCGCAACGGTGCATGCGAGCAGCAGTGCGGCCGCGGTGTTTTCCCTCGTACCGGGCGCTTTGGGGTCGCGGCTGAACCGACCCGGCAGCAGGCGAACGATCCGCGGTAGGGGTTCTGCGGTCACTCGTCTGCGGTGCCGTTGTCGCCCATTGCGGCGCTCCCGTCGTCGCCGCTCGCGGCGGTAGCGTGGGCAGCCTCCATCAGCATCCAGCCCGACAGCTGCACCGATAGATCACGTTCGGGTATCTCAGAAGCGTTGACCGCGCCCTCGACGAACTGCGCGTCCTTGCCGGCGCCGGTGGGGATTTCGGCGGCGCGGTCCCAGAACGCGGCGAACAACGGCAGGTCGTCCACCGTTTGGCGGTTGTCCCATGCGGATTCCGCGGACTTGAGCACCATCGAGCGGGCGGTGTCGCGGGCCTCGGCGTCCGCTGGACCGTTCTGCGGCAACGTGGTCACCACGAGCGCCAGATAGCGGGCCAGGATGCCGTTGAACAATCCGCCGTCGCCACCGCCCGCACCCTTGATCACTCCGTCGGGAGCCATGTTGTCGCTGACGGCCTTCACGAGCCTGTGCACGCGCTCGGCGTGGTGGGCGTCTCTCGTCCTGGCGGCGAGCTCGGTCTCCAAACCGATCACCACGCCCTGGCAGTAGGTGTACTGCGCACGTACCAACGAGCCGGCCTTGATGCCGTCGAACACCAGATTCGTTTCGGGGTCGATCAGCGTTTCGTCGATCCATTCCGCCATCTGCTGGGCGCGCCGCAGCCGGTCGTCATAGCGGGACAGGAAGATCGCGGCGGGCGCGTTGGCGGGCGCATTGAAGAACTGGTCCTGCTTGCGCCACGGAATGCCGCCGCCGTCCTCTGGCACCCACGCGTTGAGGAACTGTTCCGACAGTGTCTTCATCGCACCGGGTCTCTCGACGCCTGCCAGCCGGCCGGCCCGCTCCAGCGCCAGCGCCAGCCACGCCATGTCGTCGTAATAGTCGTCGACCCAGGATCCGTTGTTGCGCAGCCGATGTGCCCGGATCTGGTCGGCGATTTTCTGCTCCCGCTCCGGCGTCGGGTCGCGTACCTGCGCGTCGACAAGGTTGTCCAGCAGATGGGCCTGCCACCAATAGTGCCAGATGCCGAACGTCCGGTACCTCCGCGCCGCGGGCCATGCGACAACACCCAGCTGCGTGCCGGGCAAGCCCCAGAGCTTTTTAAGGTGCCGCTTGGCGATAGCGGCTTCCGCGCTAGCCGCGCGGTTAGCCCATACCTGATCCATGGCTAGATCCTGCCCTACCAGGCGTTGGAAATGTCCCCATGTTGAGTGATCCAGGTGTGCATTGCGATACCCGCAGCAACGGCGGCGTTGATGCTGCGGGTCGATCCGAACTGCGCGATCGACACGGTCATGGCGGCGCCGGCCTTTGCGTCGTCGGTGATTCCAGGCCCCTCCTGGCCGAAGATCAGCATGCAGTCACGCGGTAGCGCGGTGTGTTCGATGCGCGCCGCGCCGGGCACGTTGTCGACGGCGACGACCGTCAGCCCGGCGTCCGCGGCGAAGGTCAGCAGATCGGCGGTGGTGTCGTGGTGGCGCAGGCGCTGGTAGCGATCGGTCACCATGGCTCCGCGCCGGTTCCAGCGTCGTCGCCCGACGATGTGCACGGTGTCGACGGCGAACGCGTTGGCCGTCCGCACCACGCCACCGATGTTCGCGTCGTTTCCGAAGTTCTCGATCGCGATGTGCAGCGGATGCCTGCGCCCGTCGATGTCGGCGATGATCGCATCCCTGGTCCAGTACCGGTATGCGTCGACCACGTTGCGGGTGTCACCGTCACGCAGCAGCCCGGTGTCGTACCGCTGATCGTCGGGTAACGGGCCTTCCCACGGCCCCACGCCGGGGCTTTCGCCCCACTCGGTGGGGCCGGGCGGCTCAGTCATGTGTGGTCCACAGTGCGGCGTGGGTGCCGACCATCGACACCGTCGCATACAGCAAGGCCTTGTTGATCTCGCCTTGTGTGCACAGTGAGGCGCGGACCTGGACGGCGTCGCGCGACGCGTCGGGCAAGACGAGCACCGAGGCGCCGTAGACGTCGCAGGCATGGCTCAGCCCAGGGGCGGGCAGTGTCGGCGCTGCCAGCACCATCATGGGTCCGCCGCGGCGGGCCGAGTCGTCGCGGTATCGCGTTGCCAGCCCGTCGGTTTCGAGGCCGAGCAGCATATAGCCGTTGCCGGAGAACGCGTTTGGGTCACCCATTGCCGACGGGTCGAGCTGCGCACCGTCGGCGCGGAACGCGTCGACACTCGTCGTCTTGAGTATCAACCCCGTGTCGTTCTCGTTCGTCGGCAGCACGCCGACCGGAAACGCCGCGGGGTATGCCGCGGAGGTGTCCGGGATCCGCTCCCGCGGCGAGTACACGTAGACACCGCGTACCTGCGACTGGTCGCGCTGCGGCCCCAGACAGACCGTGCCGGTCATCCGGTCCGGTGTAGGAGCAGACAATGGTTGCAGCGCAAGGTTTGTCACATCCTTGCAGCCGCCGAGCGCATTGGCCTCGATCGGATGAGCAAGGGCGCCGTAGAGTCCGAAGCGGATGTCCTCGGGCTTTGCGTGCGCACCGTCCTTCTGCGATGCGGAGGCATCCACATCGACCAGGACATAGTCGGCGTCGAACCGCAGATTCGTCACCGACATGTTCCAGCCGAGGATCGACTGCGATTCGCCGATGGTCACGGATTGCGTGGAATAGGGACCCCCCGTGTCGCCGTCACGAGAGCACGCCGAGCCGACCAGGACCGTCGCCCCCATGACGGCGACTAGTGCACGCAGCGACATCTAGGTGCGGCTCAAGTTCTATTCCGGCCGCGGCCGACGGCTTTCGTCATGGCGCGCATCAGGTTTCGCGGCACCATCCGTCCGCCGGTCGTGAGCGCCTTGTACTGCAGCCCCGGCACGATGACCACCCTGCCCCTGGCGACGTCGGCCATGCAGTCGCGCACCACATCGTCGACCTCGAGCCAGAGGAACGACGGCATGCCGCTCATCTCGATGCCTGCGCGCGCGTGAAACTCGGTGTGCACGAAGCCGGGACAGAGCGCGTGCACTCCGACACCCGTGTCGGTGAGACCGTTGGCCAGGCCTTCGGAGAAGGCGATCACCCACGCCTTGGACGCCGAGTACGTCGACCCGCGGCCGGGCAGCAAGCCGGCCACGCTGGCGACGTTGATCACGGTGCCCTCGTGGGCGGCCAGCATCGGCGGCAGCGCGGCGTGCGTCAGGTGCATGACCGAGGTGACGTTCACGTCGAGCTGGGATTGCAGCAAGGCCAGGTCGGCGGTCCAGAACTCCCCGGACGTACCAAATCCCGCGTTGTTCACCAGAACCCGCACTCCGGCGGCCAGCCGGTCCGCCACCTCCGCGCGGTCGGCTTCGACGGCCAGATCGGCGACGAGAACTTCCACTTGAGCGCCGGCCTCGTCGTGCAGTTCGGCGGCCAGGCACCCCAGCCGATCGGCGTCGCGGGCGGCCAGTACCAGGTCGTAGCCGTCGATGGCGTAGCGGCGGGCGAATCCAGCGCCGAGCCCAGACGTCGGTCCAGTGATCAGTGCGACGGGGCGTGGCATGCCCTAGAGAGTACTTAGCGCTGGTAGTGCGGAGACTGCCGCCCGTTGCGCGACGGTGGCGGCGGCTGGCGGTGCATCGGTTCAGGGCGAACGACATCCGGGCGAGGCTGCGCATAGCGGCCGACTTCGGGGCGGGAGGGCGGGAGCACATCAGCACGGCCAGGCGGCAGGTCGGCCCGGTCCTGAGGCAATTCAGACCGGGCAGGCGCAGGCGTCAACGGGCGGCTCGGCGAGCCACTGCGGCGGGCGACCGCCTGGCCCGCGGTGCCCTGCGGTATCGGTGGCAGTACCCGAAGCAGGTCGTTGAACTGGCGCACGGTGCGAAGGCCTTCGTCCCACTGCGCGCGGGTGCTGGTGACAGGCATCGACACCAGCGTCCAGTTCTGTTCGTTCCACATGATTTCGGCGCAGTCGGGCGCGGTGTGGGCGAACGTCACCATCCGCCGATCGCAGGCGCGGCGAGCGGCGTCGAGGTTGGTCGAGTACACCATTCGCGGGCCGATCGCGCCGAGCAACCAGATGTCGTTCTCGCGCGGCTCCTTGATGCCCTTGAGGCGCAGGTCGACGACGACGTTCGTGCCGACCTTGCGGTGCAACGCGATGACCGTCGCGACGTCTTCGAGGTCGAAGATGAACACCGCCTCGCCGCGGATCTGCCCGAGCACGACATTCTTGGCGGTGATGTCGCCGACGGTCGACATCACCCCGCGCTTCCAGCGCTTGAGAATGTCGGCCGATTCGTGCTCGTAGTCGAAACCGTGCGACTTCGCCCAGGACTTACGGCGTCGGCCCAGTCCGCGTCGACGGTCGACGTCGACGTACAGCAGCACCGCCGCACCCACAAAGCAGAGCGCGGACAGCGTGAACCAGAGGGGGACCATTGCCCCAAGCCTATCTGCTGGGGCCCCTTATTCCCGAACTCAAGCGGATCACAAGACCGTCACACGAACGCTCACCAGCGCCGTCGGCGTCAATTAATGTCGCGCTGCATGGACTACGACGGCTACCAGCGCATTCGAATCTCGCTCGCGGATGGAATCTGCCGCGCGACGATCGACAACCAGCCGATAAACCTGTTGGACGTGAACCTGATCCTGGAACTCGGCCGATTCGCGGGGCAAGTGGCCTCAGACGAGGACGTCCGTGTGGTGGTCGTCGATTCGGCCGACCCCGATTTCTTCATCGCCCACGCGGACATCACGCTGATTCAGGCACTACCGCGCGACGACACCTCACTGCACGACGAATTGACGCCGTTCCACGCGATGCTGGAGGCGTTCCGAACCATGCCTAAGGCGACGATCGCCGTCATCGAAGGCATCGCCCGCGGTGGCGGCAGCGAATTGGCGATGGCCTTCGACATGCGCTTCGCTGCGCTCGGCAAGGCGCTACTCGGCCAGCCCGAAGTCGCCATCGGCATCATCCCCGGCGGTGGCGGCACGCAGCGGCTGCCGCGGCTCGTCGGCCGTGCCCGGGCGTTGGAAGTCGTCCTCGGTTGTCAGGACACCGACGCGGCCACCGCCGACGCGTGGGGTTACGTCAACCGCGCGCTGCCTCCGGACGAACTGCGGCCGTTCGTCGACACGCTTGCGGCCAGGATCGCGTCATTCCCGCTCGACGTCATCGCCACGGCCAAGCGCGCCGTCGACGCCGCAGTCGGTGACCCCGTGCCGGGTCTGCGGGTCGAGGACCAACTGTTCCGTGAAACGCTCGCTGGGCCGGCCGCCGCACAACGCATGCGGGCGTTCCTCGACGCCGGCGGCCAGACCCGCGAGGTAGAGACGGGAGACTTGACCGGGTTGATCAATCGCCTGGGAAGCTAGCAGCGGCCAGCTCGAGAATCTCCCCACGGTCCGCCGCGACGATGAACCCCGAATCGACAGCCCGATCGAGCGCTTCCGTGAACCTCTCCAGATATTCGGCCGAACCGCCCGGATAGAGGGTGCGCAGGGTCTCGGTGTCGAACGGCTCACCCGACCCGAACAGAAACGACATGGGGCTCTCATCGGGGGCCAGGCCCGACGTCCGCGCTATCGGCACGTCGACCCACGGGGTGCGAAGCCCGTCCTTGGCGAGCCCGTTGGCATCGAGCACAAGCTCTGGCGGGTCGCCCTCGATCAGCGCGATGGGCGCAGCGGACGGCGGCAACTCACCCGTGCTGACCCAGCGGTGAAGGGCTGCAATGGCCGCCTGCAGCACATAGTGGTGCTGCGGGGCGAAATTGATGCGGTACGAAAGCTGCGCACCCATCAGTTCGTTGGTGGGCGCGTACGCGGACACGATCTGCTCCAGCGGCACGGACCCGTCGTCGATGAAGCCGACGCGGATCGTGTAGTTGTCGGCGTGGGCGGTGCCGGGAATCTCCCACGCCCGCAGTCGCCCGTTGTCGGACTGCCTCGCAAGGTGATAGCCGACGCGAAAGCCGCCGATGACATCGGTTTCGGTGATGACCGTGATGAGTGGGACGCGCAGATCGCTTCGGAACGGCACGGCCTGCTCCCCGGTCTCGGTTGCTTCGAAGATGTTGGCGCCGTCCAGCGGCGCGGCGGGTCCGAAGCGGGAATGGACCAGGAATCCGTCGTATGCAGCGGCGAGTGGATCGACGACGTTGACGTAGGTCGTCAGGAAGGCCGCCGATTGCGACTCGCCCACCGCCAGAAGGATTTCCGGATCGAGTCCGTCGACCGCTCCGTCCCTCAGCAGACGGCCGACCTGTGAGTAGATGTCATAGGAGAACGCGTCTCCCGGGTGATGCAGACGCGAATAGCGTTCGGGGTCTTGGGCTTTCAGCGACATGTCGGCACCAACGAGGCTGGCGCCGCCCTGGATGCCGACCTGTTGGGCGGAGACGGCGACGTACGCGAAGCCCGCGCGGGCGATTTCGCGATGCGCCATGAACCAGACGGCGGGCGCGTCGATGCCGCCGCTGACATTGAGCCACTCGACGACAACGGCGCCGTTGAATCTGGCCTCGTCGGTCGGTCGGAGAACCACGATCCGAGTGGTGTAGTCCGCTGTCTCTTCGGACGAATAAGACGAAGCACTCCCCGATATGAAGAACTCCTCGGCGCCGTAACCCAGCGTGGCCAGGTCGTAGGCGCCGAGGAGCAGATTGGGCTTACCCGGCACAGGCGTGATCACGGGCTCTATATTGCCCGAGCGGTAGGTCAGCCCAGGACGAGAGAGTCCCCGTCAGGGCTGACGTTCACCGGCACCACGTCGCCGTCGTGCACGTCACCGGCCAGCAGCCTCTTCGCCAGCTGGTCACCAATGGCCTGCTGAATCAGCCGCCGCAGCGGACGCGCCCCGTAGAGCGGGTCGAATCCGCGCTCGGCCAGCCACTTCTTGGCGGGCAGCGACACCTCGAGGGTGAGCCTGCGCTGCGCCAACCGCTTGGCCAGCTGCTGCAGCTGGATATCAACAATCTCCACCAGCTCCTCGGGGTTGAGCCCGTCGAAGATGATGACGTCGTCGAGCCGGTTGATGAACTCGGGCTTGAACGCCGAGCGCACCGCGGCCATCACCTGCTCTTCCGTCCCGCCTGCACCCAGGTTGGACGTCAGGATCAGGATGGTGTTGCGGAAGTCGACCGTGCGGCCCTGGCCGTCGGTCAGCCTGCCTTCGTCGAGCACAGCCAGCAGCACGTCGAACACGTCCGGATGGGCCTTTTCGATCTCGTCGAACAGGATCACCGTGTACGGACGGCGCCGCACCGCCTCGGTCAGCTGACCGCCCTGGTCGTAGCCGATGTAGCCGGGAGGCGCACCGACAAGGCGGGCCACCGAGTGCTTCTCGCCGTATTCGCTCATGTCGATGCGGACCATCGCGCGCTCATCGTCGAACAGGAACTCCGCCAACGCTTTTGCCAACTCGGTCTTGCCGACGCCCGTCGGTCCGAGGAACATGAACGAACCCGTCGGGCGGTTCGGGTCGGCCACGCCGGCGCGGCTGCGGCGCACCGCATCAGAGACGGCCTGCACGGCCTTGCGCTGACCGACGACGCGCTTACCGAGCTCATCCTCCATGCGCAGCAGCTTGGCGGTCTCGCCCTCGAGCATCCGACCGGCGGGAATGCCGGTCCACGCCGAAACCACGTCGGCGATATCGTCGGGCCCGACCTCTTCCTTGAGCATGACGTTCTCCCGCGCCTCGGCCTGCGGCACCGCCGCGTCGAGCTTCTTCTCCACCTCGGGAATGCGGCCGTAGCGCAGCTCGGCGGCCTTCGCCAGGTCGCCGTCGCGCTCGGCGCGATCGGCCTCGCCGCGCATCGTGTCCAGCTGCTCCTTGAGATCCCGGACCACGTCGAGGGCGTTCTTCTCGTTCTGCCAGCGGGTGGTCAGCTCGGTCAGCTTCTCCTTCTGGTCGGCAAGCTCGGCGCGCAGCTTCTCCAACCGCTCCTTCGAAGCGGCGTCTTCCTCCTTCTCCAGCGCCATCTCCTCGATCTCGAGGCGGCGCACCAGCCGCTCCACCTCGTCGATCTCGACGGGGCGAGAGTCGATCTCCATCCGCAGCCGCGACGCGGCCTCGTCGACCAGGTCGATGGCCTTGTCGGGCAGGAAGCGGGACGTGATGTAGCGGTCGGACAGCGTCGCCGCGGCAACCAGCGCGGAGTCGGTGATCCGCACGCCGTGGTGCACCTCGTACCGCTCTTTCAGGCCGCGCAGGATGCCGACGGTGTCCTCCACCGACGGTTCACCCACGAAGACCTGCTGGAAGCGGCGCTCCAGCGCGGCGTCCTTCTCGATGTACTTGCGGTACTCGTCGAGCGTGGTGGCGCCGACCAGCCGCAGCTCGCCTCGGGCCAGCATCGGCTTGATCATGTTGCCTGCATCCATTGATGATTCGCCGGTCGCGCCTGCGCCGACGATGGTGTGCAACTCATCGATGAACGTGATGATCTGGCCCGCCGAGTTCTTGATGTCGTCGAGGACGGCCTTCAGGCGTTCCTCAAACTCGCCGCGGTACTTCGACCCGGCGACCATCGAACCGAGGTCCAGCGAGACGACGGTCTTGTCGCGCAGGCTATCCGGCACGTCGCCTGCCACGATGCGCTGGGCCAGGCCCTCCACGATCGCGGTCTTGCCGACGCCGGGCTCACCGATGAGCACAGGGTTGTTCTTGGTGCGACGGCTCAACACCTGCACGACGCGACGAATCTCGTTGTCGCGCCCGATGACAGGGTCGAGCTTGCCCTCCCGGGCACGCTCGGTCAGATCGGTGGAGTACTTCTCCAGCGCCTGGTAGCTGCCCTCGGGGTCAGGGCTGGTGACCCTGGCGCTGCCGCGGACCTTGACGAACGCCTCTCGCAACGCCTGCGGCGAGGCCCCGTGTCCGGTCAGCAGCTTGGCCACGTCGGAGTCGCCGGTCGCCAGGCCAACCACGAGATGCTCGGTCGAGACGTACTCGTCGTCCATCTCGGTGGCGAGATTCTGGGCCGTGGTGATCGCGGCCAGCGATTCACGGGACAACTGGGGCTGCGAGCTGGCGCCGCTGGCGCTGGGCAGCCGATCGAGCAGCCGTTGCGTCTCGGTGCGAATGGTCGCGGGGTCGACGCCGACGGCCTCCAATAGTGGAGCGGCAATGCCATCGTTCTGGGTGAGCAGTGCCATCAATAGGTGGGCAGGCATAATCTGCGGGTTGCCTGCGGAGCTTGCCGCCTGCAAAGCCGCGGTCAGCGCCGCCTGAGTCTTGGTCGTCGGGTTGAACGAGTCCACGACACCTCCATCTTTGAGCTAGGGAAAATGCTTGTCGCGATGTTCAACGTCGTCAAGGTTGAGTCTGTTCCGCTCAAGTCTGACGAATTTCCGGCCGAGGGTGGGGTTTTGACACGCCTGCCTCCCCGTTGGCGTGCATCAACCCAACTCTCGTGGCCGTGACGGCGCGTCGAACCGTTTTGCACCGGGTCATCGGTAACGATTTATCAGTGGACTGGACCGCTCGGATCGGTTTCCTGATCGCGTGTGGCATCGCTTTAGTCGCGACCACATCAGCGCCCGCACGGGCGGCCACCGACGAGGACCAGGTCCGCGCGGTACTCAACGGCATGAACGGGTCGTACAACCGCTCGGATTACGGCGGATTCGCCGCCCATCTGTGTGCCGACTTGCTCAGAGCGGCCGGGTATGAAGCGGGCTGGTATGCCAGCAGGAACTCCGACGGGCCCACGCAGATCACGATCAACTCGGTTCAGGTGACCGATCGTGACGCCGTGGCCAATGTCCGATTTCAGGCCGCCAACCGTCCGGACGCCAAGACCCTCGACGTCGAATTCCTCCGCGAGGGCGCGGATTGGAAAGCCTGCCGCTACGACGCCGGCACGTACATATAGTTCGACCAGTGCTCACTGAACTCATCCCGCTGGCGCTAGTCGTCGCGCTTTCGCCTCTGTCGATCATCCCGGCGGTGCTGGTGCTGCACACGCCGCACCCGAGACCGGCAGGCCTGGCCTTCCTGGCGGGCTGGCTGATCGGCCTCGCCGCGTTGACGATCGTCTTCGTCGAGATCTCGGGTCTGTTCGGTGATCTCGGCACGCCACCCGGTTGGGCGTCGTGGCTGCGCATCGTGATCGGCGCGGCGTTGATCGTGTTCGGCGTCTACCGCTGGCTGACCCGCAAGCGCTCCGCGCACACGCCTGCCTGGATGCAGAGGCTGGGCAAGCTCACGCCGGCCCGGGCAGGCCTGGCGGCACTGGCGCTGACCGTCGTCAACCCCAAGGTGTTATTCATCTGCGCGGCAGCGGGTTTGGCAATCGGCACCGCCGGCCTGGGCAGCGCACATATCTGGATCGCGGTGATCTGGTACGTGGCAGTCGCCGCGTCGACCGTCGCAATTCCGATTCTCGCGTACGCGGTCTCGGGCGACCGCCTCGACGGAGCGCTGCAGCGGCTCAAGGAGTGGATGGAGGAGCAGCACGCAACCCTCGTCGCGGCGATCTTGATCGCGATCGGTCTTCTGGTGCTGTACAAGGGAATTCACGGGCTATAGCCCGCGTAGACCGAGCTCGGAAGCGTCGGCGGTCAAGTACCGTGTCACCGTCGGTGCGATCAGCGCAACCACTTCCTCGACCGGCAGTGTCGCCAGTGGCGGCACCTCGATGACATAGCGCAGTAGGGCCGTTCCGACGAGCTGGCTGGCGGCAAGCGTCGCCCGCAGCCGGGCCTGCTCGCCGCCACCTAACACACCTGATACCGCGGTCAGCACGTAGTTCTGCATGAAGCCGCGGAAGGCGTCGTGCGCGTGGGAGTTCGAGGTGGCCGACTGCAGCATCGCCCGCACGGTCGCGGCGGTGTCGGGCGTCTCCCAGATCCGCAGATACGTGCGCACCATCCGGGTGCCGATGTCGGGTTCGTCGTCGGTCGCGCCGGTGAGCGCGGCGACCAACACCTCAGGGTCGATGATCAGGCGCAGCGACTCGCGGAACAGCTCCTCTTTCGACCCGAAGAGGTACAGCACCATCGAGGGGTCGACATGCGCGTCCCTGGCGATCGCGCGCAGCGTGGTCTTCTCGTAGCCCTCGGTCGCGAACCGCTCCTTTGCCGCCGACAGCACCGCGTCGCGGGACACCGGTTCGCCCTGGCGTCGACCCCGGCGCTTCGTCGACCTGGCTGGTGAAGCCATCTCTCGACATTAACATTTCAATGACTGTTGAAATCTGATCCACGCGGCGTTACGCTCCTGCGAGCGATTAATTCAACGACGGATGAAAAGGAATCATCATGACAGGGACCTCGCTGGGCACGCCCGTACGGCACACCCGCCACGCGTCACCCGGCCATGAACCGCCCGCGGCGATCCGCGCTGCCGGGATCATCGTCGTGCTCACCGTCGTGCTGGCGATCCTCGCGATCGCGTTCGCGCTGCCTGCGGCCCGCTCCAAGCCGCACGACGTACCGATCGGCGCGGCGGGGCCGATGGCCGCGAGCGGGCGCATCGCCGACATCCTCGAACAGCACGCACCCGCCGCGTTTGCGATCACCTACTACCCCGGCGAGGAGGCGCTGCGCGACGCGATCCGCAATCGCGATGTCTACGGCGGCATCTCGTTTGGCCCCGACGGACCGCCCAGGCTGCTCATCGCCACCGGCGGCAGCCCGATGGTCGCGCAGATGCTGACGCAGATCGGCAACGACATCGCCCAACAGGCCGGCATGCCACTGCACACCGAGGACCTCGCCCCGCCGACCGCCAGTGACCCGCGCGGCGCGGGCCTGGCCGCATCAGCGCTGCCGATCACGCTCGCCGGCCTGCTACCGGCGGTGGCCCTGGTGTTGCTGCTCAGGTACAAGGTGTGGACGCGTTTCGTCGCCGCCGTCGTGTTCGCCGCGGGAGCGGGCATCACGATCTCCGCTCTCCTGCGCTACGTATTTGGCTCGATCGACCACAACACGTGGGGCGTCGCGGCCGGGCTGACCCTGGGACTACTCGCCGCCGGGCTGTCGATGTTGGGCCTGGGCTCGCTGTTCGGTCGCGCCGGGCTCGCGATTGGTGCACTGCTGGCGTTACTGCTGGGCAACCCCCTTTCGGGTCTGAACAGCGCGCCGGAGATGCTGCCGAGCGGGTGGGGCGCGCTCGGTCAGTGGTTGCCGCAGGGCGCGACCGTGACGTTGCTGCGGTCCACCGCCTTCTTCGCCGGTGAGGGCGCGATCACCGCCATCGCCGTGCTGGCCTGCTGGGCCGTTGCCGGCACGGCACTCATCGTGATCGCCGCTGTTCGCCAGGGCAGGTCCGCGCCCACCTAAACTCGGGCGGCGTGGGACTCGATGACCGTGACGCACTGCGCAAACTGCGCGACGCGGTCGACCCTACGCTGGGGTCGGACGAATTGATCCGCAGGTTCTACACCCGCTGGTTCGCCATCGACATCTCGGCGCGCGACCTGTTTCCGCCCGACATGGGCGCACAACGCACCGCATTCGCCAAGGCGATGACGTGGCTGTTCACCGAGATGATCGCGCAGCGCGCCCAGGAGCCGGTGGCGTTCCTGGCTCAGCTGGGCCGTGACCACCGCAAATACGGTGTCGCGCAACGACATTACGACAACATGCAGGACGCGCTGTTGACCACACTGCGCAGCCATCTCATCGGCAGCTGGGACGACAAGCTCGCCGAAGCCGCCCACGACGCGGTCTCGCTGATCATCGGGGTGATGAGCGGTGCCGCCGATGCCGAGAAGGGTCCGCCGTTCCGCGACGGCACGGTGCTCGAGCACATACCGGTAGCCCGCGACGTCTCGGTGGTCCGCCTGCAACTGGATCAGCCGCTGTACTACTACCCCGGCCAGTACGTCACGGTCCAGGTGCCGCAATGGCCGCGGCGGTGGCGCTACCTGAGCCCGGCGATCCCCGCCGACCGTGGCGGCGCGATCGAGTTCCACATCCGCTCGGTCACCGGCGGCATGGTCAGCACGGCGATCGTCAACGAGACCAGGTCCGGCGACCGGTGGCGGCTGTCGAACCCGCACGGCGGCATGCACGTCGACCGCGACGGCGGCGACGTGCTGATGGTCGCGGGAAGCACGGGGTTGGCGCCATTGCGCGCGCTGATCATGGACCTCACCCGCTACGGCGAGAACCCGCGCGTACACCTGTTCTTCGGTGCCCGCTATCCCAGTGAGCTCTATGACCTGCGCACGCTGTGGCAGATCGCGTCGACCAACCCGTGGCTGTCCGTGACGCCGGTGTCGGAGTTCAACACCGATCCGCCATGGGCCGCCGAATACCCAGATGTCGAGCCGCCCCGCGGTTTGCATGTGCGGCAAACGGGCATGCTGCCCGACGTCGTGACGCGCTACGGCGGCTGGGGCGACCGGCAGATCCTGCTCTGCGGCGGGCCGAAGATGGTCGAGGCCACCAAGGCCGCGCTGATCACCAAAGGCGCACCCGCCGAACGCATTCAGCACGATCCGTTGGCCAGCTAAACCGTTCCATCAAGATCGGCAACGCAATACACTGTGCGTCCATGACGAAGATGCGCGCCGCGCGGATGTACGGCTACCGGCAGCCGCTGGTTCTGGAGGAGATCCCCATCCCCGATATCGGGCCGTCGGAAGTGCTCGTCAAGGTCGGCGGTGCTGGTATGTGCCGCACCGACTTTCAGTTGATCGACGGCTACTTCCACAGCAATCTGCCGGTGGACTTCCCGGTCACGCCAGGGCACGAGATCGCGGGCACGATCGACCGCATCGGCTCAGCGGTTCCCGCGGCCGCGGGTCTTTCCGAGGGCGATCCAGTCGTCGTCTTCGGTCCCCACGGGGACGGCTCGTGCCGTCAGTGCCACGGCGGCAACGAACAGATCTGTAACCACGGAAGCTGGGTGGGGTTCGGTCCCCACGGCGGTTATCAGGAGTACGTCCCGGTCGTCTACCAGCAGCTGATCACCGTCACCGGCAACCTGTCACCCCTCTCGCTCGCCCCGCTGACCGACGCCGGCCTGACGCCGTACCGCGGCCTGAAGAACGACTCTGGGCGTGATGGGGGTCGGCGGGCTGGGCGCGTATGCGGTCCAGTACGCGAAGCTGCTCGGCGCCGGTGCCACCGTGATCGCCATGGCCCGCAGCGATGAAAAGCTGGCGCTGGCAACGGAAAACGGTGCCGACCACACCATCAACACCCGAGGAAGGTCGGACGACGAGGTGCGCGACGTGCTCGAGCAGGCCACCGGCCGTCGCGAGCTCGACGCGGTCATCGAATGCGTGGGAGCCGAGGAGAGCGTGCGGTTGGCGTTCGCGCTGCTGGCCACAGAGGGCGCCGTCGCGTCGGTTGGATTGGTCGGCAATCGGACCGACGTTCCGCTGTTCCCGTTCGTTGGCCGCGAATTCAGCTACTTCGGCTCCTTCTGGGGCAACTACAACGACCTGACCGAAGTGGTCGCGCTTGCCGAGGCAGGGCAGATCAAGGACTCGGTGACCCAAGTCCGGTTCGACGACGTCAACGACCACATCGACGCGCTGGGCCGCGGCGCCTTCGTCGGACGTGCGGTGATCGTCTACGACTGACCGTCAGGCGGGCACCCGCTGCCAGAGGTCGTTGAACGCAATGCTGTCGAAGAACGCCGACGCATTCACGATCCTGTTGTCGCGCAGTGTCAAGAACCACGTATAGGTGTTGCGATACGGAACCCCGTCACGTGCGATGCCCTCGGCGTCGAAGAAAACGATCACAGTGTCCCCGTCGGCGTAGATATCCCGAATTGTCGGGCGAAGTGGCGCAGCCATGCGGGCATTGAATGGCCTGATCACATTGGCCACGAAGTCCTCCTTGTCCGGATAGACACGGGAGGCGAGTGAATTGCCCACGATCTCCCAGGTCGCGTCGTCGGCGAGAGCGTCATATGGGCTGCCCGTCCCATTGCGCCACGCGTCGAAGCCCGCGCGCACCGTCGCCAGGTTGCGCGCCTCCGTGTCGTCATACGGCTGCGCAACTGCCGACTGAACCGGGGCAAGCAGCAAGCACGCCACGGCGAAGACGGGAGCCAGCAGCCACCTATACTGGATCATCTTTTGATCTAACCGGACCCGTGGCAGGATCGACATCGATGCCGGAGTTTGAATACGTCACGCTGCGTGACCCGTCGTCAGCCCTGACCGCGACCTATGTCCCCAACGCAGGCATGGTCGGCACGTCACTCTCCGACGACGGCGTGGAACTCCTCGGCCAGCGGCGCGGCCTGCAGGCCTACGTATCCACCCACCGCACGATGGGCATCCCGATCCTCTACCCGTGGGCGAACCGGTTGAGCAGCAACGGCTATGGCGTCGACGGCGCCGTGATCACGCTGACGCCGGGCACGGGTGGCGTGCGCACGGACCAGCACGGCGTGCCAATTCACGGCACGTTGGCCGGCTACCCGGACTGGCATGTCACCACGCAGCTCGAATCGCAGCTGACCGCCGAACTGGACTACGCGGCGCGCCCTGGACTGCTGGCCACCTTCCCGTTCCCACACCTGGTGGTACTGGAGGTGACGCTCGAGGACCGCACGCTCACCGTGAAGACCACGGTGACCGCGACGACGGGTGCGCGCGTGCCGCTGTGCTTCGGCTTTCACCCGTACCTGCAACTGCCCGGCGCGCCGCGCGCCGAGTGGCAGGTCGAGACGCCGGCTATGCGGTTCCGCCCTGTCAACGCGTGGGGTATCCCGACCGGTGCGACGGAAGAGCATGCAGCGAGCACAGAAACGTTGGGCGACAAGTTCTTAGACGACGGGTATGACGAAGTGCCTGAAGGCTCGGTGTTCGCGGTTTCCGGCGGCGGCCGGCGCATCGAGGTGCACTTCGACAAGGGCTATCCCGCGGCGCAGGTATTCGCACCCGGCGACGACGACGTGGTGTGCTTCGAGCCGATGGCAGCGCCGACCGACTCGCTGCGCCGCGGCGGCTACCGGGTGGTCAACCCGGGCGAGTCCGCCATCGCGCAGTTCCGGATCAAGGTGGGCCAACCCGTCTGACGGATAGGCTGGACGCCATGGCCGATCTGACGCCCGTCATCCTGCGAGACCCTTCGTCCGCGTTGTCTGCGGTGTATGTGCCCGGCGCGGGCATGATCGCCACGTCGCTGTCCGACGACGGTGGCGAGCTGCTGGGGCAGCGCCGCGGCCTCGACGCGTATGTGTCAGCGGGCAAGACGATGGGCATCCCGCTGCTCTATCCGTGGGCAAACCGATTGAGCGCCAAGACATATGAGGTCGAGGGTGAGACGGTCACGCTCGCGCCGGACGCCTACGGCTTGCGCACCGACAACAACGGTCTGCCCATCCACGGTCTGCTGGCGGCGTATCCCGCATGGCAAACACAGCGGGTTTCCGACCAGAAGCTCAGCGCCGAACTGGAGTTCGGGGCGCAGCACGAACTGCTCGCGAGCTTCCCGTTCCCGCATCTGGTCGAGTTGACCGTCGAGCTGTCCGACCGCACTCTGACGGTCAGCACCACCGTGACGCCGACGGCCGACAAGGCGGTGCCGCTGGTGTACGGATATCACCCGTACCTGCAGCTGCCCGGCGTGCCGAGAGCTCAGTGGCAGGTGGAGATGCCGACGATGCGCCACCTGGTCCTCGACGACACCGGCCTTCCAACCGGGGCGACGGCCGAAATGCCTGCGACCACAGACGAGTTGGGTGACCGGGTGTTCGACGACGGCTTCGATCAGGTCGACGGCGGCGTGGGGTTCGCGGTGTCCGGCGGCGGACGTCGGCTGGAGGTGCGATTCGAGCGCGGCTACCCCGCCGCACAGGTGTTCGCGCCCGCGGGCGAAACGGTCATCTGTTTCGAACCGATGACCGCGCCCACCGACGCACTGCGCCGCAGCGGCTACCGATGCGCGCGGCCGGGTGAGCCGGACACGACGGTGTTCTCGATCAAGGTGAGCTAGCGCTTGTGGCGTGGCTGCCAGACGACGACAGCCGTGCTCTTCGGCATGACCGCGACGTCGCGGCGCTGCCTGCCGCGCAACTCCTCCAG
>Ga0157379_10000418_pt1 | contig 34399 bp, 28 predicted proteins | sample S25metaG_FD_121802 | JGI IMG/M metagenome (GOLD analysis project Ga0157379, IMG submission 121802) | Switchgrass rhizosphere microbial communities from Kellogg Biological Station, Michigan, USA - S2-5 metaG | ecosystem: Host-associated > Plants > Roots > Rhizosphere > Soil | place: USA... | reverse complement strand
GCCCTTTGCACCGAACTGGCCGGTAAGAAGTGCGCAGCCAGCATGAGCCCACAAGCCGCAAGCCATGGCCAGAAAACTACCAGTACGGCGAGGCCGCAGGCCATGCGCGTAAGCCGGTTTCGGCCCCACAATTCTTTCCAGGAAGCGGCGATCAGGAACACCGCGGGCAGAAGCAGTACCTGGTTATAGGGCGCGAAGCTGGGCACGATCACCAGCGTTGCGACCAGCACCAGCACGAACATGGTGCTGAACGCGACTGAATCATGCGAAGCGAACCGTGCCCGCCAGCCCGTGACGGCAACCGCGATTACAACCACGGCAGCAAGAATCTTCCCCAGTGTGGGCGTGGCCAGCACATCGAGCAGCGAGCCGGCTCCGCCGGTGTACTGGCGATAGGCCGCGACGGCATCGCGAAACTGTCCCACCCATCCTGGCAAGACATATTCGGAGGCGGCGAAAAAAATCGCGGCGGTCAGAGCGAAACTCCAGAAGAAGATCTGACGCCGGCCCCAGTCGCTGAGTGCCCACAATATCAGCCAGCCCGCAATCGGCAACGTCAGTTGTGGCTTAACCGTTGCGAGCGCCAGCAGGAACCCGGCCAGCGAGAAATACCCCGCGACCAGCGCCCCGGCACAGCCCGCGAGCAGTGCGCTCACCACCAGGGTCAACTGCTGCAGTTTGATTCCCTGCACCACGGCGTAGCTGCCAAATGTCAAGACGATCAGAATCGTGGTGACCGTGGCTGAAGGCCGCCAGCGCAACACCTGCAGCCAAAGCAAGACACTTGCCAGCGTCAGAATTACCAGCAGCCAGCAAAAGCCCGCCTGCACCACGGGAAACGGCAAACCCACAGTCGGCGCCAGGAGAAAGACCACAAGCACCGGGTAGGCAAAACCCTGCTGGTCTTTAGGCTCGTCAAAGCGGGGATCGTCAGCGCGATCCGGATCCAGCGGACGTCCGTAATATCCAGTCTGGATTTCACGCGTGACTTGGGCGCTGTACGGGTTGCGGTGGTGCAGCAGTAGTTCGCGAGCTCCCAGCCAGCGCGGATAGAGATCAGAGAGATTGCCTCGCGGCCGTCCGTGAACAGCGGCGTCCGCCTTTTGGTAGGGCACGAGAACTCGCTGCACGTAGAACCACATGCTTGCGGCGAACAGCAGCGCCAGGAGCAGCCCGAGTCTGGGTTCTTTGAGCAATCGCGTGAGGGAACAAAAAGCCGCTCCATGTTACAACTTATGCGGGCGAACTTCCGTTGCGATTGCGCATCTGCATCTCCGCGGCGATTGGGGTGGCGAGTGCGGCGTTCTGCTATTTCTTGTTGCTGCATTTCCGTCAGGGCGCCGGAGATTTTAATTGGGCCATCCACGCCGCCCAGCGTCTGCTAGCCGGACAGAATCCTTACGACACCCCGCTGGAACAATATCCGCTGACCGCCGCAGTATTCGCATTGCCCTTTGTCGCTCTGCGGCCGGAGATCGCGGGAGCCTTGTTTTACGGCATCAGCTCTGCCCTGCTGGCTTTCGGCCTCAGCCGTCATGGCTATCATCGCCTGCTCGCATTTCTGGCTTATCCCTATTGGGGAGGGCTGATGGTAACGCAGTGGTCAACCCTGATTTTCGCCAGCGCCTTCTTCCCTCTCCTGCTGCCCGCGACCATGGCCAAGCCTCAGCTGGGGTTGCCGGTGGCGCTAACTCGCTTGAGCAGGCGCGGGGTCATCGCCTGCGTGGCTGTGGCACTCTTCACCTTGTTCGCATTGCCAAACTGGCCGGTGCTTTGGCTGGGACAATTAAAGAATTACGAGCACTTCTTCCCGCTGCTGGTTCTGCCCGGACCGTCCCTGGCCCTGGCTCTTTGGCGTTACCGCGACCGGGATGCCTGGTTCCTCGTGCTGACCGCGATAATGCCGCAACGCTGGTTCTTCGACACTTTTACCCTGTGGCTGATCCCCAAGTCGCGCCGGGAGATTCTTTTCACCGCCGCTCTGAGCTGGGGAGCCGGCATCTGGCGCTGGTATCACGTCCCGCACAGCTTTACGGAGGTGGGGCGGGTCGCGGTGCTCTTCATCTACCTGCCGATGCTGACGGTTGTGCTGTTCCGCCAGTTTGTGCGCGAAGAGAGCTGATCAGACTGACCAGCACAACGGGCCAAAGCAAACAACATCCCCGCGATGATTGGCTGCTCCATACTATCGAGTGCGCTATCAAACCGCGCTTGCGATTGCGGGAGTGTCCCGCCTTAGTTGCAGGACCACTTCCCATCCAACCCCCGCCACAAGAAACAATGGGAGTATCGGCATGACCGCCAGGGGAGCGACCCAGAGACGAGAAGCAAATGAAGGCAGCACCGGCGATATCACTGCGATAATGATTGTCGCGACATAAGGCCACGCCACCAAGCCCAGGGCAGCCAACAACGTGTGCCTCGCCCAGCGTCCGATCTTCCAAATTTCCTCTCTCTGTTTCAATAACAGCAGAACGGCAGGTAACAATTGCAGATCCGAGTAAGGCACCAGGCTCGGCGTAACCGCCAAGGTTGCTGCCAAAACCGAGACGACGACAAGGCAGAACTGCGCGGAGGAAGGGGGTGCCCGCCGCAGCCTCCACGCCAGATAAACGGTTCCAGCCAGCACCGGCAGCGCCAGCAGCAAACCGAGCGGGCGGGTGAATGCCAGCTGCAGCGGTGAGACACCAGAGGATTTTTCGGGATAGACGAGGATGCCCCGGACGCACTGCGTTACCCAGCCAGGCAATATCAATTCTCCAGCCGCGATTAAAACCGCCATGCTGAGCAGGAAGCTCCATACCAGCTTCCGACGCTCGCTCCACGCTCCTGTGCTCCAGATGAAAAGACAGGCAACCAGCGGCAAGACCAGGTGTGGTTTGATGGTGGAAAACGCCAGCAGAGTTCCCGCCAGGATCAGGCGTCCGCGACGCACGGCAAAACATCCCCCCGCGATCAGCGCGGAGACCAGCAGGCCGAGGTTCTGCAAGTAGATCCCCTGCAGGGCGGGCATGCTGGCCAAGGTCAGCACTACGGCAAGAAATTGTTGCATCGGCGTAATACGCCATTGCAGGAAGTCCAGCCACAGGGGCACGCTGACAGCAGTTAAAACCAGCAGAAGGATGGCAAACAACTTCTTAACCAACGGGAAGGGGAGAGGCACCGTGGGCGCCATCAGAAAGACCACGTAGACGGGATAATAAAAATGTTGCTCAGCTCCATCCCGCCGCGAGTCATACTTATGACCGCTCAGGCCGATCTGGATTTCCCCCGTTACCTCCTCGCCGTACGGATTGCGGCCGTTCAACAGCAGTTCGCGGCTTCCCAGCCAGCGCTGATAAATGTCCCCGGGGTGTCCTTTCCAAACCTGGTTGCCGTACCGCCAAGCCGCAAAGCTCACCAGGAAAATAATTGGGAGGAGAAAAGAAGGTTTGCGGGACCAGTCCATTTTGCCGGGAGTTTACCATCGAGCCGCGCTTCAGGCGATGCGCTTTTCTGATGAACCGAGGCGGAGCCTCCTCGCTAAGCACACTTGCTTCGGGACGACTGAATACTTCTGCTCTGACATTCATCCCCGAAACCAGTACACTCTGCTGCGGCGCCTACAGTCGTTGTTTTTTTTGGCCACTATGACCAGATTTCTGCAAACTCGGCGGGTCTTCGTCGCCATCCTCGCTCTTGGCCTGTTCACCATGGCCGCAGGGGTCGTTACGGACCCTGACGTCTGGTGGCATCTCCGGACGGGACAACTGATTCTCCACAATCACAGCCTGTTCCATACCGATCCCTATTCGTTTACCCGCTTCGGCGCGCCCTGGATCAACCATGAGTGGCTGTCGGAAGTTTTGCTGTTCGGTTTGTATCGGGTCGCCGGATTTGGTGGACTCACTGTGGCCTTTGGCGTCGTTATCGCGGCTACGTTTCTTCTAGTTTTCGCACGCTCGGCCGGACGCCCCTACCTCGCCTCCCTCATGACGCTTTGGGGAGCTGTGGCTTCGGCCCCGTCCTGGGGAGTTCGTCCGCAGATGTTTTCTCTCCTCTTGGCCAGCATTTTTCTGGTCCTGCTCGCAGCCTCCGAACAGCGCCCCAAACTGCTGTGGTGGACCGCTCCCCTGATGTTGCTATGGGTCAACCTGCACGCGGGATATCCCATCGGACTGGCTTTCATCGCGCTGTTCATGCTGGGCGAAGCCTTAGAGGCGGCGATCGGTCAGGAAGACTGGCAGAAATCTACGCCACGCCTGAAACAGTTGGCGATGGCGCTCGGTGTTTGCTTGGGGCTGGTCGCGCTGAATCCGAATGGCGTCCAGATTTACTGGTACCCGTTTGAGACTTTGCGTTCGGCCGCGATGCACCGCTTCATTCATGAGTGGTTTTCCCCGGATTTTCACGATCGCACTTACCTGCCGCTTCTAGTCATGCTCTTGGCGCTTGTTGCCGGCCTGGCGCTGTTGCCCCGGTGCCCGCGTCTCCGCAATCTCGTGCTTGTGCTGGTCACGATACCGGCCGCGCTGCGCTCCATCCGGCATATTCCGATCCTGGTGCTGGTCATCGTTCCGGTTCTTGCGGAGCTGGCCCAGGCGTGGTCACAGCGATTGGGCACGAACCGGTTATTCAGGACGCCGCTTACAGGATCGACATCCCGCACTCTCGCAATTAATTTTGTCGTGCTCTTTGCCTTCACCGGGTTCACCCTGTTCCGGGTGCGTAATGTGGTGAACCGGCAGGCCGAAGCCGAGGCGAAAAGCTTCCCCGTGGCCGCAACCGCTTTTCTCCAGCAGCAGCAACCCCCAGGACCCATGATGAACCACTACAACTGGGGCGGGTATTTCATCTGGAAACTGTACCCGCAATATCGCCTCTTCATGGACGGGCGGGCCGACGTTTACGGCGACACTCTGATGACCGACTTCAGCGACTGCTATTACCTCACCGACAATTGGAAAAAATCCCTGCAGACCTGGGACATCCGGACTGTGGTTCTGCCCCCGGATGCTCCCCTGATCACCGCCCTTCGATCCCGCCCGGAGTGGGAGCAGATTTACGCCGATTCTGAGGCCGTGATTCTGGCCAGGCGACCGACGTCCCCGCCTGCCGGGAACCAAGTTAGATAATCCCAAGCATCAACTTTAAGCTGCAAAACATTGCACGCTCGACATTATCATTCCGTCTGATTTATCGGTCTGTTCGGTCGGCGTGAGTCTTCGGTACGGGGTAAAGGAACAAAGTGAGGACGCTATGATCTGTGCTTTGGGCAGGTTGTGGGAGGACGATGGCCAGGACGTCGCGGAATACGCGGTAATGCTGGCTGTAATCCTCGCGGTAGTGGTAGGCACTATTCGATTGATCGGATCCGGCGCTAACAACGTTTTTTCCTCGGTAAGCAGTTCGATCCAGTAAGTCCGGCCACGGTCCGCATATCCCCCAAGAGCAGGCAGGTCTTCGGGCTGGGGTAGCAAACCGTCGATCGGGTTGTACGGGCTTGCTTCCGGCCTGTACCCCGCCCCCTCATGATCCCCGGGAGGTTGGAACGGACCCTTATTGGAACCGTACTCATGGTTACCCACCCACCGATATCGGCAACACAGTGCAAGAAATTGTCGCTTAGCGGGATGACTGCAGGGTATTATGAGCATGGGGATTCGTATCCCCGCTCCGGCGGCGCGTAAACTCTTGATTTAGAAACAACAATAGAAATCGCGTTCCGGCGTGGAAAGGCTTCTGCGAGCGGCATCAGGATGGGAGTTTGCTGCCCATCCGATTGATTCAACAGGAGGACAACATGAAGGTGAAAACTATGAGTTTGTGGCGAGAAGACCAGGGTCAGGACATTGCGGAATACGCCGTGATGCTGGCTGTAATTCTGGTAATTGTAGTCGGGACCATCCGGCTGATTGGCGCCAACGCCAACAACGTATTCTCGTCAGTCGCCAGTTCAGTTCAGTAGAGCGAAGTCGGCAGTGGCTCAGTCGCGGTCCTGGTCGGAATGGGCCACGAAGCCCGAGGTCGCGCGCGAAGCGCTGAGGCCTTCTGACCGTCTTGGTGTGCCGGTGTCAGTCGGGGTGCCGAAATCGATCTTTGCTTTTTGAGTCGTAGTTTTTGCGTCGAAGTTCTGTGAGGCGAAAATCGGGAGTCGAAGTTCGGCGGTCGCGGACAGGCGCCGTCTATCTTGAGGATGGTGTCGAGTCTCCGGCGACCGCCATTTTGACTTTTGAGGAGCAGGCATGAATCGAACCCGGCTTTTGTTGATCGGCTTTGTGGCCCTTGCCCTGGGGGCAGTCGTAAGCTATGCGGTTTATCGCACGCTGCAGACGCGGTCCGGCGCCGACACGCCGCCCGGCGTCGAAGTAGTTGTCGCGGCTAACGACATCGCCGTGGGAGCCAAGGTCACAGAGAGCGACGTGAAGCTGGTGCGCTTTCCCGCCGCCGACCTACCGTCCAACATTTTTCATCTGAAGACCTCGGTCGTGGGACGAGGCGCGATTCTGCCCATCGCGAGGGGGGAATTTTTCCTGCCCAACAAGCTGGCCGGCGAAAATGCCGGGGCCGGAATGCAGTCCCTGATTCCACCGGGAATGCGGGCGGTTTCGGTGCGGGTGAATGAGGTCATTGGCGTCGCCGGCTTCGTGGTTCCGGGAACGCGCGTAGATGTGCTGCTCACCGGCAACCCCACCGGTGCGTCCGACCAGCGCACCACTACGGTTCTGGAGAACGTCGCAGTCATCGCCACCGGACAGAAGCTGGAACGCAACACCGCCGGTGAACCGCAACTGACGCCGGTGATCACTTTGTTGGTGTCTCCAGATGACGCGCAGAAACTTACTTTGGCCACCAGCCAGGGCAAAATCCAATTGGCGCTGCGCAACCCATTGGACACCAAGCAGCAGGAGCTGAATTCGGTGGCGACAGGGACGTTATACAAAGGCGTTTCGGCGCCAACTCCCATTGCGGCGGCGCGGCCAAAATCCACGGGCGCGCATGCAGCTAAGACCCTCGCGCCACTTCCACTGCCTGTCTATACCGTGGAAGTGATCAAGGGAACGAAGCGAGAAGAAGTCACACCCAAGTAAGCCAGCATTTCGAGGAACCCAACATGTCGATCCGCTCCCGCATGTGGGAGAAACACGAAGTGAACCTGAGCTCGGTAGTGCGAAGGGCGCTGGCCGCGGCATTGCTGCTCACGCTGACCGTCGTGGCGGTCGCGCAGGAACCGCCCGCAGCTCAACCGGCGCCGGCGCCGGCCCAGGCTCCTGGCCCCGAAGCCAGCTCATCCGCCCCTGAAGCCGCGGCCCAGGGCTCCGCGCCCTTGCGGGTAATGGTGGGCAAGTCGCTGCTCATCAACACAACCGAACGGCTTCGCCGGGTCTCCGTGACCGATGATGCCGTCGCCGACGCCATCGTGGTCACGCCCACCCAGATTCTGGTGCACGGACGCGCCGCCGGCGAGGTTTCGTTGCTGATCTGGGACGAACTCGAGCGCTCGCGCAGCTTTGATTTGCGCGTGGATGTGGACGTCAGTACCGCAGCGGAAGAAGAGAAGCGGGTCTTTCCGGAAGAACAGATCACAGTCTCGCCGTCACGCTCCGCCATCGTGCTCTCCGGCCACGTCTCTACCGAGGATGTTTCGAAACGCGCCGGAATGATCGCAGAGGCGTACTCCAAGAACGTGGTCAACGTGCTGACCTTCGGTCCGGTAGGGGCGCAGGAAGTGCTGCTCGAGGTCAAGTTCGCCGAAGTGGACCGCTCCGCGGTCACGCAACTCGGAATCAACCTCTTCATGCCGGGGCTGGGCAACACCATCGCCACCAGCCAGACCGGACAATTCGGATCGGTCCAGATCCACAACACGGCCACGACCACCCAGACCACACCCGGCGGTACAACCACTACAACCCAAACTTCTACGCCACCTACAACCACGATCAACGACTTTCTGAACCTCTTTGTGGCTCGCACCGACATCAATATCGGCGCGGTGATCAAGGCCCTGCAGCAGAAGAACCTGTTGCAGATTCTGGCCGAGCCGAACCTGATCGCGGTAAACGGTAAGGAAGCCAGTTTTCTGGCTGGCGGCGAATTTCCCTTCCCCATCGTTCAGCCTGGGGCAGGCTTTACCGCGGTTACAATCTCGTTCAAGGAATTCGGAGTGCAGTTGAAATTTACCCCGGTGATCATGCCCAACGGGAATATCCACCTGAAAGTGGCGCCGTCGGTCAGCGCTCTGGATTTTGCCAACGCGCTCACCATCTCGGGCTTCACCGTACCTGCACTCAGTACGCGAAAAGCGGAAACCGAATTCGAGCTGAAGGACGGCCAGAGCTTCGTGATCGCCGGCCTGATCGACAACCGGGTGACTGATCTGTACAACAAGATCCCGGGGTTGGGCGACATCCCGATTCTGGGGAACTTTTTCCGTAGCAAGAGCGCCCAGAGGTCCAATTCGGAACTGATGGTCCTATGTACGGCGCACCGCATTTCTGCGAGCGACCAGCCGCCCGCGCTGCCGGTGACCCCCCAGCCCTATATGGACAAAGAGAAATTCGATGGCCGAAAGCCCTCCGGGGACAAGAAGTGAAAGACAAGCAGTGAAAGGCATGACCTGCGTAATCTGCAAGCCATGGTTCTGGCACGTAGAATGTTGGATAAGGACCAGTAGGGGGCCGGAAATACGATGCCCGAACTCTCCGTCGTAGTGATCGCCCAGGATAGCGACCAGCGCGCCGTGCTGCAGGTATTGGTGGACGGCACCAGCGTGGCGCGGGTGGTGCACACCTGCACAAGTTATCCGGTGGTGGTCTCCGACCCGGTCTTGCGGCGCGTGCAGAGCGCCAACGCACAGGTCGTGCTGGTTGACGTGCCCACGGACAATCACACCCTGGCACTGCGGGCTATTGAGTTGATCCATCAGGAAGTGCGAGACACGGTCATCTTCGCGGTGGGCAGCATGTCCCAGCCCCAGATCATCGTCAGCGCGATGCGTTCCGGTGCTCGCGAATTTATCGAACGCCCCACCACCACCACAGACCTGCTCGAAGCTTTCGTCCGCCTGACGGCGGCGCAGCGGAAAGTGGACAATGAAGGACCTCGGGGAAAAGTCTTTACCGTCGTGAATGCGAAGGGCGGCAGCGGCGCCACCACGACGGCCGTAAACCTCGCCCTGGCGTTGCACTCGGCCCATGGCAACGTGGCGCTGGTTGACATTGCGCCGCTGGGGCACACCGCCCTGCACATGAACCTGAAACCCCAGTTCACTGTAGTGGACGCGATTCGCAACCTGCATCGCCTGGACAGCTCACTGCTGGAAAGCTTCATGACTCGACACAGCGGCGGCTTGCAATTGCTGGCCGGCGCCAGCACGCCGGTGGTCGTGGAGCCTGCAACGTCCGACTTCGCTCGCTTGTTCGATTTGCTGGTCGGCCACTACCGCTACGTTGTGGTGGATGTGTCTTCGCGCGTGGATCCGACCACGCGCCTGGTTTGCAATCTTTCTGAAACTGTATTGCTGGTGGCCCATGCGGATGTTGCGTCCCTGTGGAGCGCGACCCGGATCCAGCAATACTTCGGCGAAACCGGAGGCCGGGAGCGGGTGCGCCTGGTGCTGAACCGCTTCCGCAAGATCGCGGGTTTCAGTGAAGCCGATGCCGAGGCCGCTGCGGGAGCCAAGCTTCTGTGGAAGATTCCCAATCAATATTTCGCAGTGTCCGCGGCCATCGATCGCGGAGTTCCGCTTATGCAACAGGCCTATAGCGAGATGGCCAAGAATTTTGCCGGGCTGGCGGCTGTCCTGACCGAGAACGACATTGATGTAAAACGCAAAGCCTGGTCGTTGTTCAAGACGGTTTGAGGCCAGCCGACGCTCCGGCTGAGCTAATGTTAGGTTAGAAGGTATGGCGAACTTGCAGACTTTCGAGAGAACCGAATACCAGCAGGTTAAGGCCGATCTCCACCGCAAGATCCTTGACCGTCTTGACCTGGAGAAATTGGGGCGCACCCCGAGCGATGCGGCTCGCGAAGAAGTCCTGCTGCTAATCCGGAATACGGTAAACAGCGAGGCGGTGCCGCTGAGCTTCGCCGAGCGCGAGCGCCTGGCCCGGGAAATTCTGGATGAGATCTTCGGTCTGGGCCCGCTCGAGCCGCTGCTCAAGGACCCCACCATCTCCGACATCCTGGTCAATCGTTACAACCGGGTTTACGTGGAACGCGCGGGCAAACTCGAGGCCACCGGCCTCAGCTTCAAGGATGACGCGCACTTGATGCAGATTATTGACCGCATCGTCTCGCGCATTGGAAGGCGTGTGGATGAATCGTCGCCCATGGTGGATGCGCGCCTGGCTGATGGCTCCCGCGTGAATGCCATTATTCCGCCTCTGGCCATTGACGGCCCTTGTCTCTCCATTCGCCGTTTCGGCCGCGACCCGGTCACCGCCCGCAACATGATTGAGAACAAGACCCTGACCGAGCCCATGCTGGAACTATTGTCGGCCATGGTCAAGGGCCGGCTCAACTTCCTGATCTCGGGTGGAACCGGCGCCGGCAAAACCACCTTGTTGAATGTCCTTTCGGGATATATTCCGAACTCAGATCGCATTGTTACCATCGAAGACGCCGCTGAATTGCAGCTGAAGCAGGAGCACGTGGTCCGCCTCGAGACTCGGCCGCCCAACATTGAAGGCAAGGGCGCGGTGCGGCAGCGGCAACTGGTCATCAACAGTCTGCGTATGCGTCCCGACCGCATCGTGGTTGGCGAGGTCCGCGGCGAGGAAGCCTTTGACATGCTGCAGGCGATGAACACCGGTCACGAGGGTTCGCTGACCACGGTGCACGCTAACACGCCGCGGGACGCGCTGGCCCGTATTGAAAACATGTGTTCCATGGCAAATCTCAACATCCCCGAGCGGGCTATGCGGCAGCAGATCGCCGCCGCCATTCACGCCGTGATCCAGGTTACGCGCCTCTCCGATGGCACCCGAAAAGTGCTCACCGTCTCCGAGGTCACGGGCATGGAAGGTGACATTATTTGCATGCAAGACATTTTTGTTTTCGAGCGCCAGGGGATTGATGAAACCGGAAAAGTGCGCGGCACATTTCGCGCCGTCGGGATTCGTCCCAAGTTCGCCGAGCGGCTGGCCCAGGCGGGATGCCGCCTGCGTCCCGCGCTGTTCGAATCGCATATGGACGTCTAACAGCAAGCGCACTTCTTTGGGTGGTGGATGCTTCCGCGCTGTATTTGGGTGGAAGGTCTGAGTAGCGGGGGCGGCTTCAGCCGTTGAGTGAGGTGCATTGAGCTCTTCCGGAATTGGCGTCGGTTCCTGACATCGTATGTTCATCGTGATCGCACTTGCAGTTTTCGTGGTGGTGGCGCTGGCGGTGTTTGTCGTCGCTTCCCTGCTGGACGAACGCAGTTCCAAAGCTCGCCTGCTGCGCGACCGGCTTTCGACCGTGCAGAAGACGGCCGAACACGAGCCCATCCAGGAGCTGGCACTGCTGCGCGATGAAGTGATGAGCAAGATACCGGCGCTCGATAATCTCCTGCGTCGCTCCTCCAGCATCTCCAGCTTGCAAACCTTGCTCGAGCAGGCCGATGTGAAGAGCCGCGCCGGCAATGTGCTGCTTCTATGCATGCTCAGCGGAGCCGGGCTGGCCCTGATTGTTCTGCTATTCACTGGCTTTCCCCAATTTGCCTGGCTGGCTCTGATCCTGGGTGCTTTCCTGCCTTACTCCTACGCCAACTACAAGCGGAGCAAGCGATTCTCTAAGTTCGAAGAAATTTTCCCCGAAGCCATCGACACCCTGGCCCGTGCGGTGCGCGCCGGCCACGCTTTCACCACCGCTCTCGAATTAATCGCGAGCGAGATTGCCGAGCCAGTGGCGTCGGAGTTTCGCAAGCTGTTTGAGGAGCAGAAATTCGGCCTGCCGGTACGCGACGCGCTGGTCAATCTTACCGAACGCGTACCCCTGGTGGACGTTAAGTTCTTTGTCACCGCGGTAATGCTGCAGCGCGAGACTGGCGGTAACCTTGCGGAAATCCTAGACAACCTGTCTTATGTAATTCGGGAACGCTTCAAGATCATGCGGCAGGTTCGGGTGCACACGGCCCAGGGACGCATGACCATGATGCTCCTGATGGGGCTGCCGCCGATCATCGTGGTCACGATGCAGGCCATGAACCCCAGCTTCATCCGGCCGCTGTTTGACGATCCCATTGGCCACTTACTGATTGTCGTGGGCATTACCTTACAAACGATTGGCTATTTTGTGATCCGGAAGATCATTCAGATTCAGGTCTAAAGCATGGCTCTGGCACTGGCAATCATATTGTTTCTGACCATCGCCCTGGTGATATTTTCATTCGGGGCCGCGGCCTACGCACCTTTCTCAGTGCTGGGCTCGCGCCTGCGCGCCCTGGGCTGGCAGAAGACCGAGCTCAAGGAAAAGCCGGCTTTTAAAGACCGCCTGGAGCAGGCTCTCGATCCCCTCAGCAAAGCTCTTCCACTCTCGCCCAGCGAAGTTTCGCGAGCCCGAAAATGGCTGATTCAGGCTGGCTATCGCGAACCACGGCACTTGACGATCTACGTGGGCGCACGCGTACTGCTGGGGCTGCTGGGAATTTTGAGTGTGATTGCCATCAAGGGCGATTTCGACCTGCTGTGGATGGTAGGAGTAGGAGGGTTCGGCTTCTTCATTCCCCGCTTCATTCTGAAGCGCATGATCCGCAACCGGCAGAGGCGCATCACCCTGGCCTTGCCGGACGCACTGGACCTTACCGTGATCTGCGTCGAGGTGGGATTGGCGCTAGATCAGGCACTGATGCGCGTGGGCGAGGACTTGCGGCATGCCCACCCTGACCTCAGCGATGAGTTTCATCTGATTAATCTTGAAATGCGCGCCGGCAAGCCCCGAGCCGAGGCGCTGCGAAATCTGGTCGATCGCACCGGTGTGGACGACGTGCGTGCCCTGGTGGCGACACTGGTGCAGACCGACCGCTTTGGGACCAGCGTCAGCCAGGCGCTGCGCATCCATTCCGACTCGCTACGCACCGAACGTCGGCAACGAGCCGAGGAACAGGCCGCGAAGACCACCATCAAGATGATCGTTCCACTAGTATTGTTTGTGCTTCCCTCCATCATCTTCGTGACTCTGGGACCCGCCATCATCCAGTTGATCCGTATCCTGGCGCCCGGGGCAGGACACTGAAAATGCATTTGCTGCACCGCCCAGCCCAGGAGTTGTGATGCCGGCACCGCTTTCCACGGGCTATGCCCTGAACCGAACCCGCCATGCTTATCTGGCTCGGCATCTGCGCATTGCGGATACCCACTGGTCCCGTTTCTGCGGCTTGATGGGCACCGAGGCCGGCAGCTTTCCCGCGGGACAAGGCTTGTGGATTGTTCCCTCGCGTGGTGTGCACACGTTCGCCATGCGCTTTCCCATTGATGTGATTTACCTCGATAGCGACAAAGTTGTTGTGCACCTAGAAGAAAATCTGAAGCCGTGGCGCCTCGCTCCGCTTCGGCTGCGTGCCACTTCAGTACTCGAGTTACCGGGCAGCACTTTAAGCTCTACGCAAACCGCTATCGGGGATAGGATCGAAATTGCCTTGGGACAGGTAGGCCAAGAGTGAACGGCGCCCCCAACTTTCTCGTCGAATGGCCCTCGCGGTGGGACGAGTTCTGGACTGCAATCGGCCCCGCTATGGGCAAGTCGCCCAAGCGCCTAGCGGGAGAAGCCCAGGTTGGCTTGTTTCCTTGGTGGGGGATCCTTCTCTCGTGGGCATTGGAGTTGCTGCTGCTGGTTGCCGCTATCGTGGTGCCGGCGAAGCTGGCTAGCATGCAGCCCTATGAGGTGCCTCCCAAACCCAAGTACGACATCATCTACTACTCGAGCAACGAACTGCCCCGCACAGAGGACGTCGGCGGCGCGCAGGCAGGCCGTTCTGGCCGCTCCGGCGGGCGCGAGGCCCATCATCCCACGCAAACCATTCGGGTCGCGCGCGGAAGTACGCTGCGCGAAACCGTGGCGGACGCGCCCAAGCTTGACCTGCCGAAATCCAATTCCGCGGTAGCCAACCTGCTCGCGTTGAAGGCACTCCCCGGCCCGGCCCCGGCAGAAGGAATGCAGTCTTCTTTGCGAACTGCGGCGTTGACCCAGACCGCTGTTGCCCCGGCTCCTCAGGTGCCCGAGCAGATGCGGGCGACCCCTCAGATGAATATCGGCGCGGTGCCGCCCAGCGCGGCCGTACCACAGCGTGAGGTATCCACGCTTCGTCTGCCGGGATCGAATGCCGTGCAGGTGGTCCCGCCGCCGGTGTCGGCCCCGGAACAAGTGACAAACCTAAATCCCAGGCTGGCCATGCCGTCACCGAGCGTGGTCGCACCGCCGCCCACCATGGCGACTGAGGTTGCCAGAACAGGACCGGGTTTCGGCCCGGGCGACCTGCAGAACCAGATTGTTCCGCCTGCGGTGCAAGTTGGCAACGCTTCGGCTGCGCGCCAGATCAGCGGCCTGGGCGGCACGTCGGTTGTGCCTCCCACAGTCCAACTGGGCGCGGGTTCAGCGCAGCGTTCTGTAGCGGGAGGGATGGGCACGGGCACAGCGGTTGTACCGCCTCCTCCGTCGCTATCTGGCGGAGGTTCAATCACGGGCCAAGGCAGAGGCAATCGCGGCGCAGGACTGGGGGGACCGCTGGACTCCGGCGTGGCCGGTGCGCCGCCTAGCAGCAATAACGGCGGAAGTGCCTCAGGCGTGGTCGTTTCCAGCCAGCCCGGGTCGAAAGTTGGCCTGCCCGGCAATGGGGGAAGCGGGGCCTTGGCCATGTCGCCCACTGGCGGTGACAAGCCCGGTATGGGTGGATCGGGTGGCGGTAGTGGCATCGGACGTGGCGATGGACCCGGCAGCGGATTCTCCGGTCCGGGATCGGGAGCAGGCAAAGAAGGCGTCGGCCCGGGATCCGATCCTATGGCGCGTGGAGGAATTTCGCCTTATCCCGGCCCCGGCGGCGCCGGTACGGGCACCAACGGCACTCCGGCCATGCCCGGAGTCTCAGTAAAAGGTGGCAGCAGCAGCATCGTGACCTTGCCCAGCTTCGGGTCTGGTTCGAAGCCGGCGGCCAGCCCTGGACGCTCGAATACCACTCCCGGGAACCACGGGCCGGACATCACCATCGTCGCCAGTTCGCGTTCGGGCGGTGCATTCAATTTCTACGGTGCGCTCAAAGGTGACAAGGTTTACACCATCTACATTACGACTACGCTGGGCACGGCCGTAATGCAGTTTGCCGATCCCACCTCCGCCGGTCACGGCTACGCCGAGGACCTTACTGCGCCGCAAGCCATGCGCTCCGAACTCCCTGAGGGATTACCCAGGGCACGGCTGGTGATCGCCTGCGTCCTCGACCGCACCGGCTCTTTGCGCCGGCCACAAGTGCTCGAACCCGGTTCGGCCGTGATGACCAGCAAAGTCCTGACCGCGCTTAACAGTTGGAAGTTTCGTCCCGTCCTGCGGGGAAATGAACCGATCGAGGTCAACGCCATCCTCGGATTCAATATCGACACCAATGATCGATTCTAGGATTTTCCTTCGTGCACCTTCGTGTCCTTGGTGGTCAATGCTCTAAAGCGTGAACCACTTGGGACACGGAGGAACACCAAGGATTCGCTACATTTTTTCTTTTCGCTCCAGCAACACCGAAGTTCCATCCTGATAAACCAGATTCCACCGCGATGTTTCTTTCAGCATGTTCGCCAGCGAGGATTCAGCCGGCAGCAACGCCCAATTTACCTTCTTTTCTTCGAGGAAGCCGTTCCAGTCGGGCGTGAGGCGGATCGCCTTTAAATACTCTTTGAGGAATTCTTCACCGTAGAGGTCGTGACGATCATCCACGAAGACTTTGTTTTGAGGATAGAGACGGTAGATCAAGTATCCACCCCAGGAGTCGGGAGCAAATATCGGTTCGTGACTGCCACGTTGCACGATCATGTCAGCGGCATGCACCGGGAAGTGTCCGGCATCGAAGCGCGCATTCATCCACCCGCGCGCCCCTGACCTGCCCGCCTGCACACAGAGCAACAGGCCGAGAACGACCGCGGCCAATGGCCATGCATGAGAGCGAAAACTCAGTTCAACCCTTTTCATCCGCGATGTGAATGATAACCACCATGAAAGAAAGCCTCGCAGTCGTCGCGAGAAACTCGGGTTGTCGCGGGCTTCGGCAAGCCCTTGCGTCCCGAGCGGCGCCACAATCAAAGTGAGCAGCAAAGACGAAACCGGAAGACTGCGCGAAGCGTAGAAGCCGCTGTAAGCCGCAAAGAGTAAAACCAGCACCCGCGAGAGCGAGGGCTTGTTACGCGCCACTGCTAAGCCCACGATGGTGATGAGCAGAATCGCCACAAAGCATTGTTGGGCCACGCCGTGAAAGTTAGGCGAGAGAAACTCGTCGATGTGGTTCATCAGCCAGCGGCTGGAAAGATACCGATAAATGTGAAGGTGAAGTTTGTAGCCATACGGGTTGATCAGACTCGCCAGCAGCGAAGCAGCCGTCACGAAGCCCAACTCTCGTAACCGACCCGCCGTGCGCTGATGCATTTCCCTATCCCGGCCACGGACGTAATCGATCGCGGCGCTCACCACGTACAAGCCAAGCAGGGCAAAACCCAGCACAAAACCTCCATGCAGGTTCACCCAAAGCAGCATGAGAGCAGGCAAATACCATAACCGGTGCCGATTCCCGGGACCATCCATGCTCTCCGAGCTATCCAGCACCTGAAACCAGATGACGGTGAACAACCAGCTCAGAACATGCGGCCGCGCGAACAAATGAATCATGGAAACGCCCAGGGACAGGACGAGCAGGAACGCTGCCACCGGCAGGTCAGCGCCACGCTGCAAGCTAAAGCGCAAGGCAAGAGAGAAGGTCAGGGCAATGATGACTGCGGTAAAGAAGACCACTCCGTTGAGCCCCAGCCAGTGGTGCATGCCCGCAATCAGCACGTCGTAAAGCCATTCCCAGGCATACCAGGCTTGCCCGCCCATGGTCACGGAGAAAGAGTCTGTCCGGGTCATGGCGTGGGTGCGCAGCATCTGCTCGCCATTGCGTATGTGCCAGCCAATGCTGGCATCCCCCAGCAGACGAATGGACAACGCGCCGCCGCTCATGGCCACCAGCAAGATGATGAAAAACAGGTCAGTCGCCGAGGGTGCGAGAAATCGAAACCACGCGGGGTGCGTGATCCTTTTGGAACCGGTTGCGACCTGCGAGGAGTTTGAATCCAAAGTTTGTTCGCACCCAACCGGACATACTAGCCGAGCTCAGGTTTGCGCTGCCAACTGAGACCGAAAACTGAAAACCGGGAATTGAAACACCCAGCCCTTTTCAACATCCTAAGCGACTCCACGGATCTCGGGCAGCACGTCTCTTTTGTAAATCTCCAAAGTTTGCTCCTCATCTCCGCACATCAGATAGATGTTGAACTGCGTTACTCCCACGTCCGCCAGCTTCCGCAGTTTCTGACGATGGGCCTCGACCGGCCCGACCAGGCAAAACCGGTCCACGACTTCATCGCTGACGAAGCGGGCATTATCGCTGCCTACCTCGGCATGATGCTGGTAGTCGTATCCGGCGCGGTCCTGCACGTAGGAAGTCAGCGACGCCGGCAGATCTTCGGGCTTGTAGCGCGATATCAGATCGACCACGTGATTTGAAACCAGGGCAGGAAACCACCGCACCCGTTGCCGGGCCAGCGCCAGATCATGGGACACCCACACCGGGGCCGCCGCCATAACCTCAACCGACTTTGGATCGCGGCCCGCTTCTTTGGCGCCTTGCCGCACGAACCCCAGGCACCAAGCGATCAGGTCGGGATCGGCAAATTGCAGAATTACGCCGTCCGCAGTCCGCCCTGCCAGGCTCAACACTTTTGGACCATAGCCAGCAATCCACACCGGCGGAGAGCCAGTTGCCCATGCGAGCCGCGCAGGCTGACCTTCGTATTGCACCTCTTGTCCTGCGGTCAGTTCGCGAAAGGTTATGACGGCGCGCTCCAACTCCGCGGGTGTGACGGGTTTTTTGCCTAGCACCCGCCTCGAACTGTCGCCGCGCCCGATTCCCAACTCCATGCGCCCGCCTGAAATCAGGTTCAGGGTCGCAAACAGACTGGCTGTCACCGTAAGGTCGCGCACCGCCGGATTGGTCACGCACGGCCCCAGCCGCATCTTTCGCGTGGCGTTCGCCATCAAGGTCAACAGCGGGTACGGCTCCTTCCACAGCACGTGGGAGTCAAAAATCCAGCCATACTCGAACCCAGCGGCTTCCGCCTGCTGAGTCAGGGAGACAATTCGCTCGACCGAGAGATCCGGTTTGATGGTGATGCCGAACTTCATGCTCTTTTTCCCTTCCTGCGCGGCTCTTACGGGAAGCAACGCCGCCCAGTTTGTAGAATAGAATACATCACGCTTCTGCACGCGCAGACCGGACTCTCGAAGCACAGGGGATTAGCGAATGGGGTTCGACACCATCATTACCGGCGGCACCGTGGTCACGGCCGCGGACACTTCTCAGGCCGATGTTGCGATTGAAAACGGCCGCGTGGTCGCGCTCGGCAGCAGCCTGCCACGCGAAAATGCGAAACGCCTCATCGACGCCGCCGGCAAGTATGTATTGCCCGGCGGCATCGATGTCCACACTCACCTGGATATGCCGTTCGGAGGCACCACCAGCGCGGACGATTTCGAAACTGGCACCCGCGCCGCCGCCTTCGGTGGCACTACCACGCTGATCGACTTCGCCATCCAGTACAAAGGTCAGTCGCTGCGCACCGCCTTCGACGCCTGGATGCAGAAGGCATCCTCGAAAGCGGTTGCCGATTACGGATTTCACTGCATCATCACCGACCTGCCCGATGCGCAACTGGCCGAGATGCCGCAACTGGTGCGCGAGGGCGTCAGCAGCTTCAAGCTCTTCATGGCTTACCCGGGCGTTTTCATGCTCGACGACGCCAGTATCTTCAAAGCGATGCGCACCGCGGCCAGTGCGGGAGCCATGGTCTGCATGCACGCAGAAAACGGCGGAGCGATCGACGTGATCATCAAGCAGGCCCTGGCCGAGGGCAAGACCACTCCCAAGTACCACGCGCTCACTCGCCCGACCACAGCGGAAGCCGAAGCCACGTCCCGCGCCATCGCGCTCGCGGAAATGGCTGGTTCGCCGGTTTACATCGTCCACCTCAGTTGCAACGACGCTCTGGAGAAAGTCCGTGAGGCCCGCGACCGCGGCCTGCCGGTGTACGCCGAGACCTGTCCCCAATACCTTTACCTCTCGCTCGAAAACATGGATGCTCCCGGCTTCGAAGGCGCGAAGTATGTATTCACTCCGCCGCTGCGCGAAAAGTGGCACCAGGAAAAATTGTGGAAGGGGCTCACGCACGACCATTTGCAGGTCGTTTCAACAGACCATTGCCCGTTTTGCTTCAAGGAACAAAAGGAAATGGGGATCGGCGACTTCACCAAGATACCCAACGGAGGCCCCGGCATCGAGCATCGCATGAGCCTGGTGTACTCGGGCGGGGTGGCGCAGGGACGCTTCAGCGTGAATCGTTTCGTCGAATTGGTCGCCACCACTCCGGCCAAACTCTTCGGCCTTTATCCCCGCAAAGGGACGGTTGCGGTTGGCAGTGACGCCGATCTGGTCATCTTCGATCCCAAGCGCGAGCACACCATCAGCGCCAAGACCCATCACATGCGCGTGGACTACTCGATGTTCGAAGGAATCAGAGTCACGGGCATGCCGGATGTCGTGCTCTCGCGCGGACGCGTTCTGGTTGAAGGCGAGAAGTTCTTGGGTCGCGCGGGACAGGGCGAGTTCATGAAGCGAGGCGCCTGCCCGGCAATCTAACCTCTCACAAGGCCTGTCATCCCGACCGGAGCAAACAGAGCGGGCGCAGGGGAGGGATGACAACGAGTTTTTGCATCTGGCTTCCGACTCAGTACACTGATTTCGAGCCTTAGTGGATTCTGAGAAAAAGGGAATCGCCCATGCCCGTCACCCTCACACCCGCGCAAAAGGAAGAGATGATCGCCGCCGCCCGCGCTGCCTTCAAGAATGCCCATGCCCCCTATTCAAATTTTCCCGTAGGATCGGCAATCCTCACCGAGCGTGGCGTCCTCTATCTTGGCTGCAATGTCGAGAACGCCTCCTACGGCCTGACCATCTGTGCCGAGCGCAATGCGATTTTTGCCGCAGTCGCCGCCGAAGGGTCTGGCATGAGGATCAAAGCGGTTGCCGTGGCCACCGAGCGCGACGGTCCCTGCGCGCCGTGCGGGGCCTGCCGCCAAGTCATCTATGAATTCGGTCCGGATGCTTTGATACTTTTTCGCGGGCAGTCCGGCACGGAGCAAATGGCAATCACGAAGTTGCTGCCCGAAGGCTTTCGGTTGTGAGAGCTACTGTTTGAACCAGTAGATGAGAATGCCATAGCCCACGCCGGCTGGATCGGTGGTCTTGGCGGATTGAAACGCCATGAATCGTCCATCGGTTGAAAGGACTGGGTTCGAGGCCTTGCCGCCCTCGTAGTCGTTGAAGTTTGTCAGTCGAGTAAAATCTTTTCCCATTCCGTCGAGCCTCAGCTTCCAGATATCGATATTTCCTGCGCCGCGCGGACCTCCCAGTTGCTCGCATTGACGATCGGCCTCCACAGCAGTGTAAAGACCGTCGGGGAAAATTCCTTCCACTTCGTTATACGTTCCCGGCGCTTTTGAAAAGTTCGTCACCTGGCCTGTTTTCAGATCAATTCCCATCACTGACGAATGGCCCTCGGGTTCATAGCAGGTGAAAGTCATCTTGCTATCGTTGTCGTAGAAGTCCTGGGCTTCGAGCGTACAACTCCGGTCCTTACTTTCATAGACCGTCTTTTGGTTGACCAGTTTGGGGACGCCGGAGATATCCAGATCCGCCACGACCAGTCGAGAAGCTTCCGGTGCGAGATCCGGAGACTGGGCAACGGTCTGTGAAACCGCAATCTTAAGAGTCTTCTTGGAAATCGCCGCGCCCTCGCTCATCTTCTGACCCAACTTGACCGGCTTGGCTCCCCGATCTTTGCTCAAGAACCAGAGTTCATTGTCGCGCGTGCGGCTGGTGTGGACATTCTCGAAGTGGTCTGGACCAATCAGAATGTAGTCTCCCGTCACGAGATGCATCACCCGCAGAAAGGCGGCAGCCGGTACGTTGCACGTCAGGCACTGAATGACGCGGGTCTTCAGATCTACTACCATGGCGTCGCCGAAACTCTTCGTCATGAACGCAACACGCTGGTTGTCCGGAGAAATGTCCGCACGCTCGCCGAAGTGCGTCAAGACCTCAATATTCTTCGGCAGATGCTCGAGAGGGCTGCCCGGCGCCCTTTGTGCCAGGGCAAGAGAGGGGACGAGAAGCAGAGGGAGCCATCGCATCCGGGAAATACTACCAAAGGTTTGCTTCCCACTGCGGCCCAGCAGCTGCAGGAAAGTCTTTTCACCACCCCGTCCCCCAATGTAAGCTTCCCTGTTCCCGCCGCACGGAGACCGATGTCGAATTCGCGAGCCTCACTGACCTCTTCCCCACCCACCGCAAGCATGCGTCCTCTCGACCTCATCCGCAAGAAACGCGATGGCGGTGAACTGTCTTCCGACGAGATCGGCTTCCTGGTTCGGGCCTATACCGACGACGAGATTCCCGACTATCAAATGGCGGCCTGGCTAATGGCCGTGCTCATCCGAGGAATGAGCGGTCCCGAACTCAGCGCGCTCACCGGCGCCATGCTCCATTCGGGCGAGGTGCTCGATTTGTCTGCCATTCCGGGCCCTAAGGTGGACAAACATTCCACCGGCGGCGTGGGCGACAAGGCTTCGCTCATCGTTGCGCCGATTGTTGCCGCAGCCGGTGTTACGGTACCGATGATCAGCGGGCGCGGGCTCGGCCACACCGGCGGCACGCTGGATAAACTGCAATCGATCCCGGGCTTCAACATCAATCTGTCGCTGAGCGAGTTTCGCCGCGTACTCAAGAGTTGTGGATGCGGCCTGATCGGCCAGACCGCCGAGATTGCCCCGGCCGACAAGAAGCTTTACGCTCTGCGTGACGTGACCGCGACGGTGGAGAGTCCAAACCTTATCTGTGCCTCCATCATGAGCAAGAAGCTAGCCGAGGGCATTGACGGCCTGGTGCTGGATGTTAAAACCGGAAGCGGAGCGTTCATGAAAACCGAAGCAGACTCCGCCCACCTGGCCGAACTTATGGTGGAAACCGGCGAGCGCATGGGAAAAAAGATGGTCGCGCTTATCACCGACATGGACCAGCCGTTAGGCCTGAAGGTCGGTAACGCTCTCGAAGTCGCAGAATGTATCGAATTGATGAACGGCGAAGGCCCGGCCGATCTGCGCGAGGTATCGGTGGAACTTGCGGCCTGGATGCTCTGCCTGGCGGGCCGTACTCCGACCGTTGACGCGGGCCGCGCGTTGGCGGACGCACTGATCCGCGATCGGTCCGCGCTCAGGAAGTTTCGCGAGATTGTCGTGCAACAGGGCGGCGATCCGACTGCTATCGACGATCCTCGGCGCTTGCCGCAAGCGCAACACCGGACTCCACTTCTGAGTCGGTCTAGCGGGTTTGTTGATGCCATCCAATGCGAGCAAGTCGGAATTGCCAGCCTGGTGCTGGGCGGCGGTCGTGAAAAGAAAGAAGACACGATTGACCCGGCGGTCGGCCTCGTCTTGCACAAGAAAGTCGGCGATCCGGTCCAGAAAGGTGAACCCTTCTGTACTGTTTATTACAACTCTGACGCTCGGCTCGGCAGCGCGCTGAATCTGCTGCAACAGGCGTATGGTATCGCCGAGAAGCCTCCGGCGGTGAGGCGGCCATTGATCCACCGCGTCATTTCAGGAAAGGGAGTGCAGGCATGATGGTTCACTTTCGGCCCCTCCGCAGAAGCGGCGGCCTTGCTTGGCCAAAGCTTGGTGCAACTCAACTGGCAACGCACAGGAGCGGGAGGCGCGAATGGGCCGTCTGACAGGGCTTTTGGGCTTGCTTACGATGTTGGGGCTCGCCTACCTGTTTTCCAGCAACCGGCGGGCAATCCGAGGGAAAACCGTGGCCTTGGGGCTTTTCCTGCAATTCCTGTTTGCACTCTTTGTTTTGCGCTTCGACTTTGGCCGCAATCTGCTGGAGTTTGCAGGCCATGGCGTCGAGAAGTTCTTGGAATATTCTTTTGCCGGCTCTCAGCTAGTGTTCGGCGAATTGGGCCGAAAGGGCGGATCTCTGGGAATGATTTTCGCGTTCCAGGTTCTGCCCACGGTAATTTTCATTTCCGCATTCTTCGCCGTGCTCTATCACTATGGCGTGATGCAGTTCATCATCCGCCAGACGGCGAAGGTCATGATCCGCATGGGCGCCAGCGGCGCGGAATCGCTCGATGTTGCCGCCAGCATTTTCATGGGACAGACCGAAGCGCCGCTCACGATCCGGCCCTACTTGCCCACGTTGACCCGCTCTGAATTGATGACCGTGATGACCGCCGGCATGGCCCACGTCTCCGGCGGAATCATGGGCGCCTACATTCTTTATGGCGTCGAGGCCAAGCATCTGCTCAGCGCGGTCATCATGACTGCGCCCGGCACCATCCTGATGGCGAAAATGTTTGTGCCGGAAACGGAAGAACCGGTCACCACCCCCAATCGCAAATCAGATGCAGAGAAGACGACCTCGCTGGTCACCGACATCGACCCGGACGCAATCGCCCAAGACGAAAATGTTCTTGGGGCGATCACCCGCGGGACCATCGACGGCCTGCACCTGGCCCTGAACATTGCCGCCATGCTGATTTCGTTCCTCGCCCTGATCGCACTGGTAAATGCTATTTTTGGCGGCATTCACAACCACATCACTCATTGGTTTCCATCCAGCCTGGAGCAAGTCTTTGGTGTGATCTTCGCCCCCATCGCCTTCGTGATCGGCATTCCGTGGCACGAGTGCGGCATTGTGGGCAATCTTTTGGGCACGCGAATGGTGATCAACGAATTGGTGGCGTACGGCATGCTGGGCGCACAGAAGGCGACACTCGACCCTCGCTCCTTCGCGATTGCCACGTTCGCGTTATGTGGCTTCGCGAACTTCAGTTCGATTGGAATTCAGATTGGTGGTATCAGCGCACTGGCGCCTAACAAGCGCGGTGAACTGGCCAAGCTCGGCTTCCGCGCTATGATCGCCGGCACCATGGCAAATCTGATGTCGGCTTCCATCGTTGGTATTTTGTTACGCTGAGTACGGAACCGTCGTGCTCTGTCATCTGAGCGGAGTGGCTGCTTCGCTTCGCGAAGCAGCTGGGTTCAGGATAGCACTTGGCTGGTTAGGTCAATCCTGCCCAGGCAACGTTGGCCAACGAGTCTACTGACGCCATCGTGGACACAACGTCCATCGATTCGACAGCCTTCTCGGCCATGATCTGATCCAGGATTAGGGGAGCCTCAAAGATCGCGTAATTCTTGTAAGCGCTGACATTCCGCCGGAATTCTGCGAACGTAGCTTCCGTGAGTAACTGTTCTACCGCGGGCCCGATCTCGCGGAAATCCGGCAGCACGATTCCCAACCGCTTCTCCACCAGCCAAGTCCCGTTGTAGCGCTCCTGCGGCATGGTGCGGGCGTTATGTTCGGTAATCACCGGCAATCCAAATTGCAGGGCCTCGCTGATGCTGCCCGGACCTGGCTTGCCGATAAAAAAGTCCGCCAGCGACATGAAGTAGTCGACCTTGGTGGTGAAACCTTCGATGGCTGCGGGTTTACGCAACTGCAAGCTGCGCAGTTTCGCCGCCAGTTCAAGATTGTGGCCGCACAGGAAAATGAGCTGCAGCTGAGTCGAACTCTGGTCTAGTCTCTTCGCGATTTCGAGCATGGACGACGACCCGTGGCCTCCGAACATCACAATCCCAGTCGGCAGGTCCGGGCGCAGGCCGAGTTTAATCCGCTCCTCGGCTCGATCGACTTCCGGCTTGCGATAAAACAACGGCTTCAGAATCATGCCCGAGGTCTCATAGATTCGTCTCGTGGTATGCCCCATGGAGAGCGCCTGCTGCTTGGCGCGCGCGCTTCCGCAAATGATGAATTCCGATTCCGGCACAATCCAGAAATTCGGTGGATAGTCAGCCAGATCGGTGAGCAGAGTGACGAAGGCAGCGGTCGGCATCTCCTGGCGAATACTCTGCGCCAGGCAGCGATTGAAGTGCGGAATCACGGATAGTACTAGGTCGGCGGGATTCTGTGCCCAGTGCTTGCGCAGAATGCGAACAATGCGCGAGTGATGGAGCTGTATGGTGCGCTGAAGAAGGGAAAGTAAAGGCGGCGTGAGCCGCGTCCAGCCTTTTCTCAAGAGCAGGTTGTAGCCGTCCTGAATTCTCAGGCCCGTGGCCCGGTGGACAAAGTCAATCGGCTCCAGCAACTCTTGCAGGTTCAGAAGCCTGACGTTCCAGGGATGAAACTGCGTCTGCAGAACAGTTTTCAACGCTCCCGCGGCACTGCGGTGCCCACCACCTGCGTCATGAAAGACGATCGTGAGGTTATGCATCGCCAACCTCCTTGACCACTATCGTCTGTGAGCATCTCAACTTCGTCTTAAAGGCAGATCAACGCTCGATTAATTTTCCGTGAATTAATGGCGGGGAGAACAAGTAACGTTACTTCGGTGAGGCCGAGCGGGCTCTTGTTTCCCCGGCAACTGTGGTGGTGCGCGCAAGATCCTTCGGGACTCAAGTCCCTCAGGATAACGTTCGGCGCAGCCGACGAGTTACGGCAGGGTGGTCGAGAGTGGCAGGCAGGGGTCGTCCACTGGAGCCAGTCCGTTGCTGCGGACAATATCGCTGAATATTTTAGCGCTGCTACGCATCGTCCGGAGTTGCGTTTCGGGATCGAGTGCCACCAGTCCGAAGCGCAGCTTCCAACCTTCGTTCCACTCGAAATTGTCGGTCAGGGTCCAGTGCAGATAGCCTCGAACGTCGTATCCCTTTGCGATCAGGCCGTGCAATTGGCGCAGGACATTTACGATCAGCCAGGGACGAATCTGGTCTTCCGCATCGGGCACACCGTTTTCCATGATGTAAATCGGCTTCGCCAATCGCGCGGCGCGCGTTACGGCATCGCTAATCGCCTGGGGATAGGCCTCTCCGTAGGGCCGGTCAACCCCGGCATCGCCCTGCGGGACGTGCGCAGGTACAAAAACGTTGGCAAAGAATGTTTTCGGACTCCGCAGATCAAAAGCAACATGAAAGCGGCCATACACATTCAGGCCGACGAAATCGCAGCAACCTTTAACTTCGTCGTCGCGAAGGTTGAGCAGACCGAAAGGAAAGCCCAGGCGGCCGGTTTCGATAAGATCAAAAAACGTGTGATTGAAAAGGCGGTCCAGGAGAGTCGCAACCCATCGGTTGGCCATCCCCGGCACCGGTTCGAAGACCACATAGTGTTGCGCCCACCCGACCTGAGCCTCCGGCACGCGTTCATGGATGGCGCGATACGCCCGCACATGGGCCCGTGCCTGAATGCGATTGACCCGGAGCGCGTTCAGCAGTTGCCCTTTGTGGCCCGGAGGAAACTCACCCAACACGTATCCGCAGGCCGCGTACACGTTGGGCTCATTGAAGGTTACCCACAAGCGGCAAAGGTCTCCGACTGCGTTTGCAACCTCCCGGGTGAACCGTTCGAAAAGCCGGGGCGCATCCGCCTTGAGAAACGAGCCTTTTTGCTCAAACCATCGCGGATGGGTGAAGTGATGCAGACAAATGATCGGCTCAATGCCTCGCCGGTGCAAACCCTCCAGCATCTGCCGGTAGCGTTGCAGCGCGGCTGGATCAAAACGGCCCTCCTCGGGCTCTATACGGCTCCACTCCAGTGAGAGCCGAAGCGCTTTAATCCCCAGATCGCGGGCAATATCAAAATCGCGCTCGGCATTCTCCCACCAATCGCAGGCCTTGCCGCAAGTGTCGCCGGACTTGATCCGTCCGGCGAGTTCCCAGTCAGACCATTGATTGCTGTTGTCGCCTTCGACCTGGTGAGCAGCCGTGGACACGCCCCACACAAAATCTTTGGGAAATCGGAGAAATGATTCAGGACTTGTATTGCGGAAGTCCACTTGGCTCATAGTTTCATTCTACGATATGGGGACTTAGACTTCCGTCTTCGCGGGCTGCGCGAGGGCGCGAACTCTGTCCAGAAGTTCGGTGGCGCACTCGCCGGGATCCAATTTCTCAAAATTCTCGTCCAGCACCACCACCGAAACCGAAGGGTCAATCTCCTCAAACAGCTTTTTCGCCGGGACGCCATGCACCGACTGTTGCTTCGCGCCCAGGATGACAAGTTTCGCTTTCGTGGCTTTCATCAGAATTTTCGCATCCGGCACGTTGGCGGTGGTGAGGGCACTGTAGCCGGCGCGGCACAGCACCTCGCGGAGAAAGGTACGTACGTTAAGCGAATCGAAGACACAAAGCACACGAAGTTGCGCGCCGCCGGACTTCTGTTTCGAATAGCGCGAGCCGAGGTAAGCCGCAATGATCGCTTCCGCTTCGGAGTCGTAGATCTCGAACATGGTCAGCAGGCTAGTCATCTCCAGCGTCTTGCGCAACCGCGGTTGCACCCCGCAGAGCTTAATGTCGCCGCCGCCGGCGCGGGCCGTGGCCACCAGGCGCACCAGCGCCCCCAGTCCGCTGCTGTCAACAAAATCCACCTGTTCCAACTGCAGGACGACATCGCCATGATGGGGCAGGATGTCTCCCAGGTGGGCTTGCAACGAGAACACTTCCCCGCCGGCTACGATACGCCCGTTGCATTGCACAATGGTCACGTCGCCCACCGGGCGGTTGTTCATACTTAGTGGCATGATTTTCCTTCAGGTCCGTGTTAGCCCGCTGTTCAACGGCGGGAGACGCCTACAGGAGGCGGCAAAGTCCCAAACACTATATCTGCCACGCCCTTCGCGGACAACAGACATCCCGGAGTAAACCAAGTCGCCGAAGCACAGCAGAGGTGGGATTGAAAATTTGGTGGAGCTAGTCGGGATCGAACCGACGGCCTCGTCGTTGCGAACGGCCTGTCCTGCCGTGCTATCTGTCTGATTCCGTTAAGTTCCATCACGTTTTTGGTCACTTTCATATCTAGTTATTGGACCTGTGTCGGGACAGATTTTGGGACAGAGTCATTTACAAACTCCGACAACTTCGCAATAGCCTGGCGCTGCGCTGCCGGAACAATTTGCGCGTAGATGTCCATCGTTGTCGAGATGCGCGAATGCCGCATCTGTCCTTGAACGCACTTAGGATCGGCGCCAGCCTGTACCAGCCAGGTAGCGTGTGACGTTCGAAGAACACTGCCAGTTCACGAACGAGAGCCCGACCTTATGAGCGGCGGGCTTGATAGTTGGGGTGGCCGAGAATGGATTGAAAATGACTCGCTCCCGGCCTAGGATTTCGTGAGAGGGTGCATATGCGTTGGCCATTTGCTGTCCAGAAAGGTTTTACACTGGACCTTCACGATACGAGCCCTTCCCTGAGCACTAAATTTGCATTCAGCCTTTTCCGGCAATTTGGCACGGAGAAAGAACCCAAAAACGTCTTTTTTTCTCCCTCCAGCGTGCTGCTCTGCTTGTGCCTGTTGCACGAGGGTGCTTCGGGCGAGACGAAAGAAGCGATGGACAAGGTTCTCGAGGTTGCTGGCCTGGAACCCGAAGCCTTGCGATCGGCAATCGGGGCCCTGCAGGCGGCCCTGCGAATCAAAGGGCCCGGCTTGCAACTGGTGGCCGCCAACTCGATCTGGTACAACCCCGAGTGGGTGCCCCGTTCGAAATACTTAGCTAGAGTCAGGGAGGATTATGACGCCGAGGTAATCGCGCTGGACGCCCTTGGTGATGAAATGGTTGCCCGAATCAATTCTTGGGTATCGGCAAAGACTCATGACAAGATCGAAAGCATAGTAGGCACGCTTGACCCCCTTACCTCTCTCCTTGCTATCAATGCTAGTTATTTCAAAGATCTCTGGGAGAAGCCGTTTATTCGGGATCTCACCCGCGAGGAATCATTTCACGACAGCGAAGGCCGAGAACTAAGGGTTCCGCTCATGAGCCAGTACGGCTCTTATCCCTATTACGAGGAATCAAAGTTCCAGGCTGTGCGTCTCGGGTACAAGACGTCGCGCTTGGCGATGTATGTCTTCCTGCCTGCGAAGAGATCGAGCCTCACGGAGTTCCGACAAAATCTAAATTCTGCCACGTGGGATAAATGGACACGTCGGCTTATGGTCATCGAAGGTCACATCCGGATCCCGCGCTTTAGGCTGACATACGAGTCAAAACTGAACAGTGCGCTGGCGAAGCTTGGAATGGAGATAGCCTTCGACCCCCGCCGAGCCCGATTCGATGCCATCCACCCGCCACCTCCACATATCTGGATCGACCGAGTCATTCATCGCGCGTTCGTCGAGGTCAATGAAGAGGGTACGGAGGCTGCCGCGGTTACTGCGGTGCATATGGTCGCTTTATCCATGAGGCCCATCAAGCCACCACGCCCTTTCGAAATGATCGTGGATCGTCCGTTCTTCTTCGCGATCTGCGATGACGAAACAAAATCGATACTGTTCATGGGCTCGATCGAAGAACCCCACCGTTAAAGAGGGTCTAGCGGAGGATTGGTTCTTCTCTTAAAACGGTCGATTACTCCACAACGGGGCCATGAGCGTATTGGCGACTTTTTGACACCCACCTTGGATCTCAGCCTCGCGGCGACCGTCAACCAGAAACACATGGAAGTCCGTGGCCAGAGGCTCGGCCTCAAGCTGCCGCATCATCGCTGCGAGTTGACCTCGATGGTAAGTGGAATGGTTCGCCAGATGTTGCATGAGGTGCGCCAATCTGATTTGTGTGGTGCGAAAAGGAAGCATTGTTTCCAAGGACTCGTCCGTCACCCCATTCACGAACTCGGCTTGTTCTTTCTCGACTTCCACCCACTTTGACTGCACCGCAGCTACGTTGGGAAATGCATGCGGATTGAATAGGGCGTCCCGTCGCTTTCTCAAGCCTGCCAAGAGGGTGGAACTATGGGGCGGCTCCTTCCAAATACGCAAGCCAGATCCACTCGCCTCCGATAATGTGGACGAACGTATCCCGCACGGAACCAAAGCTACCACCCAGATAGTGCGTGAATTGCTCAGAGCTGAGCGCAGAGGCGGCTTGCAAAACCCTGTTGTTCGCCCAGCGGTCGTATTCGTAGAGCAGCTGAATATCATCTTTTGTCATGTGACGCTGGATGGCCGACCCGTTCGTCTAGGAATCTTACCTTGCCCGGAGTATTCGGCAAAAATGGGATGTCGGCATTTCTAGCACCCATGGCGATTGTCCCGAGTGGTACGCTACTCGGAAGTAACTGTTGAGAAGAGGCGTGGCTGATGACAACGGAGAGCTTGAGCCTTACAGACCTTCCACGAATCGCAGGTGCTTACGCCACGCAAGCCAATGCCTTGAATAACTCAGCACATATTGTGGGCTACTCCGTGAGTAACGGGTCAGCGCATGCCACGCTATGGCGCGATGGCTCGGCGGCCGACATGGGAGGCGCGGACACATTTGCGAATGGAATCAACGACTCTGACCAGATCGTAGGTTACCGGCAAGTGCTTCGTTTGTCGCGCACGCGCACCTGTGGCCGGATGATGTCGACTTAGGATCACTTCCAGGATTTGATCGCTCCATAGCTACAGGAATCAACTCGTCCGGCGTTGTCGTTGGCGTAGCGTTTGACTCTCTGAACTCGAACTTGCACTCAGGGTTTGCCTGGACGCCGGTCTGGCGGTATGTAAGCTATTCCCGGGTGTGCGTCCGCCTTTCGGAGTAGAGTAGTCGCGCTACGGCGAACGGTTTATTATGCTCTTCGCTCCACCCGCCGCGATCGCTAGTATTGCAGAAAATTGATGCCGAATGAAAAGTCGGAGTAGGGACCATGATCACTCATGACCCCCTCCTTAGATCCGGACGAGCGGAGTTACCCCATCCGGCTCCCACCTTGGGTGACGACGCCCAAGCGCACGAGAGGATAAGGATGACAAACCTGAGCAGACGGAAACCAGCGGTGAATGTAGCGCCGCACCCGGCGCCAAGTCAGGTGGTTACCCTGGCTGCGACGGCGCAGGACCGTCCGCCACAGATAGCCCACTGCGCTGCGAAAAGCGCACAGCGCCGGGCCACTCATGGGCACCCCGTAATAACGGAAGTGACCCGACAGCACCGAGCGCAGGTACGCTCCCTGTTCCCGAATGGGCGTATGCATGCGTCGCCGCAGTTCTTCTTTCAAAGCCCGCAGCTTAGCTTGCCACCTCTGGCGCATCGTCTGGCGCAGTACCGTGAAGTGCCCCTTCCGAGTTTTCCCGCAGCTGTGCGTAAAACCCAGGAAGTTGAACGTTCCCGGTTTGCCATCGCCCCGATTTCGCCGATTCTGTTCCGCATAGCGGCCAAACTCGACGATTCGCGTCTTGTCGGCATGCAGCTGGAGGCCGAACCGCGCGAATCGCTCGCGCAGTTCTGCCAGAAACCGCTCTGCCTCCTTCCGTCGTTCTCCACCTCGTCGGCATCCCGAAGTACCTGCCGCTTGCGCGACAGGGCATCTATTTCGCGGCTCAATACCCGACCTGTACGTCCTCCTGTCAATGCTTCGGCGCCGCCCTCACGGGCGGCTCCGCATGACTCGGGGCCGTTGCGGTTCGCTAAACCTTCAACGTATGAAACTTTCATTCACAACACCTTGCCGGTTTTGACCGGCGCACGGAGAACCGATGAGCCGACTCTTGAGTATTTGCTTGCTTGCAGGCTGCGAGATCCTCTCGCTCTTGGCGGTGTCTCACAGTCCACAGAGCACGTCGATGGAGGGCGCGCGGGCAAATGTCTCCAAAGCAACCATAGAGGGCCTGGTTCGGGATGTTGCGTGTCCTATTCAGAACCTCGACAACCATGCCACCAGCCTCAGCCGCAAGTGCGTAGAGGATTGCGTGAAGGGTGGCTCGCCGCTGGTTATTCTGACCCAAGATGGTCAGCTGTACTTTCCTATCTCTGCCAAAATGCCTGACACGGGTCAACGGCAGGAACTGATGCCGTTCGTGGGCAAATATGTGCGGGCGAGCGGGATTGTGTTTGAGCGAACCGGGACTCATGCAATCGTGATCACGGAAATTAAGGAAATGAAAGAGGTCCGCTTGACGATGGATGAGGGATAACCCAGGCAGCACGCTCCGCCGAAGCTGGCCGCGCTAGGGTTGCAAGCGGTGTTGACGATTCGGAAACTATGGGGTCGGTGGCCAATTGGCAAGAAATCGAATTTCACTCGACCGGGTCGCGCAGGGTTGTGACCGTAATTACACCAACTATGCGCCCGCCTCTTGATTGCTTGTGACCGCCGAGGTAGGCGCGATGTTCAGGTTCATTCGGAAGAGGTTCGTCGGATCAAACTTTGTCTTCAGTGCCGCGAGACGAGCTAGCTTTGCACCGTAGGCGGCCTTAAGGCCATCGGCTCCTTCGTCCCCACCGAGGTAGTTCACATAGGCCCCCGGTGCCACGAACGGTCGCATGGAGTTGAAGAACTCACGCGTCCATGCGATGTTGGCTTCGGCATCCTTCGGATCAGACCAGGCTGAGGTCACGACGCAGTTGTACGGCCAAGCACGATGGCCGAATGCGGTTGCGGAGTCGGGCACGCGGTCCCACGCGCTATCGCCGTTGTGCTCCAACACAATCACCGTTCGACGCGACGGAACCCGCGCGAAACAATCGACAACAACATCGACGGCATCATCGTTAAGTGCCTTCAGATAGCTCGATTTCCAATAGCTGCGGAGACCGGGCGGCCAAAGAAAATCTGCCATGCGCTGAGCGGTGTTGTACGGCATAGGCTGGAACATGTCGGCGAGCGGAGATCCGTATTCACGCAGCGGCCGCAGGACCCGCTCGCCTTCATCCACATTTCCGGCATAGACGCCGCCGAGACCAACGACGGCCGCTCCGCGCATTGGCTCCGGCGTAGAAGGCGCATCGGGCATGTGAAACAAAAGTGCCCCTTGGGTGGATTCATCCGGAGCCTCGGCTTCAAGGTCCCGCCACCGCCGGATCGCATCTGCCGCAGACTTGGCTGGATGAAGGACGATACCCGCTAAAACCGTGCCAACGGGATGTGCTTGAAACTCGAAGGACGTGACCACGCCGAAGTTCCCGCCGCCGCCGCGGATCGCCCAAAAAAGATCGTTGTTTTCTCGAGCACTGGCAGTAACGAACCGGCCGTCGGCAAGGACCACTTCTGCGGAGAGCAAGTTGTCCAGTGCAAGACCGTGTTTTCGCACGAGCCAGCCGAGGCCGCCGCCGAGGGTGAGGCCCGAAACGCCGGTCACCGACACAAAGCCGCCTGTGGCAGCAAGGCCGTGAGGTTCGAGCACATCGTTCACCTCGCCCCAGTTGCACCCACCTTCAACCCGAACCTTTCGGGCCGGAGCGTCAACCTCGATGCCTTTCATGAGCGACAGATCAATGACGAGACCGTTGTCGCACACGGCAAATCCCGCGACGTTGTGGCCCGTCCCGCGGACAGACACCAGAAGGTTCTCGTGATGCGCAAGATTCACCACCTGGATCACGTCGTCCGCGCTGGTGCACCGGGCGATGAGGGCTGGCCGTCTATCGATTGTGACATTGAATACCTTGCGTGCAGCCTCGTACTCACGGTCGTTTGGACCGATGAGTTCGCCGCGAAAATGGGATTTCAGCTGGTGGACTGCAGATGAGGTTAACATCGCGGCCCTCCCTTGATCTCAGGGTTCCGAGGAGATACCTTGCAGCTGCCAGCATACCAAACAAAAGAGTTCCTCGCTCATCGAGTGGTGGCGTAGCACATAAGACTCATCTGCGCGATCCCGGGATCCTTCCCACAGCGATGTGGATTGGAATGAGAACGAGCGCTCATTAGCGCATCCGGTTCTTATCTCGGATAAATAACAGCCAAGTAAACTTGTCATCAAAGTATCTTCTGCGTCGTTTTAACTTTCATGGAACATTATCGAGCCCGGTTTTATACGTTGATCACCGCTAGCTTAACGCCATCCGTGATCGGGGATCGACCTTCTCATCCCAACCTTTGTGGAAAAGGGACTGAAAGCGGGCTAACTCGCTGTTTAGCTTTGACCTTTTTTTGGTTGGGGGACTAAGAAAGCTGGTGCAAATACTCATGCCACACGCCTAGTATACCTCCCCGAACGGTCTTGGCTTTGAGGGTAGGGTCAACGAAGTAACGACAACGCGCCGTGCCGACGTATCGAGGCGCCGACACGACGCTAACCCAGTTCGCCCAACAGGGATGGCAAAACGTGGCTGTT
>Ga0157379_10000415_pt1 | contig 34568 bp, 22 predicted proteins | sample S25metaG_FD_121802 | JGI IMG/M metagenome (GOLD analysis project Ga0157379, IMG submission 121802) | Switchgrass rhizosphere microbial communities from Kellogg Biological Station, Michigan, USA - S2-5 metaG | ecosystem: Host-associated > Plants > Roots > Rhizosphere > Soil | place: USA... | reverse complement strand
CGGATCATGGCTGATCACCGCGACCCCATCGCGGGTCACTGCGCAATCCAGTTCCAGCGCGGTTACGCCCAGGGCACACGTGTTCGCGAAACCCACCAGGGTGTTCTCGGGCCAAAGGCCGCGAGCGCCGCGATGGCCCTGGACTTCGAACGGCGCGCCGGCCCGTGCAGATGGTGCCGCCATGGCCTAGGCCCACTCCGACCGTGACGACCGGCGCGTCTCACAGTAGCATTGGCGCTCGCGCACGATCGCGCGATGGCCGGGGCGGTGGAGGTCCATCATGACGAAACCCTTACTCTCGATGCTCGCGATCGCCGGACTTTGCCTGGCAACCGGGGCACGGGCCGATGACGCCAAGAAACTGCGCATCATCACCTGGTCCGATTACGTGCCTGCCGAGGTCATCGCGCAATTCAAACAGGAAACCGGCATCCAGGTCGAGGTGTCACTGTCCAATAACGAGGAGATCATTTCCAAGCTCCGCGCCACGGGCGGTGCGGGGTTTGACCTGGCGCAGCCCTCGCAGGACAGGATCATCAGCGCCCAGCAGGAGTTTCGGATCTACCGGCCCTTTGACTTGAGCAAGGTCAAGGTTGCGCAGTTCATGCCGGACCTGCTCGCTACTGTTAAGAAGAATGCCACGCTCGATGGCAAGCTCTACGCCCTGCCCTACGTGTGGGGAGCGGAAGGGTTGGTGGCCAACACCAAGCGCGCCAAGATCACGGATTACATGGACCTGTGCAAGCCCGAGTACAAGGGCAAGACCACCCTGCGCTTGCGGCGGCCAAGCCTGATGGCCTTCGCGCTCGCTCTCGGCAAGAACCCGTTCTCGCTCTATAACGATCCCAAGGCCTACACGGCCCTGATGGAGCAGGTCGGTCGCACGCTGACGGCCTGCAAGCCCAACGTGCGCTTCTTCTTTGACAACAAGGACCAGCTGATCAACAGCATGCGCACCGGTGAGGTGGTCGCTGCCATGTCCTGGGATTCGATTGCCTGGAAGCTCAATCGCGAGAATCCCGACATCAAGTTCGTCAATCCCAAGTCGAAGGCGATCTTCTGGCTCGACACGTTCGCATTGCCTGCGCGCGGCCGCAACGAGGCGGGAGTGTATGCCTGGATCAATTTCACCATGCGCCCGGATATCGCTGCCAAGATCGCCAAGTCCATCGGCAACTACACCGCCTCGCAGGGAGCACTGCAGTTGATGGACCCGCGCGTCAAGGCGCAGTTCGCCGAGAGTTTTCCGGAAGGCCTGAAGGATGCGATCTGGTATCCGGCTATTCCGCCGGGCCTGGAAGAAATCGAAGGCAGGATTCTGGACCGGGTCAAGGCGGCCAATTGAACGCGCCGGCCGCTGTCGCCACGGCGACGCCAGACTTAGAGGCGCGCCGCGTCGTCAAACGCTTCGCTGGCCACGTGGCAGTCGACGCGCTGTCATTCAGTGTGCAGCGCGGCAGCTTCTTTTCGATACTGGGGCCTTCCGGCTGCGGCAAAACGACGCTCCTGCGCATGATTGCCGGATTCATCGCCCCTGACGAAGGCGATATCGCGATCGGCGGTCGCAGCATGGCCGAGGTGCCGCCCAACCGGCGGCCGGTCAATATGGTCTTCCAGCAGCTGGCGCTGTTCCCCATGATGTCGGTTGGCGAGAACGTCGCCTTCGGACTGGCGCGTCGCGGCGTCGCGCGCGCGGAGCGTAACCGCAAGGCTGACGCGATGCTGGAGCGCGTAGGCTTGGGGGGCGCCGGACACAAACGGGTCGATGAGCTTTCCGGAGGCCAGCGCCAGCGCGTGGCGATCGCCCGGAGCCTAGTGCTCGAGCCCACACTCCTGCTACTCGATGAGCCGCTCGGCGCACTGGACCTTAAGCTCCGCGAGCACATGAAAATCGAGCTCAAGCAGTTGCAGTCGGCCTTCGGCACGACCTTTGTGTACATCACGCACGATCAATCCGAGGCTCTGGTGCTGTCCGATCATGTCGGCGTCATGAACCGGGGCCGCTTCGAGCAGCTCGGTACACCTCAGGAACTGTATTACTCGCCGGCCACCCCCTTCGTGGCCGCCTTTGTCGGTGCCAACAACCGCATCGCGGGCAAGGCGCTCGCCGTCGAGGGTGATTTGGTAGAACTGCAATCGAGCGCTGGCTGGACCATCAAGGCTCGGCGGAGCGGTACCATCGCTCGGGGCGATGCGGTGGAGGCTTTCATCCGCCCGGAAGTGGCCATCATCGGACGCCAGGTCGCCGAGCTTGCCGCCGCCCCGCAACAGGCGGTGCACGAGGGCGAGGTTGAGAGCCTGCTCTTTGATGGCGCGAATTCCGCCGTGCTGTTGCAGGAGGCCAAGACGCGCTTCGAGTTCAGAATCGCCCTCCCGCAGACCGGTCGCTATGCGGACCTCAAGGTCGGCGAGCGCGTGGTGTTCACCTTCGATCCGATGCGCGCGGTGTGCTTCGCGGCTGACGGCCCGCATGCTTGAGGCGGCGGCCACCGCGGCCTGGCACCGGCGACTGATGCTGGGCCTGCTGCTGGCCCCGGCGCTCCTCTGGCTCTTTGCGCTCATCATCCTGCCGCACCTGGACCTGGCGCTGCTGTCGTTCCGAGAGCGCACCGGTACACGCGAGTTCGTGGCGAGCCTGGCGCAGTACCGCACCTTTTTCACCGAGCCTCTGTATTGGCACGTGTTTGCGCGCACGGCCATCATGTCGGCGATCGCCACCGCGCTCACCTTGCTGATTGCCTTCCCGGTGGCCTGGACGATTGCCAAGCTCGCACCGGGTCGTTCGGGGGCCATGTTGTTCGTGGTGTGCCTTATCCCCTTCTGGATCAGCGAGACTGTGCGCACGCTGGGCTGGATGATCCTGCTGCGCGAGTCAGGGGTGCTGCCCGCGATGCTCGTGCACCTGGGAATCACGGCCGCGCCGGTCGAGCTGCTCTATCACGATGCGACCATCATGGTGGGCCTGGTCTATACCTCGCTCCTGTTCATGGTTGTGCCACTGGTCGGGAGCCTGGAGAGCCTCGATAACTCGCTGATCGAGGCCGCTTACGATCTGGGAAGCAGCGGCTTCTCGGTGCTGCGCAAGATCGTCATACCGCACGCAGCTCCCGGCATTACCGCCGGCTGCATCGTCGTGTTCATGCTCGCGCTCGGCAACTACCTGACGCCCACGTTGCTGGGGGGCAAAAACTCTCTGTGGTTCACCGAGCAGATCTACTCGCAATTTATTACTCGCTTTAACTGGGAACAGGGCGCCGCCTTTGGCTTTTTGCTGCTGGCGCTTTCGACGGCAATGGTCTGGCTGGGATTGAAGCTCAGTGGCCAGCGTTTCGCGGACGTCATGAGGCGGACATGATTCCCTCGCTCCCACGGCCAGTGTGGCTGCGCTTCTCGACGGTGGCGTTCCTGTGCGTCTTCCTGGTGTTCCTCTTCCTGCCGCTGGTAACCGTGGCGGTGTTCGCGTTCAACGATGCGCCCTACCCGGCCCCGCCCTGGCACGGGTTCACCATGGACTGGTTTTTTGGCAATGAAGCGAAGGGACGAGTCGGCCTGTTCGGCGACAGCGAGCTATTGGCCAGCATCTGGACCAGCTTCGTGGTCGCATGCTGGGTGACCGTGCTCTCGCTTGTCGTGGGCACTGCTAATGCCTTCCTGATGGAACGCGGCAGGTTTCCTGGCAAAGGCGCGCTCTCCATGCTGATGCTGGTGCCGCTGGTCATACCGGGGGTGATTTTGGGCATCTCGATCCTGGCCTTCGCCAGCCGGCTGGCCGATTTCGCGAGCGACATGTTCGGCTGGGAGTTGGACTTTCTGCGGCCCGGCCTGCCGCTCGTGGTGCTGGGGCAATTCTCCTATATCGTCGCGATCGCGACCCTGACGATCAGCGCCCGGCTCAAGCGCTTCGATCCGACGCTCGAAGATGCGGCGCTCAACCTCGGCGCCTCGCGCCCCGCCGTGTTGCGCACCATCACGCTGCCGTACCTTCGCCCGGCGTTGATCGGTTCGGCGGCCATTGCCTTCCTGATGTCGTTCGAGAATTTCAACACCACGTTGATGCTGGTCGGGGCTGATTCGCCCCTGACCATCATGATGTACGGGCGTATGCGCGAGGGCGCCAGCCCGGTACTGAACGCCGTAAGCCTGTTTCTCATGGTGGCCTCGGCCGCCCTGGCTCTCACGCTAATGCGCCGCGGCCAACGCAAGAGCGCGTGATCGTGCGCGCAGCTCCCGCGGGCGGCGCAATGCTTGAGGCCCGATCACCTTTCCTGCCTCGCCTTTCGGAGTTGACTTAGGTGTCTGGCACCTCGGTGCTGATCAGCGTGTCGGGCTTCGTGGGCCTGCTGCTGTGGGGCACCCACATGGTCAGTACCGGCGTGCAGCGCGGCTTCGGGACGAGCTTGCGGCGCGCACTGGAGCGCAACCTTGGCGATCGCTGGCGCGCGTTCTTCACTGGCCTTGGAATCACGACGCTCCTGCAAAGCAGCACCGCCGCCGGCCTGATGGCGACCTCCTTCACCGCAGCGGGCGTGCTCGCACTCGCCCCGGCGCTGGCGGTGATGCTCGGAGCCAATGTAGGCACCGCGCTGGTCGCCCAGGTGCTGTCGTTTAATGTCGCCGCGATTGCCCCACCCCTGGTGTTGTGTGGCGTGCTGGCGTTTCGCTGGTCCAGCGGCAGCCGACTGAGAAACGTGGGCCGCGCCGCCATCGGGCTGGGCCTGATGCTGATGGCCCTCTCGGGCCTTCAGCACGCGCTCGGTTCGGTCGAGAACACGCCGCTGCTGCGCACCTTCCTGCAATCACTCGGCAGCGATCCGATGTTCGCGGTGTTACTCGCCGCGCTTCTGACCTGGGGATGTCACTCGAGTGTGGCGATGGTGCTGGTCATCGGCTCGCTGTCGACCAGTCAGGTCGTTGGCGCCCAGGAAACCCTGGCTTTGGTGCTCGGCGCCAATCTGGGCGGCGCACTGCCGCCGCTGTTTCACGCTTCAACACCGGCGGCGCGGCGATTGCCGCTGGGAAACTTGTTGGTACGCCTGATAGGCGTAGTGCTGGTGCTGCCCTGGCTCACACCGGTTACTCACCTTATGGGCAGACTCATACCGAACGATGCACGGCTGGCGGTCAACTTTCACCTGCTGTTCAATTTGGCCCTGGCCGCCATTTTCCTCTGGAACGTCAAGCGCACCGCGGCCTGGCTCCTGCGCTGGCTGCCCGATGCGCCCCGGCCCTCCGACCCGGGCCGGCCGCTTTACCTCGAAATCGCCGCGGTCGATTCCGCGACCGTGGCGCTGGCCAATGCCTCACGCGAGACGCTGCGCATGTCGGACCTGACGGCCGCCATGCTGCAGGAGGCCCTTGAACTGCTGCGCTCAGGGGATACGGCGCATGCCGCAGGCATCCTCGCGCATGACAAGGCCACCCGCCAGCTGGGAGGCGCGATCCGTAACTACCTGGTGGTTATCGGTGGCGAGCAGACCCTCGAGGACTGGCGTGAGGGCGCCAAGAACCAGGAAATCCTGTCAGCGGTCATCAACTTCGAGCATATCGCCGACATAATCGCCAACAGCCTGACGGAATTTGCGGTCAAGGAACTCAAGCGCGGCCAGCTGCTCTCGGCCGATGAAATCAGCATCGTCACGGCCATGCACGCCGAATTAGTGGAAAGCCACCGCCTCGCGCTTGCGGTGTTCCTGCGCGGGGACCCGGCTGACGCGCAGCGCCTGGTGGCGCGCAAGCGCCAATTCCTGCAGATGGAGGCTGACGCCACGGCCTTGAGCATCCGCAGGCTCCAGGAGGCCGCCGCCACCGGACGCCCGGATGCCACCGACACGGTCAATCTCGCGGTCGAGGAAAGCGGCCTGTTGCTGCGCATCGTCCGGGACCTGCGGCGGGTGCATTCGCATCTGGCGAGCATCGCCTACCCGGTCCTGCGCCGCTCCACGACCGGCCGGCGACGCAAGACCCGCGACCTGCTGCGGGAGGAGCCCGACAGGCTCGATACGCCTTAGATCCCGTGCTCCGGCTGTGACGTTTTTGCGTAACTTGTTGTCGCAAATGGAGTGCCGCCACCTCGGCCAGTGGCTAGACTTAAGCCGAAGGGGATCCAAAACATGAAGTCTCATGCGCGAGTCGTGGTCATTGGTGGCGGCGTGGTCGGCGTCAGCACGCTGTATCACCTGACCAAGAAGGGTTGGTCCGATGTAGTGCTGGTCGAGCGCGCCGAACTGACCGCCGGATCCACCTGGCACGCTGCGGGTCTCCTGCCGCTGTTCAACATGAGCTACACGGTGGGCCAGCTCCACAAGTACTCGGTCGATCTCTACAAGCGCTTGCAGGCCGAGACGGGGCAGGATGTCAGCTTTCATGTGACGGGAAATTTGCGCCTGGCGACCAGTGCCCAGCGCATGGACGAGTACTATAAGTACTGCGGGACGGCCAACACCATTGGCGTGCCCTTCGAAGTCATTACGCCCGCGCAAGTGGCGAAGCTCTGGCCTCTGATCAACCTCGGCGATGGCGCCGACACCGCCAAGATCGTCGGTGCGCTCTATCACCCGGACGATGGCCACATCGCCCCGGCGGATCTGACCATGGCGCTGCGCAAGGGCGCCCGCGCCAACGGTGCGGAGATCAATGAGCAAACCGAAGTTACGGGCGTGAGCCGGACACCTTCAGGTGAGTGGCGGGTGAGCACCAACAAGGGCGAGATCATTGCCGAACACGTGGTGTGTGCCACCGGGAACTACGCGCGCCAGACCGGCCGGATGTTCGGCCTCAACGTGCCGGCGATCCCGGTCGAGCATCAGTACATCCTGTTCGAGGAATCCCCGAAGCTCAAGGAATACCGCAGCGGCGGCGGGCGCGAACTTGCGGTGTTGCGCGAGTCGGACCAGTCCTATTACCTGCGCGAGGAGCGCATGGGCTGGATCTTGGGGCCCTACGAACACGGCGCCCCGGCGCGCTTTGCCGACGGTGTGCCCGACTGGTTCGGCAAGAGCCTGTTCGAAGGCGACCTGGAACGCCTAGTCCCGCACGTCGAGGCGGCCGTTCGCCGGGTGCCCGCCCTGGATGGCTGCGGCATCAAGGACATCATCAACGGTCCGATCTCGTATACGCCGGATGGGAGCCCTTTGATCGGACCGGCCTGGGGCGAGCGCAACCTGTGGCTCAATGAAGGGCACAGCTTCGGTATCACCGCAGCGGGCGGTTCGGGCTGGCAGCTGGCCGAGTGGATCGTGGAAGGCGAGCCCGGCATCGACCTTCTGGCGGTCGACCCGAGGCGGTTCGGTCCCTACACCTCCAAGCGCTACGTGGTGCGCAAGAATGAAGAGACTTACCACGAAGTCTTCACGATACATTTCCCGGACGAGGAGCGGCCCGCTGCCCGCCCGGCCAAGACCAGTCCGATCTACGACCGCTTGGATCAGCTCGGTGCGGTCTGGGGCCAGCGCTACGGCTGGGAGCGCGCCAACTGGTTTGCGCCTGCTGGCGTGGAGCGCAAGGACAAATGGAGTTTCCGGCGCACGAATTACTTCGAGCACGTCGGCAACGAATGCCGGCGCATGCGCGAGCAGGTAGGCATCATTGACCTGACGCCCTTCACCAAGCATGAAGTATCAGGTCCTGGCGCGGAGGCCTGGCTGGAATCGCTGGTGGCCAACAAGGTGCCGGTCAAGCCCGGGCGCATCGCCCTTTGCCACGCGCTTAGCGCGCGCGGCGGCATCCGCTCGGAGTTCACGATCACACGGCTCCCGGACAATACTTTTTACGTGGTCAGCGCCGGCGCCGCGGAGCGCTATGACGCGGATTACCTTCGCAAGCGACTGCCGAAGGATGGCTCGGTAACGCTTCGGAACATCACCTCGAGCCGCGGCTGTTTCGTGGTGGCGGGCCCCCGCTCGCGCGATGTGCTCGCCAAGCTGACGGACGCCCCGCTCGATAACACGGCCTTCCCGTGGCTCACCAGCCAGGTGCTGGAAGTGGGCCTGGCGGTCGATGTTTATACGCTGCGCGTCAATTTCGTCGGCTCGCTCGGCTGGGAGCTGCATTTTCCGATTGAGTACGCGCACCACCTGTTTGATGCGTTGTTCGCCGCCGGTGCTGAGTACGGCATAGGCATGGCGGGCATGCGCGCCATGGAGTCCATGCGTCTGGAGAAGTCCTACCGCATGTGGGGCACCGACATGACGCGCGACTACACGCCTTTCGAGACCGGCCTGGACCGTTTCGTGCGCCTCAACAAGGGCGAATTCATCGGCCGCGCCGCCCTCCTCAAGCAGCAGGCGGCGGGCGTTCCCAATCATTTCGTCACGTTGCAGGTGCACGAAGTGACCGATGCGGACCCATTGGGCAACGAACCGCTGTTCGATGAGAAAGGAGCCATGGTGGGTCGGGCTACGGCCGGCGGCTACGGGCACGCGGTGCGCCAGAGCATTGCTATCGGTTATGTGCAGCCTCAGTACTCGGCCGTCGGCACGCGGCTGGGGATCGAGATCCTAGGCAAGCGCCATCCGGCCACCGTGGTGCAGGAGTCGCCCTACGATCCTGAAAACTTGCAACTGCGCAGCTGAGTCTTAGGTCAGGCTCAAGGCCCGTATCGATGCGAAAATTCTCCGGCTGGTCGTTGTTGCTCGGCGGCTTGTCCGGTCAGCGCGGCTGGCGCCCGCAGTGGCGCGCCGCCGAGCCCAAGACGGGCTACGACGCGATCATCGTCGGTGGCGGTGGGCATGGGCTTGGGGCCGCGTATTACCTGGCCAAGGAACATGGGATCCGCAACGTCGCCGTGCTCGAGAAGGGCTGGATCGGTGGGGGCAACACCGGTCGCAATACCACCATCATCCGATCCAACTATCTGTTCAGCGAAAGCTCCGGCCTGTACGACCATGCGGTCAAGCTTTGGGAGAATCTTTCCCAGGAACTGAACTACAACGTCATGTACTCCCCGCGCGGCGTGCTGATGCTCGCCCACAGCGTGCATGATGAGCAGGTCGCCAAGCGCCACATCCACGCCAACTACGCTAACGGCGTGGATAATGAATGGCTGACGCCGGCCGAGGCCAAGCAGTTCTGCCCGCCGCTCAACATCTCCGCTTCACTCCGCTACCCGGTGCTGGGTGGCGCGCTGCAGCGTCGGGGCGGCACGGCGCGCCATGACGCGGTGGCCTGGGGCTACGCGCGCGCTGCGGATGCCCTGGGCGTGGATATCATCGAAAACTGCGAGGTCACTAATCTGCGCCGTGACTCTAACGGTGCCGTCACGGGCGTGGAGACCACGCGTGGGGTCATCGAAAGCCGCCGGATCGGTGTGTCTGCAGCCGGACACAGCTCCGTGGTGCTCGGCTTTGCCGGGATACGCCTGCCGCTGGAGAGTTTTCCCCTGCAGGCCCTTGTGTCCGAGCCGGTCAAGCCGGTCATGCCTTGCGTGGTCATGTCCAACTCCATTCATGCGTATGTGAGCCAGTCGGACAAGGGCGAGCTGGTGATCGGCGCCAGTACCGATGCTTACACTTCTTATACGCAGCGCGGTGCGCTGCACGTCAACCAGCACACACTGGAAGCCATCTGCGAGCTGTTCCCGATATTCCGGCGCATGCGCATGCTGCGCAACTGGGGTGGCATCGTCGATGTGACGCCGGACCGCTCGCCGATCCTCGCCAAGACCCCGGTACCTGGCCTTTTCGTGAATTGCGGGTGGGGCACTGGTGGATTCAAGGCCACGCCGGGCGCCGGTCATTTGCTGGCGTGGACCATGGCGCATGATGCACCTCATCCGCTCAATTCGGCCTTCACGCTCGAGCGCTTTCGTCACGGCACCCTCATCGATGAGGCGGCCGCAGCGGCGGTCACGCACTGATGCTGCTGATCCCCTGCCCTTACTGTGGAACGCGCCCGGAGCTGGAATTCAGCTACGGAGGCCAGGCTCAGCTGGCGCGCCCCGCCGCCGGGACGGCTGCCGAGGGCGACCAATGGACTTCCTATCAGTACGAGCGCAGCAACACCAAAGGATTGCACACCGAACGCTGGCGCCACACCCACGGTTGCGGTCGTTTCTTCAACGTGATCCGCGATACCACGACCGACAAGATCCAGCGCAGCTTCCGGAGCGGTGAAAGATGAGCGGCCGCTGGCGAAGCCCCACGATCGGTGCGGTGGACCGCAGCCGGCCGCTGCGCTTTAGTTTCGATGGCCGAAATTACCTCGGCCTCGCCGGGGACACGCTCGCCTCGGCACTGCTCGCCAACGGCGTGCACCTTGTCGGCCGCTCCTTTAAGTACCACCGGCCAAGAGGTGTAATGGCCGCAGGCCCCGAAGATCCCAACGCACTGGTCACGGTGCGGCGCGATGCGGCACGCTGCACCCCGAATCTGAACGCGACGCAGGTCGAGCTGTACGAGGGCTTGAGCGCCGAGAGCCAGAACCGCTGGCCGTCGTTGCGGCTGGACGTTGGCCAGACGAATGATTTTATCTCGCGCTTCATTCCGGCGGGTTTTTACTACAAGACATTCATGTGGCCACGCAAGGCGTGGCATTGGCTGTACGAGCCGCGAATCCGGGCCGCCGCAGGCTTAGGCCGCGCGCCCACGCACGCCGATCCCGACAGCTACGCGCAGCGCTTTGCGCACTGTGAGGTGCTGGTCGTGGGCGCAGGGCATGCCGGCCTCGTCGCAGCTCTCGAGGCGGCTCGCTCGGGTGCGCGCGTTATCGTTTGCGACGAGCAGCCTCAGCCCGGCGGCTCGCTCCTCGATGGGAGCGAGGATTCGATTGATGGCTGCAGCGCCTCGGAATGGCTCGCCGCGACTCTCGCAGCGCTTCGGTCGATGCCCCGGGTAACGATCTTGTCGCGCACCACGGCCTTCGCATACCTGCCCCACAACATGATGGCACTCGTCGAGCGCCTCACCGACCACATGCCATCGCCCCCGGCGAACTTGCCTCGCGAGCGGCTCTGGCAGGTGCGCGCTGGCGAAGTGGTGCTGGCCACCGGTGCCATCGAAAGGCCTCTGGTTTTCCCGGGCAATGACCGCCCGGGCATCATGCTGGCCGACGCCGCGCGCACCTATCTTAGGCGCTACGGGGTGTTGCCCGGCGAACGGGTGGTCGTGATCACCGCGCACGACGGCGCCTACCGGGCGGCGCTTGATTTGCACGCCGCCGGCGTTCGCGTTGTAGCGATTGCCGACGTGCGCCAGCAGGCCACAGGTAAACTGCCGGTCGCTGCCCGGCAGGCCGGCATCGAGGTCCGCACCGGTGTCACGGCCGTCGGCACACGCGGCACGCTCCGGGTAAAGGCGTTGTGCCTGGCGCCGATTACTGCCGACGGCTCGGTCAGCGAGGCGAGCGAATGGCTCGACTGCGATGCCGTGTTGATGTCCGGGGGCTATACGCCGAGCGTGCACCTGTTCTCGCAATCGCGCGGGCGCTTGCGCTGGGATGAGACTGCGAAGGTTTTCGTACCAGACGTGGCCGCGGAAAATTGCCGCTGCGTCGGTGCTTGCGCAGGCAGCGCGGCGATGGGTGATGGTTGGCTCGGCGCACTGCCACAGCCAGCGGCAAAGGCCAAGGGGAAAGCCTTCGTCGATTGGCAGAACGATGTCACGGCTCCAGACCTGGAGCTGGCGGTTCGGGAAGGTTTCCGGTCGATCGAGCACATCAAGCGGTACACCACTACCGGCATGGCGACCGACCAGGGCAAAACCTCCAACCTCAATGCGCTGGCCATTGCGGCCGCGCAGTTGGGGCTACCGATTCCGCAGGTGGGGCTCACGACTTTCCGGATGCCCTACCTGCCCGTGAGTTTTGGCTCGATGGCGGGCTATGCGCGCGGTGAGCTGTTTGCTCCGGTGCGCACCACACCGATCCATTCCTGGGCGCTCGAGCGAGGCGCAGTGTTCGAGCCAGTATCGCTCTGGCAGCGCGCCCGCTACTTTCCCGTCGGCAATGAGGATATGCACCAGGCGGTGGCTCGCGAGTGCCTGAACGTGCGACGCAACTGCGGCCTGTTCGACGCCTCGACGCTCGGCAAGATTGAAGTGGTCGGTCCCGATGCGGCGGAGTTTATGAACCGCATGTACATCAACAACTGGAAGAACCTCAGCCCCGGCCGCTGCCGTTACGGAATCATGCTGCGCGATGACGGTTTCGTGTTTGACGATGGCGTGGTGGCGCGGACCGCGGAAGATCGCTTCCATGTCACGACCACGACCGGCGGTGCCCCCAGGGTGCTGGCGTTGATGGAGGACTACCTGCAAACCGAGTGGCCGCAACTGAAAGTGTGGCTGACTTCGACGACCGAGCAATGGGCCGTAATTGCGCTGCAAGGCCCCAAGGCCAGAGAAGTGCTGGCTCCGCTGGTCGACATTGATTTGTCGAACAACGCATTGCCGCACATGGGCGTAGCGCGAGGTCGTATTTGCGGCGTGCCCGGCCTGGTGTTTCGCGTAAGTTTCACCGGCGAACTGGGCTATGAGATCAATGTCCCGGCCGACTACGGGCTGGAGCTTTGGCAGGCCGTATGGGCTGCCGGGCAGGCGTACGGGATCTGCGCCTATGGCACAGAGTCAATGCACGTGCTGCGCGCTGAAAAGGGTTACGTCATCGTGGGCCAGGATACCGACGGGACTGTGACGGCCGACGACGCGGGCCTGAGCTGGGCGGTCGGCAAAAACAAGACGGACTTCGTCGGCATGGCTGCCATGGGCAAGCCCGCACTCAGGGACCCGAATCGCAAACAGCTTGTGGGACTGCTCACCACGGATCCCAATGTCGTTCTTGAGGAAGGCAGCCAAGTCGCAGACAAGTCGGCATTGCGTCCTCCCATACCGGTAGTGGGGCACGTGACCTCTTCCTATCACAGTGCAATCTTGGGCCGCTCCATTGCGCTTGCTCTGATCAGTGGTGGCCGCGCACGCATGGGACAGACTCTATACGTGCCTACCGCGCACAGGGAGTCCACCGTGATTGTGGCCCATCCGGTGTTTTATGACCCTAAGGGGGAGCGGCTCATTGGTTGATCCGATCCTCAAGCGTAGGCCGCCACTCGGTGCGCAAGGAACAGCTTGGTCTGTGTGCGCGCCGTTCTCGGCCTATTCGTTGCGCGCGAATCTTCAGGAAGCGAACGATTCGCTGACCGCTGCTGCATCCGAGTCAACGACTCCCCTCGCCCGCCTTTCGCTGCAGCCCTGTCGCGCAGTTACTAAGGGCGAATGGACAGCGCTATGGTTGGGCCCGGATGAACAGTTGCTGATTGGTCCTAGTGCAGATGGGAATGCAATGGCGCAAGGCATCGAGGGCGCGATGCGCTCGGTACCCCATGCGCTGGTCGATGTCAGTCACCGCCAGAGCGCCGTCGAGTTGGACGGACCGCTCGGCACCGCGATGATCAACTCGGGGTGTCCGCTCGATCTGGACCTTGAGGCCGCGCCTATCGGCTTTTGCACCCGTACGGTATTTGCCAAGGCGGAGATTGTGCTGTGGCGACGCTCTGAATCTTGTATCCAACTCCAGACCTGGCGTTCGTTCGTACCCTATGTCACTGGGCTCTTGGCGCTTGCAGCCAAGGAACATGGTCTCTAACTTACTTCGCACACGGAGTCCTGTCTGCAGAGTGCCAATGACACACTGGCGCGAGGCACTGCAACTTCAGTTTTGTGCCGCGCTTCACCAGCTTGCAAGGCGGCGTCTGATTGGCGAAGATGTCGTGGCCGTCGGGCAACAGCGCTCGATCGTGCGATCAGCTAGGACCGGCGAAAATGACTAAGGGGGACTCTCGCTGCGATTGCACCTGGCGCAAATTTGGCCCGGTGTCGCAGCGCCTGACGTCCATGACTGCGAACTCCCGCCGATCGTTTGTGGCATACCCACCTAGAAGGACCTTCCGCTGATGAATACCAAGCTATCCTGTGCCATTGCGGCCGTCTTGGGCAGCGTCACTGTGGCGTCCCCCGGTTTTGCCGCCGACGCTGGTGCCGATGCCAGCGCCAGTTCCACCTCGCTCGAGGAGGTCATCGTTACGGCACAGCGCCGCACAGAGAGCATGCAGCGCGTGCCAATAGCGATGCAGGCATTCACGGACCAGGCGCTGCAGCAGCTCAACATTGCCACGCTCGACGACTACATCCAGTACTTGCCGAACGTAACCACTGCGAATAACGGTCCCGGGCAGAACGAAGTTTTCATGCGCGGCCTGAGCGCCGGCGCCCAAGCCAGCCAAGGCAGCGGCTCTACCGGTGTATACCCGAACGTCGCCATCTACCTGGACAACCAGTCAGGGCAATTGCCCAACCGTAACCTGGATATCTACGCGGCGGATCTCCAGCGGATCGAGGTGCTCGCAGGTCCGCAAGGTACCTTGTTCGGCTCCGGGGCTGAAGCGGGCGTTATTCGCTACATCACCAACGAGCCGAAGCTGGATGTCGTCGAGGGCAACGTCAAAGTCGGCGGCGGCGTGACTTCCGGCGGAGACCCCAACGGCGATTTGACCGCCGTGCTGAATCTGCCGCTGATCGAGAACAAGCTGGCGGCGCGCGGTGTGTTTTTCTACGACTACCGCGGTGGCTACATCGACAACGTGCCGGGGACCTTCACGCGCAAGGACTCCGACGTTGGCATTCACTATGCCAATTACGCGACCGCCTGCGATAACGGCGCACCGATCGGCGGCGTGTGTCCTAGTGGAGGCAATCCGACCGCCTACGGCGTGCCCCCCGGCAGTATCGCGCTGAACAACAGTGCCATCGCCGAAGAGAACTTCAATCCTGTGACCTACAGGGGCGGTCGCGTCGAGGCGCTGTACAAGTTCAACGACGACTGGGACGTGTTGATCACCGACATGTATCAGAAAATGACTTCCCAGGGCGTTTTCTACCAGCAGCCCAATGCCTCCGATGGCGCGGCGCTGGGTGACATGCAAGTGACCCTGTTCAACCAGACCCGCAACGAGGACTGGTTCAACAACTTCGCGCTGACCGTGAATGGCAAGTTTGGTGACCTGAAGGCCGTGTACACCGGGGGCTACTTGAACCGGCACGTCGAGCAGATCGGCGATTACACCAATTACGCCCGTGGTTACTACGCCGACTATTACCAGTGCTATGGCGCCACTGCTTGCTTCTCGCCCAGCGCAACCTGGCACAGCGGTGAGCAAAACGATCACATGCAACACGAATTTCGGGTCAGCACCCCGGATGACTGGCGCCTGCGTGGCATCGTCGGCGCCTTCTACGAGGTCAATAAGCTCTACGACCAGACTGACTGGCGTTACCGGACAGAGCCGAGCTGCGGCACGGTGGCCGTCACGCCCTGCTTCGGGACCATCGGCACGGCCCCGGGCTCCAGCGTGCGCAATCCTGGACTGCAGACCGACAACAGTTCCTTCTACCAGGACACCTGGCGGCAAACCAAGCAGCTGGCCTTCTTCGCCTCGGTCGACTACGACCTGATCCCGAAGGTCCTGACGGTGACGCTCGGCACCCGGCACTTCAAGTTCGATAACTCCGCGGCCGGCAGCGTCACCTCGAGCTTCGGCTGCTATGGTGTCGCTGCGACACCCCAAGGATGCTTCAATCCGAATTATTCTTACAATCTCAACGCGCAGAATCTCTCCGACAGCGAGTCTGGTTTCAAAAGCCGTGGCAACGTGACTTGGCACATTACGCCGGACGTCATGGTGTATTACACGTACTCGCAGGGATTCCGTCCCGGCGGCTTCAACCAGAACGGCGGGTCACTGCACGCAACCGGCCCCGATGGCCTGCCCCAGTTCGCCAACCCCAGTTCGTACCAGTCAGACGAGTTGACGAACAACGAGATCGGCTGGAAGACCGAACTCTTCAGTCACCGCCTGCAGTGGAATGGTGCCTTGTACCAGGAGAACTGGGACAACGTGCAGATTGCCTTCTTCAATCCGGGCGTGACAGGCAACATCTTCTTCAACACGAATGGCCAGAATTTCCGCATCCGCGGCATCGAGACCTCGATCGTGGCGCGAGTCATGGATGGGCTGACCTTGCAGGCTTCCGGGGCATGGAACCACAGCGAGCAAACCAACGAACCGGCCCTGATTGACAACGTGCCGGGGAGCGTGAATTTCGGCAAGGCGATCACCGAGGTCTGTGACGGCGCTGGTCAGAACTGCAGCCCCGTGGGCAGTCCCTTCGGTCCGAAGGGGTCACCCAGCGCCAATGCACCCCCGCTCCAGTACAACATCCGCGCCCGCTACGAGTGGTCAGTGGGTGGATACCAATCATTCGTCCAGGCGGGGGTGTCGCACACCGCTCATTCCTATACGCAGGCAGGCGCAAATCCGACCCTGGCCCAGGCGGGATTGACGACTTCCCGGCTGCGATTCGAACTGGAGCCCTATACGCTGGTGGAGGCGTCCGTAGGCGTTGCGAAAGGCAACTTGAACGCTTCCCTTTACGTCGAGAACCTCGGCAATTCGAAAGCCAGCACGTTTACGAGCACGGACCAGTTCATCGTTGAGGAAACGCCGTTGCGCCCCAGAACCATCGGTGTGACCTTCGGCTGCAAGTTCTGAATGCCGGATGGAGCGGGATGGCCGGCCCGGTAACCGCTCCTGGGGCTGCAGAGGCGCTCGAGCCTGAGCTCCAGAAAATCCGGGCGCTGATCGAGGAGCGCGCCTACGAGCCGGCATTGCGCGCTGCGCAGCGGCTGGCGTCGGGCTCACCGACCAACCGCGATGTTTTGTATTCGATCGCAGTCTGCCAGCGCTACCTGCGTAACGAAACGGCCGCACTGCAAACGCTCGCGCGCCTGCAGACCCTGCACCCCGGATACAGTCGCTTGTACCAGGAGATCGGCTACTGCCGCGTCGGGATGCGCGACGGACCCGCGGCCATAGAAGCATTCCTCAAGGCGGTGAACCGCAACCCGGCGCTGCCCGGCAGCTGGGCGATGCTCGAACGCTTGTATCAAATGGTCGGCGATGCCGCCGGCGCCAAGGCGGCCGCGGGTCACGTGGCCATCCTGGCCGAAATGCCCACGGAGATCGTCACGGCGACCAGCATGTTCTCGGACCGGGAGTTCGACGCTGCCGAAACGCTGGTCCGCGGCTACCTCTTGCGCCACGGGAATCACATCGAGGCGATGCGGCTTCTGGCGCGAATCGCGATTGAAAAGGATGCGCGCGAAGAGGCCGAATATCTGCTCGGCGCCGTACTGGAGATGGCGCCGGACTACCGCGCGGCACGTTTCGACTACGCCACCGTGCTTTTGAAACGTCACCGTCATCAGGCGGCCCTGATCGAACTTGAGCGCCTCTGCAAAGAGGAACCTGCCAATCGCGCTTTCCAGACCACCTACGCTACGGCGTGCGTGGGCTTGGGCCGGTTCGAGCAGGCACTTGCCATCTATCGACAATTATCGGACTCGGGTCCACCGAATGCTGAGTTGCAGTTGTCGATCGGGCACTGCCTGAAGACCATGGGTGATTCGGGCGCGGCAATCCTGGCTTACCGTGAGGCCGTGCGCACCCGCGCTGATTTCGGCGATGCCTACTGGAGCCTGGCCAACCTGAAGACCTATCGGTTCACGGATGGAGAGCTGCAGCACATGCGGGCCGCGCATGCGGCGAGCACAACGCCGCCCAGCGACCGAATCCAGCTGAGCTTTGCACTGGGCAAGGCGCTTGAGGATCGGAACTGCTGGGCTGAGTCATTTAGCTACTACGCACAGGGCAATCAGCTCAGGAAGGCCGAGTCGCACTACCGCCCGGAAACCGTGGAGCGCAACACCCGGCTGCAGATCGAGACGTGCACGACGGAACTTTTCGCCCGCCATGCGGGCTCGGGTTGCACGGACTTGGCGCCCATCTTCATCGTCGGCCTGCCGCGATCCGGCTCGACGCTGATCGAGCAGATACTGGCGGCGCACCCGCGCGTCGAAGGGACCATGGAGCTGGCCGATATCCCGCGCATGGTGCTGGACCTCCAGGGACATACGCAGGCTGAGAACGAGCCGCGCTATCCGCGAGTACTCGCCAGCCTGACCGGAGCCGACCTGTCGCGTCTCGGGGAGCGATACATTAATGATACGCGCGTTTACCGGCGCACCGACCGCCCACATTTCATCGACAAGATGCCTAACAATTTCCGGCATCTTGGTCTGATCCACCTGATTTTGCCGAGGGCGCGGATTATCGACGCGCGGCGCGAACCGATGGCCTGCTGCTTCAGCAACTTCAAGCAGCTATTTGCCGAGGGGCAGGAATTTACCTATAGCCAGGAAGACATTGGCCGCTACTACAGGACCTATGTCGAGTTGATGAGTCACTGGGAGGCCGTACTGCCGCGCCACGTGTTGCGTGTCCAACACGAGGTATTGGTTTCCGACCTGGAGGGGCAAGTACGGCGCCTGCTCGATTTCCTGGAGCTGGATTTCGACCCACAATGTCTGGAGTTTCATCGCCTCGGGCGCAATGTGCGCACTGCAAGTTCCGAGCAAGTGCGGCGGCCTGTCTCCACAGAGGGGCTGGACCAATGGCGCCATTTCGAACCCTGGCTCGGTCCATTGCGCGAGGCGCTGGGCCCATTGGCCCGTTAAGTCAGATCGACACTGCGCAATCTAGCGCTGTTTGAATTCCCAGTCGGGCGCAACGTAGTAACTGGCCTGCGAGGGCGCAAGCACAGGCTTGCCGAGAATTGCGTCCGCCAGTTTCTCCGCCAGCATGATGGTGGGTGCATTGAGATTGCCGGTGGTGATCGATGGCATGATGGACGAGTCCACCACGCGCAGTCGCTCCAGTCCGATTACCCTGCCCTGCGGATCGACCACTGCATTCACATCATCGGCTGCACCCATGCGGCAGCTGCAGGACGGGTGGTATGCGGTCTCGACGCGCTGGCGAATAAATTCGTCAATCTGCTCGTCGGACTGCACCTCGGCGGCCGGCTGAATCTCCCGACCGCGGTAGCGGTCGAACGCGGGCTGAGCAAAGATCTCGCGGGTCAAGCGAACACAGGCTCTCATCTCTTCCCAATCCTCAGGTTGACTCATATAGTTAAACAAGATTCTAGGATGATCTTGGACCTGCGCCGAGCGCAGGCGCACCCAGCCGCGGCTCTGGGAGCGCATCGGTCCGATATGAACCTGGAAGCCGTGTTCGTTCGCGAGCGATGAACCGTCGTAGCTCACCGCCATGGGCAGAAAATGGTACTGAAGATTCGGGTAGCGGATGCCGGCACGGCTGCGAATAAACGCGCCACTCTCAAAATGATTGCTGGCGCCCAGCCCGTCATGACGCAGCAGCCAGCGGAGGCCGATCAGAAAGCGGCTGACCGGATTGAGCGCCGAATAGAGAGTGACCGGTTCGCGGCAGGCCATCTGAAAATAGAATTCCAGGTGGTCCTGCAGATTTTCGCCCACGCCTGCTAATGCGTGAACCACTGGAATCCCAAGCGCTCGCAGTTCCTCTGGCGGACCCACTCCGGAGAGTTTGAGAAGCTGGGGTGAACCAATGCTCCCTGCGCACAGCAGCACCTCGCGTCGCGCACGCACTCGGCGCTCCGCGCTACCCGCGAGGAAGCTTACCGCCTGGGCCTGACGTCCCTCGAACTCAATCCGCGTGACAAGCGCGTGCGTGTGAACGGTTAGGTTCTTGCGACCCATGGCAGGGCGCAGGTAGGCGCGCGCGGCGCTGCAGCGACGACCTGCGCCCACAGTCATATCGAAGCGGCCAAAGCCTTCCTGCTGCGCGCCGTTCAGATCCTCGGAGTGCGGATAGCCGGCCTGGCGGCCGGCCTCCAGCCACGCCGCGTGCAACGGGTTGCGCAATGTTCCATAGGATGTTTGCAACTTGCCCGAATCCCCTCGGTACTCGGTGCCACCCTCCCCGCGCCGCTCCGCGCGCTTGAAGTAGGGCAGCACTTCGCCGTAACTCCAGCCCGCGGCGCCTTCATCGCGCCAGCGCTCGAAATCCAGAGGATTGCCGCGCACGTACACCATGCCGTTGATGGACGAGGAGCCGCCCAACACTTTGCCGCGAGGCGTGCCCAGGCGGCGGCCGCCCAGATGCGGTTCCGGCTCGGTCTGGAATCCCCAGTTGTACCGCGGCATGTTCATGGGGATGGATAGCGCCGTGGGCATCTGGATGTAGATGGAGCGATCCGAACCTCCGTACTCAAGCACCAGCACGCTGTTGCGCCCGTCCTCGCTGATGCGGTCGGCAAGCACGCAACCCGCCGAGCCCGCGCCGATGATCACGTAGTCAAATTCGTCCATGGAGTCTGCCATTGGTATGACGCGCCGTGTGTCTGCGGTCAGTAGGGAGCGTCGACGTCGCCCTTGGCGACATAGACGCTCTTGAGCTGCGTGTAATGTTCGATCGCCGCGCGGCCATTCTCGCGCCCCAGGCCCGAGGCCTTCATGCCGCCAAAGGGCAGCTCTATCGGCGTCACATTGTAGTGATTGATCCAGCAGGTCCCCGCCTGCAGCTGTGCGATCACGCGGTGCGCGCGGCCAAGGTCGCGCGTGAACACGGCTGCGGACAGGCCAAACTCCGTGGCGTTGGCGCGCCGGATCACTTCGGCTTCGTTGTCAAATTCCAGCACCGTCATGACGGGGCCAAATATTTCCTCCTGTACGATGCTCATCTTGTCCTGGCAGCGATCAAATACGGTCGGTGCCACAAACCAGCCCTTGGAAAGCGCGCCCTCGCGCACCCGGTGCCCGCCCACCAGCACGCGGGCGCCCGCCGCACGCCCCTGCTCGATGTACGCGAGCACCTTGCGCATGTGGGCCTCGGAGATCAGCGCCCCCACCTGGGTTGAGGGATCCAGCGGATCACCGATACGCATCTTGCGCACGCGTGGCAAGAGTTGCGCGAGAAAGCGCTTGATGATGGAACGATGCACGAACACGCGAGTGCCGTTCGAGCAGACCTCGCCGGCCGAGTAGAAATTGCCAAGCAACGTCCCGGCGACCGCGTTGCGCAGATCTGCGTCGGGAAAGACGATGATCGGGGATTTCCCCCCGAGTTCCAGGGTCACCTGTTTCAGGGACTGGGCGGCATCTGTCATCACGGCACGCCCGGTCGGCACCGACCCGGTGAGCGACACCTTGCGAACCTGCGGGTGGCGACTCAGCAGTCGGCCGGTTTCCGCAGGTCCCTGCAGCACCTGAAAAAGACCCTTAGGCAACCCCGCATCCCTGTACACCTCCGCCAGCTTCTGTGCTGTGAGCGGTGTCAGGTCGGCGGGTTTGAACAGCATCGCATTGCCGCAGGCCAGGGCGGGTGCCGACTTCCAGCAGGCGATCTGCAACGGGTAATTCCAGGCACCAATCCCGGCGACAATGCCGAGCGGTTCTCGTCTCGTGTAGCCAAAGGCGCTCGCACCCAGATCCAGATGCTCTCCGGCGATCGTAGGTGCCAGCCCTGCGAAATACTCGAGACAGTCGGCACCCGAAATCACATCAACAACACGGGTCTCCTGAATCGGCTTGCCGGTGTCGCGTGTCTCGAGTTCCGCCAGTTCATCGTTTCGCTGCCGTAGAAGATCGGCGGCGCGCCGGAGCACCCGGCCGCGCTCAGTACCGCTTAAGGCCGCCCAGGCGGGCTGTGCGGCGCGCGCTGCACGCACTGCGGCATCCACGGCCGCCTCACTCGCGATGCGCACGCTCGCCAAGACTTCGCCGGTCGCTGGATTGACGGTCGTGAACCGTGAAGGAGCCGCGCCCTTGCGTGCACGAGTGGCGCTCTGAGCGCTGGATTTTCGAGGGGCGGAACGGTGCTTCACGAGGGCAAATTCCTGACTTGGGCTACGCACGATGCGCGGCAATTCTTCGAACATTCTGTGTCAGAATCCCATCATGCCGACCCTGCGAAGCGGCGGTCAATAGCGGAGCACCCATGGAGCCTAGACCCCAGCAACCGCCCTTAGTCGATCGCCTTCGGTGGTGGACGATCGCTGCGCTTTCCACCTTGCTTTCCTGCGGGCTTCCGCAAGCCGCAAGCGCCGCCACCGCCGATCCGCCGGCCTGCCAGACAGTGCGGCTTTCCGACATCGGCTGGGCCGATGTCACCTCCACCACAGCCTTGTTCTCGGGTCTGCTCAATCAGCTCGGCTATCGGCCCACCATCACGGTCCTGTCGGTGCCGGTGACCTATGCGTCGATGAAGAACCGCGATATCGACGTGTTTCTTGGCAACTGGATGCCGGCTCAAAACAACGACCGCAGACCTTACATCGCCGATGGCTCTGTCGAAGTTGTGCGCGCCAACCTGGAAGGCGCCAAGTACACGCTTGCGGTGCCGGCTTACACCTACCAGGCGGGCCTGCATGATTTCTCCGACATCGCCCGGTTCGGCGATCAGCTGAATCACCAGATCTATGGAATCGAATCGGGGAACGACGGCAACTCACACGTCCTCAAATTCATCCGTGACAACGATTTCGGGCTCGGAAATTTCAAACTGGTCGAATCGAGCGAGACCGGCATGCTCGCCCAGGTAGAGCGTGCCTACCACGACCGCCGCCCGATAGTGTTTCTGGGCTGGGATCCGCATCCGATGAACATGCGCTTTGACATGCGCTATCTGACAGGTGGGGATGCGAGCTTTGGCCCGAACTACGGTGCCGCGACGATCTACACCAACGTGCGCGCCGGCTATCTGACCGAATGCCCGAACATGGGGACTCTCCTGAAGAATCTCCAGTTCACGCTGCGCGGCGAGACCGAGATGATGAACGCGATACTCAACCAGCACCAGCAGCCGGAAGTGGCGGCCGCGGCCTGGCTCAAGACGCACCAGGAGTTGGTCAAGAGCTGGCTTGAGGGTGTGCGCAGTTTCGATGGCCGGCCTGCGCTGCTTGCAGTGCAAGCGGCTGCCAGTGGTGGTTCCGGACGGACCTTCGAGCGATGGATCATGACGCACAAGATTCCGGTCGGCGACACGGTGGCCGTGGGTATCGAGTACATCAAGACTCACGGCACCGGGTTCTTCAATGCGATCGCCACGGTGATTCGCGGCAGCGTGAGTGGGGTGACCGCGGCGCTCATCGCCATTCCCGCTGCTGTGCTGATTGCGGGGCTGGCCCTCCTGGCATGGTTCCTGCGCCGCTCCTGGAAATTGAGTCTGTTCGTGGCGCTGGCGCTGCTGTTTATTGTCAACCAGGGGTATTGGCCGGCGACGCTCGAGACGTTATCGCTGGTACTGGTGGCCGCCGTGCTCTCGACCCTGATCGGTGTGCCCATCGGCATTGCCGCCGCCCACCGCCCGCGCCTCTACCAGGCATTGCGGCCGGTGCTCGACCTGATGCAGACCTTGCCGACCTTCGTGTACCTGATACCGACTCTGGTGCTGTTCGGACTGGGGGTGGTACCGGGCCTGATTTCCACGATCATCTTTGCTCTGCCCGCACCGATCCGGCTCACCCATCTGGGTGTGTCCTCGGTGCCGCAGTCGCTACGGGAGGCCGGTGAGGCCTTCGGTGCCACGCCCATGCAGCTCCTGTGGAAGGTGGAGCTTCCCTGTGCCGCACCGACCATCATTGCCGGCATCACCCAATGCATCATGCTGAGCCTGTCCATGGTCGTGATCGCCGCACTCGTGGGCGCCGGTGGTCTGGGCGTGCCGGTCGTGAGGGCGCTCAATACCGTGCAGGTCGGTATGGGGTTCGAGGCCGGCTTTGCCATTGTGCTGCTGGCGATCATTCTTGATCGGATGAGCCGCCCTGCTGAAAAGGAAGGCGCATGACCGATATCGCACTGGAGTTCCAGAACGTCGACATACTGTTCACGCGCGAACAGGGCAAGAAAGGCCGGCGCGCGATTCAGCAGGCGCAGGAATCACTCGATGCCGGGGGAACGCGCTCGCACATTGCCGAGACCTTTGGAGTAGTGCTCGGGGTGGCGGGTGCGAGCCTCAAAGTGGAACAGGGCCAGATCTGCGTGCTGATGGGCCTTTCGGGATCGGGCAAGTCGACCCTGCTGCGGGCCGCCAACGGCCTCAATGCCGTTACCCGAGGGCGGGTGCTGCTGCACGATGGCGATCGCCAGGCGGACGTGGCCACTTGCACTCCTGCCAGCCTTCGGCGCCTGCGGCGCAAACGCATAGCCATGGTTTTTCAGCAGTTTGGCTTGCTGCCATGGCGCACGGTGCGCGATAACGTGGGCTTCGGGCTGGAGCTGCGCGGCGAGAGCGCCACCGAGCGCGCGCGCGTAGTCGCTGAAAAACTCGAGCTGGTCGGGCTATCGCAATGGGCCGGGCGTTTCGTCAGTGAGCTCTCGGGCGGCATGCAGCAGCGAGTGGGTCTGGCGCGCGCGTTCGCGACCGATGCCGACATCCTGCTGATGGATGAGCCCTTCTCCGCGCTCGACCCGCTGATCCGCTCCAAGCTTCAGGATGAGCTGCTGGCGCTGCAGGCGCGCGTCAAGAAGACCATCCTGTTTGTCAGTCACGATCTGGATGAGGCGTTGCGCCTGGGCAATCAGATTTCAATCCTGGAAGGCGGCCGGATACTGCAGACCGGCAGCGTGCAGGACATCGTGCTGCGCCCGGCACATGCACGCGTGGCCGAATTCGTGCAACATATGAACCCACTCCACGTGCTCCGCGGGAACATGATCATGCGCCGGCCCGAGGCCATGACCAGCGCAGTGGGCAACGAGCTGCACCTGGATGCGGAACGGCGCTATTTGCTAATGCTCGACGCTGCAGGTGCGCCCGCCTTAGCCCGGTTCGATGGCGAGGATCTGGCCGTGGTTCCCGCCGATGCAGCTGCGCCGGTGGAGCTTAAGGCGGGAATGTATCTGGCACCGAGTGTGACTGTCTTACAGCAGCTCGTGGAGCTGTGCGCGAAAAGCGGCCATCCTGTCCTGTTGCATGAGGAAGGCCGATGGTGCGGGGTGTGCGGCGAGGCTGAGATCGTGCGCGCTCTGGCCGGTGCGCCTGGCACCACTGAGGGGCTCGCGCGGCCCTAAGATTGCCGCCCTCGCACAAGTCAATGCCGCAATCGGAGCAGTAGGCACCTCCCCCGGCTACCATACTGGGGATTGTCCCGCGCAGGAGTGCAGCTCATGGACGAACCATCCGCCTCGGCCCCCCGGGTCCGCCGCCCAAGCGGCCGCGATGCCAAGCGTGCCGCCCGCACCGCCCGCGCGCACAACTTCGTTCCCTACATTACCCGCAAGATTCCCTACTTCGAGGTGCTGGGGAACGATGGCCTGGAACTGCTCGAGCACAACGCCGACACCATCCTGGAAGAGATCGGCATCGACTTTCGCGAGGATCCCGAGGCTCTGAGCCTATTTAAGGCCGCAGGCGCGGATGTCAAAGAGGAACGCGTGCGCTTTCCGCGCGGCATGTGCCGTCGACTGGTGCAGGCGACCGCACCCCGGGAATTCACCCAGTACGCGCGCAATCCCGCGCACAACGTCGTGATCGGCGGCGCCAACACGGTGTTTGCCCCTGCCTATGGCTCACCCTTCATCCGCAACCTGGACGAAGGCCGACGTTACGCGCGCATCGAGGACTTCAGAAACTTCGTCAAGCTCGCCTACATGTCCAACGGCCTGCACCACTCGGGCGGCACGATCTGCGAGCCGGTTGACCTGCCGGTCAACAAACGGCACTTCGACATGGTCTACAGCCACATGAAATTCAGCGACAAGCCATTCATGGGCTCAGTCACCCATCCGGAGCGCGCTCGCGACACGGTGGAAATGGCGAAGATCCTGTTCGGGCCGGAGGCGACCGATCCTGCGACGGGGCGGCTGCGCACCATGACCATCAGCCTCATCAATGCCAACTCGCCGCTGACCTTCGATGCCACCATGCTCGGTGCGCTCAAGGAATACGCACGCGCCAACCAGGCGACGATTGTCACGCCCTTTATTCTGGCTGGCGCGATGTCGCCGGTCACGGTGGCCGGCACCGTGGCCCAGACGCTGGCCGAGGCCCTGGCCGGCATGGCACTCACGCAGCTGGTCAATCCCGGCGCGCCCGTGGTGCTTGGCAGCTTTGCCTCATCGCTTTCAATGCAATCGGGCGCTCCGACCTTCGGGACTCCTGAACCTGCCCTGGTGCTCTACATCATGGCCGCGCTGGCTCGGCGCTTGGGCGTGCCGTTTCGCTCTGGCGGCGGCCTGTGTGGCTCGAAGATCGCCGATGCGCAGGCCGCCTTCGAAGCGGCCAACACCTTGCTACCCACGTGCCTTGCGGGCGTCAACTTCGTGCTGCACGTGGCCGGCTGGCTCGAGGGTGGGCTGGCTATGGGTTACGAAAAGTTCGTCATGGACGCCGACCAGGCCGCGATGATGCATACGTTGATGGCGGGACCCGACCTGTCGGAAAACGGCCAGGCCCTCGATGCGCTGCGCGAAGTGGGCCCGGGAAAGCATTTCCTCGGCTGTGCGCATACCCAGGCGAATTTCGAGACTGCATTTTTCCGCTCGCCGCTGGCCGACAACAACAGCTTCGAGCAATGGGAAGCCGAGGGCGCGACCGACATGAACAAGCGCGCTAATGCACTCTGGAAACGCCAGCTGGCCGAGTACGAGGCTCCGGCTCTGGATCCTGCCGTCGACGAAGCCTTGCTCGATTACATGAACCGTCGCAAGGCGTCGTTCCCTGACTCCAACATCTGACCGGACCGCTCCGCTACAACCGGCATCCGGGATCGAAGCGCTCCACGGCGGTACTTCCTGCCGACGAATGGCTGTTTCCCGGCTCTGGACTCCCCCCTACTACGAAGATCGCACCTTGATACACCACGGCGCGCGCAAAGCTTCGGGCTGTGGGAAGCGGCGGAGCGGCTAGCCACGTGTCCGTAGCCTCGTCCAATCGGAATACGTCGGCCAGCACTTTCGACTGTGGCTGTGATTCCCCGCCGAATACGAATATCGAACCGCAGGCGGAAACGGCGCCCGCCGTGCCGCGCGCCGGAATGGGAGGTCCAGCCTGCCAGCGATCGTTGACGCGGTCGTATCGCCAGACATCGCCGAAGTCTTCAAGTCCGCTACGCCCGCCCACCGAGTACAGTGCCCCGCGGTGGATCACTGCCGCCGGACTACCCATCGAACGCGGCAGCGGCGCCAATGCAGCCCACTGGTTCGTCGCCGGGTCGTAGGCCGAATGATCAGCCAGGGTGGATTCTGAATTTCCGCCCCCGATCGCGTGGATGTGCCCGTCCAGAACCGCGACCGCCAATCCGCCACGCGGCCGGGGCAGCGGCGCCGCGTTGCTCCACTGGTGCGTGGAAGTGTCATACACCAGCACCTGTGCCGTGGGCACGTTGGTCGTCGTATCAAACCCGCCGATGAGATAGATCCGCTGGCCCAGTACGGCGGCCGCAGGCGCATTGATACCGTGACCTGGAAGAGTAGCCTCCCGCGTCCACGCCTGCCCGTCGTAGCGTTCCACTTCCAGCACCGGGCGCCCGTCATTGCCGGTGCCCGCCAACACGTACAGGAATTTTCCCGCAACGACCACCGCGTGCGCCGCGCGTCCCTGGAGCATGGGCGTCGCTTTGCTCCACTCCATCTCGGCCGCGCCGGTCAGCAAGCTCACGGAAAGGAGCGCAACGCCCAGGGCAGCGCGCCTCATGGTCGCTCCAATACTTTTTGTTCGGGCCATTGCGCGGACTGCGGTACACCGTCGGCGATCTCGTAATAGTCTGATTTGTCCGCCGTGAAAATGTGCTGCACGGTCTTCAGGTTGGTCGGTGTATCAACCGTGCCGGCCATGATGCTGACGTGCTGCGCGTCTGGCGCCGTGCGCCGCCAAAAAAGATTCCCACCGCAACGCTGGCAGAAGCCGCGCTCGGCCGTGTCCGAGGAGCGGTACCAGCGCAAAGTGCTCGATTCGGTCAGCTCCAAATCGCTGGCCAGTGCCTGGGTGGCGGCCACGTAATGGCCGGTGGTCTGCCGGCACTGCGAGCAATGACAGGTGATGACATCTCGCAGCGGACTGGACACTCGGTATCGGACGCCGCCACACAGGCACTGGCCGGTGGCTCCCGAAGGCTTCGTCATGGCATGGCTCCGTTGGTCTGCGTGATATCGGATGGTCGAACTCTTCTATTTTATGCGCCGCGATGAGGGTGCCGCAAAAAAAAGGGGCGCCCTGCGAGGGGCGCCCCGGTGAGTTTCGGCAATCCTATAGATTGCCGGTGGTGCTGATTACTGGCACTGGTAGAGCACGATATCGTCGACGTACCAGCCGGTGTTGCCGCCGCAACCGTCATTGCCAATATCCCAACGCAACCTTACGTTGTCGCCCTTCTTGGCGTACGGAACGAGGTTGATGATCGACTGGCCCCAGCTGCCGTGCACCACGCCGCCATCGGAGCCCGTAAAGGCAGCCTGCCCCGCCATCGGGTTGGTGTTGCCCTCATCCGCCGTGAACAGTGTCCCGTTGTACGGGTTGTACACGTAGTCGGCAGCCTTGACGACTTTCCACGGGCCGCCATTGACACTGATCTTGAGGTTGCCGCCGTCCCAGCCGGTCTCAGTCGCCACGTAATGCGTGAAGGCCAGCTTGGGGGCGGTGACCGTGGCATCGAGCAGAATCTGCGGGCTGGTCAGGTGCAATACCGCAGTCTCATCGCCGCCAGGACCGCAGGTGCCGATGTCCGGATCAGCGCCAAAGTAGGCGCGTCCGGTGCGGCCACCGGGCAGGTTCCCGACAATGGTCCACTCGCGCGGCGTGAAATCGCGCGTCGTGCCGCTGTGGGTGGTGGTCCAGTTGCCCGTAGTAGCGGCAGGTGCATTGCCCTCAAAGCCGGTGCTGAAGATCCTCTGCACCTTCTTGGGCGCATCGCACAGGGCCGGCGGGTTCTTGGCCAGCAGGGGCTTAAAACCGCACTGCTGCACAGGGGACTTGCGCATTTCGACCGCGAGCAGGGCCTTGGAGATCTGCGCGCAGTCACCATTGGTGATCTTGTCACCTGACGGAGCGCCGGTGGTGAGCGACTTCAGGTTGACGCCAACGAGGTCCGAGCAGGACTGCTCGAGTGCATCGGCGTGATCGGCAAAGTCTGTGGCCGGACCCTGATAGGTCGTTTTGGCGCGGAAGTACACATGCAGCGCCTTGTTCAGCCCGATGCCGCTGACGGACTGGCCGTTGTACTGACCCCCATCCACCATCAGCGCGTAAGCATGGTTGTCGACTCCGGAATTGGTATGCACGCCGCCCGCATCATCGGCCGAGCAGGCGTATTCCGTTTTATCGCTCACCTTGCCGGGATTGCCGAAGCACTGCGGGTTCCACATGTCGCGCAGTCCGCCCTGGTCGTCTTCTCCCAGGATCCAACGCACCGAGTTGTCGGTGGAAGCGGCCATGGCGATGGTGGCGGTGGCCGGCAAGTGGCTGCGCAGTTTGGCGCCGTCGCTGTCCGAGACCTGCACTCCTGGAACCTGGTCGGTGCCCGTCAGGCCAATAAGGCCGGTCGGGTCGGCCACGATGATCGCGCCGATGGCGCCAGCGGCGACCGCATTGCCGGTCTTGGTGACCGATCCGCACAGGCCCCCGGCCCAGTCAATGAGGGCGATCTTGCCCTTCACTCCCGTGACCGTAGTGCAGGCATCCGCCGGGCTGGTTGCAGCCACTGTGCCAGTGACCGACAGGGGCAGCGGCGGGTGCAGAAGCGTAGACAGCGAGCCGTAGCTGCCAGCGATCGTAGCGGGCGAGCTGACGCTCAACTTAGGCGGCGGTAGGCCGGCGCTGCGCGCCGAGCAGCTGCCCGTGGTGCGCGGACGATTCGGCGTGTCGGTTCCGCGACCGTTAATCTGATCGACCGTCTCGCCAAAGATGTCCGAGCTCGCCTCATTTAGGGCGCCGGGCTGCCACTGGTAGATCAGGTCATCGGTGTACTGGGTGTACGCGTGGCTCCACTCGTGCGCCGTGATGTCATCAGTAGTAAAGCCGGGGCAGAATGAAATGAATATGCCGTTCCACGAAGCATTCGGGCAGTCATAGCCGCGATTGAAGATGGAATCCATCGTGGCGCCCTTGCCGTCGAAGGAATCACGGCCAAAGGCATTCAGATACATGTAATAGGTATCCTTCGAATACCGAATCATGTTGTCGGCTTCCTGGACGCCCGTCGGGAACGCCTGGCCCTCTACCCAGAAGGGGTTGTTTGGATACGACGGCGGTACATTCGGCAGATTCTTGCCGTCGTAGGCGCGGCGTTTCAGTGAATCAGGCACGCCGCTGATCCGGTCGATGATCTTGCCGTTGTGCGCATCGACAAACACGAACTCGCGTACATTCGTGCCGTTGCCTATTTCCACCTCGTAGGCCAGGTGATTCGGTCCTGGCACGCCCTTGGCCAGCCCTTCGCGGAAAATCAGCAGCCGATCGCCGCGCATCGTCAGCGTATTACCTGGCTTGAGGCTCTCGATGTAGCGCAGCGCGGTCTTCTCGACTTCGCTGGTGCTGCGCGCCGCTGCGGACGAGACGGTGATGTCCGGAATCATGGTGCCGGTGACGACTGAGACCTGGCCGGCCGCATCCATGTGGACCTTGAGTACTGCGCCAAACACCGGTAACCCCGCGTACTGCTGCATATAGGTCAAGTGGGTGGAGCCCACATTGTCCGTTTCGGTGTTGCGCAGTTGCAGTTCAGCCATTCCGGTGGCGAGCCCAAAGGCCTGCGCGTGCTGGTTAATAAAGGCGGCTGCCGTCTCACGCATTGCCTGCGCGCTTGGCGCGGCGGCGCTTGCGGCCACGCCACTGGCGGGCAGACGCACAAAGCGCGCCGTACCCGTGGCCGGATTGATGCTCACCCGCGTACCGCCGCGTTCGGCCTCGAGTCGCTGGACGGCTTCGGGATTTCTAGCTTCCGTCGAGGCCGCATAGGCGGAAGCGCCCACTACGGTCAGTAACGCGGTGCTGACTAGAACACGGCGCAAAAACTGCTGCATGATTTTCCCCTTTTGCTTTGTGACTCTCGGCGCCCACACCGACCGCCTTTCCCAAGTCCAAGGCCCGGTGGATCGCCGCACCCAGCGGCACGCGTCTTTTGTGCTGTCGCCGCAGGGTCAGTGCGGTGACAGTACTACCGTCGAAGCCTTAGAGCAACGAATGCAGCCGGTGCTGTAGGAATTCGTAGGATATTAGGAAGAAGAAAAATCGCGCGCCGAGTTTTGCTTCGCAGTAAACATTTACCATAAACCCAGATTTTCTCGCGAGCTCAATTAGAAGCTGCGCGGCGTTTCTTTTTTAGGGTTTTGGTGCGTTGGGTCGCCGGCTGCGCGTGCGCTTGCCTTCCGAAGGAGCCGTGATCACCGGTTCCGGCAGGCGCATCGCGCTACGCAACTTCTCGTAGGGCGCAGTCTTGTGCGGTATCGCCATCGCCTCGACGAAGTGCTGCTGAAAGCGCGGTTCGATTGCAGTTTCAATTTTCTCGACGCGACGCACGAGCTGCTCGATCTGATCACGCGCTTCAGTGTCGAGCAGCGCGATGCGCGCCCCTGCCCCAGCGGCGTTGCCGGCCGAGGTCACGTTCGCAAGGTCGCAGTCCGGGATCATGCCGAGCACCATCGCGTACTTGACGTCAATATGAGCCCCGAACGCCCCGGCGAGGCGAATCCTGTCGACTCGCTCGGTGCCCAGGTGTTCCATGAGCAGTTTGATGCCTGCATACAAGGCCGCCTTGGCCAGCTGTATCGCGCGTACGTCGTTCTGGGAGATCTGCAGCGTCGTCGCGCCTCGATGCAGCACATACGAAAAAGTGCGCGCCGCGGGCACCACGCGATTGCTGCGCTTGGCGAGCTCGCCGACCACCACCCCGTCCTGAGTGATAATGCCAGCCAGATACATTTCGGCGATTACTTCGATGATGCCCGAGCCGCAGATGCCAGTGATGCCAGTAGCGGCGGCAGCCGCTTCAAACCCGGGCTCATCACTCCACAGATCCGAACCGATGATCTTGAACTTCGGCTCGAGCGTTGCCGGATCAATCCGCACCCGCTCGATGGCGCCGGGCGCGGCCCGTTGCCCGCCGCTGATCTGCGCGCCTTCGAAAGCTGGCCCGGTCGGACTCGAGCAGGCCAGCAGCCGGTCGCGGTTGCCGAGCACGATCTCGGCATTGGTCCCGACATCCACCAACAGGCTGAGCTCGGGGCGCAAGTCCGGCCGCTCGGCCAGGATGACCCCGGCCGTGTCTGCGCCCACGTGCCCCGCGATGCAGGGCAGCACGTAGACGCGCGCGTTGGGATGAAGCTTGAGCTGCAGCTGTTCGGCTCTGACCGTCACGGAGCTGTCCGTGCACAATGCGAACGGTGCACCGCCCAGCTCCACCGGATCGATGCCCAGCAGCAGGTGGTGCATGATCGGGTTGCCGACAAAGGCCGCTTCGAGAATTTCATCAAGGGCGACTTTGGCCTCGCGCGACACATCGGCAATCAGCTCGTTGAGCGCGCCGCGCACCGCGGCGGTCATCTGCTGCGCGCCGTCCGGGTTCATCATTGAGTAGGACACGCGGCTCATCAAATCCTCACCGAAGCGAATCTGCGGATTCATGGCGCCGCTGGTCGCGAGCACGTTGCCGTTCAGCAGGTCACACAGGTGCATGGCGATGGTCGTGGAGCCGACATCGACGGCAAGTCCGAATATCCGCTCGTGCAGGCCCGGCCACAGGCCGACGATGTTCTTGCGCGCGTGCACGGCGACCGTCACGGCCCACTTACCGGCGCGCAGCACCGGCTGCAAGGTCCGCAGCAGCGAGAAATCGCACTCCAGATCGACCAACTGCCATTCGCGCTCCAGCGCCTGGCAAAGCCGCTGCAGGTCACTGGCCGGATTGTGCATGTCGGGCTCGACCACCTCGACGTAATGCAGGCTCACCACCGGATTGAGGGTGATCTCGCGCTCGTCGGCCGCCTTGCGCACTACCTGCCGGTGCACCTGGCTGCTGCTGGGCACATCGATGACCACATCGCCCTCAAGCCGCGCCTGACACGACAGTCGCCGATCAGCCGCCAGGGTGCGGCGGCGGGCATAGTTCGATTCGGTCTCAGTCACACCCGAAAGGCTCTGGGCGCTGGACTTGACGCCGTGCTTGGCGAATTCCCCCTCCATCACCGTGACCTGGCAGCGCCCGCACATGGCGCGTCCGCCGCACACCGAGTCCACATCGACGCCGAGCTGGCGGGCCGCCGCGAGCACCGAGGTGCCGAGCGGAAAGCGCCCGCGCCTCCCGGAGGGTGTGAAGACGATCAGGGCGTCGCTGCTCACTGTGATTCTTCCATACCCGCCGACCGCCCGGTTATCCGCGACGGCGCATGCCGCCCTCGCGCCGCCCGCGCGCGGCACCTTCGGTCCCGGTCGCGCCCGGGGCCGGCACTTCGCGGTACTTGCCAATCCAGTTCGCGCAATGCGGGTCATGGCCCATCATCACATCGGCTCCCAAGCAGGCCTGCATGACCTCGGCGTGCAACGGATTGGTGATCGCCGAAGTGAGCCCGGCACCGATCGCCATGGTCAGGAACGCGGCGTTGATGCCGTTGCGATTGGGCAGGCCGAAACTGACGTTGGAGGCGCCGCAGGTGGAATTGACCTTCAACTCGGTACGGAGCCGCTGCAGCAGCTGCATGACCTGGCGGCCCGCCAGGTTAATGGCGCCGATCGGCATTACCAGCGGGTCGACCACCACATCACAGGAAGGAATGCCATGGTCGGCGGCGCGCTCGACGATCTTCTTGGCGATGGCGAAGCGCACGTCCGGATCCTCAGAGATGCCGGTCTCATCGTTGGAGATCGCCACCACCGCGGCGCCGTACTTCTTGACCAGCGGCAGCACGGACTCGAGACGCTCCTCTTCGCCCGTGACTGAGTTGACGAGCGCCTTGCCCTTGTAAACGGCGAGCCCGGCTTCCAGGGCCGCAACGATCGAGGAATCGATCGACAGTGGAACGTCGGTGATGCTTTGGACCAGCTGCACGGCGCGCGCCAGGATCGCCGGCTCATCGGCCAGCGGGATGCCGGCATTCACATCCAGCATCTGCGCGCCGGCCTGAACCTGCGCCAGCGCGTCGGCCGACACTCGCGTGAAATCTCCGGCCGCCATTTCCGCGGCCAGAATCTTGCGGCCGGTCGGATTGATGCGTTCGCCGATCATCACGAACGGATGATCAAAGCCGATGATCACCTCGCGGCTCGCCGAACTTATCACCGTTTCTGTCATGGAGTAGTCCTCGTATCTGATGGAGTTTGATCGCGTCCGGGGTACCAGGGCTCACGGCCGGCGAGCACCCCCGCGCGCTCGACGATTTCGGGAACTGATTTTTCCTGGCGATAAGCCATGATGTGCGCGCCGGCCACGCCGCGGATCTCGCGCAGCTCCTGAAGCAGTTCAACGCACAGGGTCTGCCCTTCGCGCTGCGCGTCGGCGCCTGCCGCCGCCAGGCGCTGGATGATGGCATCCGGAATGTGCAGCCCTGGCACGTTCTGGCGCATCCATTCGGCGGTCTTCGCGGAGCGGAGCGGCCCGATCCCGACCAGGATGAAGACCTTGCCCAGCAGCCCCAGGTCCTCGACCCGGCGCATGAAATCGCGCAGCCGCGGCATGTCGTAGCAGTACTGGGTCTGAATGAACTGCGCACCCGCG